>Ga0102934_1000431_pt1 | contig 28008 bp, 29 predicted proteins | sample SalPonR2_A_D1_MG_FD_78175 | JGI IMG/M metagenome (GOLD analysis project Ga0102934, IMG submission 78175) | Salt pond soil microbial communities from South San Francisco under conditions of wetland restoration - Salt Pond MetaG R2_A_D1_MG | ecosystem: Environmental > Aquatic > Marine > Intertidal... | reverse complement strand
CGGGAGGCGATTGTCGACAAATTTCAGCCGTGGCCGCCACTGGTGCTGGAGCTCATCGAGAGAGCGCCGATGCCCACGCCGGCGATCGTCAAGAGGACAAGCTGGGTAGGGGGCGAGGCTGTGGGGGGCGAGAGGGACCTCCGCCAAGAGCACATGTGCCAGCTGTTGCTCCTCAGGCACCTCTTCGAGCTTTATCGCCTGCCCCCATCCCTGAGAGGGGGGGCAAAGGGCTTGTCCTCCGCGCTGGGCCTGGGCGACGTGGACCGCACAGTGGCGATGGTGCTCCTCGAGCACTTCTTCGAGACCGAGGGGGGCAGGGGAACGGGCGCGGAAGGGGGCTCGTACGGCCAAGAGGGGAGGCAGGTCCGGCACACGCGGACCAAGGCGCTGACGGACAAGCTGCTGCTTCACATGCTCGTCCTTTGCCTGGTGGTGAGCGGCTTCCGGACCTCGGCGACCCGGGTGGCGGAGGCGCTCAGAATGAGCCTTGGGGAGTGCACCACACTCTTCCGGGAGACCGGAGCCACGGTCCGTAAGGTGTTTGGCCGCACAGAGAAAGGGGCTGGCCTTGCGGGCGGGGACGGGGAGGAGGCGGGTCGGCCCAGAAAGAAGGGGAAGGAAGAGGCTGTGGTCGAGCTGCTCTTACCTTTGAAATTCCCGGAAATAAAGCGCGTCATCCGGGCCAAGAAATAGTTATAGACGATGGGTACAAGTGCTCGACATGTGCTATTTGGTCGGTACGCAGACGGGTAGCGCAAAGTAGGCGGAGAGAGACTGGTTCGAGGGCTCGCATTCGGTTAGAGCTCCTGAATCTAGGTGTGCGTCGATGGCATGCACACATTCCGCAGTGTCTACGTATGTCTTGGTAGGTCAAGATGGAGATCTTTCTGCTGCAAAGAAATAACATCGGTGAAATGAAAGCGAGTGGCCTGTCGCGCAGTCAATCGATGTGTCACTCTCTCGGCACACTTGCAGGCAGTCACGACCTACGCTTCTGAGGAAATCCTTTATCGTAGGGGCAAGGCGTGTAAGTTTCCATCAAGTTTGTTCTTTAGATTTGCTACCATCAGAGACCATCTGATATCCTTCGTCGTTGCAGTTCCTACAAAAGTTACAGCAGGGCATGCTATGTGTCTTCCTCTCCAACTTTGGGAACACGTAAGAACGCATCCTCCTGCTCAGCCATATTTGTAAATATTGCGTCTTGGTTTGGGAAGATGGACGGGCTATCAGGACGCAGGACCTCTTGTACGGTAGGCATAGAGTCAGGAGCACTGACGGCGGCAGAGTCCGGGACGTCTTGCATTCTGTCTACGAAGCTGAGAAATGCCTGAAACCTGGGGATCATATTTTGAATCTCATCCTCATCGAAATGGAGCTGAGCAAGAGTGGCTGTATGTTTTATGAGCTCCGGCGTCACCTCTGGTTGTTGTCGCAGGGAGGAGGACGAGGGCGAATCGGCTGCGGCGAGGCGGGATGATGGAAGTGAAGGAGCAAGGGGCAGAAGAAAAGCGCTCCCTTTCAGTAAGGCCTGCAAAATGAGCGTAGAAGTCAAAGCTTTGTCCCTCATGATCTGTATCCTACAGTAGTGTGTGAACTTGGTGAGTCTTTGCCTGGATCTTTGCTTGGAGACAGGAACGACGGGACAGTTTTGAGACACACCCCAAGCGCTGCCTTCATGAAAGTGGAAGAAGATACTTCCGGGTACGACTTTGCCCTCTGCCTTGAGGCCTGGTTCCCAGAGTCCGATCTCGTAACTTGTATCCTACAAAGCCCAGAATTGGACACTTTTTTTATCGAAGAAAAACATAAGATTTACTCGGTGCGTGACGGTTGTTGTGCATCCTATCTCAGAGACGTGGGGGGACAGGGTCAGCACCATTTACGCCACTCACGGCAGTTACAAATTGTGTCGTAGTGAACGGGGGAAGACCCCGGGGCACATGGTACAACGCCACAGTCATGCATTTATACTTTACACTTTCAACGCGTTTTTCGTTGTAGGCTATGTATTGGGCGTCTTGCGAAATGGTCGTCGTTGTTAGGTTCTGAAGGAGCGCGTCGTTTACGTCGGTTCAATTTGAAATCTCAAATTCGAAGATTGCGTTGAAGTACTTCTACTCCTGCAAGAGGTTTCCGTTGAGCAGCCTCCTTCGCTTCGCTCGCCTCACTCACCTCTCTTGTATTCACCGCCTGAAATGGCGCAAACCGAGTTGAAGAAGAGTGTACTTATTTTTGGCTCGCGCTTTTTGTCGAATGTTTTGTGGGTTTTCTCTTCTTTTCTAAACCCCATCCTTCACGCAATCCTCCTCCTGCTTGTGCAGCAAGGAATCCTGGCGACGGAGACATTGTTTGGATCTTTTGGTAAACCCCTCAATCTTTCGGAATCATTCAAATGCTTTACTATCAATATTCAGCGCATCTGAGGTCTGCGTTATCCTTTACAATCTTAAACTGAGATGCACCTTGTGCCCCCTCTCGATAAATGCACATTTTCTCGCACAGGAATCTGTCGATAGGCCACGGTATTAAAGAGGCAATCTGTCCTTGCCCTAGAAATAGCGATTGGCTGGAGAAAGGATGTACTCTTGCTCTGGTCGCGGCCGTATACCCCTAAAAGGCTCTGCTTGCTGGATTGTCTTTCTCATTCTTCAGGGCCTTGGATCGGTCACTGCTAAAATCGTGTCAGGACAAGTAGCTCTAAGCAGTGGCAAACCCTGGGCATATCTCAGCAAGTTTTCGTATTCTCTTGGTACAGGCAACTTCACTCTGGAAGTCACAGAGGCATCGGTACGGATTGTTTTTTCCCCACTCCTTTTTGAGGGGGGGAAGAGAGGGAGGGAGAAGATGGAGAGTAGAGGGTATTTGTCAGACCGAGTTCAGCTGTACACGCTTATTGATAACTGTAGTTGAAACTTCACTTGCATATCATTTCCACCCTAATGAGTACTCTTTTTCCTTCTTACCCTCACTGTGTAGTCAAAACGCCAGAAGCCCACTCCCTCCTTCGGCAAGTCAAATGGCGCCCGCTTCTTTCTCTATTTAGACGAGGACTGGGAGGATGCCTTGGCCGCCCCAACATGTCAGGAGAAACTCAAATTTGCTAAATGGCAATCAGCATCCCTCCGCTCGGCTCCCCCCCTCAAGCATGCGGTCAGTCAGAGCATTCGGCCGCACTTCTGGTATTTCGTTCTCGCGGACTGCGAGGCCGAACCGAGCGCCACCCTTTTGAACTATCGCCTTAAGATGTACAACGCCGACGGGTCCCATTTTTCACACGAGGAGAAGGCCCCTTCACGTCTTCTTCCCGTCCTGGCAGTGGGCTTCCTCATCTCCATGGGCCCACTCCTTGTCCTCCTCCAGAGCTATCGAAGCCGCACCCGTGGCCAGCGCCTGCACCCCTCCATCCTGAATCTGGGCGCGGCCTTGCTTCTCTTCCTTACCAGCTTGACCTTGGAAACAGTCAACTACTGGATGTACGCGAAGAACGGGGAGGGGCTTCGCCTGACCGATATCGGCGCCGAGCTTGCGAATTGGCTGGCGCAGCTGGTAGTCTCGCTCGAGCTCCTCAGCATCGCCTGGGTCTGGAGCGTGGACACTGTCCTGACCCCCTCGCGCAAACAGCGGGCGGGTCGCAGCATCATGTACCGAATGGTGGGAGGCCTGGTCGTCCTCCATGTCGCCTGCATCCTGCTAGGACGCGTGTACGACGACGCGCACTCCAAATACCACGAGAGCGAGACGGTGTGGGCGCTCGGCCTGATCGGGATGCGCCTCCTCCTCGGCGGTCTCTTTGCCGCGGGGGTGCAAAACCTGTTGGTCCGGGAGAACAACTTGCTGCAACGGACTTTCCTTATGCGCCTGGGGGCCTTGGGGGGCGCCTACTTCATCTCCATTCCCGTCGTCATCACCGTGGCATCTACCTTCTTCGCGCGCTACCTGCGGCATCAAGTCGTGACCGTCGGGTCGGCAGCTGTCCAGGTCTTCTCATTGGTCGGGCTCTCTATCTTACTGCTAACCCGCAACGAATACACGGAGTTATCCTCACTCTCATCCTGCTCGCTGCCCTCGATCAAGCTAGCCTAAACTGACGAGGAAGATAGCGGAGCGACGAGAAGCCCGGAAAACAGAGCGGTGGATTGACTGAAAGACACAATTAGATTAGAAACATCCCACTGAGCAAAAATTCATAATGACATGTAGAAAGCCATAAATCAGTCCGAGCCGAGGATGTGAAAGTACTCACAAGGGAAGTGCCGGGCACCTCGCCGTAAACCTTACTCTCTTGCATCGATTTCCGAAAATTTGATAACAAATATCGGCTTGAGAAAAAGAGCGAGAAGAAGTGCTGAATGATAAGTGCTATTTTTCTCGTTAGCGGGCGCACTCGCTGTAGGTAGCGCTTGTTTTTATTGGGGACTTCCTTTAAAAAGGTACCGATCTTTGTCCAAAGACGTGACAATAGATGCATTGATGCTTCTTACACATTCAGGATGGCGTTGCGCGCGGTAGAAGAGCATGTCAGAACGATAGAAGAAAATGCATTGCTGGCGTAGATAATTAGAAAACATGCGTCACACCAGTGGTTTGATCGCTTTTTGCTGCTTTTCATCCTGAAAAAAAAGCAAAAACCATAAATTCATGGCAGTAGATTGAAGAAAATTTTCGATATTTAATGGTTGAGATTTTTTTTTACCATTTCCCGAGGTTGATAATGTGAATCTGTTTCTGTCCCGAAAGGGGGGGTAACGATGTCTTTATATTGCTGATTTAGTGCAACCGACCCGCAAACCCTTTAAAATCGCTTTCAATCCTTTCTTGAAGGGTCGATTACCGATTTTGGCCTAACATAGTAGAGTGCCGGTAAATTATCACCTGAAAGGTCTAGCTAGTCTAGGCCTCTGTTACAATGAGCCCTTCGACTGCTATACAACTATCGCATAAGTTTTGCTTCAGATTTTTCCATCTCGTGATGTATGTTCAGTGACATCCTAAATGCATTTTTGCGGCATCCACCTCATATATTATCCCTTACTCAAGACCTGGTACATATTTCTTTTGAAAAATCAAATCTTTTGTATCTTCTAAATCTGAATCCAAACCCGACATCGCCAATGCGCTGCCTGTGAGCCTGTGAGCGTGTATCGATGGTAAGCTTTTATTTATGGGCACGGGTGCCACGTACTTATGTTTCAAAAGGTTAAATTGTTTATGAAGTATCTGAAGCTGCTGAGAGTACGGTATGGCGGAGGTTTGGCCGTCACGGTAATACCAGCAAGGATGGAGGCGTCAGCCGTTAATTCTACTAGATATGTGGACGGTAACGGCGGAAAGACGAGAAAGCAAAAAGCAAAAAGGTACTGACTGAAGCTATTTTGCGTTGCTACTCAATAGAAAAACCCCGAAAATCCTTCGTATCTGTTCATCTCTTCCTTTTCCTATTCTCGTGCTATCCGGCGCCCATATTACTCATGCCTTCCCTTGAATGCCGTTGTACGTAAATATGGTAGCAAACGAGATACAATTTGATATATTGGTTACATCTCGATAATGTAACATCTTCATCCTTTTAGTATGGCCACAGATATGCTCGTAGACCGTAGAGACCTTGCCATTATGTTACTTCAAATCGGAGTCCCCGCAATCCTTTTCCAGGTTTATGTCGTCCCATTACATCCGAGCGTAATTATAGCACCGTAGCTAGAAAACGGCGGCGAGTGGGAGCTGGATATAAGCTTAAAGTTTATTTTCTCGAGAAAATTGAAAGTTATCTACCTTGCATCTATAAAACGGGACGTGGTCGCCACAGCCCTAATGCGCCCTGAAGCCGAGAGACTAAATTTATAACCATCATCAAAAAAGACATTGCCATTCTTCCATTTTAGTCATTTAAAGACAAAGTCCTCCAAACAATTGCAAACACCTGGCAGGTTTTTCAACTCAAATGGCGCTCTTAATTTTCATCGCTGTAACATATTGTGCGCCATGAGACAAATAAATATAAATAAATAAATACGAAAATTCCAGGGTGATGAGGTGATGCACTTCTTGATCCTTGATGGTATCATTAAGAGCACGACAGTCGATCGCCAGACGACTCTTTGTACTTTATTGCATTACTACAGTCGGGGCTGACCAATTCAATGCAGACGATGAAATGGTCTTGGACCGTTGCTCAGATGGCACTTTTTGTGGCAGGAATTCTTTTTGAGAGTAAGGGCGCCGTCGTCCGCTGCTGGCCAGTAGCTCGGTGTGTATTTATGTTGACTGGACGTTTCAAGCGGCTGATTTTCCTGGAGGAAATCCAGATTCACGCGAACACACGTCACCTGCTAACCCATCCCGTCTCCACTTTTGTCCTCTTCCCGACGGCGAGCGTATGTTGACGCCATTTCTATTACTGCGAATCTGAGTGAGTCTTCTACGCTTCGCTTTGGCTGCAAAGAAATAAAAGTAACCATGTCACATTATTAGGGACTTAAATTTAGACATAGCGTGAACTAGACATATTAAGTCGTCGATCAATCGCGTTCGATCAAGCGTTTAAACTGGTTGGGTCGAAATTTGTTACATTTACAAAAAGACTTCTTGCTGAATCTACGTAAAACGTTCTCCGTGAAACCTCTTCTCACACCTATTTTCATAATGTACTCTCTTACAACCGCCAGCCTCCGAAGCCATAGCCCACTCCCCCTTCGCCATCGATGCCCACAACACCAACATCAGCCACGCGGGGGCCCAAAACCGCCTCCAACTCATGCTCATGCACGACCTCGTTCTTCAACAACAACTCCACCAAGGCCTCCAGCTCTTTTCTGTGTTTTTGCACCAAAGTCTTGGCCCGTGTGTACTCCGAGCCCAAGATGCTCTGCGCCTCTTCCTCGAGCAATCGCAGAGCTGCTTGGCTCACCTCCCCTACCCCTTGCCCTCCTGCTCCGTACGAAAGCAGCCCTGTTCTTTTTCCGTACCCCAGATTTTCCACCATCCCGCGACTCAGCGCACTCGCCTTCCGCAGGTCATCATAAGCACCTGAGGACGCTTCGCCCAACACCATTTCTTCCGCCACCCTACCCCCTAGGAATACGCAAATCTCGTCCCTTAACCGCGCCTCCGTGTGGTACGTATGGTTGCTTTCTCCCATCAAATTGTATCCGCCCACCTTGCCTCTGTTGATAATGGAGATTTTGATGGGAGCTTGCACGTCTGGGATAAAATACGCGATCAAGGCGTGCCCCGCCTCGTGGACGGCTGTGCGCCGGAGCTCCGCGGGCGTCATCTTGCCCCTTCGCTCGACTCCAAAGCCCGTACGCTCCGTCGCCCAGCTCAGGTCGTCTTCAGTGACGCTGCTCCGATTGTGTTTAGCGGCCCTGTGGGGTCGAATATGAGGTGTCAAAGGGGGAAACAAAGAGCGATTCAAAGAGCTACTTCCATGGAATGAAAGAGATGCAAGGACGCGCGTGTAGCTGCAGCCTTCGCTAGTAGAGACTTCTCCGACTAAACGAAGATCGCATCCAGACCCACCTCAAGGCGGCCTCGTTGACGACGTTCTCAATGTCTGCTCCGCTGTAGCCGGGACTCATGCGGGCCATCAAGGGCGCCAGCTCCTCCACAGGTTTGGCCAAGGTAAACTTCTTCAGCAGACGCTTGAAGTGTTCCTCGCGTCCCTGCACGTCGGGAACGTCCATGAAGACTTTCCTGTCAAAGCGCCCGGGGCGCATGGCCGCTGAGCAGGGAATGGAAGAGGAGGCGGAGAAGGAAGAGGGACGCGCGTGAGATGCGCAAGACTCGTTTTCTCCGCGTTAATTGCCAACCCCACCCTCTTTACGGCCCATCCCTGCACCATGACTACCCCTGACATCACACCCTCGGCCAGTCCCGTCCTCCCTCTTTCCAATCACCTCGGTCCAAGACGTCCGCGCGGTTGGTGGAAGCGAGGACGATGACGTTGTCCTGGGTCTGGAAGCCGTCCATCTCGGTCAGGAGCTGGTTCAGCGTATTCTCCGCGTCCATTTCCGCGCTGCCCCCCGACAGGGAAGATTTTCGGGCCCTCGCCAAAGAGTCGAGCTCATCGATAAAAATGATGGAACGCTACGTGGGGAAGGACCGATTGTTCTTAGGCTCCCACCATATTGCACGACAAAGCATCCCAGACATGACTCGGGCAGAATGGAGGGCGTACGCACCTTTGAGCGACGTGCTTGGTGGAAGAGCTTCTTGATCTTTTGCACACCCATGCCTGTAAATTGAGACAAGGAGCGTGAGCAGAACGCCGGTGATGGGAAATTACCAAGGGTCTCTGTAGGGGTTCCCTCCACAGGGAGAAAAGCGCGTGAAAGTCCTCTCTCGTCCAGCAAAGGTGCCTTGACCCGCGGCCTGCAGACTCACCCCAGTATGGATTCGCAAAGTCGGATCCTGACGCGTAGTAAAAGGGGCAGCTCGCCTCGCCGGCGATGGCGCGTGCCAACATCGTCTTGCCTACGCCAGGCGGCCCTACCAACAGAATGCCTCGGGGGATCTTGGCACCTAGCTTCTTGTACCGCATCGGCTCCTTCAAGTACTCCACAAGCTCCTGAACCTCCTGCTTGGCCTCGTCCACGCCAATCACGTCGCTGAATTTCACTCCCGTGGGTTTCACGAAGGTCCTCCCGCACAGGTTCCGGACGCCCATGATGATCCGGCTCGCGATGTAGAAACAGGTGGCCTCAAACAAGGCCCCTCCTATGGTCTGAAGCGCCTCACCAGCCAGCTGGTCCAAGGCGCCCCCCCCTTGTCCCGCCAGGCCCTGTCCTCGAGCGCCCCCAAGGCCCCGGCCCCCGCTTGAGGTGGCGGCTGTGCCCGAGGAAAGGCCCACCACACCGCCAGAGCCCGTGCTGTTCGTGTTCAGACCTCCTCTAGCTTGCAAAGGCAGCGTGTTTGAGTCGAGCGAGAGCAGCGTCACGTTGCTGTTGTGAATGTGCAGGACGCTGCTCCCTGTGGTCAAGAAACTGGCGGTGCCGTTGCCTGGTAGGCTCAAACCAGAAATTTTCCTCTTGGATCCCATGAAAGCTAGCGCCCGAGAGGGGCTTCGTCCACCCATTCTACTCGAGCCAGCGTTTCCAGTAGTCCAGAAACTTGAATGTGCCATTCTTGTGAGGAGAGTGAGAAGTAGCAACGAGGGAAGGAGTAGCATCCGCCCTGTCCGGGGGCTCTGGCCCTGAAACACAAACATTAATCTTCTGGAAAAGCTCCTTTTGCTCGAGCAGCAATACATCTGATATAAATCTGACCTTTGTGCCAGGGTGCTCGTGGAGGCAAAAAAGCGGACGCGCCTCTGGCAGGAAGGAAGGGGTTTCCTCTCGTGACCTGCAAGGCCGCCAGCAGCGTCAGGCCTCTGGGGCTTGCAGCCTGCGAGTAGGAAAGCCTGACCCTCTGATAACAGAATAGGATGCAGAGACCGACTGCCCTGTGTCCTGTGTGTTCAGTGCTTGTTTTTTTGAGACCGTCGGGGGACAAAGAGAGGGAAGAAGCCCGTCAGATCCAGCCGAGGTACGACCCCCTCGTCCTGCTTGATGTCGGCTCTGCCGGCCCGCAACGTCCCCCTTTGAACTTCATGGCATGACCTTGCCGGTGCGGCACAGCACATGTCCATACATTCACCACCGCATTTGATAACCACTTGCGAGTGTCGGATGCTACAAACAATTCTCACATGTCCTTTGAGGTCACCGCGGGCGGCTCTTGCACGCGCACGTCTCGGGACGGGCTTGGACAACTCGGTTGGCCCCCGCACGACGGCCGAACTAACCCCTCACCAAACATCTTTCACTCCACAGTCCGAACCCTGAAAACCACAGGGTCCCTGTCGGAGCGCTGTGGGTCGTTGTTATGGCATCTTGTCGGAGAAGGGAAGCGGCTGAATCCCGAAAGTCGACTTTCATGTGTGACCTTGGTCGTCCGTCTTTTCTGGTGGCACTGTACGTGACCGCCACGTTGACACTATGCTGTGTCCACGGATTCGTTTTGCCCATGCGGCCATCACAAGGAGGAGACGTACGCTTTCAGCGGCCATCGTGGAGGCAGCGAGATGTGTCTGTGCTGTCGACCACGCAGGAACCAGGGAGCGAGGCCCCGGGAGACTCCATGCCCTTGGGTGCAAGACCGGTTGCTCCAAACTCAGCGGGCGGGAAAGGATTCGGCCCGACATCTACACCAACCCGTGCCAAAATAGGCACTGTGAACAAGCGGCTGATGAACGTGATCGATGCCGAGCTGGACGGCGTGAGGGACAGGCAGCCGGAGGAGGCCACGCCCCTCTCCGAGGAGGATACTGACCTGAACGGCATCAACCCCGTCCAGCCCTTGGGGGCGGCCATGTTCGCCGCTTTCATTTCTTTCTTATTCTGGCGCATAACCTTCGGTTTGGCAGGCGCACTGAACAACGTGCATCTCGACACCGACTTCTACCCCGCCCAGCGAGTCTTCGGCATTGCCTCGACCGCCTTCGTGGGCATCACGGCCCTGGGCGCTGGCGTCATCGGCGTCACCGCCATCGGCCTGCTCGGACTCGCCGCACGTGTCACGTTTGGAGTGGTGTCAGGGGAGCTCGACATGAACAAGAAGAAAATTGCTCCGCCGGCGGATTCGAGCCCCGTGCCCCTGGACGCGCAAGGCCTGCCGAAGGTGACGGGCGCCTGGTACGACGTGTCGCCGCCAGCGCCCGCCGCGGAGGAGCCGAAAGATTAAGCCGGCGGATGTGCGGAAGGTCTGGGCGGAGTGGGGTGAATGGTGTTTGTGCAAAGGGAGAAGGGAAGAGGGAAGAGCACAGGGACGGTGCCTGGAGGTGTACAGTTCTGGGGGGGGGGGGCTGGGGGCCGGTGTGGCTGAGCACTGGCGCGTGCATCAACTCCGCTATTAAGTGAGAAGAGTCAAGAAAGAGCTGCCAAAATGAAAGAAAAAGGGATTCGCAGAAATTATTCTCTCGCCAGACACAGCCAAATACCTCCCAACCTCTCGTTGGGAGACTGGGGAGGCCGAGGGGGATAGATGTATGCTATGTACTTTGATTACTAGGCTGTGGCCCCCTTGACGCTCCACTCAGGCTCGCGCCGTATCACTATGTCTCCTCTTTTCCCTGCGTCTATCTCCTTTCCCCCCCCTTCTCCCCCACCCGCAGGCGGTAATGCGAGGCGGGCCCCGGCAAGGGCGCAGGCGGCTTCCTCCCGACCCGTTCGAAGAGGTAGAGGACCTCCACGTCCTTGGTCAGGGGGATGATCACGTCCCGGTAGATGGCCGCGATCACGTCCGGCTCCACCTTGCAGGCCTCCGTCTCCCCCATGATGTCCTGCCCGTACGTGCTCGCCTTGAGTTTGGCCCGGGCAAGGACGCGCGCCTCCACGGCCGAGTTGGTCAGGAGGGACATGACCCCGTCCACGTCGTCCGCGCCGACCAGGGCACGGTATTTAGCCTCTTCCTCCTGGAATTTGGTCTCTGCCACGAACTTGCCCAGATGGATGCGCCGAGAGAGGGCTTGAAGGAGGGTGATGTCGGCGAGGACGGAGGAACCGTGCTGCTCGTCGTCGCCCTCCTTGCAGACGGCGGGCACCACCTCGTTGATGTAAAGGTGGAGAACCTGTGCGTTTACATCCACCGTGTTGGGCGCGAGGAGGGCCGGGAACTGGAGCGGCGTCAGGATCGGGTCGGGCAGATGCTCCGGGAAGAAGGCGTGCTCCTCCGGACTCGTGTATCGCCGGACCTTGCCGTGGAGCTTCTCCGTCTCCAAAAGCAGGTACTCGAGGAAGGAGAGGGTCTTGAGGAAGGGGTAGTCGGGAATGGAGGGATCGAGTTGCAAAATACCTTTGGCATAAATTGCTTGATTTTGGCGGAATTGCGCGCGCTCGATCAAAGCGAAGATGATCGAGTCCTCTTGCCGGATCAGGGTGCTGCGAATGCTGTCCAAGGACATGACGTCTGCGGTAGTGGTACTCGCAGAGACAGCAGAAGGGGAATTGACCCGGGAGGAGGTAGATATGAAGGAGGCGGAAGGAACGGATCCATCCTCAGAGGCCTCATGATGGGAATGTGTTACAGAGGGAGCCCCCCAGGTCAGGCGCCTGAGTGACCCTGGCGCATCTTCGTGGTGGCTGCTTTCTCTTGTCGCTCGTGTTTGCTTTGTGCCGCTGATGGAATGTAAAATGCAAAGAGAATTACTGGTAATAACGTCGCAAGGCGCTTTACGCGCCTGCTCTCCTGGCTGCTGGTTATGGCGCTGCTGAATAGACTCCATGATCAGTGTGGGCACAAAAGCAGGGGTTGGAGGAAGTGCAGCCAGCGGTACCAGCATGAACAGCAGCAGAAGGGCGGGAGTTTTGAGAAAGGCAGAAATTCTTATTGACTGTGAGAGTATCTCGGGCCTGCGGTGCTTGTGGTGGGAAAGACTCGTACCTCCGGGCGCTGAGGGCATGGCTGGCGGGGAAATAGATAGGCCAAGTTCACGAGTGAATCTGCCACCCAGCAAATAAGTATGCAACCAAATTGTCTGTTTTACTGTATGGCAGATTGATGGGAAGGTGGGCTTGTTGTGGGGCAAAAGCGGGATTGAAAGCAAAGGTGTGCGCCCGATAGGCGCGATCCTCTTGCCTGGACGCGGGCGACCCTGTGGCCTCGCCCGACGGCTTATACTGGTTAGTGTTCTTAGACTTAAGAACACACAGTGTTCTATTCATGCTTAGTTTGTTAAATGTCTGCCGTGGACATTGCTGCGTTGTTGCCCTGCATTCTGTGATTTGTTATGTGGCTTGTGAACCTGGCGAGTTCATCACGCATACACCGACTTCACGGCTACACTTTGGAGTCGAACCGTACACGTCCGACTTGAGTCAAGCCTTCTTCTTTCTTTTCCAGTCCCCGCTTCTTTTCTTCCATTCCTCTAGCGATTGTGTTGCGTTGAAAAAAGATGGCTGCCCGTCCCAGGGAAATCAAGCTTGTTATTATCGGGGATTCAGGGGTTGGGAAGAGTTCTTTAGTCCTCCGCTTCGTCACGCAAAGCTTCAAACCCTTTTCGGAGAGCACCATCGGAGCGAGCTTCATGAGCAAAGTCATTGAGCTGGATGGACAGACTGTCAAAGTCCAGATTTGGGACACGGCGGGGCAGGAAAAGTACAAGTCTTTGGCGCCCATGTACTACAGGGGGGCCGCGGCTGCCATCGTCGTCTACGATATAACGCGGCGTGAAAGGTATGTGGATGCATAACGGGGCGAAAGAAGGAGACCCTCTCGGCTTCCATGGACCTTTGGTTGTCCAATTTAATCCATGGAATGCCCACTGCTCACTCTTTGACCGCATCGATTGTACGAACAGCTTCGGCACACTCCAACGGTGGGTCTCTGAGCTACAGGAGAAGGGCCCTCGCGACCTACGGATCATGGTCGCCGGGAATAAGAAGGATTTGGAAGGCGATCGGCAAGTGGCGGCGGAGGAAGCAGAGGCCTACGCGGAGAGCATCGGGGCCCGGTACATGGAGACGTCCGCCAAGGACGACGTGGCCGTTCAGGACCTCTTCCTCTCGCTCTGTCAGCAGGTGCCCCTGGTCTCGCCCGCGGGGGGCTCGGCGATACGGGCCGGAATTTACCTGTCTGGGCCCCAAGCGGAAGGGAAAGCGAAGCAAGGCTCAAGGACGTGCTGTTGAATAGCGAAGGGAAGAAACTGTAAGTTGAGGAGTGAGGAGGTGTGTACAGAATGACTGTCGCCAACAGTCTGGAATAGGGGGGCAACGGGAAGCGGTATGTAGATGATTTCGCACGAAAAGACCTTTCAGGCATGCATTGTGGCAGAACCGAAATGGCACGGAAAAACGATATCGCAAAACGGCTCTTATGAAGAAGCCAGCAGGGTCTTCCTGGGCGAGCCCCCTGATTTATTTTACTTCCCTCGACCTGCCCACTCCGATAACACTAGGTTGCTTGCCATTTTTCCAAACTATGCTCCCGAACGAGAGAGTCTTTCCATGCCACGGTCACCTACTTTCTCCAGTCTTATGGAAAGCGATGTCTTTCAGCCTCCGGTAGTGTCACCCGTCGCTTTCCTGTCAACATCTTAGTCAAATCCTGTACTTCTTTTCCCATTGCTGACTGTGCAGAGTCTACAGTAAATTTCACACCTTTCTCACCAATCGCTAGCTGCTCGTGCCGGATATCCCCGCGCACGACGTCCGATCCCCACCCATCAAGGTCCATCGACATCCCCTGCATTCCACTCAGCGACTCGTTACTGCACGAAAGCTACGAAAGCGTCGTAGGCAGGGATGTATATCTTCACCACGCCCGCCAGCCCGAACACTGTCATGACAGCGAACAAGGCCAGCCACACGTACTGGGACGGGACCACGTGGTGGTAGAGCGTTGTGATCAAGCCCTCGGACCAACCCCCCAGGATGGCAAACCCCCGGTCGTACGTGCGGTGGTGCGCGCGGTGCAAGTGCGGGGAGACCAGGAGGCCCGCATCCTGCAAGGCGCGGGCAAAGGGGCTCACTTTCGACGGCGGCATGTGCGCCTGCCGGTGAGCGAACTGGCCCAAGTATGCCATGGCGCCACCCGCGGCGACAACGCACATGACACGCCCGTCTTTCATCCAATCAAAGAGAAGCAGATTGATCGCGAAGATGAGGCCCACGATCACGTTCAAGTCACCGCAAATGTCTCGATACCGTCTCTGCGCGATTTCCACGGGCAATATATGATGCGCTAAGAACTCAAAAACAGGCTGGTCTAAGCCGGGTACTTTTATAAAGGCCGGATTGTCCAACACAATGTGCAAAACAGCGCTGTACAGTTCCATATAGAAGTACGTGGAAGCCAAGGCCCCCGCCAAGAACAGTAGAGACGGGGCTCGAAGCAGCCCGACCAGAATGGTGGCCCAGTAGAAATAAAGCAACAGCATGGACCGCCTCTTGAAGACCACGTGTCCCTGGCGCACCATTTCGTACACTTTGTAGTCCTCGTTGTCCGGACTCCAGACCTTGTGCGCTTGCTTAGTCATAAATGCATTCAGTTGGTCTATTGCGTCCCCATCCTGACGACCGAGCCCAGCATTGTCATAGTAACGTTTGATGCTACCACTTGCACTAGTATCGGACACAGCAGCTGGCGGAGTGGCTGTCTCCGAACGTGCGCTGACACACATAATGTTGTTACTATGCAACAATGGCGACGGGCGGGCCTGCGGGAAAACTTCGTGCCGGGGCGGGGAGGAGGTATTCCGTAAGCGACAAAGACGACCATTAAGCCAGTCTCAAAAGCTCAAATCCCGAGGGATTTGATGTTTTATAAGTGCATTTACATGTCCCTGGCGAACTGCTTCAAAGATGAAGGTGCATTAAGTAGCGCCGGCGCGAGGGGTGGCGTCGATGGGGCGATGTGGGTAAGAGCACTCATTGCCCTGCAACACGACCCCAGGAGTCGACGTGCGAGGGGAACGACTAAACTTGCCGTCAAAACATAACTCAGTCGTGAAGAGCAGTCGCCATCGGCTGATAAGCCTGCATCATTGCAATATCCTGCGGTCGCCCATCTGCGTCTCGTCAGCCTCGACGTGGGATGATGCCGCGCTGTGTTCCTCGCAGCTTTTTGACAAATGCGATGAAGAGTTGGCGAAAATTAAATGCCTACGCGCACAAATCAAAACGAGGCCACCTTTAAGGAAGATGAGCTAAACTTGTTGTTAGATCTTTCTTCGAAATCTCTGACTCTTTTGGTTGCGTCATATGTTTTTCTCAGCAACTTTTGTGAGGTTTCCTCTCTCCCCAACTTAGTCATTCAATCGGCCCGATGTTCACTCAATCATTCACTTCGTGCCTCCCAACTTCATTCATATGTGATTAGGGACAAGTATTGTCAGACCCTCTCACGTGCAGTGATCAAGGCTCGGATGGATGCTCCGATTCTGCTCCCTCCTTCATCCCCACTTATAAGGAAAAGCCCAACTGTAAGCCGAAGCCGGCGTGGATGAAGAGCAAGGCCATCGTTGCCGTGCCCAGGTATGCATGTATTGTCCGGGCACTGTTCCCGTTGTCGCCATCAAAAAGCTTGGGCAGAAGTGCTTGCATCGCAAGAAGTGCGATGCCGATCAAACCCGTCACAGCGTGTGTGCTGTTCAAAATGGGGTGGTTTTGCACGTCCAGCAAAACAAGACCACCCTGCCCACCCAGGAAAAAAAAGAGGAAAGCCAAGCCCATCAGGGTAGGATGAAGTTCACGGGCAGTTTTGCCTGTGAATTCTACATCTCCATCGCCGCTACGGATTTTCCAGCCGAGGTAAGCCCCGAATGTGGCCATGGTCGTCAGGACGATGCCCCTGTGGCGGCCATCCCACATAGTAAGACAGCATTAGATTCGATCTGCATTTGATATTGACATCGAACAAATGGTATGGCAAGAAATCAAAGTGCACGTACATATTGGCACCCTGGATGTCCGGGTATCGTAAAAGAACGTGGCATGTTTTGGGAGATAAAGGGGTGTCACATCAGCAAAAAGTCAGACAGCTTCAGGTATTCATAGTGGGATCATGACTGGGTACATCATCATCCGTAAACGACCCATAGATCCGTGTGAACTTACATGAAACCATTTAATCAGCGCCGTAGGGATGTCGTTCTCCGCTGCGATCCTGTACCGTGAAGAAGCAGGCAAATACTGAACATGAAAGAAATCTTTTAGCCTTCGACAGTAACTTCATTTGTGTTGACCTACGTGCGAATAGTGGGGCTCCAAATTCCAACGTAGGCTTGAATGGCGTCGGTGACTCCATTCATCTGCAGAGCTCGTGTACTACGGCCACGTCCAAGGGAGCTAGAGGCAGGCGTGGGAAGCGAGGTACGCGGCAGGAAAAAGGAGTTGACACCATCCAAACAATACAAAGAAATTATGGCGAGGATTGCGATGCTTGGACGCCTCATATTGGATTTCAATTGGCGCTCCCTGGGGGGTTTGTGTAGGACTGAGCACGACTCTACGAGTGAGTCATTGTGGTGGCCACCATTGATGGAAAAAGCCTAAATCGGCTGGAAAACGTGCATATTTAATCGATGGACACCACCTTATCTCTGGGTGGCTTTTCTCATAGGCATCTGATTCAGGAGCACTTATTTTTGTTCCAGGGCCGTGCGATGTTCTCGCTCACCCAGACGTTAAGATCTGCCACGCATGCGCGAATATAAAGCTTACGACACTAAGCAAAAGCACCCCACAAATTGCACAGATTTCAATGCCTGAAGGCCGTGGACGTACCACAGATTAGTCGCCTCCAATATTTTGCGGAGCAAGACGGATTTATCACATCGTCACGACAAAATGTCAGGTTCTAGGTATCGACCGAGTTCCTTCACAACCTCCTCCGTTGTCCTGTCCCTGAATTTTCTGATTCATTTTCTGTGGACGGGCTTCACAACAGCTCGTGCTGTTTCACAATTATATTGCTCTAGTAGCGAAGGGTTTATTGCCTTACATCGGAACAGAGTCGTGTCTCCCTTCGCGTTTCAAGTATCTCAACCCCGAGCAGCATTGCTCTCTCGACAGATCCCCTCTCGGCTCGGTCTCAATGCCCCAGTAAACGTGCGATACACTTGTAAATCCACTGAGAAGACAAGAATGAAAAATAGTAATTCCCCTTATGAATCGTCGACTTCGATCTTAACCTCCCTGTTTAAATCTAAGCCTTCCCAGGGCGGGAACGACAGATCCCTTGGCAAGGGGAGAAGAGAAGGAAGAGGTGTGAGGCAAGTTCGGTCATATTTCAAGTTTTGGAATCAGCGTCGCATGAGTGAAGCTGTCGACCTTTTTACGGAAGACTGCTCGTACGAAGACACGTTGTATCCCGGCGCCTTCCGGGGGAAGGAGGCCTTGAAGGCCCACTTGTTTCGCGTGGCTGACGCTTTGCCCGACTCGTTTGCCTTCGTCTTAGACGAGGTGAGTGACGGCGACGACGTGGTTGGCGTGCAGTGGCACGTCGAGTCCGAGGGTAAGCAGCTCCCTTTTACGCGAGGGTCCTCCATCTACAAGCTGGATCGGGTGTCGGGGAAGCTATGCTCCGGTTTCGACGTCCCCGAGCCCACGGTTAAGAGCGGAAGCGCCAGTCTGGCGGTCCTCTCCCTTATCGGGCGCCTCCTCGACGAGCCTCGCAAGGCGATACCTTTAGCTGCATTCATCTTCTATTGCTGGTTCGTTTTCCTCAGCACCGTGGCCCCGGGATCCAACGCCTTGAGCTTGGATCCTGCCACATGGGCGGAGGTGCGAGACTTGTCCTTGAATTTCTGGCTTGTCATGCCCTCCTTGGCACCCCAGTCCTCACCTGTTCTACATCCCTGCTTGGAAGGGCTTTTCAATTTGTTGCTGGCATGGGCCGCGCTTTTCAGTGGTTTTATGGTCGATGGGAAGGTGGCCGGCGAGAGCACCCAGGCAAGGAAAACGGGAGAGGGGAGGGGGGGGGCGAAGAATGCCTTCCTGCCCTACGTTTTGGGAATGCAGCTTTTGACGAACGCGGTCTATTTACCGTATTTGGTTCTGCGTAAAAATGTCTGGAAGCCAGCAGACGAACCGGCAGGGGAGGGGTATACGCTGACAAAAGCCGAGGCCTTGGGCGAGTCCAAGATCCCACCATTAGTCTTTATCGGAGTGGGACTTCTATCTTTGGCGTGGGCGGGTTTGGCACGCGGAGAGGTGTACGGAGTGGAATTGAGCGAACGATGGAGAAGTTTTGTCCAAATACTCACTACGGACAGGTTGACCTTCAGCTTTGCGGTAGATTTGCTCTATTTCTGGGTTTTTCAAGGCTGGCTTTTGGACGACGACATTGAAAGACGAGGGGGCGAGGTCGGAAAAATCAGCTTGAGCTTGTTTAAGGCGATACCTTTCCTGGGACTGGGGGCATACCTGATGACGCGGCCGCCGCTATTACTGGGGGGTGAGCGTGGTAGTGTGAAGGAAGAGGTCTGAGACATGGGAGATCCATGAAAGTCAAGACCTTTATCTATAGACAAATTTTGTGTCGTTATGTGATTCCTGCAGGATGCCTGATAGCATGTCCTTGCCTGAAGATGTGCGCCTGGAGGCATGCGGGCCGTTAGCGCCCTCCCAGATATGACCAGAGCACCTGTCTCCGGGAAAGACCTCAAAGCCCACCGCGCTATATCATTCTGCCCTTCAAATAACTTTGTTCTAGATTACCTCCTCCGTTTCCTCTATCAACCACTGTGTCAAATATGCCTCAAATCTTCCGCGCAACTTGACCAAATTCGGATGGTCCCCCGCCGTCGGCTCATGCAAATCACTACAGTGTCCTGCCCCGTCATAAACCGCCAACTCAAAAGGTTGCTCCACCTCGGGTCCTCCCTCTTCGCTCTGAACCGATGCCGCTCGCCACGGGTCGTCAGAGAAGTCGCTGTAAAACACACGTGTGGCCGTCGGCTGCGCCCCCCCGAACCGATCATTGACGCTCTTTACAGCTGGCATACCCACGGAGTCGCCAAATATCCGCTGACACTGCTCAATGTGGTACTCTAACGACACTTGCCCTGAACGCAAGGCGACGCTTCCTCCCTCTGCATCGCGCTCTGTCGGGGCCACTTGAAAATAAGCAAGCTCCGAGCACTTTTGCCAGCGCCACGAGCGCTCATTCAGGGTTGCTTTCTTCAAATCGGCCGCACACCGGGAGTCATAGAAACACGAGGAGCCGAACTGAGGGCCGTAATAGCTTCGAGTGAAATCGGCGAAGCCCCGAAGCATTTCGAGGGCAGTAGGGGCGGTACCGAGGCCTTCGAGGAGAAACGAGCACAGCTCTGCTTTTCGTCCGTACTGGTCAACCATGGCTGCAGCATCTGCCAGCATGTAGAAAAAATCCGCATCCCACATCTCGCAATCGCATCCGAAAAGCCCCTTGGCCGCACAGGCTGCCGCTGGGACCAGCAGCGCGTCTTCAAATGCTCGCGTCACATTCCGGAGCCGGTCGGCGCAATGCCCACCGATGGCCTGAGCAACCACCCTGTCGAAATCTGGAAAGTTCAGAATGGCATTCACGACCCCCGAGGAGGAGAGGGAGCCCACAGTCTTCCCTGGATAGGCGATGCGGTAGAAGGCAGCCAGGGCCCCAGGATAGGAGCCTCCTATGGTAAAGAAGCGTAGCGGTGTCTCAGGAAAGTGTTCGGCCTGCAAGAAGTCACTGAACGCTGCCAAGTCCGCCAACGCCTGGTCAATGGTCAGGAGCCGCGCGTATGACGACGTGCTCATGTCCTCGTTCGGGAGGCTTGCTCCATAGAAACGATGTTCGAGCGAGACAAGGAGGGCAGCGTACTGCTTGCCCAGCTCCTTGACGAATCCCGAGGGCGGACCCGTCAGAGTGCCTTCCCCTCCGATCATAAGGAAAATCAAGCCCGTACCGTTGTTTTCCGGCGCCTTGAAAAATTGTGCATCGAGGAAATATCGCTGCTTGAACGTGCCGGTGTTATTAGGGTCGAAATGATCCACGGGCGCATCCCAAGTTTGCGGGAGACCGGGACTCTCCGCCAGGTATGGGTGTCGTGCAATCAAGTCTTGCCATAATTCCCCCCCCCGGCATCGCTCAGGTGGTAACCATGCTTCAGTAATTGTCGCTACATACACGAAAAGGAGAAGAGCGACGGCAAGCGAGGGGATTTGTTGCATGGAAGAGACCTGCTGTCTAGACAGGGCGCAATGATAGGAGACGCACTTACTTAAGCAATGACGTAAAAGGCGTATGAAAGCACACACCTGGCAAGTGGCCGGAGCGGGGGGTAAGGCTGAGGGCCTCGGGCATTAATTTGAAGTTTTCGTCAGCAAATACCAGTCGCCCAGACTCGCTGGAAAAGAAGCAAAGAACTAGCCGCGCGCGTTCTTTACGTGTCGAGCCCGCAAAGCCCGCGTGGGGATTGTGTGTGCACTGTCGTTGGTACTTATAGGATGTGCATCACCCCGCACTGCTTAAAATATACAGTCTGGAAGTTCAGAATGCTATTGTGCAAAATTTGGGGCCATGGCGCAGCAACTTTCTCAGTGCTTACGTCGCGCGCCTGTGGGGAGGTTCATTTCTCCCTTGTGAGACTTGCGTAACCCACTATGTTCGAGATTGAGTCCTTCGCGATTATCATCTTTTTTTTCTATACTTTTAACAAGGCTGACTGGATTTATACTCCTCTCGTTCGTCCTATCAGCTCCTTTCTTCAGTCACCACGCACCATCGGCTGCTACAGCAATCACAGTAGCTTCAACCGTGGCTTCGACATCGGATAGCAACACTACAATGCCACCAAATACTCCGCGCACAATTCATCCGCGAAGAATTTTGAGGTTGGCTCTGGCAGGAGACACAATGCTGGGCCGATGTGTTGCAGAAACGATTCTCGAAGCCCGCGATCCACCGGACGCACCCCAAGACTCGGAACGTACCAAAATGCCCTTCGTACCGGGGTACAGCAGGGTCAGTGGGCCATCTCAAAAGACACAAACGGATGAACCCGTGGTCTTTGCACCTCAGGTTGTAGCCTTGGCACAAGAGGCGGACCTCTTTTTCCTGAACCTTGAATGTTGCATAACAAATCATCATCAACGATGGCCGAATCCTCACAAACCATTTTTCTTTCGTGCGCCATTCTGTGCCATACAAGAGCTGAAAATTCTGGGTGTTGACGCTGTCACATTGGCAAATAACCACGCTCTGGATTACGATGTACCAGGTCTGCTTGATACCCTCGCGGCACTTGAAGGAGCAGGGATTCCTTATACAGGTGCCGGACGTAATCTGGCCGAGGCACGTCAGCCAGTGATTCTTGAGCATCAAGGCATGAGGATAGGAATTATTGGTGTGACAGATCATCCGCTTGAATTTGATGCCAGATCGGACCGGCCAGGGGTGTGTTACGTGGACTTGCAACGGTAAGTTTCTTGGTGTAACGCACACACTCTTGAATGCACGGGGCAGCGGGTTCTTATTTGGAACTGAGAATGCTGAGTTCTACTAAGTCATGTTCTTGATTCATTTCTCCCAGTCGTAGTGATCTCGATACGCCGGCGGTTACGAGCGGAGGCGGAGGGGGTGGAATGGGCCCCTTGGTACCCCACTGGGTACGCGACAAAGTCCGGTTTCTGAGAGAGGTCGAACAGTGTGACGTCGTGATGGTTTCCCCTCACTGGGGGCCCAACATGTGCCTGGAGCCATTGATGTACGTGCAAGAGGCGAGCAAGATGTTGAGAGACATGGGTACGGATTTGATTGCGGGCCACAGCGCACATTGCTTTCAAGGTGCATCAGCCGAGCTGCGATGTCTTTACGATCTGGGGGACTTTGTGGATGATTATGCCACAGATCAGTACGCACGAAACGATTTGGGCCTGTTTTTCTTCGTGCTCTTCGACCTTGACGCCAAAGAGCCGTGGCGCGTGGAGGCCGTGCCCTTGAAGCTAGATTTCTGTTTGACAAGGCTAGCCACAGGTGAAGACTATCAGATAATTAAGGACCGTTTCCAGAAAATGTCGGCCAAGTTTGGGACCAGGGTGTGGGAAGACAAGCAACGTGGGCGACTGGTGTTCGATTTTTGATGAGAGGGAACACCCATGGATTTGGGAACCAGCGAAACGTCTGCTTCGGCTTTAATCTAACACTATCATAAATGATTTGCAGATGATACCGTGCTGGCTCGGAATTTTCCGAAGGCATATTCGTTGTCGGCTGTAAACAGTAGCGCTCCTCAAAAGTAAGAGCCAAATGAGAAAATAGACAGCGTGCGGCACACTGTCACACATTCGAAAGGCTGTTACGCATGGGGAGGCACAAAAGCAAAGACATGATCTTATATCTATAAGAATAAGTGTAACAAGAACAATGACTTTCTATAATCATATATTTGCATGCATGCGTTTGTCGATACTGTGCAATTGTATTCTTGCTGACAGCCATATTTTACAGTCTGGAGTGAGATCGTCGTCGACTTTGTCTTGCATCCTGAAAAGCCGCATAAGGTGATTTAGCGTCACCACATTTTTTTTCCGATTCACGAAATCAGTGATTGATCATCGATAAATCTGAATGCTATGTAGTGGATGGCGCCCCGCCTGTGGCTCCTGGAGAAGGAAGGACAGACATACTGTCACCTATTAGCTTGCGCATACTGCCGAAAGAGGCTTTCAGCTGTGCCCCTGCCCGCTTGAAGTGGGACTTGCTCTCTGTAGAAAAAGATCCGAGGGCTATTGGCACGTCATCTCTCATTCGCGACGATACACGAGAAAAGTAATTACGGACGCGACTTGTGGATGGTGTGGCCGCCTCTCCCACTCTTCGATCGACACGGAATCCGGAGGCGGAATCCTGCGCCCGCAGGCTCCTCATCCGGTGTAAAAGTCGCTTCATTTCTGCCTCGGGCGAGTAGGCTTGCAGCGACTGCAAGCATTTCGCGAAGCTACATCGTAGCATTTCTTGTCTTTGCTCCATCAGCATGCTGAGACAGAAGTACAATATGAAATCGGAGAAGTCCTTGTCTGCGAACAAGGCGTCCCACACCGCGATTGTGTCTGGCAGCGTGAACTCCCTGCAAAACAGAGTCGTGATCCATCGAAGGGAGTAGAAATGGGCCTCAAGCCCGATCATACGAAAATGCTTTGATAGGGTGGGATCATGCCGCTCCAGGAGGACCTCCAGCTGCTCGAACTTGCTCTCGATACCCGTGTCACTTTCATCCATCTTCTCGATGAACACATCCCTGAGCTGCGACATAAGTTGCGCGAAGAGGAACATGGTGTCAGCCTCCGCGTGCTCTGCCCATTCCTGGTCCGAGTCTCTGCTCATCACGTAGAAGAGCGTGCCTGCCAGCTCGTTCATCCCTTGGATGTACCGGGTGCCCGAGTTCGTCTTGGCGTAAATGAAGAGGATGCGTAGCAAAGCATCGTACCGCGCAGTCCCAAAGGTCTGGTCCTGGTAGAAGTTTTGGTCTGGGTGCGTGCGAACCACGTCTTTGCGGATTTCATTGAAGAGGGACCGGTCGGCATCGAAGCGAGGCCGGGTCGGCAGCCGGTGTTGGGATGAGCCCAGGGAGACGTCCAGCTCGCCAGAGCCACGGCCGCTGCGAGGAAGCGGAGGCGCTGAGCCCGGATGCCCCTGGCAAAAAGTCAAATTTGGGTCTATGGCTTTCATTGAACTTGCGGTGTTCCGGGCGTCTCCTTCTTGGGAGGGCGCCGAGGACAAGGCACATAGCGGTGTATCTAACCGCGGTGAGGCGTCGCCCGCCCTCCAACTGCCTCGGAAGTTCTGGTCCTCGCTCTCATTAATCACATGGCCCGAGGCAGAAGGCGGGCATGACGCTGCGGGCCCGGTCATTATTGTCAATTCTTGCACCAATTGGTAGTAGATTGCACGTTCTTGCTTCAAATGAGCATCCCATAGCGATACCTCATCAGGCAGATATAAGAGCAAGATTCGCCACGCCAATGGCCGCAAATGCTTATCGACGTCTGGGATGCCATCGCCGGCCAAAGAGGCCAGGCGTCTTTTATCGATAGGATTGCTATCCAGCAGATAACGGAACATGAGAACACGGTCTAGTGCCGAAGGAAGGAAATAGAAACATGTGAGTACAAGGTAGGAAAAAAGCCCTCTTTGCTTTGATCTGCGGTAATGAATTCATGACATGCGTTAATATTGATGTTACTTTGCAATTTCTAGAATTTAATCCTGTTTGTGGACTTACGTTGCTCCGTCAAATGGATCCCAGCCTCGCTTCTTATTCGGTTTCCCTCTCTGGATATGCTGGACGTCTGCAGCCGTCGAAACGTCAGGCTGACAGAATCGGCGCTGGCCTCATCTTTGATCAGAGCCAAAGCGTGCCGAGCCCCCTTGCCTACGACGTCGCATCCATTGACCCGGACCAGAAAATCGCCCACTCCCACCAAACCACTCTCCTCGATGGGACCTTTGCCGCCTTGCGAGCTCACGGAGTCGAAGTGAGAGACAAATACTGTCCCCGGCAGTATCCATGAGTCGTCCCGCACCCGTATGCACAGTTTTCCCCCGCGAGCCACAATGATTGAGTGCTCCAGGCTTGGCCCATGCGCTTCCCTCATCTCTTCGTCGCTGAGGTCGGCCTCCTCCGTGTCGTCGTCATTTTGATTGGCGTCAAAGGCCGCCTCCCACAACACTGTGGAGGACTGGAGGTCAGCCGATTGATTTACTTGTCTTGAAGTATGCATGCGTCCCGGCGCGACCTGTCGTCGAGAAGGACGGGTGAGTCAAGTTGACGCCGCCAAGCCGGGCGGCGTAAAACGGCGAGAGAGCGAGACCTGAGGTCAGCAGCACGCAAGCAATGCCATGTCTAGCTAGAGGCCGCAAGGGCGGCATCCGGGCGATCGCGAACTGTGGAAGACGTCCCACTGGCTTCCCATTGACTCGTCTCACAAGCATGGTGCCTTCTTTACGCACACCCTGCCCACAGAACGCCCGCGAGAGGCTTCCCTTCTTTGGTTGCAAAGCTACACTACTCGTCGTCGACCTCCCTCACTTTAGAAAGCCGCCTTTCCACTCCAGCAATTTTCATTCCGCACGACATCGCAATGCCTCCCTTGACAAGGAGGAAACAAAGAGCAAGCGGTTTAAAAATGATGCCTCTTCTTCTTCTACCTGCTTTCATCTTTTTGTCACCTGCTTCCCTGCATCAAGTCGCCGCCGTCAAGCTGGGCACGGTGTCTCCGCGCGTCTGGGAGAGCTTGGAGCGGCAAGGGATCGACAGCGAGGTTATGGACGAGGCCGCCGCGGAGGCTGCGGCCGCTGCTGCAGCTACTGCTGCTGCAGAAGCCACAAAGGACGCTGCCAAAGAAGGGGAGGAGCTAAAGCGACTCAAAGTGGAAAGAGCTCGACGGGAGGCATTGGACAGGGCCAAGGACATCGACTGGAAGTCGACAGCTGACGCGGCGAAGAAGGAGCGGGAATTGGACGAGAAGTATGGGATATGGAAGCACGTGATCCTCAATCCCTGGTTCCAGTGGGTGATGGGGCTCCTGGACGACCTGGCGGCGATCGAGTTGGTCGGGGAGGCCAGGATGGCGCCGGCCGCGATCCTGGTCCTCCTTTACATGCTCTTCAAAGCCCGACAGCCCCTCTCGGTCCTCTGTCTGGCCGCTGCATTCTTCTACAACATCCACCCCATCCTCATCGCTGGTTCCGCGGTTGGGCTCAAGGCCTGGTCGAAGCTGCGCCGGCCGAAGGGCTATGTCCCCGCGGAGGAGCGGAAGAAGCGGCTTCCCGGGGCCGCAGACGAGGCCCAGGGAGTAGAGGGCGATCCACGGAGTGCGCAGGCCAAGAGAGGGAAGGCCCACGGGGCGCCGGGCCTGTCGGAGGACGCGCGAGACATCCGGACCCTGCTGACCCTCCCCCAAGACGTGGACCACATCGTGCTCGGATCGGACGTGGGGGGGCTGTACGCGGCGGCCCTGCTGGCCCGCGTCGGCCACAGAGTGCTGGTGCTGGAGGGCGGGGAGACGGTGGGGAACTGCACGAGCGAGCTGAAAGGGGTGGAGTGCGACTGGGGCCTGCTGAACGCGGGCATGGTGCACGTCTACGACGAGCTCCTTAAAGCCGGCGCCCTGGAAGGGGCGCCCGAGGTGAAATGGTCACGGATCGGGACGGAGGTGGACGGGCACTCCTTCGACGTGGTCAAGATCGAGGGCCTGGGCGACGTGGTTTATCGCGCGGGGAAACAGGCCCTGGTGGACGACCAGGTCACCTCCGCGCCGGGACCCGAGAACCGGGAGAGGGTGGGCACATTCGTGAGTCGGCTCCAGGCGGTGGCCCGGGAGCAGTCTGCCTTCTTCATCGGCCGCCTCTTCTCGCAGCAGACCGCCGGGTGGATCACAACGCTCCTGGGGCAGCAGTACGGGGGCGTGGGGGCGAGGACCGCGGAGCAGGTCTTGGGGGTGACCCTCCCGGACTATCGACAGCTCGACCTTTTGCGGGGCATGTTCCGCACGGAGAACCTGCAACCCTCGGAGCTGTCCTTCGCGGCCTACGTGTCGGCGACGAACCACGCCTTGGAAGGCCTGAGCTACCCGCAGGGGGGCTTCCGGAGCCTGGCGCGGGCCCTGGTCCCCACCATCCAGGCGGCCGGCGGCCGGGTCTTGACGCGCGCGCACGTGAGAGAGATCCTGCTGGACAGCCAGAGCAAGCCCACGCGGGCGGTGGGAGTGGTGCTGGAAAATGGAGAGAAGGTGTCCTGTGCCAAATCGGTCATCTGCGCCTCGGGCGTGGTCCCCCTCTTCACCCAGTACCTTCCCAAGGCCCCTCTCCCCGCGGGGGGAGACTGCTTGCAGGAGGCAAGGCCCCGCCTGTACACGCTCGTGCTGCTCAAGGGTTCGGCGGAAGAGTTAGAGCTACCCGCTTCGGACTACTATCAGTTGCCGACCGAGGAGGGCGGCGGAGGGGGAGGAGGGGCGCCCCGGGGCTGGTTTCACATTTATTTTCCGTCGGCGAAAGAGCCATCGGGCGTGGCGACCATTACAGGACCTGTCGGCAAAGACACGCATGGGAAAGAAGAGGCGAAGGGCGGGGCACGGGGATACAGCACCTGTGTGATAGAGACGGAGGCCGACGACGACATTTTGGAGGTGTGCTACCGGCGAGTGGACGGAAGCACTAGCAGCAAGCCTGTCTCAGGGCCTGCCGACGCTCGCTCCAAGGGAAAAGCGGCGCCTGGCTCCAGTACGACGGCTGCGGGCCCGTCTGGCCTCAAATTTTACCACATCAAGCCGCCCTCAGACCAGAAGGTGCGCCGGTTGCAACAGGGGCTGGTGCGCCACCTCCAGCAGCTGTACCCGCAGCTGGAGGGGCACGTGGAGGAGCAAGGGATCCAGACGGTCGGCCCTTTCCGCGTGGGGCTGTCCCACCGGCCTCCGCGTTTCATGGCCCCGGGTCTGCGCACCCGGATCGTGCCGGGCGTGGCGAACGTGCTCTTGGGGGGCGGGGACCTGGTCCTCGGGACATTCGTCG
>Ga0102934_1000430_pt1 | contig 28031 bp, 21 predicted proteins | sample SalPonR2_A_D1_MG_FD_78175 | JGI IMG/M metagenome (GOLD analysis project Ga0102934, IMG submission 78175) | Salt pond soil microbial communities from South San Francisco under conditions of wetland restoration - Salt Pond MetaG R2_A_D1_MG | ecosystem: Environmental > Aquatic > Marine > Intertidal... | reverse complement strand
GCGCTCTTTTGCCGTGCAGGTACCGTTCGCCACCCGCGTGTTGAGATCCACCCAGCTTTGCCGGATGGGCTGATACGCCGTCTCGACAAAAGCCTCCATATCGGCCGGGCTTAAATCCTTCGTTCGGACAATGGCGGAGTTGGCATCATATTTGGACCAGTCGCCAGTCAAAATTTCCAGGTCAAACCCGGCAATCTGCTCGCGCACGGTGGTGCCCGGAAAAGGCGCCAGAAAATGAAAGCCATGTTCAATATCCATTTCCCGCACCAGGGTCAGACTGTCATTGAGCGTATCCGGTGTTTCCCCGGGCAGGCCCACAATGAAGGAGGCATGCGGCCGGATGCCCGCTTTTCGGCATAGTAAAGCGGCCTGCCGGGCTTGCTCGATGGTAATCCCCTTTTTGATCCGTTTTAACATTTCCGGGTTCCCGGACTCCACGCCAAACGCCACCGAAACGCACCCGGCCCGCTTCATATGACGGAGAATATCTTCGGAAAGGGTGTCCACCCGCACAAAAGCGCTCCAGATAAAACGGACATCCCGATCAATAATGGCCTGGCAAATGGCCGTGACGCGCTTTTTGCTGGCGGTGAAAAGATCATCGGCGATATTAATGATGTCAAACCCTTGGCTGACCAAATCTTCAATTTCATTTATAATTTTTGAAACCGATTTGTAGCGGACCCTGGCACCCACCATTTTACGGCCCAGGCAAAAGATGCATTGATTCGGGCAGCCCCGGCTGGTGATGAGACTGATCGGAAACCCCAGGGCCCGGTATCGGGAAAGCGGGAGCAAATGGCGGGCCGGCCTGGGCAGTTCATCCAGATTTCGGGTAAGCTCCCCGAACCCGGTATCCACCCGGCGTCCGTTTTCCATAAACGAAAGCCCCTGGATGGCCCGCCAGGCAGAACGGTTGTTGTAGAACGGCAGCCAGCAGGGAAGCGTTTTATCCGCCTCGCCCAAAAAAATCAGGTCAATCGCCGGATAGGCTGCCAACGTTTCCGATGCAGCAAAAGAGACATGCGGACCGCCCATGATGGTGACGGCTGCCGGTACGCATCGCCTGGCTGTTTTAAGCATCTCCGCCGCCTGAAGAAAGTTCAAGGTAACGGCCGTGGTGCCTACGATGTCGGGCGAAAACGCGGAGAGCTGCTGTTTTAGTTTATCCGGCGTGTAGCGGCTGACAATATAATCAAATATTTTAACCTCGGCACCGGCCGACTCGCAGGCGGCGGCCACGGCGCAGAGTCCCAAAGGCGGGGACGGGGCTTCCTCCAGCGGATACGGCGGGGCGAGCAGGGCGATCTTCATTTAACCAGCTACCTTTTATGGCAAAAATATATCAACGACGCATTATTTGCTTGAAAATTTAATTTAACTTTCTTATATTATTATGAAAATAATAACCAACGCCTTTTATGGAGGGAGCCGTATGACCGAAAAAAAAGACTTTTTCGAAAAACAGAAGGAACTCCTCAACCAGTGGCGCGAGGATGTCGAGCAGCTGCGGCGCAAGGCCAAGAAAGCCCAGATATCCGCCAGTGTAAAATTTGACAACTATATGGACGAATTGCGGGGCAAGCTGGATGAGGCCACCGTCAAAGTGGAGGCGCTCCGAAAAGCGGGGCAAAGCTCGCGCGACCAGCTTAAATCCAGTCTGGACAAGACCTGGAAGGAGTTGAAAGAGGCTTGGGTTAGGGCCAAATCCCACTTTTAAACTCTGCTTTTAACCCATAACAATCTTGACTATTTCATAAAAAGTCAATTTTGAGATGGCAAAGCAAAATTTTCAAGATCGCGGCGCGCAAATCCCGAGGGATGCAGCGCAACAAAGATATTGGACTTTTTGCGAAGCCATCAGGCTTAATTCTCGAAAATATCAAGGGTCAGTCTCCGCTCCCGCACATTGGCCAGCACCGCCTTGATAAAAAGATCCTGCCCCACGCCGTAATGCACCTGCCCGTCCAGCGTCCGGACCGATAGGGTGCCGGCGCTTTTTTCCTTCTCGCCCACGGTAATAATCAGGGGGATCTTGGAAAGCTGGGCCTCCCTTACCTTCTTGTTGAGGCTTTCCGTGCGCTTATCCACCCTGGAACGGAGCCCGGCCTCAGTAAACGAGGCATTGACGGTTTCAGCAAACGGCGTCAAAGAGTCGTTTATGGGCAGTATCACCGCCTGCACCGGCGCCATCCAAAGGGGGAACTTACCGGCAAAATGCTCGATCAAAATACCCAGAAACCGCTCGATGGAGCCGTAAACCACGCGGTGGATCATCACCGGCCGGTGCTTGTCATTGTCCTGGCCGATATAGGAGAGATCAAAGCGCTCGGGAAGCGACATATCCAGCTGGATGGTCCCGCACTGCCAGGTCCGGCCGATGGCATCCTTGATATGGATATCTATTTTCGGCCCGTAGAATGCGCCGTCGCCCTCGTTTATCTTAAAATCCATGCCATAGTTTTCAAGCGCGGCCTGAAGCCCGTTTGTGGCCTCTTCCCACTGTTTTTCCGTGCCAATGGATTTTTCCGGCCGGGTGGAGAGCTCCAGGTGAAAGCCTAAGCCGAAGGTGCTGTAGATGCGCTCCACCAGTTTTAACACGTCCAGGATCTCCGATTCGATTTGATCCGGGGTCATGAATATATGGGCATCATCCTGATGGAAGGCCCGCACCCGGAAAAGGCCGGAGAGCACGCCGCTTAGCTCATGGCGGTGCACCAGCCCGATTTCCGCCGCCCGAATGGGCAGATCCTTATAGGAATGGCGTTTCGTCTTGTACAACAGCATCCCGCCGGGACAGTTCATGGGCTTGATCGCCACCTCCGTATCATCGATCACCGTAGTATACATGTTTTCCCGGTAGTTTTCCCAGTGCCCGCTCTGCTCCCAAAGGCTTCGATTCAAAATAATCGGGGTCTTGGTTTCCACATAGCCGGCGGCCTGGTGCTCCAGCCGCCAGTAGTCCATCAGCATGTTCCACAGCACCATGCCGTTGGCGTGAATAAACGGCATGCCCGGGGCCTCATCGTGAAAGGAGAAAAGCTCCAGCTCCGCCCCGATCTTTCGGTGATCCCGCTTTCTGGCCTCTTCCAGGAAATTGAGGTAATCGTTTAAATCCTTTTTATCAAAATAGGCGGTGCCGTATATCCGCTGGAGCTGGGGCCGGTTCGGGTCCGCCCGCCAATAGGCGCCGGAGACTTTCAAGAGCTTGATCGCCTTGATAAACCCGGTATGCGGAATATGCGGGCCGCGGCACAGATCCGTGAATTCCCCCTGGCTGTAAAATGAGATGGTACCGTCCTCAAGCTCGGCGATCATCTCCTGCTTGTAGGGCTCGCCTTCATAGAATTCCATGGCCCGCTGCTTGGAGACCTCTTCGCGCTTGACCGGGAGCTTCTCCTTGATGATTTTTTTCATCTCCGCCTCGATTTTCGGAAACTCTTCCTCGGAAATCGGGGGCATATCGATGTCATAGTAAAATCCGTTCTCCACCACCGGCCCGATAGTGAGCTTGGCGTCCGGATAGAGCCGGAGAATGGCCTGGGCCATCACATGGGCGGCGCTGTGCCGGAGGGTATCCAAGGCCTCCGGATCCTTGGGGGTGATAAACCGGATATTCGCATTCCGGTCCACCGTTGTATACATATCATAGAGAACGCCGTCGATTTCCATGGCCACACAATTGCGCGCCAGTCCCTCGGATATGGACTTGGCAATAGTAAATCCGTCCGGCTGATTTTCAAACTGTTTGACACTTCCGTCTGGAAACGTGATATTAATCATTGTTTATGAGCCTTTATGGATATCCGTGATTTTTTTGATCAAATTGATTTTTTAAGCAATTCGGCCCACCGGGTCAAGGACAAATCTACTCCGAATCGCAACGGCTTAATATGATGCCACAAAACTACGCTGAGCCCGTCCAATTGATTAACAGCCGATCCGATCTGGCGGCCGCGGTCCGCCATCTGGCCGGCCATTCCGTTATTGCCGGCGACCTGGAGGCGGATTCCATGTTCCACTTCAAGGAACGGATCTGCCTGCTCCAGATGGCTGCCCCGGATATCATCTATATCATCGACCCCCTGGCGATCTCCGATATGTCGTCCTTAAAACCCGTACTGGAGAACCGGAATATCCGAAAGGTTTTCCACGGCGCCGACTATGACGTGCGCAGCCTTTACCGGGACTTTAATATAAGCATGCAAAACCTGTTTGACACGGAACTGGCCAGCCGGTTTCTGGGTTATGCGGAAACGGGTCTTAACGCGATGATCAGACAGGAGTTTGACATTGAGCTGGAGAAAAAATTCCAGAAAAAGGACTGGTCCCAGCGGCCCCTGCCGGATGAGATGATCATCTATGCAGGCGATGACGTCAGATACCTGATCGCCCTCCACGAGCGCCTGGAAAAGGCGCTTCAGGCCAAAGGCCGCCTGGAATGGGCGATGGAGGAGTTTGAGTATATTGCCGCCGTCCGGCCGGAGCCCGGGGAGGCCCGCCCCCTGTTTCTGCGTTGCAAAGGCGCCGGCCGGCTGGACCCCAAGAGCCTTTCGGTTTTGGAAGCCCTGCTTGAGATGCGGATTGAAAAGGCCCGGCAAAAGGACCGGCCGCCGTTTAAAATCATGGGCACCCAGGCCCTGCTTGAACTCGCTCAGGCCCGGCCCAAATCCATGAAAAAACTGGAATCGCAAAACATTTTAAGCCGCCGGCAGATCCAGATGTATGGCCCGGACATCCTGCGGGCAATTAAGGCCGGGGCCTCAGTGCCGGCGGATCAACTGCCGAACTATCCCCGGCATGCCCGGCCGAGGCAGTCGGCAGCGGATCTCCAGAAAATCCGGCGGATGAAGCGCTGGCGGGAAAAGGAAGCCAAACGCCTGGCCATCGACCCGGGCGTATTTTTCAGTAACGCCCAGATCAAAACATTGGTTGAGGCAGCCCCGACGACGATTGAGGGCCTTGAAGCGATACCGGATCTCAAGAAATGGCAGATCCGTGAATACGGTAATCAATTGATTAAAGCCATAAATTCAAGGGAAACCTGATGACCGAAGAGCCGATATCCTTTAAAAGCGAGGGCTTGACCATTGACGGCCGGCTATTCATGGGGGGCCCCGATCGCGGGGTGGTGATTACCCATCCGCACCCCCTTTTCGGCGGAGAGATGAATAATCCGGTGGTACAGAGCATTAAAGCCGTTTACCAGCAAAAAGGCTATACCACGCTGCGGTTTAATTTCCGGGGGGTGGGCAAAAGCCAGGGCCGACATGACGAGGGGCGGGGGGAAAAACAGGACCTTTTGTCAGCGGTGGCGGTTTTACAGGAAAAAGGAGTCAAAAAAATTGACCTGGCCGGCTACTCCTTTGGCACATGGATCAATGCTTTTGCTGCCAATGTGATCCCCGCCCATGCCATGGTCATGGTATCCCCACCCGTGGCCATGCTCGATTTTGGAAAGGATCAGCCCATTGATTCACTAGAACTCGTGGTCACCGGCAGCGAGGATGAATTCGCCCCGCCCCGGCTGGTCAAGCCCATGGTTCGGAACTGGAACCCCGACGCAGCGCTCCATGTGATTGACGGGGCGGACCATTTCTTTTTCGGCCATATCAGTGAACTGGAAAAGATCCTATCCGCCCACATCGCGTAGATAAACCAAACCGGCATTCAGGCAAAATCATTTGCATTAGGGCGGCCGCCTTTTAACAGCGGATTATTCCCCGTACACCGTTACCTTATAAACCCCGTAAATTCCTAAAATATTTTCAACATCCCAATCCACATGATGGATTTTGGTGATGTTTCCGTTCTCCATTGCCGTTTGAATGCTGGCATCGCCGGTGGCCACGAGGGTAAGAACGCTGGTGCACTCGGCGGTCCCGACCTTGCTTGCCGATGACATCCCCCCCTCGGCATCCACCGGGAGTTTGACTTTGGTATACAGCGAGCCCACCGGAAAACTGGTTGCACATCCCATTACCATAGGGATTAAAGCAATTAGACCGATGAAACAAATCAATTTTAGATGTTTCATGGCAAACTCCTTTCTTCAAATAACCCTTGAAAACAGATATAAATGTATAAGTTAAACGACATGCCCGAATGCCGATTCGGTTACTGCTGAGAATGGCGGTTTGCTTATTTCCGCCATCGTATAAGCAAATTAGTATGAGATAAAAATATAATCAACATGAAATCATATTTTTCTGAAATATTCCCATTAGGGGAAACAGGCAATTTATTGTTTTACATCTATCTGAAATTTGATACTAATATTTTCAACAGAGCGCATGTGCCAATTAAAAACCATTAATTTCTGTTTCTTGAACCAATTGCCCGTTATTGAATCAATGACCCATCGATTCGCCCTAAAAAGCCGGCGACAGATCCCCACGATTCTGATAAGAGCTCTAATCATTGGTGTCTACGGGATCCTGGCCTTTGCCTCGGCATGGGTCCTTAAGGACTATGCGCCGGGCTACATTATTGACCGGGTGCTGCCATTCGGCCTCCCGCCCCTGCTTTCGCTTCTGAGCGGCGCCTTCCTTTCGGTCTTTGTGCTCAGCCTTGAGCGGATGCGGGTTGAAACCATTCTGTTTTCCTTAATCTGCCTGGCCTTTGCCGGGCTTAATCTGGATATTTTTCTGCTGGGCATCATCAGAGACCCGGAACTTGCCCTCACCATCTCCCGGCTAGACCATTTTTTTCTGGTGCTGATCACCATGGGCGCCAATGTCCACCTGGCCTATCTGGTGGCTGAAAAAAAGCGCCACTGGTGGGTGGTTTACCTGGCATATGCCTTTGGCGCGGCCATCGCCCTTTTTACTCCGACGGAACTCTATTTTCAGGGCGTATATGATTACTTCTGGGGCTTTTTCGCCAAAAAAAGCTTCCTCTATGATGTCATGAGCATCGCCTGGCTGGCGGCCATCTTTTACTGCGTCTACGTGCTGGGCCGGGCCTATCGGCAGACCGAAAGCCGCCGCAAACGGGGGACCATTAAATATCTGATTTACGGTTTCGTGGCCGCCGGCGTCCTGAGCCTCACCAACACGCCGGCGATTTACGGCTATGAGGTCTACCCGCTGGGTACGTTTATTTTTATTTCCCTGTTCTTGCTGGCCTACGGGCTTTTCAAATACAATCTACGCATCGCCCTGGAACAGCTCAGAAGCCTTATTTTCCGGATCGGTCACCTGGCGCTGGTCATTGCCGCCGGGTTCTCTCCCTGGGTCTTTCTTTCCGGCAGTTCCCCCCGGCTGCGCATGCTGGCCGGCGTCATTTTGATCGCCTTTGCCTACCGCCCCCTTTACATTTTCTGGGACAAAACCCTCAACCTGGCTATCAAGCGGACCGCTGAAAGGCTCCAGGGCGAATACTACAATTTGACATACACCCTTTCCGGCCTCCACCATCTCCATGCCATCTATCAGGAGATCAGCCAATGGCTGTTCCGGGTGCTGATAAATTCCCGCTGCGCTATGGCCTTTTATAACGAAAAAACCAAACAGTTTGAGGGCTGGCGGACCTGGAACACAGAATCCCCGCCCGGATTCTTCTCCGCCGTAAACAACGTTCCGGCCGGCGATCAGCCCATGACCCTCCGAAAGGATCATCCCCTGATCCAAAAAATTGCGGCCAAAAACCCGCCCCTGGTCACCCACGGGTTAATCCAGCAATGGCTGGCTGAAGCCCGTATTGCCCCGGACAAATCTGACTGGCTGCAGGAAGCCGGGGTGGTGCTCCCGGTGTTTTCCGAAAGCCGGATCATCTGCCTCCTGATGGCGGGCAACAAAATCAACGATCGCTCCTACATCACCGCCGAACAGGAGATGCTCAAAAATATCGGGGTGGTTCTGGCCCCGATCATAGAAAACGCTAGGTTCTTTGAACGTCTGGAGTACCTGGTGGAGCGGCGGACCCGGGCGCTCCATCGCACCCTGGCGGATGCCCGAAAGAAAAGCAAGCAGATCGCCGCCATCAACCAAACGATAAAAAAACAAAACCATATCTTTTTGAGCCTGTTTGAGACCAGCTCCCGGATCCATAACATCGAGGATCTAAACGAGCTGTTCGGCTTTACCTTAAAACACCTGAAATCCCTTTTCCCGCATCTGGGCTTTGGCATTATCCTTGAAGGCGGGAGATCCGAAATAATGGAAAGCGGCGCATTTAAAGGATTAACCGCACTTGAGCAGCGGCTCGTGCTTAAACATCGGGCGCATCTCGGCAATCCGGACATCGATCATATACTGAAATCAGAAATGCCGCCGCACCTGCGCACCGGAACCAAAAACCGGACATTCTATTGGCGCACCCTCCCCCTTCAGGTAAAAGACAACCGCATTATCGGCCATATGGTTATAAAAGGGCCGGCACTCGAACAGACGACGTTAGAAGTGGTCGGTATTTTTCTGGCCCAGGTCTCTGCGGTGGCCCAGTACAAACTCCTGATGCGGCAGCTCGAAACCGTGGCCAATACGGACGGACTCACTGGCGTGGCCAACCGGGCGTTTTTTGAAAAGGCATACGCCGACCATCTAAAACGCGCCTGGCAGTTTCCGGATATCCATTTTTCTCTGATGATTCTTGATTTAAACGGGCTCAAACGGATAAACGACCGATACGGACATGAAAAAGGGGATGAGGGAATTCAACTGGCGGCCCGGATGCTGGCCGGGCTGTGCCGGGAGACTGATATTCTGGCCCGCATCGGCGGGGATGAATTCGCCCTGCTGCTGCCCTCGGTTGACAGTCAAAATGCCCAAGCATTGCTCAAGCGTATCCGTGACGAAGAGGCGCAACTGAGCCTTGCGGTTGAAGAGCCTCATACAAAGCAGGCGGCGATTCCCCTGCGAATCAGTATCGGCCTGGCCGGATCCGACGAAACAGCGCCGGAAAAAGTGATGAAACTGGCGGACCAGCGCATGTATGTGGAAAAAGAGAACTACTACCAGACCCCGATCCGGGCGCTGTAAACCGAACCCGGCTGAGGGGATAGGACTTGACATCCGTTAACCGGACCCCCATAAAAAAGAACACAGACGATTGAATTTTTAACTGACAGGCAAAAGATTAACTATGCCACAGCAACCGGGCGACATCAAACCCACCGATGATATCGGGCTTCTATACCAAATCAGCCGGGTGCTAAACCAGTCTCCGGAACTGAAGCAATCCCTCTATGATGTGCTGGAGCTGCTTTCCAAAACCATGAATATGGTCCGGGGCACCATCACCCTTTTGAATCCATTAAACAATGAGATAAACATTGAAGTCGCCCACGGCATGCCCAAAAGCGCGCTGAATAAGGGCAAATATCAACTCGGTGAAGGTATCACCGGCCAGGTCATCCAAACCGGGCGGGCGGTGGCTATTCCGAAAATCAGCGTTGACGTCCGGTTCTTAAACCGCACCGCCACTAGAAAAAAGGAGAAAGACCGGGATCTTTCATTCATCTGCGTGCCGATTAAAAAGGAGACGCAGGTGATCGGCGCCCTGAGCGTGGACCGGCCCTATGATCCGGATTACCCGCTGAAGGAAGGCGAAAAGCTTTTATCCGTGATTGCGGCCATGATCGCCACGCAAGTTATCCACCTGGAGCGCATCCGCATTGAAAAGGAACAGTTAAAAGCGGAAAACGAGCGCCTGCAGGCCGAGCTTCAGAAAAAATACCAGATTAAAAATATCATCGGCAACAGCAACAAAATGCGGGAGGTTTTTCAGATGATCTCCCAGGTGGCGGAGAGTAATGCCACGGTCCTGATCCGCGGGGAATCCGGCACCGGAAAAGAATTGGTGGCCAATGCCATCCATTACAACAGCCGCCGATCCAAGCATCCGTTCATCAAGCTAAACTGTGCGGCCATTCCGACTAATTTGATTGAGAGCGAACTCTTCGGCCATGAAAAAGGGGCCTTTACCGGCGCCCTGCATCAGAAAACAGGAAAATTCGAGCTTGCGGACAAGGGGACCCTGTTTTTGGATGAGATCGGCTCCATTGATCCGGATGTGCAGGTAAAGTTACTGCGGGTGCTTCAGGAACGGGAAATCGAGCGGGTCGGCGGGAACAAATCCATCAACGTGGATGTCCGGATTGTTGCGGCCACCAACCGGAACCTCGAACAGGCGGTCACCGAAGGCAGCTTCCGGAGCGACCTTTACTACCGGATAAATGTGTTTCCCATTTATCTTCCGCCGCTGCGGGAACGCAAAACCGACATTCTGGTGCTGGCGGAGTTTTTCCTGGAAAAATATGCCCGGGAAAACAACAAGTCCATCCTCAGATTTTCCACACCGGCCATTGACATGCTGATGGGTTATCATTGGCCCGGCAATGTGCGGGAATTGGAAAACTGCATTGAACGGGCGGTGCTGTTATGTGAGGACCAGGTCATCCATAGCTTTCATCTGCCGCCTACGCTTCAGACCGGTAAGGCATCGGACACCCTGCCCAATATGTCCCTTGAAAGCGCGGTGGAGCGGCTGGAAAAAGAAATGATTGTGGACGCATTAAAGCAAACCAGCGGCAATATCTCCCAGGCGGCCAAAGCCCTTCATACCACGGTCCGGAAATTATCCTATAAAGCCGGCAAATATGATATTGACCCCCGGCAGTATCGCTAAAAATGATGGCTTCCCAAAAAGCTCAATATCTTTGTTGCGCTGCATTCCTCGGGATTTGCGCGCCGCGATCTTGAACTTTTTGCTTTGCCATCTCAAAATCAACTATCTACACAACTCCTGAATTTGATAACCGAAAAGCCTGTTTGAAAAGTTCAATTTTGTTCAAGTTCAAGGACGGCAAAAATTGGGCAAAAGGGGGCTTTTCAAAAAGGCTTTTAGAGTGCATCAGGTCCCGTCTCGCCGGTCCTGACCCGGATGACCTGATCCATGGGCATGATAAAAATCTTTCCGTCCCCAATTTTTCCCGAATACGCTGCCTTTTGGATGGTCTCGGCGACGCGTTCCGCCTCTTCCGCCGCAACGACCACCTCAATTTTTATTTTAGGAATAAAATCAACGGCATATTCCGCCCCCCGGTAAATCTCGGTATGGCCCTTCTGACGGCCGTAGCCCTTTACCTCCGCCACGGTCATGCCATGGATGCCGATATCGTTTAAGGCCTCTTTAACATCATCGAGTTTAAACGGTTTGATAATGGCTTCAATTTTTTTCATAATACCAATCCCTTGATTTCTATCCATTCTATTCAAGCCTGCATGTTTCAAGAAAAGCTGCCGGCGGTTTTAAACCGCCGGGGGAATTAACGGGAATGTCAGGTTTATCAACTTGACACAGGATGGAGATTTTTTCTATATTTTTTTGACCATAAGCCAAAAACGCATATTTTACCCTGGGTAAGCACTCCATTGCTTTCCTGAAACCGGCACACGGAGAGACGCCTAATGCCAGTAAAAGTGTTTGTCAACAGTGATAACACAGCCACGCTGATGTGTCCGAACTGCCAGAACACCCGCATTGTCGACGTTTCCAAATATCTCCGTCCGGATGCGCCATCAAAACTTAAGGCCAAATGCAAATGCGGCCATACTTATGTCGTAGCCCTGGAAAAACGAAAATATTTCCGAAAAGAAACCCAGCTTGAGGGGATTTACCGGTATACGGTTTCCAACTCCGTCGTCTCCTCCGCTGAAGTTCAGGGGCGGCTGATGGTAATCAATATCTCAAAAACGGGCATGCGGTTAAAGTTAAACTCCATGCCCCGGTTTCAGGTCGGAGATCTGATCAATGTGGAATTCCGGCTGGATGACAGCAAGAAAAGCCTGATCAGCCGGAACGTTTATGTCCGTAACATGAAGGGCCTTTTTATCGGCGTGGAATACGCCTCCCAGCCCTCGCTTGACAGTGCCCTGGGCTTCTACCTATTCCATTAAATTTGACGGCTTTGGAAAAAGCAGTTTATACCCCCGTGTCCGTATTTTTGCAGAAAGTAACTTTCTGTTCGTATTCGTACTCGTAATCGTACTCGTAATCGGTTTTTAATTTTCCGAGCACGATTACGAGTACGAGAACCGTCCCGCTCGCGCGGGACTGAGTACGATCAGGTCCTTGGAATCGGTTTACGCCCCTGCGAGGGCATTTTTACAAAAGCAACTCAAAAAAGCGTTCAAAACCTGGCCATACTGTCATTTCGAGCGTCAGCGAGAAATCTTTAAAATAAGATTCCTCGTCACTATCGTTCCTCGAATGACAATGACGGAAAGGCTATGCGCGGGGGACATACTGATCCCATATCCGCCGGACCCGCTGGCGATGCTCTGTCAGCCGGGTGTCGGAGATCTTGGCGGGCTTTTGCTGAAGGCTCAGCCGGTGGACCAGATACCGATACACCAGGTAGGACTGCTTGAGGATATGTGCGGCGATATCACCAATGACGCCGGCGATGGCCAGCGCATTTAACTGCCGAACCACATCCGTCCATTGAATCAGCTCCGGATGATCGTGGGCGTTGAGCAGAATCAAATACTGCACGAGAAATTCAATATCAATAATCCCGCCCGGATCATTCTTGATATCAAAGCGCTTTTTGCCCCGGTTGGTGTCATGGGCGTCACGCATGCGCTGGCGCATGTCCGCCACTTCATGACGCAGATTGTCCATCTTGCGCTGCCGGGTTAAAATCCGGCGGCGGATGTCCAAAAATTGATTGCCCACCTCGGCATCGCCGCTGATCGGGCGGGCTTTGAGCAGGGCCTGATGCTCCCATGTCCAGGCCTCATCCCGCTGATACTCGTCAAATGCATCAATATGGCTGACCAAGACCCCCGCCTTGCCGCTGGGCCGCAGCCGCATATCCGCCTCATAGAGCTTTCCGGTGCTGGTCATGGTGGTCAGAAAATGGATCACCCGCTGGCCCAGGCGGACGTAAAACTGATGATTATCGATCGGTGAAAGCCGGCCGCCGCTGGTATAGCCCCGCGGGGCGGCATGCAGAAACACCAGATCCAGATCCGAGCCATAGCCCAGCTCATACCCGCCCAGCTTGCCGTAAGCAACCACCGCAAATCCTTTTCCGTGATCCCCTGAAACGCCAGTGGGCAGGCCGTACTTGTTCTCGAGATGCGCCCATGTAAGCGCAAGTGCGGTATCGAGCACCGTTTCCGCCAGATAGGTCAGCCGGTCGCTCACCTTCATTAACGGCAGCAGGCCGGCCACATCTGCGGCGGCAATCCGCAGCGTATGGCTCTGCTTGAATATCCGGAGTTCATCCATCTGATGCTCCAAATCCCAAGGATCCACACGGTCGATAAGCTGCTGGATCTCCTGTTCAAGCTCGGCCTTACCCAGCGGCACATACAGGCTCCGCGGGTCCAACAGCTCATCCAGGAGCAGGGGATGCCGGGCCAAAAACGATACGATCCAGGAACTGGCAGCGGCCAGTTGGATCAAATGGGTCAGGGCCTCGGGATTTTCAAGCAGCAGGGCCATATAGCAGGAACGGCGGCGGATTGAGCGGATCAGCTCAAAAACCCGCTGCAAAACCGCAGCCGGGGCCTCGGATTCAGACGCCTTCTGCAGAATCTGGGGCATCAGGCGATAAATCCGGTCCCGGCCCTCACAGGTGATATCCGAGGCATCCGGGACATCCAAAAACTGACGCAGGAGCCCAAGTATTTTATCCGGCTCCGCGAATCCAATTTCCGATAGGATCTGTTGGGACCGGTCACTGTCAGACAGGGTGCTCCATAATTCCTCCACCAGCTGCCCGGCTTCCGCGATCTGCTCGGAGGTTTCCGACGGATCGGCCAGCAGCTCGTTAAAATGGAGATGCACCCGTTCCATATGGGCGGCGAGGGCCTGATAAAACGCCGGCCAATCGGAAAACCCCATGGAGATCGCCAGCCGCAGCCGCGGCAGTTCATCCTTGGGCAGGGTATGGGTCTGCCGGTCCTCAAATGCCTGGAGCCGGTTCTCGGTGTCGCGAAGGCACCGATACGCATCGCATAGCTCATTGTAGACGGCTTCCGGAATGCAGTTCTCGTCCAATAGTATTTTTAATGTCGTAAGGAGGTTGCGCGTCTGAAACGCCGGGTTCACCCCGCCGCGGATCAGCTGGAATACCTGCCCGAAGAATTCGATCTCCCGGATGCCGCCGGGGCCCTGCTTGATATTGTCGTAAAGCCCTTTTCGCTTAACTTCCCGGACGATTTTCCGCTTCATTTCACGAAGGTCTTCAAAAGTGCCGAAGTCGAGATACCGCCGAAATACAAAAGGCCTGAGCCGATCAATCAGGCGGTTGCCCGCCTCCCGGTCGCCGGCCACCGGGCGGGCCTTGATAAGCGCATATCGCTCCCACTCCCGGCCCTGATGCTGATAATAGGTTTCAAGGGCGTCAAAACTCATGGCAATCGGCCCGGAGTCACCATAGGGGCGAAGGCGTGTATCCACCCGGAATACGAACCCGTCCGGGGTATTTTTGGCCAGAATATTGATAAGCCGCCGGAAAAGCTTGGAAAAAAACTCTTCATGGCTGATCGGGCGGCGGTCCAAGGCAATTTGTCCCATCTCGGGAAACGCAAAAAGGAGATCCACATCAGACGAGTAGTTTAATTCAGCGCCCCCCAGTTTACCCACGCCAAGGACCACCGGCAGCTGCCGGCCTCCGTCTTTTAGCCGGGGGGCGCCATACTGTTCGCTCATCCATTGGTACACAACAGTCAGGGTACAGTCCAAGCAGACCTCAGCGAAATGGGTCAGATCCGTTATGGTTTCAAACAGATCCGCCCAGCCGCAAAGATCCCGGATCGCGATTCGAACCATTTCCCGGCATCGGGAGCGGCGCAGCCGTATGATCAAATCCGCCTCGTTTTCCGCCTTCTGACAGACCGGCTGAAGTTTTGAGGTAAAATCCGCGGCGTGATAGGATCGGACAAGGTCCCCGCTCCCCAGCAGATCATCGATGATACCGGGCGCCCGGGCCGCCCACCGGGCCACAAATGGGCTGAATGCAAACCCAAGCTTCAGGGCGTGAACAATCTCCGGATCCTCAGGAACAGAAAGCCCTGACTTATCACAAGCGGCCGTATACTTTTCCCAGCTTTCAGCCAGGTCTGCCCGCAGTTTTTCCGGAAAAGCGTCTATTTCCGGAATTTTTCTTATTTTTTGAGGCATATTCTATTATTGTTCCAGGGTGTACTGTGCCAGCAGACTTTCCTGCCAGTAGATCTGGCCGGCATCAGAAAAAAAGGCCCTGAACAGCTCAAGGCTTTCCGCCCGCATGACATCCGGAATCACGGTAATACCGGCATCCGCATACAGCGGCGGCAGATCCGCCAGCCGGCATTCCGTGCCGCCGCCCATGACATCCTCGTAGGCATAAACGATGCGGGAGATATTGTTGAGAATAATCGCGCCAAAACACATCAGGCATGGCTCCATCGTTGAATAAAGGGTCAGATCCCTTCTGTTTCCATTGTAGCCAACATCCTGGAGCCTTCGCAAAGCGATGATTTCCGCATGATCCAGTTCATTCGGAAAATCCCCCCGGCTCCCTATCCGTCCGCCGGAGGCAATCACCCGGTCGCCATCGGCAATCACACAGCCCACGGGGAATTCACCTGACGCCAATGCGGTTTTGGCCTCCGCAAGGGCTTTTTCCATAAAACGGGCATCACGCATCCGCCCCATCTCCGTTATCGGTTTCCATCAATTTAAAATCAGCCTGATCTTAACACTTCTTCCGATATCACGGAATACTTTTCCGCCAATGCCAAATCCGCCAAATCTTGTTATATTGACATTAGTAGGCGATTTGGTTAATGAGAGGATAGGGTCGGAGCCTTTGTTCGGATTTCTCTTCGCCGATGCCATCAAAGATAAGCGGGAAAGGAATGCCTATGATTATTGGGCTGGATGTCGGCGGCACCCACACGGATGTCGTCCTTCTCGGGGAAAACGGACTTGAAAAGCAGGTCAAAGTCCCCACTGATACGTCTGCACTTTTCCAAACGGTGCTCACCGGGCTTGAAAAAATTACCGAAAACGTCCCCGCCGACGAAATCACCCATGCGGTGCTAAGCACCACCCTTACCACCAATGCGATCGTGCAGGGGAAGCTCTCCCCGGCAGGCATGCTCGTCTCCAGCGGGCCCGGCATCCACCCGGAAGCCTTTCGTACAGGTGAGCATTATTTCGTCATCCCCGGCGGAATTGACCACAGCGGCCGCGAGATTGAAAAGCTCGACACCGATCAGGTCAGGGCGGCGGCGGATCAGCTTGAACGGGCGGGGATCCAGCATGTGGGGGTGGTGGGAAAGTTTTCCGCCCGAAACCCCATGCATGAACGTCAGATCGCCGAAATCCTGGGCGACCGGTTCGAGCGGATCTTTTTGGGTCATCAGATTTCCGGCAATTTCGGCTTTCCCCGACGGGTCAACACCACGTTTCTAAACGCCTCGATTTACCCGGTACACCGGAATTTCTTTGAGGCCGTCAGCCATTCATTGGAAAAAAAAGGAATTCAGGTGCCCATCCATATTCTAAAAGCGGATGGGGGCACCATGGGATTTGAAAGCTCCATCGCCTTTCCCGGCCAGTCGATTCTTTCCGGGCCGGCGGCAAGCGTCATGGGTTCCGTGGCTTTTGCCCCGGATTATACGGAAACCCTGGTCTTAGATATCGGGGGCACCTCCACGGATATGGCGGTTTTAATCAAGGGCGTGCCGCTGCTTGCGCCCTATGGTGTAGATATCAACAACTATAAGACGCTGATCCGGGCGCTCAAAACCCAATCCATCGGGCTTGGCGGGGACTCCTGCGTGCGGGTGGTAGACGGGGAGCTAAAAATTGGGCCGGACCGGACCGGAAAGGCCATGGGTTATGGCGGCAGTGATCCGACGCCCACGGATGCCCTGCTTGTCCTGGAGCGTTCCGTGGGCGGCGACCGCGATCGATCGCTCAAGGGGATTGAGCCCATCGCCGCCCTGCTTGGCATTTCTGTGGAAGAAGCCGCATTTGAAATATTTGACAAAACCTGCCGGAAAATTCTGGCCGGCGCCCGGCAAATGATTGAAAGCATCAACAGCAAACCGGTCTACACGGTTAAGGAGGCCCTGGAGGGCTACCAGGTCAATCCGGATCACATTCTGGTTTTAGGCGGCCCGGCCGCCTATTTTGCGGAGCATTTCGAAAATATCAGCAGCTATACGGTGGACACCGTGCCCGAATGCCAGGTGGCCAATGCCATCGGTACCGCCCTGTCACGCACCACCTGTGAAATCACGTTGTTCGTGGATACCCAGAAAGGGCTGGCCACCGCACCTGAAGAATCATTTTCCCAGACCGTGGATCTGCATTTTTCCCGCATAGATGCGCACCGCATGGCCGCAGACCTGTTGAAACAGAAGGCGGTCAAGCTGGGCGCCAAGACTCAGGATATCGAAACCGAACTGCTCGAGGACCTGGAATTTAATATCGTCCGGGGATTCCGGATGATGGGAAAAAACTTAAGGGTCAAGCAGCAGATCAAACCCGGTTTGATCCACGACTTTAAAGCCATTTCCAAGAAGATCGCCGACAGCTGCATCCAATAAGGGGGGATCGGAAATGGGAATACGAAAAAATATCGGAGTCATTCATGCTAAAAGCATTAAATAAAACCGGCCTGGTATTCTTCCCGGCATTTGATTGGGCGATCAGCGCCACGCATCCGGAACGCGAAGAACGGCTGTTATACACCCAGGACCAGGTGCTGGAAGAAGGCCTGTTCGATATTGAGGGAATCCATGAGTTCAAATCTGAAGTGGTTGATATCAAGGATGTGCAGCGGGTCCACTTCTCCTATCCGGACGTCTGGCAGGTGATGACCGAATCCCATTTTATCAGCGCAGGCGGTGCCAAAACCATCGCCAAAGCAGTGATGGAAAAATCGATTAACAACGGATTCGCCCTGGTTCGGCCGCCCGGCCATCATGCCATGCGCGTGGTGCACGGAGGCCGGGGGTTCTGCAACGTCAACAACGAAGCCATTATGATTGAATATCTCCGGCATGCCTTTGGTATTGACCGGGTGGCGGTGGTGGATACCGACTGCCACCACGGCGACGGCACCCAGGACATTTACTGGCATGATCCGGACACCCTCTATATATCTATGCACCAGGATGGGCGAACCATGTACCCCGGTTCCGGATTCCCCCAGGAATTGGGCGGCCCCAACGCGGCTGGGACCACTCTCAACATACCGCTCCCCCCGTATACCGGGGAAGAAGGGTTTCTTTACGCCATAAACGAGGTGGTGCTGCCGGTCATCGACGAATTCAAGCCGGAGCTGGTTATTAACTCCGCCGGGCAGGACAACCATTTCACCGACCCCTTGACCAACATGCTGTTTACCGCCAAAGGCTACGCGGATTTAACCCGCCTGCTGAAACCCGACATCGTTGTTCTGGAGGGCGGCTACTCGATTGAAGGCGCGCTGCCCTATGTGAACATCGGGATCATTCTGGCGCTGGCCGGCATTGATTACAGCCACGTGATCGAACCGGGCTATGATCCGGACAAATTAAAACAGACGGACAGTATCACCCAGACCGTAAAGCAGACCTGCGATACGGTGAAAGCCAACTGGGCCCAGCGGGAGGCCATCGGCCAGCGCATGCGGGGCAGTCAGGAGTATGCCGAGCGCCGGCGCAACATTTTCTATGATACGGACGGCATCTATGAGACCCAGCGGGAAACCCTGAGGCTCTGCCCGGAATGCAGCGGCGCGCTCAAAATCGATTCCACGTCCGACCGGGGCGCCCATCTGCTGGCGATTCATATCCCCCGAAAAGCCTGCAATAACTGCTGGGATCTGGGCCGCCAGTGGTTCGAAGCCGCAAAACCCGCGGATTACGACATGATATGCCTCCAGGACCGCATCGACGACACCTACCAGATAAAGCAAAAATGATGCGTCTGTGATGGCCGCTTTTGGCCCCACCCCGAAAACAGCCCAAACGTATGCTTTATGATGTTCTCCCGGCAGCAGCGCCTGCATCAAACCCTTCCCGTCCGTTCACGGATTTTGGCCGGTATCCGCCGTTTTTTTATTGAAAACCAATACATAGAGGTGGAGACGCCGATCTGCATCCCGGCCCCGCTGCCGGAACCGCATATTTATCCGCCAAGCGCGGCCGGCGGCTACCTCCAGCCATCCCCGGAGGCCTGCATGAAGCCGCTTCTTGCCGCGGGGTTTGAAAAAATATTTCAAATCTGCAAATGCTTCCGCAAAAATGAGCGCGGCGGCCGTCACCTCCCGGAATTTTCCATGCTGGAATGGTACGCAGCGGGGCATACCTATACCGATCTCATGCATACCTGCGAGGCAATGTTTGAAAAGATCGGCCAAACCCTTGGGCTGCCAATTGAAATCGAATATCAAGAAAATTTGATCGATCTAACCCGTCCCTGGCGTCTGATGACGGTTTCCGAAGCGTTTGACCGCTACGGCACGGCGGATATGGAGACGGCGATCCGGGAAGAGAGCTTCGATGAAATCATGGGGCTTGAGATTGAGCCCAACCTGGGACTTCAGCAGCCGGTTTTTTTATACGACTACCCCGCGGAAACATCCCCGCTTGCCGCGCCCAAACCGGAAAACCCGATGCTGGCCCAGCGGTTTGAGCTCTACATCGCTGGCCTTGAAATCTGCAACGGGTTCACCGAGCTGACAGATCCGGAATTTCAGCAGACCCGGTTTGAAAACGAACTGGCCCGCCGCCGGGCGGCCGGCCTTCCGACCTATCCATTTCCCGACCGGTTCCTAAAGGCCCTGCGGAGCCTGCCGGATGCCGCCGGATGCGCGCTGGGCACCGACCGGCTGATGATGCTGTTTACCGACGCTAAATCCATTGATGAGGTGGTGGCGTTTACGCCGGAGACGATTTAACCGAAGTTTGCCGGGGGTAAGTGAAAATGGCTTGATTTGTTTCGGGATTATATAATAAATGATGGGAATTAAGGCGTTGTATGAAAATGGAAACTTCCAACACACGGCGGATTCATCATGCGGATGTTAACCCTCACGCTTGCTCTGACGGTTCTTCTGGGGGCAGCGCTGACCGGCCCTGTACGGGCGGAAATTTATACCTATATGGATGAAAACGGGGTGCTCCATTTCAGCAACGTGCCCACCTCAAAACGTTACCAGTACGCCGGTCCGGAAATTGAAGATACCGTGGCCTATTACGCATCGCCGGATATGTTCGACCATTATATCCGGGATGCGGCGAGCCTCCACGGCCTTGATTTTGCGCTGGTTAAAGCCGTGGTGCAGGTGGAATCCAACTTTAATCCCAAGGCCGTATCCGATGCCGGCGCCATCGGTCTGATGCAGATCATGCCGGGAAACCTCTCCGCCTTCCGCCTCCACGACCCCTATGACCCTCAGGCCAATATTATGGCCGGCACCCGCTATTTGAAATCGCTTCTGAAAAAATTCGACGAGGATCTGGAACTGTCTCTGGCGGCCTATAATGCCGGGCCGTCTACGGTCGAGCGCTACAAAGGGATTCCGCCGTATCCGGAAACCCGAAAATACGTGAACCGGGTTTTGGCGTACTATGCCCGGTACAAAAATTCAGAATAAATATGATGGCTTCGCAAAAAGTCCAATATCTTTGTTGCGCTGCATCCCTCGGAATTTCACGTACGAGTAAGCACGCTGCATTCCTCGGGATTTGCGCGCCGCGATCTTGAACATTTTGCTTTGCCATCTCAAAATCGACTTTTTACGAAACCGTCAAATATGGTGATGAAAAAAAAACTGGCCGCATTGGAGCGGATCTATGCGCGCTATGATGAATATACCCGAGAGCTTCAAGTGGCCTGTCAGAAATACTGCGCCCACTGCTGTACCTGCAATGTTACCATGACAAGCCTTGAGGCGGCATATATCCGGGAGGCGTTAACTGGCGCCGAATGGGCCGCCATTCGGCAAAGACTCGCCCCACAGCTTGAGAAAATTCGGTATCAGCCGGAAATAACGCTAAATCAGATGGCCGGATTATGCGCAAACAGCCAGGAACCGCCGGAGGAAATCATTGATCCGAACTGGGGCGCCTGCCCCCTGCTTGAAAAAAATGCATGCCCCATCTATTCGGCTCGCCCCTTCGGCTGCCGCTGCCTGTTCTCCAGCAGAAACTGCGGGGACGCCGGATACGCAGAAATTGATGCGTATACGATTACCGTAAATTATGTCTTCTCACAGTTTATCGAGCATTTGGATCAAAACGGCAAAACCGGCAACCTCTCGGACATCCTGCTGGCGACCGGCGCCGCTGACGCATCCATCCATGCCGAAGAATCCGGCTGCCATTTCATTAAAAACCGGGCCATCCCCATGCTGCTGGTGCCGCCCGAGCATCAGCGCGACATCGCCTCAATTGTCAATGACCTCCATGCCATTGTCGAAAGCGCCTGAAGCTTTATTTTACAGGGTAAATCGGTTCTGACAGTAAACCCCGCAACCCTAACGCCCTTCGCACAGGCGGTCGGCGCGGTGGCCGACCCTCCAAAATGCCGGCATTGCCTGCGTAGAGCAGGCCGCTGTGCCTGCTTACAAAATAGAACAAATTTACCGTGCCTAACTTTAAAGCCTTCTTGACTTAATCCAGCAAAATAATTTATTAATATCAATTTTGACAACAAGCTCAAAAGGCCAAAATGAAAACAAAACTCAAAACCATGATCAAAAGCGCCGCAGAAGCGGCCTATAAATCCGGAGCCTTAAACTCCGACGAATTCGCCCCTGTTGAAATAGAAGAACCCAAGGCCGGGGCCCACGGGGACCTGGCCTCTAATTTTGCCATGTTAAATGCCGCCGGCCAGAAGATGGCGCCTCGGAAAATCGCCGAATCCGTGGTCAGCCACATCTCCGACCCGGAGGGGATCATTGAGAAAACCGAAATCGCCGGCCCCGGGTTTATCAACTTCTTTATCAGCAAAACCGCCTGGCACCCGGTGCTCCATGATATCCATGCGCAAAACGGACACTACGGCGCCTGTGACATCGGAAAGGGGCAAAAAGTTCAGGTGGAATTCGTGAGCGCCAATCCCACCGGGCCTTTACACGTAGGGCATGGCCGGGGCGCGGTGGTCGGCGATACCGTGGCCGCGATACTCGCCTTCTGCGGCTATGATATGTTCCGGGAATACTACATTAATGACTCCGGCAAACAGATTCAAACCCTGGGCCGATCCGTTTATCTGAGGTGCCTGGAGCTTACCGGCCAAAACATTAATTTTCCCGAGGACTGCTACCAGGGGGACTACATCTATGACATCGCCAAAGATCTTATGGAGCAAAAAGGCGACTGGCTGACCAGCGCCCCTGAAGAAGAGACCCTCGCTTACTGTGCCCAATATGCGGCCGCCACAATTTTAAAGGGTATCCGGGATGATCTGGCCCTTTTGGGCATTCGCTTTGACCACTGGTTCAGCGAGCAGGGCCTATATGATACGGACAAGGTGGCGGCCGCCATCAAGCAGTTCCAGGATGAGGGCCTCATCTACGAAAAAGAGGGGGCCCTGTGGTTTAAAACCGAATCATTCGGCGATGAAAAGGACCGGGTGGTGGTGCGGCAGAACGGCCAGACCACCTATTTTGCATCAGACATCGCCTATCATAAGGACAAATTCGACCGGGGATTCGACCAGCTCATCGACGTTTGGGGGGCAGACCACCACGGCTATATCCCCCGGATATCAGCGGCTATTAAGGCGGCCGGAAAAAATGACGGCCAGTTTCATGTGATTTTGACCCAGCTGGTTAACCTGCTGCGGGGCGGCACGCCGGTGGCCATGTCCACCCGGGCCGGTCAGTTCGTGACCCTGCGCGAGGTGATCGACGAGGTGGGCCGTGATGCGGTGCGGTTTATTTTTCTTACCCGGCACTATGAGAGCCAGCTCGATTTTGACCTTGAGGTGGCCAAGCAGAAAACCAATGACAATCCGGTCTATTACGTGCAATATGTCCATGCCCGGATATCAAGCATTTTTAAAAAGGCAAAAGAAGAAAAAGGCATTGCCTCGGTCACCGGGGATACGGCATCGGTCAGCCGGCTGACCGAACCGGAGGAGATTGCGCTTATCAAGCATATGGCCCGCTACCCGGAAATCATCCAGACGGCCGCCCAGTGGACGGAGCCCCACCGGATCGCATTTTATCTAATGGAGCTTGCGGCCGCTTTTCATGCATATTATAATAAGCACCGGGTTCTAATCGATGATCCGCAGCTGGCAGATGGACGGCTTTATCTGGTGCGGGCGGTTCAAAAAATCATCCGAAACGGCCTCGGCCTGCTGGGGGTTTCCGCCCCTGATACCATGTAGGAAAGCAAATGGCCACCAAAAGCCCCCAAAATAAAGCGGCCAGAAAAAAAACCGCGCCTAAGCCCATCTTTATTATCAACCGCGGCAATGTGATGGGCTGGATCTTTCTGGCTTTTGTCTCCTGCGGTCTGATGTTTGTGCTAGGGGTGCTGGTGGGCCGGGATCAGGCGCCGATCCGTTTTGATATCAAGCGCTTGGATGAAAAACTCGCCCATTTGAAACAAAGCGTGCTGACAACCAAAAAGATAAAGCCGTTTGATGTGATCGGAAACCTCAAAAAAAAGGGGATGCCCGAGGTCGAAAAAACTGATCCCCATACGGTTTCGCCCCGATACGCCAAAAAAGAGATGACCGAGGAACCGATTTCACCAGAGGCACTGAGCCCCAAACCGGAAAAACCGAAACCGGAGACAAACTCCGGAGAACCCGCGGGAGAGCTGCGATCGCCGCAGTCCGCGGCATCAACCGCGCCCCCACCTGAAAAATCAGGGCCAAAGCCAAATACATCGCCTGAGCCCGCGCCCGTTAAAAAGCCGGCGGTGTCGAAACCGAGAAAGCAAGCTCCCGTAGAAACGACTGCCTCCAGGCATGCTGGCGTGGAAGGCTATGCCATTCAGATCGCCTCGCTAAGCGACCCGGAGAGCGCGGCCCTGGTCAGAGACCGGTTTCTGGCCAGAGGTTATCCCGCATACTGCCGAAAGGCGGATGTGAACGGCAAAACCTGGCATCGCGTCCGGATCGGCCCGTATCCGAGCAAGGAAAAGGCGCGGAAGGACTTGAAAAGCCTTACGCAGGCGGGGGTGAGTGCGATGATCTTTTTAAGAGAGGGCGCAAATTAATAAAAGGAGTAACCATGAAAATATCCAGGGAAGAAGTCCTGCATGTAGCGGACCTGGCCCGGCTGACCGTAGATGACGAAGCGGTGGGGATGTTTGCCGAACAATTGGGCAGTATCCTTGAATACGTGGAAAAGTTAGGCGCCGTGGATACCTCCGGTATTACCCCCACCGCCCATGCGGTGGAGATGGCCAATGCCTTTCGAAAAGATGATACCACCCACCATCTGCAGCGGGATGCGGCCCTGGCCAATGCGCCGGAAGCCGAGGAGGGGCATTTCATCGTTCCCAAAGTGATTGAGTAAAGGAGCCTATGCCAATGGAACTCCATACGCTGACCATCCACGAAGCCGCCCGGCTCCTTGGAACCAGGGAAATTTCGGCAGCAGAACTTACCCATGCGGTGCTTGAAAGAATCGATGCGGTCGAACCGCTCGTGGATGCCTATATCACAGTGACCAAGGATGCGGCAAAGGCGGCTGCTGACGCGGCGGACCGGGTGATCGCCAAAGGGGAGGCCGGGCCGCTTTGCGGTATTCCGCTGGCCATCAAAGACCTCATCTGCACCCGAGACATCAAAACCACCTGTGCCTCCAAAATGCTTGAAAACTTTCATCCGCCCTATGATGCCACGGTCATGGAAAAGTTAAACGCTGCCGGCGCGGTCCTGGTGGGCAAAGCCAATATGGATGAATTCGCCATGGGCTCATCTACGGAAAACTCCGGGATCAAGCCCACGAAAAACCCATGGGACCTCGCCCGGGTGCCGGGGGGCTCAAGCGGCGGGTCCGCCGCCTGCGTGGCCGCGGACATGTGCCTGGGTTCGCTTGGCTCGGATACCGGCGGCTCCATCCGCCAGCCCGCCTCGCACTGCGGAGTGGTGGGGATAAAGCCGACCTACGGCCGGGTCTCCCGTTTCGGACTGGTGGCATTTGCCTCATCCCTGGATCAGATCGGGCCGCTCGCCAAGGATGTCACGGATGCGGCGATGCTGTTGAATGCCATTTCCGGATACGACCCGCGGGATTCCACATCGGTCAACCAGCCGGTGCCCGATTATGCGGCCGGATTAACCGGCGATATAAAGGGCCTCAAAATCGGTATCCCCAAAGAATATCATACGGGCGAAGGGATTGCCGAGGCGGTTTCTTCAGCCATTGAAAAGGCCATGGCCGTATTCAAAGACGCCGGCGCCGAGTTTGTTGAAATAAACCTGCCGCACACCGACTATGCTGTGGCCGCCTACTACGTGATCGCCCCGGCTGAGGCAAGCTCCAATCTGGCCCGCTATGACGGGGTGAAGTATGGGTTACGTGATCCGCAAAGCCGGGGTCTTCGGGATATGTATAACAATACCCGCTCCAAAGGATTCGGCGCCGAAGTCCAGCGAAGATTTCTTTTAGGCACCTATGCCCTTTCGGCCGGTTATTATGACGCCTATTACAAAAAAGCCTCCCAGGTGCGGACCCTGATCAAGCAGGATTTCAAAAACGCCTTTGCCGCCTGCGACTTGATTCTGGCGCCGGTCGCCCCGACCCCGGCCTTTAAATTCGGCGAAAACATCGATGACCCCTTACGGATGTATCTGTCTGACGTCTTTACCCTTTCCGCCAACCTGGCGGGCGTTCCGGGGCTTTCCGTGCCGTGCGGCTTCTCAAAAGAGGGGCTGCCGATTGGCCTTCAGCTCATGGGGAATTATTTTGATGAGGCGGCCATCTTGAATGCCGCCTATTTTTTTGAGCAGCAAACCGATTTTCACAAGCAAAAGGCCGGATTAATGCCTTGAATTAACGGACATGGGACCATTTTTTTGAATAAGATTAAGAGTAAGATTAAGAGTAAGAGTAAGAGTAAAATTAAGACGGTTGCAAATACATGAAAGGATGCATATGAGCATACAACCCGAGGGCGAGGATCTGCGAAAAGCCATCAAATGGATATCTGAGATGCGCCAGGAAGAGCCGGACAAATCCCTTAGCCGGCTGGTTGAAGAGGCCGGCGCCAAGTTCGATCTGCCGCCGAAGGATCAGGAGTTTCTGTATCGGTTTATCAAACAAAACGAATCGTGATGGCTGATTTAACAATTTCTAATTCGTACTCGTACTCGTGCTCGTAATCGTAATCGGTTTTTGAACTCCGAATACGAGTACGAGAACGAGTACCGTCCCGTGTACTCGGGACTGAGTACGACAAAATCCTTGATAAAAATCAATGTCCAAAATCCGCATCCTGCCTGAAATTCTTTCCAACAAAATTGCCGCCGGCGAGGTGGTGGAGCGGCCGGCCTCGGTGGTCAAAGAGCTTGTGGAAAACGCCATCGACGCGGGGAGTTCCCGGATCACCGTGGAAATCGGCCAGGGCGGCCGCTCCCTAATCCGGATCTCGGACGACGGAACGGGGATGAGCCATGATGACGCGCTTTTGGCCATTGAACGCTATGCCACCAGCAAAATTTACAGTGATCCGGATCTCTATGCGATTTCAACACTCGGGTTCCGGGGCGAGGCGCTTCCCAGCATTGCCGCGGTCTCCAAATTTACCCTGATCACCAACGACGACCAGTCAACCCCCGCCACCCATATCTATGTGGAAGGCGGAAGAATCAAACAGGTGGATGAAACCGGCGCGCCGCCGGGCACGCTTATTTCAGCCGAACAGCTGTTTTTCAACACCCCGGCCCGACGAAAGTTTTTAAAAACCGTGAACACAGAGATGGGGCATATCGCCGATGGCATCGCCGCCATTGCGCTTGCCTGGAAGGATATTCAGTTCCGGCTCTTTCACAATGACCGGATGGTCAAAAACTGGCCGTCGGTGGACAATGGGCTGGATCGGGTGATCGATGTCCTGGGCAGGGAATTTAGCTCCGGTCTATACCCGGTTGCGCTTCAGGGATCGCACATGTCGATTACCGGCTGGATCTCAGACCCCGGCATTACACGAAGCACCTCCCAGAAAATCTACATCTATATCAACGGCCGGTTTATCCGGGACCGGGGAATTTATTACGCCATTTTGGACGGTTACAAGGGTCGGCTCATGAAGGGACGGTTTCCGGTGGGGGTGCTGTTTCTTGACATTCCGCCGGAAGAGGTGGATGTGAACGTCCATCCCACCAAGCATGAGGTCCGGTTTTCCCGGCAGCGGGAAATTTACCAGGCCATCAAGACTGCGGTCGCCGAAACCCTTCAGCCATCCGGCTGGCAGGTGCCACCTTCCCAAACGCCGGAGGTTGAAGAGGCATCGGTATTTTCCGGAAAAGATCCGACACCGGACCGTCCGCGGGAAAAGCAAACCCCGGCAGCCACTGAACAAATGCCCGGCAAACCAGACGCCTCGAAAATCCGCAGACAATCCGGCATTAAGACTCAGCCCGGCCACTTGGGGGAGCCGGCCGACGGACCGGCAGACGAGCGGGGCGCGGCCGGCCCCCAAAAAACGGCGCCGCCAGCCGGCGAGCAGTCCAAATTATGGCAGCAGCCGGGGTTTTCCCGGATGGCCGTTATCGGCCAGTTTCATAACACCTATCTCCTTTGTGAATCCGAGTCCATCCTTTATGTGATTGACCAGCATGCGGCCCATGAACGCATCGTCTATGAAAACCTGGTAAAACAGCACCGCGGTTCCGGCGCCAACCCCAGCCAGGCGCTGGTGATCCCGGAGACCATTGAACTCAACTACCGGGAGAGCGCGGTAGTTGCCGAAATGATTCCGGACCTGGTTGCCATGGGAATCGCCATAGAGCCGTTCGGCGGCAACACCTACATTGTCAAATCGCTGCCTGCCATGATCTCCGAGAAATCCGCCCAGCCGCTGATCACTGAAATTGCGGAAACTATCACCGAGTCCGGCTAT
>Ga0102934_1000428_pt1 | contig 28121 bp, 26 predicted proteins | sample SalPonR2_A_D1_MG_FD_78175 | JGI IMG/M metagenome (GOLD analysis project Ga0102934, IMG submission 78175) | Salt pond soil microbial communities from South San Francisco under conditions of wetland restoration - Salt Pond MetaG R2_A_D1_MG | ecosystem: Environmental > Aquatic > Marine > Intertidal... | reverse complement strand
GTCCGCGCTCCCCGCCCCGCCGGGTGACACGCCCAAACCCACCAACAGGTCTGTCGCCAGCCCCCCCCTCACTCTACCGCCCTGCAGGCGATCCTCGTGGCAGAGGACGCGGGCTGCTGTGGCCACGTGGTTCAGAAGGCCGCAGGGACTGCCGTCCGGCGTGTGGACGGGGCACAGGAAGCCAAAGGACTCGGGCAGGAGCTTGCGCACCGCCGTGGTTTTCATGGTCGTGAAGAATTGTCCGCGATGCACGGATTGGAAGTGAGAGAGGAAACGAAAGAAATTCAGACGCTCCGCGACAATGGTGTAGCCGGAGACCTGCATCATGTCCATGCCCGTGCGACTCACGAGGTTGCCCGTCGAGAGCAGGTAGGCAGCCTTCTTCCCCACACCCGCCCCGTGCCGGCCCAGGAGCTGGGCCCAGTACGCCTCGTCTTGCGTGGCCGCCAGCGCCCGAGCCAGGTCTTCACGGCATTCTTTCCGCAGCTGTTGGAAGGCGGCCGTGAGCGTCTCCTCGAGCTTCTCCTTCACGAACACCGAGTACAAGTGGCCAGGTAGGAGGAGCTCCTGGTTCATGAAGGAGTCGGGATTATCCGCCCGACACCTACCCTGCACAAAGGCGTACAGCTTCCGGAGCATATGCAAAAGGCATTCCTGTTTGTCCGCGTGATGGCCCAGATGGATACAGACAAAGCGGTCCACAAGGGCTCGCCCACAGTCCGCGTCCGAGTGCGCGTTGCTCAATCCCAGCACGGTGCGAAAGCGAGACCCAAGGTACGACAAAGCCTTGTTGCGGGAGAAGGTAGCAAAGTCGTGGGACTCACGCAGGAGCATCTCCACGCGGGTGACCAGGTAGGTGTTGTCCTCATCGCCTAAAGTGATGCGCTCGTAGAGTTCCTCGTCCGTCAGGTCCCGCAGGGCTTTCAGCACCAGCACGACGGGCACCAAAAACTCTTGCTTCAGGATGGTGACCCGAAAGGTGGCATTTCCATTAGTTAGGTAGTGGAGTGTGACGGTGATGCTAGACTGGTCTGGCCGCACGCATCGCATAGTCACGCCCTTGTCCGAGTATCCAGTACCCCGGCCTTTGAATGTGTTGCGGGAAATGGCCATGGCATGATTCCGCCGCGGCAACTGCAGCAGACGAATGATACGTTCTATGCCGTTTACGATGAAGTACCCTCCGCATTCACACGCCTCCTCCTTGAGCGCCACGAGCTCCTCGGCTTGTTTCCCCGCAAGGCGGCATCGACTCGAGCACACCATGATCGGCAGCTCCCCCAACGTCCGCTGCACCCGCATCACTCCACCGCCCTCGCGTTGGATTCGAAAGACTGCACGGATAGGCGCTGCGTACATAAGGCCACGCTCTCGACATTCGCGTGGCGTATATAATCCCGTACTCCCGTCTCCAGTGGGGAACCCGATCTCACACTCCTCGACCCAGGATTTCAGCAATGGTCCCGACTCCCCATCTTTGCTCAGCCGGAATTCCACAGGGAAAAGGCAAGATACGGCCTCTCTCAGACCAGTGTCTAAAAAGTAATTGAATGACTCAACGTGAGGCGCAACGACCTCTTTGTAACGGCGGACAGCCGCGGCTGGTGGCAAGGGCCCCCTCGTGAATGAGGGACCGTCAGGACCTGGGTCAACCTGCTCTGTGTCAGCATGACGGCCCTGGCTGCTTCCGTTACTAATATGCTTTTTCTTGATCCGCTCATCACATATCTCACTCGCAATTTTCCCTTGTGTCTCACTGATGGTGGGCGTGGCCATTGCCTTGGATAGAGCGGCAGGAGGAAGCACGCTGGATTTTCGTCAGCTCCACCTCGCAGAAAACATCCCTCAGCCACGTAGTTACCCTATTTATCAAAATGAGAATAGATGTGTGTTTGTCGAAGGCCTCGACGGTCAATTTGGTCATCAAAATAGCGTCGGAATACCCGTGGGCCGGCGCCTCAGCCAGGAGGTCAAAGGTTGCGGCGAGCCAGCACTGGTGCTTGTAGATAGCAACCTCGCATGGCATGTATCCGGGCATCATTGGCCATTGCGTGTATTGCAATAATCGCCTTCCATCGGGACGCTTCGCCCGTTGTAACTCCTCACACTTGTTTGATACATAGTTTGTGTGGCCAAGCAAGGGCCGGTCGTTCGGCCTAAGCAGCAGTTGCTGCTTCCCTGCGGGGACAAGGTCCTTTCAAAACACTATCTCTCTTAGACAGCTTACCTATGAACTGATCTCACGCCACAAAAATGTTCACTTCTATGATGCACACAGCAACTCTTGATCGTGTCCTCCCTCGGACAAGTCGACAAAGCGGTGTTGGCAGCCACCCAGTAAGGTCGGTCGACTGCTTGATTGGCCTGGAGGGAAGATAAAAGTCATTTCTGTATGCCCATACTTTTGTGTGCTATATTTACATATGTATGAGCTTTAATTTATGTAAAATTCTGCTGTATATGTCACGCACTCTTCGCTAGAGGGGGGCATCGGTTTCACTCAATGGCCGTGTCCTCCGTATAAAAAACTGAAAAGAGATGCCAGAAAACTGAGGACAAGAGTCGGTGAGGGACGATACTTTGCCCCACGTCCTCCTCCGCTGCGTCCTCGCACATACATTTCTATGTTCTTTGTTGGTACCGTCTCTCTTCAAGGACACTGTTTCATGCTTTTTGCATCAATTTGACAGGCAATGTCGGGCCTGAAGACAGTAATGCGTGTGTCGCCCGAGTTGGCCAAAGTGCTTGGCGGCGACCGCATGGCCCGTACTGAGGCCGTCAAGCGCATGTAAGTCATCATCTCCCTCCATGAATTTGAATTATTCCACGACTTTGTTTGGCATTGCTTTGTTCAGGTTCTTTCATCTATGCCCTCACACCACCGCCGTGCTCTCACCGTCTCTACTCTCCCCCTCCAGCTGGTCGTACATTAAGGACAATAACCTGCAAAACCCATCCAACAAGCGAGAAATTGTATGTGACGACTCCCTAAAAGCGGTCTTTGAGAAGGACAGCGTCACGATGTTCGAGATGAATAAGCTCATGAGTAAGCATTTCAGCAAGCCTATCGGCACACCGTAGGAGGAACTTGTGGAGGGGCGAGCACTGCAAGTGGCCCTTCACAAATCTTCATCATGTCCATATAAAGCAGCTGCGTATTGAACAGTGTCTTGAAGTATTCGCGGACTTAATAGGGCGATCACGCAGACGCGACTGTATACATGTACAAAGTCGAAATTGAGGAGCCTGTACTCGACTCCCTTTGCCCTTGTTTTTCTGTTACTCGCTTTCCGCGGCTAGTATACTCTCCATCAAGTCCGTTTGATCTATGACGGCTACATCCGCTGCCCACTCTATTTTGGGACTGCCCTGGCGCTGCCGTTTGTTCCTGAGTCGCCTTCCACTCCCACCATCCGAGGCCGACGAGGGATGCCACCAAACCTCCTCCACCACGTCCACGCTCTCTGCCTCCACCTCTGTCTCGAGGCCCTCATCATGCAGGGCCACGTGTTCCACCGCCCTATTTTCTCCAGCCCGCTCCTTCTCTAGGGCCGCTGCTCGCGCCGAGGCCACCCGTCGCAGGTGGAGGGTCCCTGGCTTGACCGGGGTGAAAGGCACCGCCAGCCGAGACACCCACCCGCCTGTACGACTCCCAAGCTCTTCTTTTACAGACCCTGCGACTGGGGCCTGCGCAACGAGCAGGCCGTCGGTGAGTCGAGCGACCAGCTCCCCCTTCCTCCCGGCGACAGGCAAGCCCAGGGCCTCCAGCTTGGCCCGCAGCACGGGCACGGTCATCTTAGCGGGGGTGAGAGTGGCCGCGTCCTCCCCTGCACAATGCGAGACGAACTCCGTCACGCCGGTGGAGACTGCCACGGCTTGTTTCCGAGAAGCGGCCAGTTGGGTTCCCGGGGACAGGGGCTGACAGCTCGGGCAGCAGTACACAGTGCGCCCGGCCATGGACCAGTTTTGGATGCGAGAGCCGCAGCGCCCGCAATGACTGTGGTTGTAGATATACCGCCGAGTCCAGGGTGGGCCGAGCCGGGAGGCTTCGGACGGGTCGACAGTAAGGATGCTGCCGGAGGTGAAGCCGCGCTGCAGCAAGAGCACCGAGTGCATCCAGAGCGTCTCGAACGCGGCGCGGGCGACGGTGTTGGCCGGCTGCTCAGGGTGGACCCCGCTCTTGAAGAGAATCTCGGCTCGGTAGATATTCCCGATACCCGCTACACAGGACTGGTCCATAAGGATCTGCCCGATCGCCTTGCTCGTGGCCTGCATCTTTCCCCACAGCCTCTCCTTGTCGGCGTCCTCGCGCAATGGATCGGGGCCTAGAGTCTCAAGCTTCCCCTCGAACAATTCAAGACCACCATGCACGCAAGTCATTGCAGAGAGCGACGCTGTGAGGTTCCGCTCCTTGTTCACAAGAAACAACCGCGTGGTCGGAGTGGCCACCTTGCCCGGAAAGGGAGAGACAGAGAAGGCCCCACTCATTCCGAAATGGACATGCATAACCACAGTTTCTTCTGAGCTAGTGGCTATCTCAATAGGCTTTCTTTTTCCCGTTCCTCGCTTCACCACCGGTGGAGGAGGAGTACCTGGCAAGATAGCAGCTGGTGTCCAGAAGTAGAAAAGATTCTTTCCCACGGCCTCTACACGCGCAAGGCGTTTTCCATCGATCAGCTTTGCCCCTTCTAAAAAGCGGCCATTTGGAGATGTGGCCTGAAACACATGCCCTAGCAAGAGGCGACGATGCGCCGCGACAACTCGATGACAGCCGTGTCCCTCTACCATTCGTAAACGGAAGCTGTAAGCAGAGGTCTTCGAAAAGCTGGACACAAGTATTAAAAGAAGAGTCACCAGAAGAACCGAATCAAGCCGTAGGGAACGCGGCAACAAGCTGCAATGTCTCGTGATCATACGAAAGGCCAAGCCTGCGCAGTGTGCAGCAAATAAGAGACTGAGTCATGCACGTCGAAGCCATGGTGACCATTATCGCCCAAGCCGACAAGGAAGCTCTCGGTGTCTCGGAACTTTGTTACAAATTATGGGAATCACCAGTGTACGCGAGACGGACATGGTCATTACGTGCTAAATGTTTCCCGATCGTTAAATCCAGCAAATATGATAAGAATCTATTGGCTTCGTGTTCGGGGCAGACAGAAAGATATGTCGAGGAGGGAGTGAGGAGGTTGATCACGGCTTCTCCAGCAGACACTGCTTGATACTCCGGTATGCATGCTTGTTTAATTTCTACTTCGGTTCTTTCCGACCGCAGCTCCCATACCAAAACTCGCCCAAGTTCTTCGGAATTAATGAAAGTAATTAGTTAAGGTCAAGTACACAGGAGTACGAGAAGTTCAAAGACCACGATTAGCTTTTTGGCACGGCCCTCACGATCCGCAAGAAATTGACATGGGCCGCACGCTTGGATGTGTGACCTAAGGGTTTCGCATTGTCGCGAAGAAATGGTTCCACTTTATCTTTACCTCAATTAACGCACCCTCTGGCGCTAGAATCAGTACATCTCGGAATTCTTGAAGTCCTACAATTCATTATCTCACTTTTGATCTAAATTGACGAATGATTTAAAAATTTCCATGTAGCTGGTCGATGAGTTCTACTTAAAATGGTTCCCACCATTTTCGGAATGGAGAATTCATTTCGCTCTCACTTTTCATATAGTCTTTGCATATTCTGGCATGCACACCATGCATCCTGAGTAAGACAAGTCACCAACATTTTTTTAAACCAGATATGCTTTTGTGCTTGACGCATTCAATGCAACAATTCCATGAAATAGTCGCAATACCATAGATTTCAACTGACTTCCTATACTTCACACACCCAAAAAAGGGCTTAGCGGCGGTCATAGACCCCGCAATGTACCTTGAGAGAGACCGCCCCGGCATACGCACCCTTGTTGGCCACATGGATGTACACGGAGCTGTCATCCAACAAGGTGGTGCTGGCCGTGGAGGAGGTCGGGTTCACCTCGCATGTGTCGTCGTCGTCGTTGCTGGCGATGGGCTCCACACCCTCTGAGGGCTTCTGGTCGTAGACAGATACGACAGTGTCTGCTTTGGTGCTCTCCAGGCAGGTCGTGGCTCGCACCTTAACATCACCTTCGTTCGCGGAGTCCAGCTTGAACAAAATGCCGGGACCATCCACGCCTAGCTCGAAGGTAACTGTCTCCCCGCATTCGACAGGGGTGGGGGGGATGTAGGGGGAATCGACGGCAGGTTCCTCCACGTCGGCCGGTGTGATGGACACGGAAGAGTCGTTGCCCCCCTCTGAAGTGGGTTCGGGCGTTGGCTGCGCGGAGGGGGCGGGCGTGATGGACACGGAAGAGTCGTTGCCCCCCTCTGATGAGGGTTCGGGCGTGATGGACACGGAAGAGTCGTTGCCCTCCTCTGAAGAGGGTTCGGGCGTTGGCTGCGCGGAGGGGGCGGGCGTGATGGACACGGAAGAGTCGTCGCTTCCGTCGTTGGGCTCTTCAGCCGGCACTATATCTTGATTGTTGGAGGAAACGGTGCTTGAGGAGGCGTCGCCACCCTCCTGGCTGGACCCGTCCACGTCCTGGGGCTGCTCGGGGCTAGAAACTTGGTTTTCGGAGTTATCCAAAGGCTGCGGCATGTTGACGGTGCTGCCGCCCACGTCTTCGGAGGAGGGATCGGGCTCCGGCGTCGTCTCTTGGTCCTCAATCGTCACGCTTTGGACCTGGCAAAATTCGCTGGAAGAGGAGTTGCGGGTGTCGAAGATGCTGGCGAAGGTCGGGTCCTCCAGGGCCTGCATGATGATCTCAGGGGTCAGGAAGGCCTGAACGCCGGTGAAGACGAACTGGAAGAGGCAGGGGTCCGGGATGTGGGCGCAAGGCCAGGTCGTGTCGGTGGGGCTGTGCTCGGGAGAGGGTCGATGCCCGGTGAGGACGCACTCAACGGGCGGGTGACCGTGCTCCTCCAGGAGGCCGAACAGGAAGCCAAAGTTGGTGCTGAGATCATGGATATCGACGTCGACCAGGCTGCAGTTCCCCTCCACGGTCATGTTCATCATCCAAGCGTGCGGCGAAGAGGGGTGTCCAGGAAGCGCAGGCTCAACCGGCAAGGGCGCAGGCGGAGGCTCAGCGCCCTCTTCGCTGTCTTCAGCGAGAGAAACCGTCTTGCGACAGAAGGTCTCCCAACCCCCATGGGGGCTATCGTCTGAGCTTTCGGTCGGGCCCGCGATGTAGGTGAACCCAGTAGGGAGCCCGCTGGCCTCGACCCTCATAGCGTTAGGCCACGCGCTGTCGTCGAAGTCGGGGGAGCTCCAGCTGCCCTCTTCAGGAAAATGGTTGATGCACACCCAGGACTCGTCCGTCTTGACATCCGTGCCGCACACATCGAATTTGGCGGCTACCATCGGATGCACGGGCGATCCCTCAACGGCAGAGACGGGGAATGAGAAGGGCGTGCAAAAGGACTTGAGCACCAAGGTGACGCTGCTCGTGTTTTGGGGAGTGCCATCGATGAGTGCGTGGGTCCGTTGCCGAAGCCCATGGACGCGTCCAAGGACTGCCCATTCACGAAAGCCCACATGTTGCACGGTGACATAACTTCAGCCTTAAGCGCGCAAATATCCTCAGGCGCAGGCTGGGCGCCATGGTGCGCGCCAAGCAACGGGTTCGTCCACGACAAACGACGGGACGAATCTTCTTGTGTATTTCCACGCTGTGTGGTGGCATGCGAGGACAGAATGGCATCAGTGGCACATATGCATTCGTGAGGAAGGGAAGATGAACCAAACAATCAGGAGTGCAGAACCTGTAGATCACGCAGGTGGTCTAATGAGGTAAATATGCTCTGAGACAGATTAGACACTTTAAGCATCCATGTTTCTCACCAAGAGGCCCTTGCTCCCCGCGCTGGCTAAAGCCACGCCGCTGATCAGCGAAAAGAATATTTTTGAAGGCATTTTTTGGTAAACTTCTGAATGTGGGCGAAAGTAGGTGAAAAAGAGTTTTTCAATAAAGTGAATACGCAGGAATATGGGTCCTACGCCATGCGTGTGAAGAAAGAGAAAGGAGCAGGAGTACACCGCACGTCTCTGTTTCGAGCATCTTGTCCTGCCTTCATTCTAAAGGTATACGCTAGAGGTCACATTCATCGTCGCAGCGTACGTAACTATTGTAAGCACTTTTTAAAAGTTGGCATGAAAAAAGATGCGATCAGCCCCTCGTACTCGCCAGACAAATCAATTGAAAGCAAGCCCCTGGCCCATGTATAGCCGTTGGCCTTTCGGCCATGGGCGCCGACGGCGACTACAGCGTGTCGCGGACTTCTGCCGATTCATTGGATGACGACGTCTCGCGATACAACCGAAGCCGTTAAAACAAGGCATGCGCAAGTTACTCACTACAAAAGTCATGAATCGAATTGCTAGAATGCATCTGTTATTTGGAGGGTTGAGCACCCAGGCCTTTCATCACCGAGCGAAAATTTGAGATATCCGTTATGAATTAACTGCCAACTGCCTCCCCGCCGCTGTCCAATCAGGAGGTCAACCCTTAGAGCTGGCGGCCGCAGCAAGGCGCCACGGCCCAACATTTCATCTTTAATAACTTAAATGGTATTTTTTTATAATTTTGAAGAATAATTTAATCGTACCACACTCTCGGGATTTCGAGAACAATTGTATGATTGTGGCCCCAAAATGAGATACTGTAGCCAAGAGCGAAAAAAGTAGAGAAAAAGCTGTGACACATTCCTCTCCAGCATTTGCCGATCAGACCGATCCAGAAATATGAACTTTCTCCTTTATTTTCAATCATATCATCATTGCGACGCTGCCTTACCAGGAGTGAAAGGAATAAGTAAAGAGTTGATACGGATGTGGAAGTCCATGTTTATAGCGATGCCTACTGGAAAAACGAGTGACGACATAGACAAGGTGTCGTCTGCGCACTTATTTTGATAAACTAGCAAAAACTTATGTTATGGAGTGAAGGGTCGGGACTCGCCAAAAGGTGGACTGCATGGGGACACCGGCGCTTGGGAAAAAAAGTACCCGCTGTGCACTGTTTCACGAGGTATGGCGTCTGCTCTGTACAGTCAATGGAAACAAATGCGATACAAAAATGAAAAAGTAATACGCAAAAAAACGAACTATGGATGTATCAATGTAGCACGGTATCACGCAAGCTCAGAAATCGAAGAAGGGCAAGTCAAGTTTGTACGTCGCCGACATTCTTCTTTTTATACATATGCGTGATATCTATCGGTAAGCTGCACAAGAAGCGAGCTTGCTCTCATTTGTGTGTCTAGATATTCGTGATACCGATGTAAATGGAAGATAGTGGTCGAGATACCTCCACAAGCAGTCTGCGTAATGTATAAAATATAGTTGATCTACTTTTGCTGCGCCCGTCACTTTTGCGTCTGTGATACACTGACTCAGTTAAGTGTGTGCATATGCTGGATGATCTGAGACATAAAATCGTTCTCTTAAAATTATCAACCCATGTCACGGGCAGATTCGTTATTATTTGCCACAGTAATGTTTCTCAATCACTGTACGACCGATTTTAAATCCCATAACCCACACTATATGCCAGGATTTTTCTCATCGCCGACCTCGGCGTCCGATGACACCAGGTCCAACTCTTCCATAGGCGTCGGAGGCGGCACACTGACTGCCTTGCCCGCCATGTCGAGGATCGTGTATTCACCGGAGCATAAAGTGAAGAAAAGATTGCGACCCGGCCCCCGAGTGGGCTTGTAAGTGTGGCGCTGTCCATATATTCGCAAACAAGAAGTGAGCCCGCATGTGGGCATGTTCTTCACCCTCCGGCCCCATCGCCACCTACCTGCCAACAAATTCCGAAGATTCGCACGTCCTCGCTTAGCACTCTGTCGTAGGTGCTTCTGCTACCGAACTGAATTATGGCTTCAATATACCACGGCAGCTTCAGTTAGACATGCATATCGAGCTAATCGATCTACCAACAAGTCACTCCCCCTGCCATGGCTTCACTTCTTACCTGTTCTAGGGCCGCCCTCCCGTACAGCATTTCGGGGACGGCGCTCCCTTGCGCGTATCGCCTCCAGAATTATCACGGCGTCAATATCACGCGTCCCATCAAGACCTGCGAAGATCAGGCCCACGTCCCTCGCTGAGATCGTGTCCGGTATGTAGTCCAAGAATACCTTTTGCGCGTGATATCGATAAGACAGATTTTGCCGGACTTCCTCCACTAAGTGCTCGGCAGCTGCCAAGCTAGGAGTGTAAGCAATGTCCCACGCAGCCATTTTATTTCCGGCTAGGGCAGTGGGTGAATAGTCCGAGATAGGCAGCTTCTTCTCGTTCTTCTTCCCATTCTTTTCCTTTTTTTCTCCTCTGCTTTTCTCCTCATCCTTTGCCTTTCCTCTACCCTTTCTCATGGTCTCACTACCAGATAATTTACCCTCGGTAGATAATTCTTCAGACATTCGGAGGGTTGGATGATACAAGGGCTCGAGGACAGCATTTGATGCCTTGACGGGAGCCCTTGACTTCCTCTTCTGACCGTGCGTCGACTGAGGCGTCATTTGGGAGTCGCTACCTTCCACTATGTCTTCTGATTCGCGATCTATCGCACCCTTACCTCTTCTCCCCTTCTTCTGCGTTGCTTGTGGCTGATCTTTTCCATCGGCGATGAGGGCGCCACCGGATGGAAGCGAGGAGGATACTCGCGGGGCTGCGGTGTACCTAACAGGAGGGATTGTGTTGTCCTGAACACCCTCCGGTAAACTCGCCAGACAACGCAGTTGACAAGGCGAATGTAGACCTATGTTCGCAGATTTGTTTTTAAATCTGAATGTAGTTCTCTCAAACGACACAAGCTTCCTAACAAAGATGTTAATTCTGACATGGCTGTATTTTTCTCCCTGCCGAATGTTAACAATCGTTTTGTCCATCAAAATATGTCTTTGCGCTCACGAGACAGTACTGTTGCACGTACATATATCTGATGGTGTTGGCAGGGACTCCAATGGCTTGGTAAGTGCCCTGTTGCCAAGGTTTTTAGACGAGCGGTTTGCAGGAAGTATGAGCTGCCTCCAGAGGTGCCAGCCGCGCCGATGCAGCTGAGCGCGAAGGACAATAAGGCGCATGGCGACAGCTGTAGACAGCGCCTAAAGAACCATGCCACGTCTGTGCGTGTGCCGTGTGTGTGAGGGTGCGCCTTCTCTTTTGTATCGAAATGAAATTAGAGGGTTGTGGCCAGGCCGCCATGGCCGCGAGAAAAGAGGCGACGTGACGCTCACAGTTGAAGTCGTCGACCAACTAGAGCGGAACAATGCAAAGACCTCCGAAACTTTAGAATTTTTTATCAGTACGTGTTCATTATTATATTTAACAGTTTCATTTACTTATGATACATCATTTCCGAACATTTTCACGGAAAAGTGGAAGGCATTTTGGAAGAGGCGGAACCAGGGGGTGTAAACCTCCTCATGGCCCGCGTTTACTTTTCCAGATGGAGACTTTGCTGAATCATAACCGGCCTGGGCCATCCATGGCATTTGCCAACGAAGCCAGGAGCGTTCTGGGTGCGGCATCATAGCCAAATGGCGCCCATCTGCAGAACAAAGGGCTGCCACTCCCCTGGGAGACCCGTTGGGGTTGAATGGGTACTGCTCTGTCCCTCCACGCTCTCCGCCACGGTCCCATGGATCGGTATAACGCACTGGTGCCAGACCTCGGTCAAGAATTTGATTCATAAGAGTTTCATCGCTAAAATGCATTTTCCCCTCGGCATGTGCACTCCAGATTCCCATGACTAGCCCTTCAAGTCCTTTCAGGAGGACAGCAGGAGAGGGACCCACCTTGACCGTCACGAAGCGACTCTCAAATCGCCCGCTATCATTCTCTCCCAGCCAAACAAGAGGTTTCTTGCAGTTGATAGGATTGGGGCGATCCTCAAGAGCAAGGTCCGGCACAATCCCGAGAGCGACGAGCAACTGGCAGCCGTTGCAGAGCCCGAGGCTCCAAGTCTCGGGTCTTGCAAAGAAATGACGCAGCTGTGCCTCCACGCGCGGATTGCCCAAGAGCACACTTCTCCATCCCCTAGCCGAGCCCAAGGCATCCCCGTAACTGAAGCCTCCTACGAAAGCCAGCCCGTGGAAGAAGCCGAGGTCCACCTGGCCCTGCAGCAGGTCGGCGACTGTCAGGTCCCACACCTGGAACCCAGCGCTGTGCAACGCGGCTGCCATCTCCCTGTCCCCGTTGCTGCCTTGCTCTCGCAGTACGCCTACTCTGAGACGCGTCCGATTCGGAGTCGGCGGGCTCGGACGCGCGGTCGTCAGAGAGGGCGGGATGGCCCACACTGGTCGGCGGAGGCTCGACAAGACCGCCTCCTCGGCCTCGATGCACGCGGGGCTGGCTTGGAGCCTCTCGAGCTGAAGGCTCATGGCGCACCATTTGGCATGCAAAGCTTCTGTCTCTTCGCTCAAAAGAATCCGCCCGTCGGCTCCTCGGATTTCTACTTTCCTCTCAGGCGTAGAAAAGCCGATGGTGCTGTATGGAATACCCTGATCCTGCAAATCATTTTGAACGAGGGCGAGGTCCTGTCCTTTGAGCTCCAGCACCAGCCCGAGCTCTTCGCTGAAAAGACTTGCCTCCGTGAAACGCTGGGACGAGAGCAGGGGATCATGCGGATCGCCCGCTGGCAGGACCAGCCGAGCGCCGGCGTCTCCGCTGATGGCCATCTCCAGAACCGTTGTGACGAGGCCTCCGGAGCTCACGTCGTGACACGCTTGGATCTTCCCCTCTTTTGAGAGACCTTGCACAGCCTCGAATGCTCGACGGAGCAGAGCGGGGTCTCGCATGTCTGGCGTCCTCTGGTCTCCGTCAATTCTCTTTATCTCCGCCCAGGCCGACCCCCCCAGCTCCTTCGGCCTCGGCCCGCTCCCACTCACATCCAGGAACAAGAGGACACCTTCCTGGCCGTCGCACTCACCGGGCACCTTCACATCCGGTGTCAAGACTCGGGATACGTCGCAGCATGGCGCGTATGCCGTTACCACCACGGTCGCCGGAGAGGGCACGCGAATACCGTCCTCACAGAGCGTGGCCATCGACAGAGAGTCTTTGCCCCCGTCCAAAGCCAGACCTAGCTCGAGCAGTACCCCCCGTAGGGCCTCCACTCCATCATAGAGCTGCCCCGCGCTGGCTCCCTCCCGCCCGGGCCACATCCAGTTCGCCTGTAGCTTGATGTCCGCCCACCCTGTCAAAGGCGCTGAGACCAGGTTCGTCAGCGCCTCACCGACGGCCATGCGCACCATGGCTGAGATTCCCTCATTGCCACCCGCGATACCGATCCCAGGGCATTCTCCCAGGGCAGTTGCCACTCCGTCGACGCCCCAGAAGGACAAGGCGGTCACCCCCACGTCCCCCACTGGCAGGTGCAGGGGTCCCACGCAGGGCTGGGCGGCCACGAGCCCGGTGACGCTTCGATCCACTTTGTTGGTGAGGAAGGCTTTGCTTCCCACAGAAACAACATTCAACACCTTGTAAAGGGTATCCCGAAGCGCTGTCTTGTCTCCCTCTCTACCTCGCCGACCTCCGATCCCCTCCCCCGCCTCGACGTCTGCGTTCGAGCTCTGAGCCCCTGTCCTTTCCCTAGTCGCCTCGATGACGCGCTTGGGACGGTGGGATAGCAAAGGCTCCAGCGGAAGATCAACCAAGGCCTGGACAGCCTGCCCATCTCCTGATTGCTCCTCACTCTCGAAGACGCGGATGGCGCCATTGCCTGTGACGTGGCCAACCACCGCCATGGGGGCGGACTCGCGCCGGCAGATGCGGTTCAGAGCGGCAAGCGCCTGTGAGCCGTTCACAAGCAGGCCTTGGCTCTCTTGATACTCGGCGCCCCACACCTCCAGTGGCGTCAGGCTACTGTCTCCTCTTTCGATGCGATCCAGGAACACGTCGGCGCCCGCCGGAGCGACCAGTTCTTTGAGCACGTTGGCATTGCCGCCAGCACCCTGGTCGTGCACGCTCTCCAGCACCAGGGAGTTGGAGGCGTGCTGCATCTCCACGCAAGCCCGCACCACGCGCCCGACCTTGTTCCCCATCTCCGGGTCTCCTCGCTGCACTGCCTGCAGATCCAACTCCGGGTCACCGCCCACCTTGCTCGAGGCCGCGCCCCCCCCTAGTCCCACGCGATACGCGGGCCCACCCAGCTTCACCACCGCCATACCCACACTGGGCGAGCGTTTCAAAAGTGCCTCTGCTGGGACCTTGCCCAGACCAGCCGAGAACATAATTGGCTTCAGGAACTCTGCGCCGCGCCAGGCCGGCATTGCTCGCGCGAACCCGGCCACCAGAGGCTCTCCGTACTTGTTGGCGTAGTCCGAGGCCCCGTCGCTGGCACGAAGCAGGATATCAAGCGCCGCAGCCACATGAGCCGGCCGTCGGTGCCGATTTTGCACTCGCGCGGCACTATCCTCCGCGGATCCGGGCGACAATTCCCCCACCGCGTACCCGGCAAGGCCCGCGAGCGTGTAGCCCCCGCGCCCTGTCGCCAGGATGTCTCGGATCCGACCGCCGACGCCAGTCTGCGCTCCAGGAAAAGGTGCGATGCTGCATGGAAAATTGTGCGTCTCTGCTGTCAGGCTCAAGTGTCGCACCCCTTCAACGCAGGCGTATGGGGACGGGCGGTCGGGACGGGCGGGTTGAAAGTCTCGCACGCGCGGGCCCTTGATGACGGAGCTGTTGTCAGAAAAGGCAACCAAGGAGTTGTCCTCGGCCTTTCCCTCTGCCTGGGTTTGCTCTTGCAGACGCTGCCAGGGCTCTTTGACCATCTGCATCAGGCTCTTGGGCACAACCTCCCCGTTCACCACCAGCTGCCCGTCGAAGGTCCAGTGCCGGCAGTGTTCCGAGAGCGACTGCGCCACGTCGAAGATCTCGATCTCGGTCGGGTCGCGCCCTATCTTAGACACGAACAAGTCTGTGAGAAAGGTCTTTTCCCAGGGCCCTAGGCCCATGCCATACTTATCGCTCACATCCTGCAGCGCCCGAGCCCCCTCAACACGCAGCGACAAGGTCCGGGTGGCGGACTCTCCCCTGGCCGCGGCGGGGACCGCGTCGACCGTCGGCAGCGTCCACGTCTTACCAGTATCCCCCCAGGCAGCTGAATGGGGCATAATGAAGAGCGTCTCCGTCATGTGGTCGTGAAGGAGCGCCTCCGCCTGCGGCAGCAACGCCTCTGACCGGCTGCTTATTCTGTACCACCGTCCTGCTTCCAGATCCTGCAGACTCCCCTCGTTGTTCTCGAAAAAGTCGGCGAACGAGCCTCGACCTTTTAGTATTGCCCGCACATTGCTACTCCAGACGCTTTGAAAGAAAGGGCGGGGGGCGTAGGCGCGAAATTGACTGTGGTGACTTGCTGTGGTGCCGGAGACAGGCTCGTCCGAGGCTTTCTTCCCGGGTACGGCAGCCTCACGCAGCACATTCGAAATGCCTTCTATGACTGACTCCATCAGATCCAGTGTCTCAGTCTCACGGTGCAACACATTAATGAGGTAGAACTCTTGAACCTGCACATCCGTGACGGCCGGATCTAACGCTTGAAGGCGTCGCAAGAGGATCGCCTCGCGCGGTCCGGATACCGGCGGGGAGACCGTCAATATGCGCCGAACGAGAACTTCCGGGGAGTCGTCTTCTACAGGAACGATGTAACTCATGGCTTTATCGTTAATTGACGGGATGCGTCTTGATTTGGAAGTCGTCATGGCCCTCTTGGCAGAGAGATAGGAGGACGGCCCTCGCATGGGGCGACTCCTCAAAGGCCGGATATATGTTAAAGTGCCGGTACAGCCTTGTTGCCTGAAGGCATCTGATGGCCTTAAACAAACCCATAGTAGCGCAATCAGCGTCATGAGAAAGAACTTCGGCAGTAAGCGCTTCCATGACAGAAGAAAGGCACTGCATGTGTTCGTCCTCAGTCTCCCAAAAATCGAAGAGCACATTTGACGACAATCACAGCCGTCCTTGAAAAAGCATTTCTGTGCTTCTGGTCCTTGCACATGCCAATAAGACCAAGGCATAATGTACTGTTTACAGCAAAGAGGCGTCTTTGATTAAGAGGCGATTATGTGCGTGCACCAAGAAGGGGAAAGATTGAAATTGAGGTCAGGCAGCGACGGGGGGGGGGAGGTTCAACGCAACGCAAATCAACTGTCTCAAGAAAGGCCCCGCTCGTGCCCGTCTCTTAGTCGTATACTTTTCATTTGTGCTTAATGATTTAGGATGACGTCTTTTTCATTTTGTAAACCTTGCTCTTCTTTTTCAAGACTGATGATAGGTTCGGCAATACCCCGCTCTCCCCCTCCGAGCTACTGGCGCCGGTGGTAACGAGAGGCTTGTTTCTTCTCTGGAAAATGATATCATCGTTGTGGCGATTTAATACCTTGCATAACCACTCTGGCGCCAACAGCAACTCTCTGTGCCCCATCTTGGGCCACACTTGCCGTAAGAAATAGTACATGTGACCTACAGCGGACGACAAGTCGTGAGTTTCCACCGATGAGTCTCATGAGAAATTAATTACGATGACTATTTACTCACCACTAAGAATACCCAGAGCCGCCGGAAGGGCGGCCAAAGGATTTTGTGCCTGCAGCATGTCCACGAGGGCTAGGCAGAAGGGCAGCATCCAATACTTGATCTGTGGTGGGTGCCTATGCGTGAGCATGGAGGTGCTTCTTTCCCTAACATTACCCTGCTTGCATACAAACCTTGATCGAAAACATCCAGTTCACATCTCGCAGGGGATCCTGACGACCGAGACAGTGCAAGGCTGCTGTTATCAGGGCATTGCTTGTAATAGGCAGACCCATCAATGACCCCAGGACACTCAGCACGCCGATATTGAATAAGAGGAACACTAGCTGCTGTGCAGTCCCTTGTGATTTCTCTAATGCAGTTCCTGTCGATTACGGATCAGTGTGAGCTGCAAGATTCGAGCTCTTTCAGACCCGGGCACCTGCAGACGTACCGTACTGGTGCAGGAAGTAGAGGTTGGAGACCCAGCTCATGGACGGGGGCCCTAGAAAGGCAGCGGCCGTGAAAGGTCGCCAAATCTGAGCCTTGGTAATGGTACGGACGGGATCGAGTAGGAAGTAGGCGGGGTCTAGGATGATGATGCCGAGGCCAGTGAGTACCAGGGAGGCAGTGAGGTGCAGGCGAGTGACGAGCGGCGTTGCCTGATACCACTCCTTGACCTTCTGCTTTGTGCTCGCCTCTTTCGCGTATCTAATTTTATTGCCCTGCGCAGCTGGACCATTCGCCTTGACCTTGCTTTTTTTTTTGGCAGGCTGCACTCCGCCTCTTGCTCGCGCCAGCCACCGAACTGGATTCGTCTGCCCTCCATTTTTTCCCGGCGGCCCAAAAGATTGATGACTATCGAACACATAACCGCATGAGGACGCATAGGATCGATTTTTAAGACGCTTTGTTGCTTCGCTTCGGCACGGGGATCGTCGTTTCAAAGACAATTTGGAGGGAGGTTGCTGAGGGGCTTCGAGCCTAGTGCTCTGTAGGCTGGTCGTCGTAAGCAATATGAGAAGGAGAGTCCACTGCCACCGAGCTTTTCCAGCCTGCGCACCCTCCTGCCACATCTTGAAGACCTTGAAAGGTGGTGCAGGGGAGGATGTTGAAGATTAGGCATCGAGCCGAGTTACCAGCCCGGTGAGGTCAAGGGCCGTCGAGGAGGCCCACCATCCTGCGATATCCTCGCTCATCATCATCATCGCCACACTCCCATGCGGCCCACGGCCTGGTCGACGCGAAGGCTTGAGACGCACAGCCGGTGTCACATAAATATAGAGGGGCACGAGGCTGTGCCTTTACCAAGTGTTCGATACTTCTCCTTTCTCGGCCATGCATATCATGTTTCCTCTTCTTTGCATCGCAGGAGAGGGCCCGCCCTCCCCCTCCAGGCGGGGAATTGAGCCTCAAGCACAGCAAGACTCATTCTGAACTCCCGAAATCCAGCTATCGACTCTGTTCACTCTTCCGTCATGCCTCCGGAGGAGGGGACGACGGGGATCTCTGCGGCAGGACCACCAACTGCAAGTTCTGAGGGCCCACACCAAACTGAACCGGCGCAATCGAGGAGCAGTGCCACTCTAAATGCTGTCCAAGCTTTCGTTGCGTTGAGTCTAAATGCTCCTCTATCGGGTAGCCTTGGACACAACATGAGGACAAGCGTCCGCCAAATTGAGCAGCCAAGACCAAATCAGCGGCTCCAGACACAGACCTCGCCTACACATCGTACCTTGCCTCTAAACGAAGCTGTCCCCTCCACGCGCGCACATACCCCGCCCCCTCTTACTCACTTATGCATGGCCACCATTGCTGATAATTGCTCGGGATTGGTTTCTGTGAATGGTTTGGCCGAGGAACTCTGCATACGCATATTACGAGAGATCCTGCTCCGGGGCAAGCTAGATTACCGCTTGTGCCGTGTCTTCATCGAAAGCGGCCATGAAGAGCTTAGCAAGGCTGTGTCTAGCCTCAATCTCTTCGACGCGCTGGGATGTGGCAGGCCATCGGGAGGAGCAGGCCTTGGATCAGATTGTCGGCGTTGAAACTGTGGTCAACGTCGCGGTGTTGTGTGATGTAAATAGAGTGCAAAGGCCCCAAGACGGAGGTCTTCAGCACGCGGAGCGACAAACACATGTAGCAGATCATCTCAAGCAGGAGGGAGCATTCATTTGCTTGAAGAGCTGAAACACTCGGTACTACCACATGCGCTAACGGGTGAGGTATAATCAGAAGCGAAGTAAAATAATATATCGAATTGATTTTTTTTTGCTACTTTAGAATCAATGTGATACAACGTGTTGTACCGTTGCTTTCAGCAACGTGAATGGTTGTCAAGCTTGGAAAGCTCTTCGGCTGGTGATACCTGTCGCGTTCGCGCCTTTTTCCCCCAGGCCTCCATCCCACCAAGCCTTCTCTCTACTACATCTGACCGCACGTCAGGCTCACTGGCAGCTTGCACTCTGAAGTGACTGCCAAGTTCGAGCTCCAATTCCCGAAATAATGCGAGTCGATCTCCCTGAGGCGTGTGGTCCTTTAGACTTGTCAAGAAGGAAGAGTGGCTCCGATCTTGCCGGTACTCGGGCCGCCGCTCTGGCAGTGTCAAGTACTCCATATTTGAACGCTGGAAGTCCCAGAGGAATGACGTGTGATGCAGCCACCGATCTTTGACTATGCTCTGGGCATTACCACCAAACTTCAAGGATCCAAACACGTAGTCGTTTTCACGAAGCTCAAAGGGCTTGGTCTGGGCCGATCTTAGGCGTTCAAAGACGGGCCTGTAAAGGCCCGCCGTCCATTCCATTATCGGTCTCGGATAAGGCTGATTTGGCGTGACCTCAACCTTTCAAAGTCCAAGCAATGGATGTATGAGATAAGCCAATGATATGACAGAAATTTGTTGAAAGCCCACATTCCATAATCATGAGTTACGCGTTTGCAACGCAATACCCACATGGTTTTATCTTAGATAACCCTAACCCTAACAGTTCTAATTTAGACTTACCGTATTCATGATAAATGTCACAAAAAGGGAGTCTTGATCAACGATAACTGTTCCTCCTCCCGAGAAACGCCGTAGTACTGGTATTTCGTCTTGTATTACGCGGTCTAAATGTACAAGCTTTGAGGGCTTTCCGCCAATACCTAAAACGATGGTAGGTCGCCCCGTGCCCCCCGCTGGCTCTCCGTCTTTAAGGAGGCACCAATTGCGTGTATCATGTCTCAACAAGGCTTCCTCAAGCCAAAGTTGGTCCTTAATACCCACTGCGTTTCTTAAGCGAAGCAGGTGAAGAGCCGGCCTGGTCGACATCTAGTCTCCGATCAAGAGACCGGCATTCGGGGTTCTGCAAAGAGGCTTGAAATAGGTTGTGAAATGCATTTGATTTGAACGTCATGTAATGTCGCCTTTCTACATTTGATCTTGCCACTGTCTGGCTGCTGCTGAAGCCTTCTTCACCATCTCTGTGTCCGGGCTCCCCCTCCTGAACCTCTCTGTCCGACCCCGATGGGAAGGAGTACGTCATACCCTGCTTGCCAGGCGGTGATTGTGCAGGGCTATGGACCTCTAGCATTCACCGCCTCGAGTTCGAGTTGCATTGTGTTTTTTTACCTTTTCACATCATCTAATGTCCACCCTATTCCAATTCCCGTCCTCAGCACAACGTCAGTTTGTTTCCTGTGGTTGTCAAGGCCTCCGTCCCCTCAATCAGGAATTGCAGACCCTCGGCACTGTTACCATAGTTCTGGCCGTGAAGCCTGGACTCAAAAACACAGTTGAATTATGCATCAGCGGAATTTCAAAGGGTACGGTCAATCTTCTCCTGATCCTAAATGGCCAGGAAATGCCAAGCTGGCGGTGCAGTTTGTGATTAATTATGAAGAAGGGGGGGAGAATTGCATCTTGGACGGAGACGGCCAGTCAGAGCACCTGCTCTCAGAAATAGTCGGGGCGGCTCCTTTGCCCGGAGTGCGGCACGTAAATATGGAATCTCTGTACGAATATGGCTCACGAGCTGGCTTTTGGCGTCTCTACCGCCTTTTTACAAACAAAAAAGTGCCCGTTACTGTGTATGCCGTAGCTCTTGCACTTGCCAAGAATCCAGAGGCCGGCAAGGCAATGATTGATGCCGGATGGGAAGGTAAGTGTATTTCTGGGAGGGAAACGTGAAGGCTGACGTTGATGAGATATCCGTAATCACTTTAAAAACCATGATGGTAGTTGCAAGTCATGGATATAGGTGGATAGACTACCAGTACGTGGGCGAGACCGTCGAGAGGGAGCATATACGAAAAGCCGTGGCTGTAACCACAGACGTCTGTGGGACTCGACCAGTTGGCATCTACCAAGGCAAGCCCAATGTCAACACGCGCCGTCTCATTGTGGAAGAGGGCGGCTTCCTTTACGATTCAGACTGCTACAGTGACGACCTGCCATTCTGGAATACGGATTACGGGCGGCCGCACCTCGTAATTCCGTACACACTGGACGTCAACGATATGCGCTTCGCCACGCCCCAGGGATTTAATTGTGGAGACCAATTTTTCACGTATCTCAAGGTAATTTCAGTTGATAGCTTCATTTATTGAAAATCCATAGGCTCGAATCACAAGAGTGTTTAACCTTTGGAAAAGATTGATTGTCTAACGATTCTCTACGGACGTTTCTTTGTGAAAAACTCCCGATTAGGACACGTTTGACTACTTACGCCAAGAGGGTCTGAACGGAGATCCCAAAATGATGTCTGTTGGATTGCATTGCCGTATTGTGGGTCACCCCGGGCGGACTGCAGCTTTGGCACGCTTTTTAGACTACGCTAAAAGCTTCGACGATGTGTGGATTTGTCGCCGCATTGACATCGCAAATCACTGGCATGTTAATCATCCTGCTTCCACGGGTATAAAGTCTAAATATTAAACATGTTGTTCTGACGTCAGATGTCTTGCGCCGCCGAATGGCTCCGGACGTTGTACATTGACTGACCATTGCTGTGAATTTTTGATATTTTTTGTGCTTCAGGTATATTCTTTTTTGGCAGCAAGAATTTCACTGGGTACAACAACAACAAATTAAACTTTCTTTTCCTCTGTCGACAAAACGGGAAAGGAATTCGAGTCCGACTTTGCATAGGTAGAGTCCAGATTTTAAGGGCCTTAGCGCTGGTCCATCGCGCCTTATAATGAATTTCAAGCCAATAATTACATTTGTTGCTCTCAAGTCAAGTTGTGCTGGTCCTCCTGACGGCTCTCAGAGGTGGCAGCAGCCTTGGTAGCGGAAAAACATCTGCTCGGGACAGACCCCCCCGACTAACCTCCTCCCTCTTCTTCGAGCAAGGGATATTTCATACTTATCAAAGCACAGCACCAATCACAGGAAAACCAGTATATTTTAAAATTTATATCAGGACATGTCATTTACATTCGGCTTCGATTTACCTTCGAACCCATCAACGACATCAAACACTGTGGCCCAACTCGGAGCGTCTCCGTCCTCTCATACGACCTGGGGACATGCCACTTCAACACCACGCGTAATCCACCTCGATGAGTTGACCACAGCTCCTGCATTTTGCTCGATAAGTGTACTTACTTGCACATATGACGATCCCAAGGGACATTTTCGTGTGGTTAAAAATGTGGAGGGAGTGATTGCCGACTTGCCAGAGGGAAGTGATCTCGTTCCTGGCGTGTATGAGGGAGGCTTGAAGATCTGGGAATCCAGCAAGGATTTAGTCTGTTACCTCCAGAACCAAAGAATAATTCGACCTCTTTATCGTGTGCTGGAGCTGGGATGCGGCCACGGGCTTCCAGGTATTCACGCTTTACAACAAGGGGCTGATAGTGTGGTTTTCTCCGATTTGAATGAGGAGGTCCTCCGGGAGGTTACACGACCTAACATATTTCTGAATGTAGCTAATAGAGCGCTATCCTCTGCAAGGATAAGCTTGATCTGTGGCGACTGGGAGGCATTGCCCCAAATTCTTGGTGTAGACAAGCCGGTAGACTTTAACGTCATAATTAGCGCAGAGACATTTTACACGCCTGCTGTTACAAACAAGCTTTTGCGTTGCATTCATCGCTACTTAGCCAAAACACCGGAGGCATTGGCATTGGTGGCTGGTAAGCGGTACTACTTTGGCACAGGCGGATCTGTGGCCAATTTGATGTCGCAAGCCAGTGCTCTTGGCATGCGGAGTCGTGTGGTGGCCTCGTCTGAAGACGGGAGAAGCAACATCCGAGATATCGTGGAGATAAGATGTAAGATGGAAGGACTTGTAAGGGGGGAAAAAATATAATCATCGTAGCAAATGTACTTCCTACTATTTGCCCACACAAGGGCGGCACTGGGCATCTTTATCGTTCATGCCATTTGTCAAATTTTACTTTGGCGATCCTCACAGAACCAAGGCCCACAGCAGAAAGGCGGCGGCGGCGATCTGACCTTTGCGTTCTAGAATCGGTTCGTAGTAGTGTGAAAATTCATCGACTTTGTCGACCAGCGGGCGGAGGCGCTGCTTCCAGCGTTTGGCCCGTAGCTTGACCAGGTATTGATCGTACGCAAGCCGCTCGATTGGACTAGAGAGGCTCTCGTACGCCTCCTGCACCAGCTGGAACGCTTCTTGCGCACCAAGGTGACTAGTTTTGTCCGGATGAATAAGAAGAACCAACCTCCGAAAGCTGTCCTTCACGGCCAGCGCCTGCGCGCGTCGAGAGATGCCTAGTACCACGTACCAATTCGGTTCTTCTTTCTCCCCTTCCCGCAGGACACGCTGAATTTCTTTGCTTGTACGGTCTTTTACGATTACATTCTTCATCCCTGCACTTCCAGCTCCCTCTCCGTTCTCCCAGTCCTCATCGCCACCCTCTACCTCCAACAGGGCAGCGCCAACGGGACCACCATGGCCGCCGTAGAGGAGGGCGTCTGTCTCCAGAACCAGTTTGGCAGCCAGATGAGCGCGCGCGGTGCCATTCTCTTCCCCAGTACGATCGACTGTACCCCCTTGGTGCTGTGAATTCATCTCCTCGAAGGACGCTTTGCCGCGCACGCTACCGAACGCGGCGCTCATCATCTCGGCTTGAGCTTCGTCACTGGTGGGGGGCACGCGGCCTCGCTGCGCATGGAAGGAGGAGAATCGAGACGTCGTGCCTCTATTACTTGTCCCTTGGCCAAGCCCGAGCACATGCCCGCGCGGCCTGTGCGAGATGCGTCCCGCCAGGGCGGACACTCCATCACGGTGCCCGCTCCCGCCATCAATGCCCGGGTCAGCCGCGGAGCTGCCGCTACGGCTTCTCGCCATCGGCTCCGTCCACTGTTGTTCCTTAAATGCCTCGAAGAGATTGTCATCGCGTGCTTGTCTTCGAGTCCGTACTTTCTCCTCTGCTTCTTGCCGCACGGCCTCCCGCTCTGCTGCATGTGCTCGTGCCTCGTCGAACGCCGCTTCCTCGGCTAGGCGCCGTTCCTCCTCAGCCTGGGCTTCAATTAACCCCCTTATCTCTGCCATGGAGTCCTCTTCTGCAGCATTATACATAACGCTGCCAATTTTCTCCTCCTCCTCCTCCTCGTCCTCGCTTCTTATGATCCCCTCGATATCTCGCTGCTCGTACCCCAAGACGCCATCCCCAGTGGCTTTCTCGAGCCCACTTGACAATTCATTGACCAATTTATCCGATCCTTTCTCATTGTCAGACGTCAAATTCTGGTAGTCTTCCTGGCGCATAAGGCTGATCTCACCCCCAGTATCGTGCTCGGGCCTCACATCTATTTGAGCACCATGCTCAGAGTTTTTCCGGCTATCCCGCGAGTATGGTGGCGCTGCATCATATGTGTATATGGTAGTATCTACATTTTCAGATGCTGGTGTTGATTGAGGAGCTGCCTCTCCGGTGTTTGCTAAACTAATTGCAAATTGGGATAATATACATGCAAGGCAGACGACAGCCCAGCCTCGCCGCGAGTGTCTTATTCTATAATCGCCATCGATTGCACCCATCAAAAACGTTTCTTGAATACTGGGAATGATCACTTTTCAAAGCGCTACCAGAGGTAGTCTTAGAGCCTGTTGTATCGTGTAGGAAAGGCACGTTATAAGCTTCCTGCCCAGATGAAGATGAGTGTCCCCATCACCAGCGGCTCGGCTCCAGCGCCCTCCCAGCTTTCGCGCCAAAACTATTCAGCTAAGTTAGCTGAGCAAACCAATCAATGGTGAGATTTCATTCATGAATGACGCTTCATCCAGATGGGATGACCGACAAAAATATGCGGGCCTCCGATTTGTGATCGGAAATCGCTTCTTTGAAGCTCGAAAATGCGCTTTGGCCTAGGGCTAGCTCAGGTAAGGCCTTCCTTGCTTTCGCGCCGAAACTATTCAGCCCCCCTGTCCTCCACTTTGCTCACCGCAATTTGCCATTTCAGGAAGAGCACCGCGTGGCCAACGTTGCTTTCTCTCAAGCGTGTACTTGCAACTAAGTGAATGCGTTTGGATGCGTGAGGCAATCGAAGCAAACATAGTTGAATCTTGTCTATGGATGCAGAGGTAAGATAAGGCATAAGAAGGAGAGAGTGACGTGCGTGCTTCTTGCTTTCGCGCACCCTGACATGGCTCTATCCTGCTACAGCGCACGTGTACCGCTTTATTGTCTGGGCATGAAACAGGTTAAGTTCTAAACAGATAATGCATAGCTCACTCTTGCTTGGGCTATCATCTTTGGGTCGCAACGCAAGACTTGATTTTTAAATTTAAGCGCCCGAGACGGTAGCGTTTCCTGAATCGTAGCAAGTTCGACTTTTTTCCCATTTAGGTGATTCGTTTGCCTATTATGCGCAAAATACACATACATGTAAATAAACTGATCATTTAAAGGGCAGAGATAGATTTTAGCGCTAAGATATTTCGAGCTACGTCGGCTGTCCTGTAGCTGCCGGGAGCCGAGTCGCATAATTTAGTCCCTCGCCTACTGACAATGCTCCTTTTTCCTCGATCTGTTAATGTGTTTTTCGTAGGCACTTTCCTCGCAAGGTTTTCTTAACATTGCTTAATCGATAAGTATTTGGCCGGGCAGTTTTCGAGCTCGGTAGACGAACCCGTGCAAGTGTCCTAGGAGATGCCGTAAACATCGGGGAACTCTTGTCGTGTCCGTGTCGTGTGTTAGTGGAAAAAATAACGGGTATGTCTTCGTCGAAGCTTTTTCCTGGCGAGGGAAAGGCGGTAGGCAGAGGCGACAATGCGAGTGAGCCCTTAACAAGGCGAGATTCAAGCGCGGGGGGCTCTGGAAGTCGCGACCACACGCCCGTTGTCGCCCGTTACGCCATCCTGTCAGCTTGGACAGACTCTCTTGGCGACATGGGTGGACGAGTTGAAGGCGCGCCCGAGATTACGATCCAGCACGCGAGGGTAGTGGAGGGGCGGGGCGTCACGTCCTCGGTGCCTGCGAGCGTTTCGGCGGTGCAGGAGAGTTTGACGAACGGGGAGGCGAGGACCTCGACGCCGGCACGTTTGTCACGCGTGCTGACACCGCATAAAGGCCAAAGCCGGCCCCCCTCTCAGGGCCTTGCAGGGAGAAGTGCAGCCACTGCCTTGGGCGATCGTGATGCCAGAGGGGAACAGGAAGAGATCGCGGTCCTGCTTCAACGACGAATGGAGCGGCGTTCGCGTAGAAAGCTACGTAGATGGGCTAATGACCGTCTCTTCGACGTGAACGCCGTGCAGGGCCCACCTGGGGATGAAAAAGAGGCGGTGGCCGAGGGCGAGTACGGACCGCTGTGGGAGGAAAGGCTTCCGTCCAAGTTCTCGGCGCTGATGGCACAGGAGGATACTGAGGCTCGTGATCGGTATCTGGCAGGCTATGGGACACGAACGTGTGGGTGGGGTGGAGGAAGGAATAGGGGAAGACTCCGTCATATGAGTCGGGGACAAGCGTCGGCGTTGGGGGAGGCGGAGACTCGCTTTCTTCGACTGGAGAAGCGGCTGCGAGGGATTTTGACGCAGCTGGTGGGCTCTAATGCGCACATGGCAAGCTTTTTAGAAGACATTGAGGTTCTTCTCACCACTATGCTGTCAAGAAAATCCTTGTTGTGTGAGGGCGGCGGAAGCGCGGGTGGAAAGGAAGAGAATGGCACTTCGGAGGGAGGAGGGAGCTCTCGGTGCTGTGAGGCCTTGACTAGGTCACTCGCCTTGCCCTTGTACATGAGGCAGGGGGAACAGGCCGCTCTGGTGCTGCCTTTGAAGGACTCGGCCTTCCTCCGCTTGCTGGTGCACGGCTGTTGCCTATACTACGGCTTGCGCTCACACAGCGAAGACCTCCCACAAGTCTGGAACCCTGACGCGGAGAGGGTACGTGCCGTGGTAGTTGTCAAGCCAGCGGACGTGGCAGCCGCTGCCTGGTCCCCGTCGTGGATAAGTCTGTGTACCTTCATCAAACACAGTCGCCTGCAGCAGCACCTGCAATATAAGCACCGTGGCGGCGGGCGATGCCTGAAAGAGACCACACAGGAGGATGGTCCTATCACGCAAGTTTCGACGACGTGACTCGTGAAGACGGCAATAAGTTAGCGACAGGTGTCTTTGAAAACTCGTGTTTCCTCACTTTGGTACAGTTTCACCGATCTCAACGCTTGCAAGCACCAGGTAATTGTAGGCCAACACGAACCTCATGGAATGGAACGACGTGATGAAAGAGCAAAATGTCGCACAGCAAGTATAGTTGTATCAGCCGAGAGTATGCCAAGGGCGAGCTGTATGTACAGGAAAGTGAAAAGGGCCTCATGCTCAAGCGTAGAGCGTGTGAGATATGGAGATGGAAAATGGTCAAAGAAAAAAGGAAACTATATGAAGAAATAGTGCTGAATCTTATGGTCAAATGTACACTCTCCTACTTTTAAAACCCTCGCTTCATCTGCCTCCTCGATCTATCAAGCCAGCTGACCAGTCGAAAGCAAGTCCAGCTCACGAATTTGACGTGGTTCGGTACCCCTTGGGATCTGAGCAACTCTTAGTCGGAGTAGAGACATGCTGACTCACTGTCCTGCTGACGTGAGAAGCCAAGGCTTGAGGGCGAAAGGAGGACATGGGATGAGGCGTGAGACGAGGTCGCCGTCGTCAAGTTCTTCGAGATGGCAGAGTGGGTTATTCCTGGGGAGGCGTGCCCTTCTCTCTCATTTGTTGCCGTCGAACCTCTTCTTGCCTCATTTGCCCATACGATCGATTCTTTAAAGTACACCTTAAACCATATCCAAGCTTTCTGGTGCGAGCGGTCATTGTTTTGGCCAGTAGAAGTCTCGACAGGATGATGAAACGGCTTTTGAAGAAGCAGCCTGGCAGAGACAAAGAGACGTACGAGCGCGTCCCCGGGGCCGCGGCCGGAGGCGCAACGAAGACAGAGCGAAATCAGGAATACATCAGGTTCGCAGACATGCAAGAACGCCTTGAAGATCTGAAAGAGCAGTGGAACGATGTGATCACACCTCGTCTAGAGACGTTTGAGGCCATACGAGAAGAGATCGGTACGCTGGAGATCCCACCACCGCTACACTACGCCCCTGAGCCACCGTACACGGTAGACTGCTTTGATTT
>Ga0102934_1000427_pt1 | contig 28159 bp, 25 predicted proteins | sample SalPonR2_A_D1_MG_FD_78175 | JGI IMG/M metagenome (GOLD analysis project Ga0102934, IMG submission 78175) | Salt pond soil microbial communities from South San Francisco under conditions of wetland restoration - Salt Pond MetaG R2_A_D1_MG | ecosystem: Environmental > Aquatic > Marine > Intertidal... | reverse complement strand
CTGAACTTCCGGTCGCAGTCAAGACGCGGCTGCGGCGCAATGCGCACATGGAGCAGCGCGGTCCCTGGCTGATGGGTATCGCCGCGGCGCTGGTGGTCGCGGTGGTGGTCGCGGCGGTGCTGCAATCGCCGACGGTACAGCAGCCGCCGACAGGATCTCAGTCCGTTGTCACGCCGACCGCCCGCGACCTGGCCGAACTGCAGTTTGCGTTCGACACCATCAATCGCACCGGCAAGCGCGCCGCGGCGAAGGCCGGGCGTGAAGTCCAGCAAAGCCTCGTCATGCCCGACCTGGGCCTGTCCGAGCTGCCTTACGCCGGATACGTTCGGCCGTACTTCGAGCGGCCCGACCGCTCCGGATAAGCCGCGTCGCCACCTTCGTGTCGGCTTTTGCCGGGCCGGCCAACCAAATAACCAAACAACCAGCCAACCAGCCAACCAACGACCATGAAAGGAGAAACCGCAATGAAGAATGCAATCCGTACCGCTCTGTTTTCGACCCTGCTGCTGGCCTCGACCGCATTCGCCCAGTCCGGCGATATCGGCCGGGTGGATCTGAATCCGATCGCCGCCGCCATCGGCACCACGCCCAAGGTCAACCTGAACTTCGGTCCGGCCATGATGAAGGGCTTCGCCGAGAGTTTCCGCGGCAGCAACGCCGAGTTGGCCGGCATCATCGATTCCATCTCCGGGCTGCGCCTGATGGTGTTCGAGGATCTCGATACTTCCGGCGCACGCGCCCAGGTCGACGCAATCACCGGCGACCTGAACACCGCCGGCTGGACGCCCGCGATGGAGGTTCGCGACGGTGATTCACACGTCGACCTGTTCCTCAACGAATCGGAGAATTTCGTCGAGGGCCTGGTCCTGATGGTGCTGGACGGCGACGACACGGCCGTGTTCGCCAACATCTACGGCGATATCGATCCGGTCGTCATCGGCAAGCTGATCGGTAGCGGCGATGGCCTGAGCGGGCTGAAATTGGGCAATTTCACACTGGACGATGTATACATCCGGGGCCCGTCGCCGGACGAAGGCGAAGAAGACGAGGGCTGATAAGCACGCAATATTCGGGCGGCCAGTTCGTTGACTCGCTGGTCGCCCGTCTCCCGGACCGCCGTTCCCCAAGGGTTCGGCGGTCTTTTCGTGTATTCCGGCGCCCGCCGGTCGAGCCGCGCCCGGGATCGCGGTTTCTCTTTCTCTTCTGAACCTGACCTTTTCACCCTTCCGGCACGGCGCGTGTGCATCGACGCGATCCACCGGATATGCTTGCCGTCATTACCGCAGTGGAATGGACACGCAAATGACCCACAAACCCCTGCACCTCGTCGTGCTGGCCGCCGGCGAAGGCAAGCGCATGCACTCCGGGCTGCCCAAGGTGCTTCAACCGATTGCCGGGCGACCCATGCTGGCGCACCTGCTCGACGCCGCGCTCGAACTTTCGCCGGCGTGTGTCCACGTGGTCGTGGGCCACGGCGCCGACCAGGTCGAGACAATGCTGGCCTCGTTCGCCCGGCCTCGCGGCGCAACCGCGGCAACGCTGACGACGGTGACCCAGCACGAGCGCCTGGGCACCGGACATGCGGTTCAGCAGGCGATGGGCGAAATTCCCGAATCGGCCCGCGTGATGGTGCTGCCCGGCGACATGCCGCTGGTGCGCCCGGAGACCCTGGCCGAATTCTCGACGCTCGCCGCGCCGCTTGCCGTGCTCAGCTTCCAGGCGCCGGATCCGTACGGCTACGGTCGCATCCTCCGCAACCCGGACGGCCGTGTCGTGGGCATTCGCGAGCAGCGCGACGCCAGCGAAGCCGAGGCGCGGATTACCGAGGTCAACAGCGGTGTCCTGGCCGCCGATGCAGACCGGCTGGCCGACTGGTTGGGCCGGGTGGATAACGACAACAGCCAGGGCGAGTACTACCTGACCGACTGTATCGCACTCGCCGCCGGCGACGGCGCGAAAGTCGAAGCAATGTGTTGCAAGGATTCAGAGGAAACGCTGGGCGCCAATAATATGCGCCAACTGGCCGGGCTGGAGGGCGCACTTCAGCGGCGCAGGAGAAACGAGCTGATGGACGCCGGCGTGCGTATGCCGGACCCGGAATCGGTGCAGATTCGCGGGCGTGTTTCCACCGGCCGAGACGTGGTCATCGAGCCCGGTGCGGTGGTCGAAGGCTCGGTTGTCCTCGGAGACGGCGTGGTTGTCGGCGTCGGCTGCGTGGTTCGCGAGGCGCGGCTGGCCGCCGGCACGCGGCTCGAGCCGTATTGCGTACTCGATGGCGCCGAGACGACCGGCGCCTGCACCGTGGGGCCGTTCGCCCGGCTTCGGCCCGGCACGGTTCTGGCCGCAGGCGTGCGCATCGGCAATTTCGTCGAAACCAAGAACGCGGTGTTCGGCGAGGGCGCCAAGGCCAACCATCTCAGCTACGCCGGCGACGCGGCAATCGGCGCGCGCGCCAACCTGGGTGCCGGTACCATCACCTGCAACTATGATGGTGCCAACAAGCATCGCACGACCATCGGCGAAGATGCTTTCATCGGCTCCAACTCGGCGCTGGTGGCGCCGGTCAAGATCGGCGCCCGTGCCACCGTGGGCGCCGGCAGCGTGGTGACCGGCGAAGCGCCGCCCGACGCGCTGACCGTGGCCAGGGCGCGGTCGCGCAGCATTCCCGGCTGGAAAAGGCCGACCAAAAAATGAAATCGCCGGTGCCGGGCCGCAATGCGACCGCACGATGGGGTGGCACCGTAGCGGCGGCTGCGGTATTCTCTAGTGCTCGCAATGATCACTGGAAAGATTGACCGCCAATGCGCAGACGCCATCGCCCGGAAGACGAAGCCGAAATCAACATCACGCCGATGCTTGACGTGGTTTTCATCATGCTGATTTTCTTCATCGTGACCACGTCCTTCGTCCGCGAGAAGGGTCTGGATATTTCGCGTCCGCAGAAGAGCGACCAGCAGCAGGTCGAGGAAGACGTCGGCCAGATCCTGGTCGAGATCGACTCGCTGAGCCAGATCACGGTCAACAAGCGCGAGGTCAGCAACAACGCGGTGCGCGCCAACCTCGAGCGCGAGCGCGCACAGCAGCCCAAGGCGCCGTTGATTATCGCCTCGCACCCGGACGCCGACACCAACTCACTGGTTACCGTGCTGGATGCGGCCAATATCATCGGAATCGAAAATATCAGCGTCGCAACGACGAGGTAGTTACGTCATGAGCGAATACGACCCGATCGAATCCACACAAAGTTCGCCCGAAGCCGAAAAAGAGTTGCGATTGTGGGCGACCATTCTGCATCTTTCGCTTCTGGCCGGGCTGATCATCCCGTTCGGTGGACTGGTCGTACCGGTTGTCATCTATCTGGTCAAGAAAGACGACGTTCCGGGGCTCGAGCCTCACTGGCACGTGGTACTCAACTGGCTGCTCAGCGCCATCATCTATGCTGTGGTCTGCTTTGTGCTGATGATCGTCCTGATCGGCTTCATCCTGATCTGGGCGCTCGGTCTGCTGGCCTTGATTTTCCCGATCATCGGTGCCATAAAGGCCAATGACGGGGAAGTGTGGAGCTACCCGCTTTCCATCCGTTTTTTCGGCCGCGAGTAAGCGGCCTCCGGCACCGCCCCGACCCGGGCCATTCCATTTATGAAAACCGATTTATGAAGACCGATCCCAAGCCGGCCCTCCTGTGGGGCAATACCTTCTTCTTTGCGTTGTTCAACGTGCTGGCCGTGACCGCGGTCCCGTTATGGGGCGTGGTTCACGGCTACAGCGGCATTGCCTGGATCGCGTTCGCGGTCCTGCTGATGCTCGGCGGCATGAGCATCACCACCGGCTACCACCGGATGTGGTCGCACCGCACCTTCAAGGCGCGCTGGCCGGTTCGCCTGGCGCTGGCGCTTTTCGGCGGCATGGCGCTGCAGAACAGTATCTACGTGTGGGCCGCTCGCCATCGCATCCATCACCGCTACGTCGATGACGTCGAGCGCGATCCGCATTCGATCAAGTCCGGCTTCTGGCACGCCCACATCGGCTGGATGCTGCGCGCGTGGCCGACCAGCGAGATCGACTTCTCGCAGGTCCGGGATCTCGAGCGCGACCCGATCGTCATGTGGCAGCACCGCCACTACTGGAAGCTGGTCTGGGCCATGAATCTCGGCATTCCGGTGGCGCTGGGCTGGATGACCGGAGATATTCTCGGCATGCTGTTGCTGGCCGGTGTGCTGCGCCTGGTCGTCAGTCACCACTTCACGTTCTTCATCAACTCGCTGGCGCACACCTGGGGCAAGCGCCCGTACAGCGAAGAAAACACCGCCGTCGACAACGGCCTGATCGCCCTGGTGACCTGGGGCGAGGGTTATCACAACTATCACCATGCGTTCCAGTCCGACTATCGCAACGGCATCCGCTGGTGGCAGTACGATCCGTCGAAATGGCTGATCAATGCGCTTGCGTGGACAGGCATGGTCACCGATCGCAAGCGCACCCCCTGGTTCCGCATCCAGCGGGCCCGCCTGGCCATGGAATTCGCCAGGCTCAAGCAGCGGGCCGAGGGCGAGGGCATCCAGGAAAGCTGGCGCGAGCTGTTCGAGCGCGAGTACCAGCAGTTCCGAGAGACCATCGGCGAATGGCAGGCCATCCAGATGCGCAAGGTCGAAAGCGGCGCCGAGGTGTTGCGGGACCGCTGGCACCAGACCGAGTTGCGGACTTCGCTGAAGGAACTGGAGTTCCGGCTGAAGATGCAGCACAAGCGGTTGCGTGCGCTGACCACCATCATCACGCCCGAAACCGCCTAAGGAACCCAAGAGAAAGCCGACGATCGCCGTTCCTCCGCGCTCGGCCCCGGGCCGGTTGCGCGTCAGTCGGCGTTCAGTTCCGGAGCGGCCGATAAGCCAAAGAATCTTCGCGCGTTGGCGCTGGTCTGTTCGGCCAGCGTGGCCGGCGAAATCCCCCTGAGCGCCGCGACCGTTCCGCCGATCCACGGCAGCCAGCACGGCTCGTTGCGATGCGTCCGCGCCTTGGGTCGGAGGTTGCGCGGTTTCAGGTAGGGCGCGTCTGTCTCCAGCATCAGGCGGTCGGCCGGAATCTCGGTGACGATCTCCTTCAGGGGTCGGCCGCGACGCTCGTCGCAGATCCAGCCGGTAATGCCGATGTGGCAGTCCAGGTCCAGGTAATCGAACATTGCGCGACGGGTATCGGTGAAGCAGTGCACCACGACCGGACCGAGGCGGTCCCGGAACTCGGCCAGCATCACGCGGAAATCGTCGTGGGCGTCGCGCTGGTGCAGGAATACCGGCTTGCCGCACGCCTCGCCCAGCGCCAGCTGACGCTCGAAAGCGCGCCTTTGAACCGGGCGCGGCGCGATATCGCGGAAGTAGTCCAGACCGCATTCGCCGACCGCGGCGATCAGCTCGTCGGTGTGAAGCTGTTCGAGGTGCGCAATGGCATCGTCGTCGACCTCGGCGGCCAGGTGCGGATGAACCCCGGCGGTCGCCCGCAGACGGTCCGGGTTCTGTCGTGCCAGCTCGAGCGCGCGCTCGCTGCCGGCCACCGAGGCGCCGGTGAGAACCATCTGGACGACGCCGGTCTCGATGGCGCGATCGACCACCTCGGGCCAGTCGTCGTCAAAGCTCTCGTGGCCCAGGTTGCAGCCGATGTCGATCCATTCCATATGTGCTTGGGGAGCCTCTATCGGAAAGTCCTGCTGAGCGTAACAATGCTTGGCGTCATCAAATTCTTCGGCTGTTTGCCGCTCAAAAAAATGCCCAGCCACGTACCCAGCGCGGCGCCCAGGCTGGGCGTGGCCGCGATCGTAAGGACGCTTCCGGCGCCGGGTAGCGATAGTGCTGCAATCAGCAGTGCCGACCCGGAAAGCAATAGCCCGACAACATGGCCGATAAACCGGTTTCGTCCCACCAGGGTTGCCATCAGCGCGCCGAATACGCCCCCCGCGATCCAGGCCGCAAGCAATGGTGCCAGCCAGCCACCGACAAGCGGGGCGTGCGCCAGGCTCTCGTTCAACGAACGCGTAGGGTCGAGCAGATCAAGCCCGATCCAGGTGCTTTCCTGGACGATTATCGCAATGCAGATGCCAGCTGCAAGGGCCTGGATTTGCCGTTTGACCATCCTTGCTATTATGGCATCGATGACCGATTCGGCTATACTCGCAGGCAATCTGCTTTGCCCCAGGCGCTTCGGCATGCGTCCAGACCCCTCGTCGTGTCAACTGCCGGCTCATGACCCATGACGAATTCCTCCAGCCACATACTCTACAGTGCGTCAGGCCGGGTGCCCTGGCTCATTGCGGCGATCCTGCTGGGGTTGCTTCTGGCGGCGACCATTTTGCTGGCTCGCGCCTTTGAACAGGGCGAAGAACGCGAGATCGCCCGTTACTTCGAGTCGATTGCGACCCACATCGAGACCGACCTGCTCGATAGCGCCGGTCAGCACGGTGCGATCCAGAGCCGCATGGCGACCCGGCTGGCCTTCGACGGGCCTTTCGACCAGGCCGCCTGGGAGTCCGACGCGGCCGCCCTGATAGAGGATCATCCCTACTACGAACTGCTGGCCGTACTCGATGGCGACTTCACCATTCGCTGGATTCAGGGTGGTGACACCGAGGGCATCGCAGCTGGCGAGGTCTTTCCGCTCAGTGCCCAGGCCCGCGCGCGCCTGGCGCGTCAGCCCGCGCCGGCCAATACCGTTGCGCTGGAGCCGCTGGGTGCGGTGACGCCCGAGCCGGCGCTGCTGTTCATGACGCCGGTAACGGTCGGCGACGAGATCGTCAACTGGCTTGCGGCCGTCATGCTGGTTCCGGACTCGATTCGCGCGATGCTGACCGGATTCTACCTGCGCGACGTTTCGCTGTCGGGGAATTTTGCCGGCGTCAGATTCGCAATCCCCGGTCCCGAACCCGTCGAAGTTTCAGCGGCGTCGTACCACCGCACCCTGACTTTCCAGCTGGGCAACGGGCGCAGTGAACTCGAGGTCCACCTGGCGCTGCGACCTGAAACGATCGAGCAGATGCGAAGCGCGCTGCCGCAGTTCATCCTGCTGTTCGGTAGCCTGCTGGCGGTTGTGCTGGTCATCACTTCATTGCTGGCGATGGCCGCAGCGCGCCAGGCGCGCGTGCTGTCGGGCGCGAACCGAAGCTTGAAAAACGAAATTCGTGATCGTGAACTGGCTGAACGTGAACTGGAGTTCCTGGTCACGCATGATTCGCTGACCGGCCTGCCGAACCGTCAGGGCATGCTCCGCCAGCTGGAGCGCGCGATAAATTCGGTCGATCCGGGATGCCGGTTGGCCGTCCTCTTCATCGACCTCGACCAGTTCAAGGATATCAACGAAACACTGGGCCACCTGCTGGGTGACGAGCTGTTGCGCCAGATTCCCGACCGGCTGGCCCGTGAACTCGATGACAGCGACCTATTGGGCCGGCTGGGGGGCGATGAATATCTGGTCATTGCGCAGCGGCGTGACATCGCGCGGATCACTCGCCTGGCAGACAGCCTGCTGGCCGCGTTGGACGAGCCGTTCCGTATCGAGGAACATCAGTTGTTCGTGAGCGCCAGCATCGGGCTCGCGCTTTTCGACGCGTCTTCGTCCTCGCCGGGTGAGCTGATTCAGAATGCCGATGCGGCGCTGTTCCGGGCCAAGCACCTGGGCCGTAACCAGCATGCACTGTTTACGCCCGAGATGTTCGCCCAGGTCGAATATCGGCTGAATCTGAGTCGCGACATTCGCGAAGCGCTTGATCTGGAGCAGTTCCAGGTCGCCTATCAGCCCATCGTCGATCTGGATACGCTGGAGGTTTGCGGTGTAGAAGCGCTCATGCGCTGGCCGCACAAGGATGGCTACAACGTGCCGCCGCGAGATTTCATCCGGGTGGCGGAGGAAACCGGTGTGGTCAATCGGTTGAGTCGATACGTTCTGTCGCGCGCGATCAAGGATCTGGCGGACTGGCAGAAGAGGTTCGAGCATGCGCCGTGGCTGGCGGTCAACATCTCGGGCGCCCAGTTCCGCGAGGCCGAATTCGTGCGGGATCTGAGCGTGCTCCTGCACCACCACCGGATTTCGCCCGGCCAGGTTCATCTGGAAATTACCGAAGAAGTGCTGATCGAGAATCTTGTCCGAAATCGCGACGTGCTCGAACAACTTGACGAAATCGGCATGCCGATCGTGGTCGACGATTTCGGCATCGGCTACTCGTCGCTGGCCTATATCAAGAATTTCCCGGTCTCGACGATCAAGATCGACCAGGGCTTCATCCGCGGCATCCAGGACGACGCGGACGACCAGGCCATTACCCGCACTATCTGCGATCTTTCGCACGAACTGGCGCTGAAGACCGTGGCTGAAGGCATCGAACGACCCGGTCAACTCGCGTTGCTGCGCCGCTATGGCTGCGACCTTGGCCAGGGCTTCCTTTTCATGCAGCCGGTCTGGGCCGACGCGATCGCCCGGCTGCTGGACGGGCCGCCGCCGTGGGCCGGGCTGGCCGACGGCGAGCAGGAATCCGGCGCCGAACTTTCGCGCGACCAAAAGAGAATGCCTTGAGTCGCCGAACCGGTATCCGGGCCGGGATCGTCGTTCTGCTTGTATTCAGGGGCATGTTCGATCATAATAGAGGGCTGATTTTTCACCACGTACCAGGTGCGCGCAAAAATGAAGGCTGAAATCCATCCCGAATACCGCGAAGTCGTTTTCCAGGACTTGTCCAGCGACTTTTCGTTCAAGACCCGTTCGACCATCCAGACCCGCGAAACCGTCAAGTGGGAGGACGGTAACGAGTATCCGCTGGTCAAGGTCGAAGTATCCAGCAAGTCACACCCGTTCTACACCGGCCAGCACAAGATCGTCGATTCCGGCGGCCGCGTCGATCGGTTCAAGCAGCGTTACGGCAAGAGCAAGTAACGCCTGCCGCGCGCGCGGCCCATCGTGGCCGGCGCGCTGTGACATACTGAATATACGCAGCCGTATGGTTGCGGCCGAACCCATGGTGACAGGCCTGTCGGCAAGCATTCGAAGTCGCCCGACAAACGCTCGACGATTGCTCGATCATTGCCCGGCCTGCTGCCAACTGCCAGGAGTTGTGCCGTGTCCGACCGTAAACTGACCCTCAGTGATCCTGAATCCGGCAAGTCGCTGGATCTTCCCGTCGTCTCCGGTTCCGAAGGCGACCCCACGCTGGATATCAGCAGCCTGCACAAGGATCTGGGCTACTTCACGTTCGATCCCGGCTACGGGATGACCGCAAGCTGCAAGAGCGACATCACCTTCATCGATGGCGAAAAAGGCATCCTGCGGTATCGGGGCTATCCGATCGAGCAATTGGCCGAGAAGTCCTCTTTTCTGGAAGTGGCTTACATCCTGCTTTACGGCGACCTCCCCAGCGCCGACCAGTTTTCCAGTTTCGAACGCGACATCACCTATCACACCATGGTGCATGAGAAGATCAATGCGTTCATGCAGGGCTTTCACTACAACGCTCATCCGATGGCCATTCTTTCCGGTGTGGTTGGATCGATGGCGGCGTTCTACCATGACAAGCTCGACGTCAAGGATCCCGAGCAGCGCGAACTTGCGGCCAAGCGTCTGATTGCCAAGATGCCCACGGTGGCCGCGGCGGCCTACCGGCATTCGATGGGCTGGCCCAGCGCCTACCCGAAGAACTCGTTGCCATACAGCGATCGGTTCCTGCACATGATGTTCTCTGTGCCGGCAGAACCCTACGAGATCAATCCGGTGGCGGCCAAGGCACTGGACCTGCTGTTCATCCTGCATGCCGATCACGAGCAGAACGCGTCGACCTCGACGGTTCGCCTGGTGGCATCCACGGGTGCCAATCCTTATGCCTGCACGGCCGCCGGCATCGCCGCCCTCTGGGGTCCCGCTCACGGCGGTGCCAACGAAGCGGTGCTCAACATGCTCAACCAGATCGGTTCGGTCGACAACGTGCCCAAGTTCGTCAAGAAGGCCAAGGACAAGGACGATCCGTTCCGTCTTATGGGTTTCGGGCACCGCGTCTACAAGAATTACGATCCGCGGGCGACCATCATTCGCAAGCAATGTCACGAGGTTCTGGAAGAATTGGGCCAGCAGGACGAACTGCTGGATCTGGCGATGGAGCTGGAGCGAATTGCGCTCGAAGACGACTACTTCGTCGAACGCAAACTCTACCCGAACGTTGATTTCTACTCGGGCATCATCTACAAGGCGCTCGGAATCCCGACTTCGATGTTTACCGCGATGTTCGCGATCGGTCGCACGGTCGGCTGGGTCAGCCAGTGGCTGGAGCAGGCCGCGAACCCGACCCGCATCGGTCGCCCGAGGCAGGTGTATACGGGGCCGACCGAGCGGGACTACACCGCAATCGAAAACCGCTAGGAAACCGCTGCAAAGCTATCGCGCGGGCGCCTGGCGGCGTCCGGCGGTGCTCGAAACGCGCTCTATAAACCCGGTTCGTTGATCAGGCGTTCGATTTCCTGGGTGCCGGCGCGTCTTTGGGCGCGACCGTCGACCGGGTCCGGCGGGGGCTGCTTCCAGCTGCTGCCGGCCATCAGGGCCAGTTCGAAACACTGACCGTCGGCCTCGATCACGACCAGTTCCAGGTCGCGATAGCTGCTGTCGTGCCAGCGGATTCGGCGGGTCTCCTGCTCGAAACGGATGTTGCGTGATAACAGAAATGCGATCACGTCGTCCTCGGTTTCGCAGAACACGTGCAGAGAGATGCGCGAGTGCTGGTCCGACGTACCCTCCAGAACAGGGCCGACCAGCTTGGGCCGGAAGCGACCGAAAAACTTCATGGCTTCAAGCGCGGCGCGGCGCTTTTCGGCCAGGTCGTCGATAAGTTCGCTGCCCCCGTACATGGCCTGGTAGCGCTTTAGCTCGGCTTCGACCTCGGCGTTCGATGGCAAGCCCGAGCGACCGGAAAGTCCAAGCCTGTGAGCCGCCTTCTGCTTGGCCTGACCATAATTCCGCTGCCCTTCGGTGGCCAGGATGCGGGCCGCTTCAAACGCAACTTCCTGTCGCAGGCGGTCGTTGTGGCGGTCTCCCCTTGTCGGCATGATGCAACTCCTCAGGTCTGCGGCGGATCTCGACTGCAATTCGGCGAAAAACTCCGCCTCAGAATATCTCGTAAGGATCGGCCTCGTCTTCGGTCTGGTCGCTATCCTGGCGTTTCAGCGGCGGCAGACTGTCGGCCGGGAACCATTCGTTGACTGCCCCGGGCGTGCCGGGTCGTACCCGAAGACCGCTCTCGGGGTCGATGGCGGCCTCGACGATACCCACCGGCACCGGATAGGTCTGCTCGGGCACACCCTCCAGCGCGACTTTCATGTAGTCGACCCAGATTGGCAGTGCGGTCCGCCCGCCCTGCTCGTAATCGCCCAGCGTGTCGTTGTCGTCCAGACCCACCCAGACTGTCGTCACCAGCGAACTGTTGAAGCCGGAAAACCAGGTGTCGCGCTGGTCGTTGGTGGTGCCGGTCTTGCCGGCCAGGTCGTCGCGTCCCAGCGCGAGCGCCCGGCGACCGGTGCCGAAGGTAATCACGTCGCCCATCATCGAGCGGATCAGCCAGGCCGTCTGCGGCTCGATGACGCGCTTGGCATACACGGGCAACGGCGGCCCATGGAGTTCCTCCGGCGCTTCCTCGTCGCCGGACGGCGCTTGCGCATCATCGCTGAGGTTTGATGAATCATGGTCGCTCGCCGGCATGTCCAGACCCAGTTCGAGTTCGCGCGGCGCTTCTCTTGCCGCGTCGTCCAACACCGGCGTCCCGGCCCCGGCGCCCAGGTCGGTGTCATTGCCCTGGTCGTTTCGGTCGCCGCACTCGCGGCAGGCCAGAGGTCGTGGCAGCAGCGCAAGTGCCCGATCCTGGTCGTCGATGATCGCATGGATGAAGAACGGGTCGATATCGAAGCCGCCGTTGGCGAACACGGCATAGGCTGCGGCCAGGTCCAGCGGCGTGATCGAGGCCGAGCCCAATGCCATCGACGGGCCGTTGGGAATCTGACTGCGCTGGAATCCGAAGTCGGTCACGTAATCGATTGTCGGCTGCACCCCGATATCCATGACCAGCCTGACGCTGATCAGATTGCGCGAGTGAATCATGGCTTCACGCAGTCGGGTCGGGCCGAAGAATCTTTCGCTGAAGTTCATCGGCTTCCAGGTGCGTTCCTGCGATGGGTCGTCGAAAACGATGGGCGCGTCGTTGACCAGGCTTGCCGGGGTATATCCATTGTCGATGGCCGCGGCATAGATGAACGGCTTGAACGCCGAGCCGGGCTGGCGCCGGCTTTGCGTGGCGCGGTTGAACTGGCTGGCGCCAAAATCCAGCCCGCCGACCAGCGCCACCACCGCACCCGTGTCCGGTTTCAGCGAGACAAGCGCGGCCTGGGCTTCCGGAATCTGTGCAAGTCTCGGGCCCTCCGCGCCGGCACGCAAACGGACGAGGTCACCGGGATCGAGCACCTGCTCGACCGTCTCCGGCCGGGCGCCCAGGGCGTTTCGGCCGAGATGGTCTCGGGCCCACTCGACATCGTCCAGGGCCAGCTGCACCTCGCTGCCGTCGGCGGTCAGCAGGCGGGCCGATTCGGGACCGGATTCGAGCACCACGGCCGGTTCCAGGTCGCCGACGGTGCGCGCGTTGGCGAGTTCCTCCAGCAGCGCCTGGCGATCGTCCAGCAGCGCCGGGCCCAGCTCCCGCTCCGGGCCGCGCCAGCCGTGCCGGCGGTCGTAATCGTCCAGTCCTTCGCGCACGGCTCGGTCGGCGGCCTGCTGCAGACGGCTTTCGGCGGTTGTCACGATGGTATATCCGCGGGTATAGGCGGCGCCGGCGCCGAACCGATCGACCGCCTGCTGGCGTGCGATTTCAGCAATCCAAGGGGCATCGAGTTCGGCCTGTGGCCCGTGCAGCCGCGCCCGGTCGGGCTCTGCCATGGCGGTTTCGTATTCGCCCTTGTCTATGAACCCCTCTTCGAGCATGCGATCCAGCACGTAGTTTCGGCGATCCAGGGCAAAGCCGGGATTCGTCACCGGGTTGACGACCGATGGCCGCTGCGGCAGACCGGCAATCATGGCCATCTGGGCAATCGTCAACTCGTCGACGGTCTTGCCGTAGTAGATCTGGGCGGCGGCGCCGACGCCGTAGGCCCGGTGGCCCAGGAATTCCTTGTTCAGGTAAAGCTCGAGGATTTCATCCTTGCTCAGTTCGCGCTCGATCTTCATGGCGAGGAAAATCTCCCTGACCTTGCGCGTCACCGAAAACTCGTTGCTCAGGTAGAAGCGACGGGCCACCTGCTGGGTGATCGTGCTGCCGCCGGGCACGCGGCGCTGGCCGAGATAGCGGACATAACCGAACACCCCGCGCAGCGTGCCGCGCCAGTCGATCCCCGGATGGCCATAGAAATTATCGTCTTCGGCGGCAAGAAACGCCTGCTTCAGGCTCAGCGGTATGTCATCGATCTTCAGCGGGATGCGGCGCTGTTCGCCTACGGTTGTAATCAACTTGTCGTCGGCCGAATAAATTCGCAGCGGCACCTGCAGTTCAACATCCCGCAGGCGATCGACCGGGGGTAGTGAGGGCACAATAATCAGCCACAGGACTGTGAACCCGATCACTGCCAAGACCAATCCGAGCAAAAACAGTCGGATAGAAAACTTAATTAAAGACTTTATTTGTGGCATGGAGTATGATACACCTTGCATCCGGGATCGATCGACGCGGGAGCGACGGTTGCCGGAAGGCCGGCAAAAGCCGAAAATTGGACCGCGGCAAGCGCTGAATGATCCATTTTATCGGTAGAAATCGGCCGAAATGCCAGTTTTAGAGGGTTCGAAGCACGACATGGGGGCGGACCGGCGTTGAAATAATGAAACGACAGGAGCCTGGGGATGAAGTGCAGCAGCCAAGCCGACCTTGAGGGAACGGCGAACCGACGCCTCGTATCGGCGTTCGTGCGCGGGCAACTCCAACCAACAACGATTGCAGCTATCGGGGAACGGTCTTGAATATCTTCAAACGATCCGTGCCGCCCACGATCGGGGTGGACATTGGCACCAGCAGCGTGAAGCTGTTGCAGTTCAGCAACACCGGGAGCAGCTACCGTGTCGAGCATTTAGCGGTGGAAGCGTTGCCGGAAGGCGCTTTTGCCGAACACAGCATCAACAACGTCGATGAAGTCGGTGCGGCTATCCGCAGTGCAGTCAAGCGCAGCGGCACCAAGGCCAGGCACTGTGCGATGGCTGTATCGGGGTCGGCCGTCATCAGCAAGCTCATCCATCTGCCCGGTGACCTGGCCGAGGATGAGATCGAAGGCCAGATCGAGATCGAAGCGGGTCAGTACATCCCTTATCCGCGCGACGAAGTGAGCCTGGATTTCGAGATTCTTGGCCCGTCGGCGCGCAATGCGGATGTGACCGAGGTGCTTCTGGCGGCCTCCAAGACCGAAAACATCGAAACGCGTGAGGCAGTTGCCGAACTCGCGGGACTGACCGCTCGCGTCGTCGATGTCGAGGCTTTTGCCATCGCCAACGCGTTCGAACTGGTCCGCAAGCGCGACGGGATTCCGGATTCCGCGGTGATCGCGGTGCTCGATATCGGCGACGTTCGCGCGTCACTCAACGTTCTTCGTGCAGGCCGCTCCATTTACTACCGAGACCACCCGTTCGGCGGTCGAGAGCTTATCGAGGAAACCATGCGGCGCTATGGTCTGGACGCCGACCAGGCCCAGTTCTGGAAGCGCGGAGAGGAGCCTCCGGCGGGATTCGATGACGAAGTACTCGAACCTTATCGCCAGAGCGTCATTCAGCAGATCGGTCGCGCGCTGCAGTTCTATTCATCGAGCCGAGAGTACTCGAGCATCAACACCTTGTACCTGGCGGGCGGCGGCGCTGCCGCTGAAGGTCTGGTGGAAACCGTGTCTGCCGAGCTGGGCATGAACGCCGAGCTGGCCGATCCGCTCAAGGGTCTTAAGCTGGCGCCGCGCATCAATGCGGCGGCGCTTGACCTGATGAGACCAACGCTGGTCACAGCCTGTGGCCTGGCATTGCGGGGAGTCGAATAATGCGCAAGATCAACCTATTGCCATGGCGCGAGGAACTGCGTCGCGAGGCCCAGCGCAATTTCATGATCCTGCTGATCGTGGCGGCCGTGGCGGCCGCCGGTTGCGTCTTCGCGGTCAACCGCTATTTCGATGCCCAGATCAGCAACCAGAACCAGCGCAATGCATATCTCAATACCGAGATCGCCAAGCTGGATCGCCAGATTGCCCGAATCGCGGAGCTCGACGAGACCCGCAGCCGGCTGCTGGAGCGCAAGCAGGTCATCGAAGACCTTCAGGCCAACAGGACCTTGATGGTCCGCCTGTTCGACCAGCTGGTGCGGACGGTGCCGACCGGCATCCGGCTGCTCAATGCGCGCCAGGTCGGCGATCAGATCACCATCAACGGCGTCAGCCAGTCGAACGCGCGGGTCTCCACGTATCTGCGCAATCTCGAGGCCTCCGCTGTGCTCCACAATCCGCAGCTGCGAATCATCGAGGCCGAGACCGAAGAGACCGATTCGCAGATGCCGTACATGTTCACCGTCGCCGCGACCGTTGCGCCGCCGGAAACGCTGGACGATGAAACCCGGAACGGAACGGAGGCCGCACGATAATGGACCTTCAGGAAATTCGCGACCTCGATTTCAACGACCTCGGCCGGGCTTCTCCCGGCGCCAAGGCGTTTCTGCTGATCGCCCTGGCAGCGCTCATCATCGGCGCCGGCTACTGGTTCGTGATCAAGGACCAGCGCGCCGATCTCGCTAATCGCGAGCGCCAGGAAACGCAGCTGCGTCAGGAATTCGAAGACAAGCAGCGCAAGGCCGCCTCGCTGGACATCTACGAGCGACAGCTCGCCGACATGCGCATCATGCTGCGAACGCTGTTGCGCCAGCTCCCGAGCAAGACCGAGATGCCCGATCTGCTGGTCGATATCTCCCAGACTGCACTGGCGGCCGGCATCGAAACCGAGTTGTTCGAGCCGCGGGCCGAGCAGATTCAGGATTTCTATGCCGAACAGCCGATCGCCATCCGCATGACGGGGCAGTACCACCAGTTCGGCAACTTCGTCAGCGGCGTGGCCTCACTCTCGCGCGTCGTCATCCTCACGATGCAGGACATTTCGCTCGAGCCGGTCGAAAATCGACCCGGCATCCTGCGCATGGAGGGCACGGTAACGACCTACCGATACCTCGATGACGGGGAAGACAGCCAACTGCTGGAAGGAGAATCCTGATGCGCCGGATCGTGACCCCCAGCCTGACGATGGTTTGCGTGATTCTGCTGGCCGGCTGCACTCAAGGCAAGCAGGATCTCGAGCAATGGGTGCAGCAAACGCTGAACCGGCCCCCGGGTGAGGTCGAGCCGCTTCCGCGGGTGGAAACGCCCGAACCCGCCGTTTACGACGCCTACGATCTGCGTGATCCGTTCATGCGCCCGCGTGTCGACGCCGAAGAAACGGTGGCCGCGACCGGCAGCGGGCCCAGACCGGATCCGGATCGCCGCCGTGAATACCTGGAACGGTTCCCGCTCGACTCGCTGGAGATGGTCGGAACGATCTCTATCGGCGATCGTTCGTTCGGCCTGATTTCCGATCCCGAGGATACGATCCACAGGGTCAGCGAAGGCAACTATCTGGGACAGAATCATGGCCGGATTCTGCAGGTCACACCCACCGCCATCGAAGTCATGGAACTCGTGCCCGACGGGGCCAACGGCTGGATGGAACGCGAAGCGCGTATTGCGCTGCCAGACGAAGATCAGCAGGGATGATGGTGGACGCTATGAACAAACAAGAATTTGGCACGGGAATGAATGCTATGAACACCCACGAAGGGAACTCAACAGGGAGCCTGATCATGAACCGCACTAAGCGAATCCTGCCCCTTCTGGCCGGTGCGATCTGGCTGTTCGCCGGCCCGCTTTCGGCCACGGTCGTGACCGACGTTCGGGTCAGCGATGATGGCAATCGACTCAACTTCATCCTGTCCACCGACGAGGCGCCGGGCGAACCGACGGTCTTTACGACCGACCAGCCGCCGCGTATCGTGCTGGAGTTGCCGGATACCACATCCAGCGTCGCTGCCGGCCAGGTGCCAGTGGGCGTCGGACCCGTGCGCAGCTACATGGCACTGTCATCCGGCGGACGCACTCGCCTGGTCGTGGATCTGGCGCGCAGCGTCGGCTACAGCGTAGACGTCCAGGGTAACGAAGTGGTGCTCAGCCTGGAGTCCGGTGGCGCCGGGCGGCGCGAGGGTGGACCGGCCGGTTCCGGCGCGCAAAATGAAATTGCCGGGCTCGATTTCCGCCGCGGTGAAACCGGCGCAAGCCGGGTCATCGTGCGCCTGGACGAGCCGGGCGTCGACATCTCGGTCGACGAGCGCGCCTCTTCCCTGCGGGTTGACCTGTACAACACCCGTCTGCCCGAAGACATGATGCAGCGCCTGGACGTGACCGATTTCGCCACCCCGGTGAAGACGATCACGCCCGAAGTCCGCGGTTCCAACGTGCGGTTGAATCTGGACATCTCGGGGGCTTATGAACATGTCGCCTACCAGACCGACAATCAACTCGTTATCGAAGTGACCGAGCCCGACCTGGAGCCGCGAATGACGCGCGAACTGGAGTTCTTCCAGGATCGGGAATACGAAGGTGAACGCATCACGCTCAACTTTCAGGATATCCCGGTGCGCTCGGTGCTGTCGTTGATCGCCGATATTTCCAATCTCAACATCGTGGTTTCGGACTCGGTCGATGGCAGCCTGACGCTGCGCCTGACCAACGTACCCTGGGATCAGGCCCTGGATATCGTTCTGGAAACCCGCAACCTCGCGATGCGCGAGTCGGGCAATGTACGCTGGGTTGCGCCCCAGAACGAAATCGTCGCGCGCGAACAGCAGATCCTGCGGGCGCGCGCCGAGCGCCAGACGCTGGAGCCGCTGCGCACCGTCATGATTCCCGTCAGCTATGCCGATGCCGCGGCGCTCGCCGAGCTGATCCGCTCATCGAAAGCTGTCGGTGGCGACGGCGACGGCACTGGCGCCGGATTGCTTTCCGAACGCGGCTCGGTCACCATCGACCAGCGCACCAATACGCTGCTGGTGACCGATACCACCGAGCAGATCGATCGCGTACGCGAACTCGTGACCGAACTCGACCGCCCGGTGCGCCAGGTGCTTATCGAATCGCGCATCGTCATCGCGCGATCCAGCTTCAATCATGAACTGGGTGTTCGCTTCGGCGTTTCCGGTGCCGAGAATGCCGGCAATCAGCTGATCACCATCGGCGGTTCGGCCGAGGCGACTGATCGCATGGCCAACGTCGGCCTGGCGCGGCGTAACCTGCTTGGCCAGCGCCCCGGCCGGCCGGTCTTCCTGCCGGATGCCGAGCCGGGCGACGTCATCGACGTCGGCACCGAGGGTATTGCCGTGCCGACGCTGGAAGATCGACTGAACGTGAACCTGCCGGTATCCAACGCCGCCGGCGCATTCGGCGTCAGCTTCCTGACCAGCAATTTCCTGCTTGACCTGGAACTGTCGGCGCTCGAAGCGCAGGGCGAGGGCGAGGTCATTTCCACCCCGCGGGTGATCACAGCGAACCAGAGCGAGGCTTTCATCCAGCAGGGTGTCGAGATTCCGTTCGAGGAAGCCACCAACTCCGGCGCCACCAATGTCGAGTTCAAGGAGGCCGTGCTCGAACTTCGCGTCACGCCGCTGATCACGCCCGACAACCGGGTTCAGCTCAACCTCGCGATCAAGCAGGATACGGTGGGCGAAATCTTCCAGACCGGGCGCGGCGGCTCGGTGCCGTCCATCGATACCCGCGAACTGGGCACCCGCGTTCTGGTCGAGAATGGCCAGACGGTGGTGCTGGGGGGCATCTTCCAGGAAGAGCGCAACTTCAACACCACCAAGGTGCCGATGCTGGGCGACGTCCCGGTGCTGGGCACGCTGTTCCGGCGGCGGGCGACCAACGACGAGAAGCGTGAATTGCTGATCTTCATCACGCCCAACATCCTGGACGACCAGATTCGCATCGATTGATTCGAATCGTCACGAACCGAAAGGCCCGGGCCGGCGACGACCCGGGCCTTTTCGTGCCGGCTTTCTTTGTGCCTGGCGCGCAGGAAAAAGCGGATACACGAAGAGCACGAAGAAGGCACGAAGGACACGAAGCGTAGAAGTCGACCAAGCTTTTCCTTCGTGGCCTTTGTGCCCTTTGTGCCGTGCTTTTGATTTGTCGACGGTCCGCAGACCTTAAATGCCGCCGAGTATCCCCTTACAATATTGCGATGGCCGACCGTCCGCATTCGCCCGCTGCCGAGCGCAATCGGGCGCCCATTCTCAAGGTCCTGCGCGCCTGGCTGCCCCGGTCCGGCCGCATGCTCGAGATCGGCGCCGGCACCGGCCAGCACGCGGTCTTCTTTTCGCCCGCCCTGCCGCTTTGGCAGTGGCAGCCCACCGAGCACCCGAACGAGCTGCCCACCCTGCAGGCCGGGCTTGCCGGGCACGAATTCGCCAACATCGAGCCGCCGATCGCGCTGGACGTGACCGGTCGATGGCCGGAAGCAGGCTTCGATGCCGTGTTTTCGGCCAACACCGCGCACATCATGCATTTTTCGGCCGTCGAGGCGATGCTTGCCGGCATCGGCGCGCGCCTGAACTCGCGCGGCCTGTTCGTTCTCTACGGGCCATTTGCCCGCAACGGCCGCCATAACGCGCCCAGCAACGCCGAATTCGACGCCAGCCTGCGCGCGCGCGACCCGGGCATGGGCATACGCGACGTCGAGCAACTCGATCGGCTGGGCGAGGCGTGCGGCCTGGAGCGGATCGCGGAACTTCGCATGCCGGCCAACAATCACATCCTGATCTTCCATAAACCCTGAACAAAGGCAAATAAATGGGTTCAGTTCAAGCACAGGCTTTCGAGTCGTGGGAAGGGTTGGCGCAGCAGGCGCGCGGCCTTCTGTCCGGCGAGAATCATCGCATCGCCAATGCCGCCAATCTGTCGGCGCTCATCTTCAACAGCGTGCCGGACCTCAATTGGGCCGGCTTCTATTTTGTCGAGGACGGCGAACTGGTGGTCGGGCCGTTCCAGGGCCAGCCGGCCTGCGTGCGCATTGCCCACGGCAAGGGCGTGTGCGGCACGGCGTGGGCAACCGGCGAGACCCAGCGGGTCGAAGACGTCGAGACGTTCGCCGGCCATATCGCATGCGACCCGAATTCGCGATCGGAAGTGGTCGTGCCGCTGGTTGTCGGCAACGAAGTCATCGGTGTACTCGACATCGACAGCCCCGTGCCAGACCGCTTCAGCGACGAGGACGCGCGCGGCTTCGAGCAACTGGCCGCGATCTACCTGGAATCGCTGGCGGGCTGAGTCCGCTCAGCCGGCGCGGCCGGTTGCGCCGGGGCAGGCACCCGGAGCCCGCTTCATGCGTCGGGCTCGAATCGCGCGGCCAGCCGGACCCGGCCCTGGTCGCCGAATTCGAGCTCGAAGATGCCGCCCGTGGAAAGCGGCATGAGCTGGCCGGTAAGCGCTGCCTGGACCTGTTCCAGACCCGGGTTGTGGCCCACAAGCACCAGGTTTCCGGTGTGCGTCTGCAACAGCGTGGCCAGCGTCGTGGCCGTGGCGTTCCAGATGCGCGGCTCTTCGCGCACGTCGTCGAGTGCGTTCCCCAGCGCAAGCTCGCCGGTACGACGTGCCCGGGCGGCCGGGGATACAAGCGCTTTCATGCCGGCGTGGCCCAGCATGCGCTCGCCAAGCCAGGTTTTCATCTCCGCGCACTGGCGTTCGCCGCGGTGCGTCAGCGGCCTGTCGATGTCTTTCTGTCCGTGCTCGGCGTCGGCCGCCGTGGCGTGCCGGATCAGCCAGACGGTCCGGGTGCGGTTGTCTTTTTCATTCGCTTCGTTCATGAATCAAAGATGCCTGAGCAGCGCGCCGACTTCAAGGTTGCCGCCGGACAGCACCACGCCCACGCGTCTGCCGGCGAAGCGTTCCCGCTCGGCCAGCACCGCGGCCAGCGGTACCGCGCCGGAAGGTTCGACCACCTGCTTGAGATGGCGCCATGCCAGTGTCATGGCCTCGATGATCTGCGCCTCGGATACCGTGAGCACCTCGATGCCGTGGGCCGAGAGCAGCGCGAAGTTGCGCGTGCCGATCAGTGCCCGCAGGCCGTCGGCAATGGTCTGGGGATCGTGGTCGGAAACGCGCTTGCCGCCGGCCAGGGAACGGGCCGCATCGTCGGCGCCGGCCGGTTCGGCGCCGGTGACTCGAACGTGCGGTGCCACCTGGGCCGCGGCCAGGGCAATACCAGAGAGAAGCCCGCCACCGCCGATCGGCGCGACAAGGTCATCGAGTTCCGGCGCCTGGGCCAGGAATTCGAGCGCGACCGTGCCCTGCCCGGCGATGATGTGTTCGTGATCGTAGGGCGGGATGGCGGTCTTGCCCTGGTCGATCAGCGCCTGCAGGCCGGCCTCCCGCGAGGCCTGGTTGGGCGCGCAGAAGTGCACCTTGCCGCCGTAGGCTTTCACGGCCTCGATCTTGCTGGCCACCGCATTTTCGGGCATCACCACGTCGGCGGAGAAGCCGCGCGCCGCGGCCGCCGCGGCCAGGGCCGCGCCGTGGTTGCCGGACGAGTGCGTGGCCACGCCCGGGCAGTCGCCGGGCAGCTGCGAGATGGCGAAGCTGGCACCGCGGAACTTGAACGAGCCGGTCTTCTGGAGTTGTTCGCACTTGAACAGAAAATCGATCCCGGTCAAACGATTCAGCGATTCGCTGGTCATAATCGGGGTGCGGCGAATCCGGCCGGAAATTTCGGCCAATGCCATCGAGGGCGTGACAGGCATCACGCTTCCATATCGAAAATCTCGGGTGGGTTCGGTGTTTTCAGGCATCGTCGTATAATACTGCCCAACAGTCACGGACGAGGGACGCACATGAAAGCTTTCAAAGGCGACGCGCCGCGCGCGCCGGTCAATCGCGCAGACTACCACCCGCCGGCCTGGCTGATCGATACGGCCGTGATCACGCTGGATCTGAGCGCCGACACCACCTGCGTTTCCGCGTCGTTGCGCGTGCGGCGCAATCCGGACAGCGACGATGCCGCTGCCGCACTGGTGCTGTTCGGGGACGACCTGGACACCGAGTGCGTGGCGATCGACGGGCGCGAACTCGACTCGGACGGGTACAGCATCAACGACGGCCGGCTGACCATCACCGGCCTGGACGAGTCGGCCATCGTCACCACCCGCGTGCTCATTCACCCGGCGAAGAACACGGCGCTGGAAGGCTTGTACCAGTCGGGTTCCAGCCTGCTGACCCAGTGCGAAGCCGAGGGTTTCCGCAAGATCACCTGGTTCGGCGACCGGCCCGACATCATGGCCCGTTTTCATGTGCGCCTGGAAGCCGACAGTGAAAAGTATCCTGTACTGCTGGGCAACGGCAACCTGGTCGAGTCCGGCTCGCTGGGCGGCAACCGGCACTTCGCGGTCTGGGACGACCCGTTCCCCAAGCCCTCGTACCTGTTCGCACTGGTCGCCGGCGACCTCGGCTGCAAGGAAGACACCTTCACCACCGTCTCGGGGCGGCCGGTGGCGCTGAAGGTTTACTCCGAGCGAGAGAACCTGGGCCAGCTCGACCACGCCGTCGAAAGCCTGAAAAAAGCCATGGCCTGGGACGAGCAGCGCTTCGGCCTGGAATACGACCTGGATGTCTACCACATCGTCGCCACGCACGATTTCAACATGGGCGCGATGGAGAACAAGAGCCTCAACATCTTCAATGCGCGCTACGTGCTGGCCGATCCCGAGACCGCCACCGACGCCGACTTCGAGGCCATCGAGGCGGTAATCGCGCACGAATATTTCCACAACTGGACCGGCAACCGCGTGACCTGCCGCGACTGGTTCCAGCTCACGCTGAAAGAAGGTCTGACGGTATTCCGCGACCAGGAATTCTCGTCGGACATGCAATCGCGCGCGGTCAAGCGCATCGCCGACATCAAGGACCTGATGGCGCGCCAGTTTCCCGAGGACGCCGGCCCCATGGCGCACCCGGTGCGGCCCGAGCGCTACGTGGAGATCAACAACTTCTACACCGCCACGGTCTACGAAAAGGGCGCCGAGGTGGTGCGCATGTACGACACGCTGCTGGGCACGGAAGGCTTTCGTCGCGGTATGGACCTGTACTTCGAGCGCCACGACGGCCGGGCCGTGACCTGCGACGACTTCCGCGCCGCCATGGCCGACGCCAACGACGCCGACCTGGACCAGTTCGAGCGCTGGTACCGGCAGGTCGGCACACCGACGGTCAAGGTTGAAACCGACTACGACGAGCAGGCCGGCGCGCTGGAGATTTCGCTGACCCAATCGCTGCCCGACCACCCGGACAACGCCGACATCGGCCCACTGCACATCCCGTTCCGGCTCGGGCTGCTCGCACCCGCAGGTGCATCGCTGTCGCTACCGCTGAACGGGGAGGACGAGATTCGCGAAACGCACCTGCTCGAACTGTGCGATAACGAAACCACCGTGCGCTTCACCGGCCTCGACCAGAAGCCGATCGTCTCGCTGCTGCGCGGTTTTTCGGCGCCGGTGAAGGTCGAAGCCGAGGCCGACGACCGCGAGCTGGCCGTGCTGCTGGCGTTCGATCCCGATCCGGTCGCGCGCTGGATGGCCGGGCGCAAGCTTTCGGCGCGGGTGCTCGGCCGGGCGATCGAGGCCCATGCCGCCGGCAATGGCGCCGAACAACCCGACCTGCTCGTGTCGGCCTGGCGCAAGATCCTAGAGAACGCAGGCGACGCCCCGGCGCTGGCCGCCGCGCTGCTGCAGTTGCCCACCGAACCGGAGCTTGCGCAGGCCTACCAGCCTGTCCCGGTCGACGCCATCCACGCCGCCCGCACCGGGCTGCGGCGTCAACTGGCCGAATCACTGACCGGACCGCTGCGCGAGATTCTTGACAATATCCGGCCGCGCGGGGGCTGGCGCTTCGACCCCGGCGACATCGCCGCCCGCAGCCTGGCCAATACCGCGCTTTCGCTGCTGGTGGGCGCGCGCGACGAGGAAGCGGCCAAGCGCGCGGTGGCCGTCTACAAGGACGCCGACAACATGACCGACCGCTTCGCGGCACTGGCGTCGGTGGTCCACGCCAGGCTGGACGCCGCCGAAGTGCTGCTGGCCGATTTCGAAAAGCGTTACGCCGACAACCCGCTGGTGATGGACAAGTGGTTTGCGGTCCAGGCCCAGGTCGCCGCCGACAGCACCGTCGACAAGGTCGAGCAGTTGATGGACCATCCGGCGTTCTCGATGAAGAACCCGAACAAGGTCAGATCGCTGATCGGCGCATTCGGCATGCACAACCCGTCGGCATTTCATCGCAAGGACGGCGCCGGTTACGCGTTGATGGGCAAGGTGGTGCGTACGCTCGACGCGCTCAACCCCCAGGTCGCCGCCCGGCTGGTCTCGGTATTCAACCGCTGGTCGGACTACGACGAAGACCGCAAGCGGCAGATGCGCGAGCAGCTCGAAGCCATCAAGGCGGTCGACGGCCTCAGTCCCGACGTCGACGAAATCGTCTCGGCCGCGCTCAAGCGGAAAGGATGAGCTCGGCGGTTTCCGGTTTGACGCTTTACGGTTTACGGAAAATCAAATCGGGGAACGTCGGAGGTCGGGCATCAAAACCCCGTCATCCCGGACGCGCAAAGCGCGATCCGGGATCTCGACAACACGCCGTGATCTTCACCCACATCGGAAGACGGTGATAGGTAATCGGGAATCGGGAATCGGGAATCGGCAAAAGACGTCGTCGGCGAGGCCGGACCTTACGCCCGGAGTCCCAAGTCGGGCGTCGGCCCCCACACACCCGCAATAGGCGTAGGAGCCTGCCCTGCAGGCGATGATTTTCGCGACTCCGGCCCCCGGAAGTCAAAGTTTGGTGCGAGGGGCGTCCAGCCCCGATGGTCTTAATGCGCCGCCCAAACCGAAATTCAGCGCGGTCATCCGCTACGCGTGTGGCAGCTTGCCTTGCAAGCGATGCTTTACCGGAAACCGATTCAATCGTCCTTGTGCTCGTTGATCGCCTTGACCAGCAATTCCCGGTCGAGCGTCGCCTTGGCCCGGTCGGGCCGCTTGACCGGCAGGAAATCGCCCGACACCAGCCGGATGTTGAACTGCCAGCCCTCGTCGTTCTTGGCCTGGAACACCGCCGAAATCATGGTGATCTTGTCCAGCACGATAGTGAAGCCGGCAATGTCGTAAGTGCTTTTCATGGAATCGAGTCTAGCCGATAGCGAGACAGTCCGGACCGGCAGCGCCGCGAACCGATTGCAGCCACCTTGTATCCGGACGTCGCTGAAAATCGAAAAGGCGGAAAAGCGGGGCACGAAGAACACGAAGAAAGCACGAAGGGCACGAAGGAAAGCAAATCTGTGGATGCGCTGCGCTTATCCACCCTACGCAAATGAAGGTCTCGGATGGCCCGACCAGGCACCGGGCGTCACGAGTTTTACCACCTTAAACCTTAAACCTTAAACCTTAAACCGGCTTTTACGCTATCAACCCATCCCCCCGCTCCAGCCGCCGCCGCAGCACGCTGTTGCGCGGAAAATGCTGTACGAGGAAATCCATCTGGTCGGCCAGGATGCGGCGCCCCTGCAGGTAGACGTATTCGGCGTGGGTGGGCACGAACGGGATCGCCAGCAACTGCATGCCGGCCTGCTCGGGCGTCAGCGAGCCCTTATGGTTGTTGCAGCGCTTGCAGGCGGTGACCACATTGGCCCAGGTGTCCTGGCCCCTCTGCGCCAGCGGCTTGACGTGGTCGCGCGACAGGTCGCGGTCCATGAAATGACCGCCGCAGTACAGGCACAGGTTCTGGTCGCGCCGAAACAGCGCGCGGTTCGAAAGCGGCGGGGTGTAGCCGTGGTAGAAGTTGCGCCCGGCTGGATGCGCGCCGTGGGTCGCCAGGATGGCGTTGACCGAGACCTCGGTACGGTGGCCGGAAATGGCGTTGATGCCGCCGTGCAGCTTGTACAGCACCGAGCCCAGCGCGTAGCTCACCTGCTCGAGCACGATCAGGCGCACCGCGTGCTGGTAGCCGATCCACTCGATCGGCATGCCCGAGACGTCGGTTCTCAGTACTTGTTGATTCAATGTCAACATATTGGGCATCGGTTGGTTCGAGACCACTATATTTGGTGGTCGGCCTTCGTGCCTGACGTGTATCTTTGCCCCAAACCGCCCTTCAATGCAAGTGCTTTTCGATGAATTTTCGTTGAAACTTGAGCCGGTCGCAGCCATCCAATCCCCGTCGAGACAAATTTCTGCTTCGAACATCCAAGGATAAAGAACACGATGAATCGAATTCCGGCTGCCTTTCTGCTCGCACTCGTCGCGCTGTTGTGCGCTCATCCGGCCCGCGCCGCGCTGCCGGCCGCGGTCGACGGCGAACCGCTGCCGTCGCTGGCCCCGGTGCTGGAGCGGGTCACCCCCGCGGTGGTCAACGTGTTCTCGTCCACCCGCGTGCAGGTGCGCACCAGCCCGTTCTTCAACGATCCGTTCTTCCGCCGCTTTTTCGATGCGCCCAGCATGCCGCGCGAGCGCGTGCAGCGGTCGCTGGGCTCGGGCGTGGTCGTGGATGCCGAGGCCGGACTCATCCTCACCAACAACCACGTGATCGACGATGCCGACGAGATCGCCGTGACGCTGCAGGACGGCCGCGAATTCCAGGCCGAGTTCATCGGCGCCGACCGCGAAACCGACCTGGCCGTGATCCGCATCGATGCCGAGGGCCTGGCGGCGCTGCCGATGTTCGATTCCGACCAGCTCAAGGTGGGCGATTTCGTGGTCGCCGTGGGCAACCCGTTCGGCCTCGGCCAGACGGTCACCTCGGGCATCGTCTCGGCGCTGGGCCGGGCCGGCCTGCGCGGGCTGGAATACCAGAACTTCATCCAGACCGATGCCTCGATCAACCCGGGCAATTCCGGTGGCGCGCTGGTGAACCTGCGGGGCGAGCTCGTCGGCATCAATACCGCCATCTTTACCCCGTCCGGCGGCAACGTCGGCATCGGCTTCGCCATCCCGATCTCCACGGCCACCTACGTCATGCAGCAACTGGTGGAATACGGTGAAGTGCGCCGCGGCAGCCTCGGCCTCGAGGTGCAGGACCTCGACGGCGAGCTCAGGAGCGCACTCGACGTCGATCAGCTCGACGGCGCGGTGGTCACCGAGGTCGAGCCCGACAGCGCGGCCGACGAAGCCGGGCTCAGGGCCGGCGATGTCATCGTCCGGCTCGATCGTCGCGCGGTGGCGGGCAGTCAGCAGCTGCGCAACATCGAAGGCCTGCTGGCGGTCGGCCGCGAAGTGGTCATCGAATACCTGAGAAACGGCAAGACGCGCGAAACCCGTGCAATGCTTTCCGAGGACCTGGATTCGCGCATCTCCGGACAGCGCCTGGACAACCGGCTGGAAGGCGTGGTGCTGGTGCGCGTGCCCGACCGATACGCCCAGCGCGGCGTCCGCGGCGCGGTGGTCGAGGACGTGCGCCGCAATACCCCGGCCTGGGAAGCCGGCCTTCGCGAGGGCGACCTCATCGTGGCCGTCAATCGCGAAGCCGTGCGCAACCTGGGCGACCTGCGCCGCCAGTTCCCGGTCCGCGGCGGGCGCGAACTGGCCCTGGAAATCCGCCGCCGGGGCAGGGGCTACATCGTCATCTTCGAACAACAACCCTCGTCCTGAGCCACAGCGAAAGACAAGATGAAGGCGTGAATCCGTAGGGTGGATAAGCGCAGCGCATCCACCACGGCCAGGCGCGCGACAGGGCCTTTGCATTGCACCAATCGCACGACTGCGCGTCATGCCTTTACCTGAGCCACGAATTCCGGTGTGGCGTAGGAGCGGTCTCCAGGCCGCGAACGGACCGGGCGAATCGGCACGGACCAGCATTCGGTTTTCGTAGGCGCGGTCTCCAGGCCGCGACGTACCGAGCATATCGGCACGGACCGGCATTCGGTTTTCGTAGGAGACGTCTCCGGCGCCGACCATGTGGAATTCTTCCGCGACTTTTTGATCGCGGCCTGGAGACCGCTCCTACGAAAACCGCAGCCGCAGCCCGCCGTAGGAGGCGTCTCCAGG
>Ga0102934_1000425_pt1 | contig 28168 bp, 22 predicted proteins | sample SalPonR2_A_D1_MG_FD_78175 | JGI IMG/M metagenome (GOLD analysis project Ga0102934, IMG submission 78175) | Salt pond soil microbial communities from South San Francisco under conditions of wetland restoration - Salt Pond MetaG R2_A_D1_MG | ecosystem: Environmental > Aquatic > Marine > Intertidal... | reverse complement strand
GGATATTTCATTCTCAATACCGTCATGCCGGACCCCGATCCGGTATCTCCTGCCTTTATAACGGTCTTATACTGATATAGGTTGACGCCCTTTTTGGACAACCCAATGTATTTATTTGAAATTTTAGAATCGAACTAAGGTTAATAGTATTTGATTGGATATTGATTCTTTGCCCGGCATTATTTTAGGGTCAGAGATCAGAGTATCTCTTTTGGAATGTCATCATGAGATGATCAGCAGCAAATATGGTGAGAGTAAGTATGGTGATGACACTCAGACTGAATAATGGCTGCCATATGACAAAGCCTCCAATTGTTCCAAGAACTGCTCCGAGATACTGAATGGTGAGCAGGTGCTCGTTTGTCACACCTTTTATAAGACGTTCCAGTTTAGATTCATCGTAACTTCTTAAATTTTCTTCTACAATTTGTTTCACATTTAGCTGCTGAATGAGTTTATCAAGGATTTCGGTAATTACTTCGTCAATGGCTTCACCACTTTCCTCAAGCAGATTAGGAATTTTATTCAGATAGATATCCAGATGCTCGAGTTCTGAAGTCATTCTTTCTGGAAGCTTCAGTAAGGCATCATCAACTAAATCGCTGACTTGCCGGCCCCGTATAAAGGTGTAAGCCTTTAGTGCAGCCCGGTCAAGTGGTTTATCCTGTATAGATTGTTCCACCTCGTCACTAACTGCAACAGTGACTCTGGTTCTAAATTGTGGATCGGTTACAAGCTGTGTAAGGAGATCCCGAAGCCATAGTTTTAAATCTTTCCGAAACGCTTCATTCTGAGTGCCTTCACCAATGGCTGATAGTGCTTTATGGCGATAATGTGATATCGAACCTGTTTGAGCAAGTTTTTTGCGAATCAAATCCGGGTTTATCATGTCACTGGAAACCGAATGTGACAATCGAATGGCTATACGATCTTTATGTGCGGGGATGAGGCCATGTCCAAGGAGGGGGCGCTTTTGAATCGGATGGAAGAGCATCATAATAGCGATACGGTTTGTAAGAAAACCAATCAAACCGCTGACAGCCAGGATTTTGAGAATTCCTGCAAATTCAAGAGTGAACCCCCAAAAAGAAAGAGTTATACCGTTAAAATCCCAATAAAAAGAAAATGCAAATAGTAATCCGAGAAGCCATGGAATTGGGCGGAGGTACATTAGAATTGCAGATTTTTCCATAGACGGTGGCTTCAGGTCGTGACCCCGGCCATCATCAGCAGGTAAATCAATTCGAATATGTGTTTTAATTATTTCGAGCAGAGATTTGTTAGGCTGCCCATTCCGTTCTTCAGATGATGTCATCTACATTATATTTTAATTCTGAAAGCACTGACTAAGACGTTAAAATTCGCCGTATTGTTTCATCGCTTAATTCAGTGTCATCCGCGGCATCGCGCAATTTTTTCAAGATAATTGAAAATTTTGAACCATGGTGAAGTCGGTTTTTGATGCCAGCATTGGGAATCACTTCTCCTGAAGGATTCATGGAAATTGTGTTTTCCTTAATGGCTCTGTCAATAAAATTTCCAAACCCTGAGGGACGCAGAACACCCAGTTTGCAAAGCTGATACCCAAGTTCAGAAACTGATAGAAAAGGGCGAAGGTTTATTTTTGAACATTGTATTGAGGATCGAGTCATGAATCTGAGATCCTCATCACCCCATTTATAAACGGTGGAACAGGCCACGGGCAATCTGATGCTTTTCAATGTATGGAAATAAATAATTTTGTAGGCCTGGCCGATCTCAGCGGGCAGGTGCGATTCCACCCACGCCGGTAATACATCCAAATGCAGTGGGCGAATGCTATCGTGAGGTTTATCAGGTTTAGTTAGAGTATGAAGTTGTTCAGGTAAAAACTCATTCAGACTCTTTTCTTTGATCCACTCATTCTGAAGGTCCTGCCAGGTATCAGAATAGAATGACCGGGCTTCAGTTCGTGGATAAGTGATTAAACCCTCGCCGGTTTCGGGGTGGATCGTCTCAAAAGTACGTTGCGTTAGTGCCTGAGCACCAGAGAATGTTTTCAGGCCTGTGGATCGCTTTAAACGACTTATAACATCAAACGTGGACAGTGGGGAGGAAATAATCCAGCCGGTCTCTGAGGATTGTCTTGCACTGATTTGTGTGCTAATAAGAGTGACAGTGATTGATGTTTCACTAAAATATTGAACTTCTCTGTCAGATAAGAAGGTCTTTAAAGCCAGTTCACCGCCAAAAACGGCAAGCAACCCTGCATCTTTCATCGAGATTTCCGGATATGCTTCTGACCAAAGGTGGCGGATTCTATACCGATTCTGAAGTCGGATGAAGAGTGTGGAAAAATCAATAGTGAATGCCTTTTTAAGGCGGTGCAATACCGAGGAATAACTTAACGAGCTAATGTGCGTCCGTTTGATTGATTTTGATGGGAACTCTTTATGGATGGTCCAGGCAATAAAATCTCCAGATGGGTCGCTGTCTGTCGCTACGATGATATGTACTGCGTAGCGTGCTTCCCTGCGAAGCTCATTGCGGAATTCAAGCTTATCCTGTATTGCCTTTCTTCCAAGGCGACCATTTTTGTAATTGTATATTGGTTTCCATAAAAAACCACTCGTTGAAAAGACGTACACGCAATCGGGAACAATGTCCCGGAGCCGATTTGCAATAGTGGGTGACTCAACTATGAGCAGCGTGTATTCGGAAACGGAATCTTTCAAGAAGAAAGAGATTTCAGGTAGTGGTCTTCTTTTGCTGTCATCTCTGATTTATCAGATTCCGTTTGATCATTGTATCCGATAAGGTGTAGAAGGCCATGTACAATAACACGAAGGAATTCAGATTCGGGATTTGAATCATATTCTGCACTCTGCTCAGCTATTCTGAGGGCACAGCAGTAGAGAACGCCCTCTATTGATTGGTTTGAATCGTCATCGTCCATTCTGAAACTAATGATATCGGTCACATAGTCTCTGTTGAGATATTTTGAGTTGATTTCGATAATCCATTTCTCGTCCGTAAATATTATTTCAACGGAATGATATTGAACCGACTCTTCTTTCTCGATGAGTTCAAGGAGAGATAAAGCATCATCTTTCGTGAAAGGCAGGGTGTATTCAGATGGGTTGAATATCTCCAGTTTCGGAGAATTGTCTAACGTATCCGGTTCAGGAAATTTCGTCATCATCAAATGTGAAGTCGTCCAGTCCTTCAGTTTCAGTAAGGGAGAGTGCCACACCACACATCATCAGGTCTTCCGGAAGTTCGGTAAAATCGCCTTTAAGCACTTCATCGCCAACATTGGAGTAGAGACTGCAGCCTGCTGTATCTTCAATTATCAGGCCTGAGGTTAACCCTTCTTGTTTCCCGAAAAATGTTACCTGCTTCAGCATTTGGCTCGCAATGAATGCTGTACAGTTATGTAGCTGCATAAATGCACCGCCACAGTATACCGACACCATGTTCATGCGATTGTTACTCGTTTGCACTCCGAGATGAATCTCAAAAGCAAGCTTTCGATTTTCCTCTTGGTTAAGGAGTTCGAATCGGAAAATGTCATCACCGATGGTCTTGAATTTTGCACCAAGTACATCGGCAATTTCTTCTATATTTTCAGTTGTGAAGTCGTGAATCATACTGGTTGTTCAAAGTTTTACAAGAGTACAAATTTCTGAGCACACTGCGTCAATATAAGGGGCAAATACGACATATTAAATCCCAAGGCCAAATCTGTTTATCTCTTCACTGCTTGCCTCAGCGCTATCCGGCAGCTGCAGCCGGCCTTGTGTAATTTGATCAACGTCAGCTGTGAGAGCTTCTGCCAGTGCAGGTTCATTACTTTCATAGAAAATATGCTGTAGAATTGTGAGCCTGCTTACAGTGAAACTAATTTCCTGTATCAAATTTTGTCTGCTGTTTGAAAGATCATTCAAACGTCGCTGATAGGTTTGATACTGACCCATATCTGCATTAGCACGGGCTCGCTGTGCACTTTCATCAACTTCGGAAACTTTACGTTCCAGAATATTCAGATCTTTAATATCAAATGTAAGATTGTGCTTGAGACGTTCGGCAGCAAGCTTAGAAAGATCTATAGCAGCTTCAGTGTCATCTACCCGCAAATACCTATAAGCATATAGCACAGGAATGGTCCAGTCATTTTCGATTTTCCGGAATGGAATTTTTTCTTCTCCAAATGTGAGCCATTCAGAGGCTTTCTCCGGTTCACCCTGACGTATATAGGTATCAGCAAGCTGAGTAAATCCATAGCGATAGTTGCTAAGCATTCGCCGGATATTTTCATCAAAATAAACATCAGGATTATTCCATTCTGTAAATCTGAAATTACTAAGACGCTCTGCGTGAATTTCAGGATTGATATAGCCAAACTGACCTGAATTTGGCCGCTTTTTGGGGACAACCCGGAAGGCCTTGCCTTCAAACTGGAAATAGTCCTGCAGACCCAGCTGACCATCGGAGGCAACTGTATTGGCGAAATATATCGGCCTGAGCCATTTGTTTTCTCTTAATATTTCCAGAACAATAACATCCTGAGCCTGAAGATAATAACGCATATTTCCCTGCTGATCTCGCCCGGCAGCACGTCCTTCATAATACCAGGATACCTCGTCATCCAATTCTTCTACCGGAATTGAATAGGGGATTGCAGATTGAATTTGATTTTCAAGTGTTGGAGTCACCTGTTCGTCAATGACTTCGAGTGACTCACCCGAATAGATATCATTTAGAAACTGCTTTTCAACAGGGATAGTTATTGTTTCTGGATCGTAGATTTCAAACTGTGTGGTTAACTCTTCAATTTCCTGATCCGTCAGGCTGATAGGGAGCGGTAAGGATTCATGAGCTTGCCGGTCACGCATTTGTTTAATGTACCAGTCGGTATTTAACAAGCTCAGGTTTACTACCCGAACATCTGTCCGAACACCTTCAACTTCCTGAATATACCAAAGTGGAAAAGTGTCATTATCTCCATTTGTGAACAGAAGAGCATTTTTTTCAACGGAATTGAGCAGGTTATAGGCATAATCCCGGGCCACATACCGATCACTCCGGTCATTGCCTGGGTAGTTTTGGTAGCCCATCCATATTGGCACGGCAGCCATCATAAATGCCATAACTCCGTAGGAAAGGGTTTTGTTGTCGCTTACTGCCTTTTTAACCAGTTCAATGACGGCTGTAGCTCCAATTCCTATCCAGATTGAGAATGCGAAAAATGATCCCGCATAGGCATAGTCCCGCTCTCGCGGTTCAAATGGGGTTTGATTGAGATAAAAAATTATGGCAAGACCGGTAAGAAAGAAGAGAGCAAGAACGGAAAGTCCGTGCTTCCAGTCTTTTTGAAAGTGATAGATCATACCGATCAGCCCCAGAATAAACGGAAAGAAAAAGTAGTATGAGTTTGCCGGATTGTCCTGGTGGCGACTTTCGGTTAAACCCGCGTACCAGTTTGCATCCTGAATATCAGATTCTCTGCCAATAAAATTCCAGTTGAAATAGCGCAGATACATATGATTGACCTGATAACCCCAGAAGTAATCCCAGTCGCTGTCGAAATTGCTATAATATTGCAAATGCCGCCCCTGACTGGAATGACGGCGTGGAAACAAAGTTTCTTCAGATCGGTCGATATTGCCGGTTCTATTGTTATAGGTGTATCCTGTGAGAAGGGGCGAGGTTCCATACTGATCACGGCTCAAATACTTCACAAACTCGGTGAGCGTAGACGGATCATTTTGATCAATCGCCGGATTAGCCTGAGATCGAATTAAAATAAGGGCATAGCTTGAATACCCGATCATAATCATCATATAGCTGAGCAAGATGATGTTCAGGTATCGCTTGTTATGCTTCTGGGTGTAGTAAATCCCGTAAATGAGGCCACCAAGTATGATTGCTATGTAGGTAAAGGGTCCAATTAAGCCGTAGGTAGCATCAGAGATCTGGTTGGCAATATTTGGAATATTGATAATCGTAATAGGGTATAGAGTAAAAAATGCTGCAACTGAAGCGCTAACCATAACCAGAAACGTCTTCACAGAAAACTCATAGATTCTGAAATAAATAATAAGCGCTATAAAAAAGATGGCGAGCAGATTAAGTAAGTGCACACCGATACCAATCCCGAAAATGTAGGAGATGAGAATAATCCATCGTTCGGAATAATCATTTTCATATTCATCTGACCAGCGAAGCACAGCCCAGACTACAAAAGCGGTTAGCATTGTTGATGATGCATACATTTCTGCTTCAACAGCATTGAACCAGTGGGTATGGCTGAACATGAGCGTAAATGCGCCTAACAGCGCTCCTCCATAACTCCCGATATTATCGGAAATGTCTGCATTATCGAGAGGTCCCCGGAACATCTCAATTAAACGGATGGTAATCAGATAGAGCAGCATGATGGTAAATGCAGACGCTACAACGCTGATCATATTTATGCTCCATGCAACGTAATCAGCAGGCATAAACATTGAGAACAGACGCCCTACAATTGCAAAAAAGGGTGAACCCGGAGGATGAGCTACCTGGAGAGTATGAGATACCGCTATATATTCTGATGGATCCCAAAAAGGCGCGGTCGGAGATACGGTAAGGGTGTAGACAATGAAGGCCGTTATCCATGCAAAAATCGCAAAAAAGATGTTGCGTGTTCGGTGTTGCTCAAAGATTGATGCAATATCCATTAATTACTGATAATTTGGTTTCAGAATCTTTACGTGACGTCTGTCAGTGAAAAGTAACGATCACTATATGAGTGATATTTTAATACCCGGTGTAGATTGTGCAAAAGATACCTAATCAGAAATTGAATGCACAATAAAATATAGCCACTGATATGATTGACTAGTAACCAAGAATAGTCCCATAACCTCTTGGATCTGCAGCCCCGGTAATATTTCCGTTTTCATCAACGATTATGATGTGCGTTCGTGCAAGTGTCCCGATTATTCGAATGTCATGGTTTTTGGCTCGTAAATTCTCTGTGACGTCATCCGGCAGGCTGAATTTCTCAACTTCGATTAAATCCGGCAGCCATTGGTGATGAAATCTTGGAGCAGAAATTGCCTCATTTGCATCCATTCCAAATAAGATGTGATTCAATATATTCTGGAGCACTGCCGTGATGATAGTGGGACCGCCGCTGCCACCGGCAACCATCTTCAAGCGTCCGTCTTGCGTGATAATTGTTGGGCTCATACTGCTGAGCATACGTTTACCCGGCTCAATGGAGTTTGCTTCAGCCCCAATCAGTCCATACATATTGGGTTCACCCGGTTTAGCTGAAAAGTCATCCATTTCGTTATTCATCAAAAAGCCGGCCCCGGTAACAGTTACATGGCTTCCGTAAGATCCGTTGAGTGTTGTGGTAACAGCAACCGCATTTCCATCTGAATCTACTACCGAGAAGTGAGTTGTTTGATCACTTTCAGCATAGCCGGAAATCCTGCCATAACTTACGTCTTTGCTTGATGTGGCCCTGTTGGACTCAAAGTCTGAAAACCGGTTTCTGTTGTAAGATTCAGAAAGCAGTGTATCGATCGGCATCTTTGTAAAATCAGGATCACCCAGATAAAAATTGCGATCTGCAAATGACCGGCGAAGTGCTTCACTTATCAGATGAATATAATATGATGAATTAACTCCTGTTGAATCCGGGTCGATACCTTCGACCATTGTCAATACCTGGCTCATGACAATACCGCCGCTGCTTGGTGGCGGCATCATAAAAAGGCGGTTTCCATTGAAATCTTTTATGATTGGGTCGCGCCATACAGAGTCATAGTTTCTCAGATCTCGCAGTGTCATACGACCGCCCTGTCGCTGCTGTTCGTCAATAATAAGCCGGGCAGTGTACCCTGAATAGAATCCATCACGTCCCCGCTGCGCAATTCTGTTAAAGGTTACAGCCAGGTCAGGCTGACTTAAAATGTGTCCGGCTTCCCAAAGTGTACTGTCGGGTCTTAAGAAAATAGCACGTGATCCCTCATACTTCAGAAACTCATCACGGTGTTGATTCAGGCTTTGGGCATGCGAATGAGTCAATTCAAATCCATTTTCTGCCAGTCGTATGGCTGGCTCGAGAACTACTTCGAGTGGAAGTGTGCCGTGCCGTTCCAGCGCACTTATCATCCCGTCAACGGTACCCGGAACACCTGAAGCCAGCCCGCCAGATCTGCTTAACCCGGGTACATATTGTCCGTTCTCATCCAGAAACATATTGCGGGTTGCGCGTGAGGGTGCTTTTTCCCGGAAATCCAAGGCTTTTACATCTCCATCAGCCAGGCGCAGCATCATAAAGCCCCCGCCACCGATGTTACCTGCTCTGGGCAGTGTGACTGCCAGTGCAAATTGGACGGCTACTGCAGCATCAATGGCATTCCCCCCTTTTTGAAGTATTTCTATACCTGCCTGAGTTGCGTAAATATCAGCTGTTGATATAGCCGCATTATTATATGGAATAGGATCAGATACCTGTGCTTCTATGACTTGAGCTGCAGATATGAATAAAATTAAAGAGAGTAGAAAGGATAGAAGCGGGTTCAGTTTTGTGAAGCAGGTCATTAAGTAATATTTGGGAAAAGTGATGTGTTTATAGGAGGTATCATATTTAAAGGAAAACATCAGAAAGTGTTCCCGATAGTGTTACGCACGAGGATGAAACTCTTTGTGAACCTGATGCAGGAGAGACCTGTCTACGTGGGTATAAATTTCGGTGGTCATGATAGAGCTGTGCCCAAGCATCTCCTGAACAGCTCTCAAATCAGCCCCGCCTTCTAACAGATGTGTCGCAAATGAATGCCTGAAAATATGTGGATAAACATTCTTTTCAATCTCCGCTTTTTCCGCATATTTATTTACAATATTCCAGATGCTCATTCGGCTAAGGGGTCCGCCTCGTTGATTGATAAACAATTTGTTATCGGATTTTGACCTGTCTTTCTTGCTTAAAAATTGCCCACGTGCTGCTTCAATGTAGTGTTCTATAGATGTTTGAGCGTGCTGACCGACCGGTACCAGTCTTTCTTTGTTACCTTTACCGATGACACGAATAAATCCGATTTCAAAAAAAAGATTATCTAGTTCAAGTCCGGTGAGTTCACTTACGCGCATCCCTGTTGCGTAGAGCGTTTCAAGTATTGCGGCATCCCGGATACCAGCTTTTTTTGTTCTGTCAGCCTGATCTATAATAGACAATACCTCATCAGCCGTAAGGACTTCAGGCAATTTACCAGCCTTTTTGGGCAGGTCAACTAGTTCTGCCGGGTTAGCACTTGCAAGATTTTCAACGACTGCAAATTCATGAAAACTTCTGATGCTCGATATATTTCTTGCAATGGTGGACGGTGATAGCTCAAGGTCTGCCAGCTCGTTCAGAAATTGTTCAATATGTTGAAGTGTCACACCTCCCAGATCGTTTAACCTGAATTCACGTGCAAGAAAAGTGAGATATCGATGCAGATCATTTTCGTAGGATAGCGTTGAATTTTCGGCCAGACCTTTTTCAACCTTCACGAATTGCATGTATCGTTTCAGTTCCCGGTCAAAAGCCATCAGGAGTCAATCCTTTTTTGTTTTTCCGACTCCTGATCCGAGTTAAAACCCTGACTCTTCTGATCGTCCTGATCGTCTTTGTCGTTTTCAGTTTCCCCGTTGGCAGTGTCTTTACTACGGTCAGCCGGACTCTCGTCTTTGTTGCCTTCAGATTTCTTTTCCTTTTTACTGGCCACTTTTTTGGATTTTAACTCCTCATCGTCAGGGTATTCGACCCTGCTGTGGTAAACACCTACAAGTATACTCAGAAAAGTCTCTTTTATAATCTGAATATGCCTGAATGTAAGCGGACAGTTATCAAGCTGCCCCTCACTGATGTGGTCGTTTGTGATCCGGTCAATCAGCGTTTCAAGTTTGTTGTAGTTTGGATTCTTCATCGCACGGGAGGCGGCTTCCACACTATCAGCAAGCATTAGAATTCCCTGTTCTTTTGTAAAAGGGGTAGGGCCATCATATCTGAAATCTTCTTCAGGTATTTCCAGCTCTTTTTCTGAATTCTTTTGAGCTTTGCTGTAAAAGAAGCGAATTAGGCTTGTACCGTGATGGGTTCTGATGAAGTCAACCACCAGTTCCGGAATATTATTCTTACGGGCCATCTTTACGCCGTCACTGACGTGTGCTTTAATGATGAGAGCACTCATTTTCGCTTTTAAATTATCATGATCATTGCCCTTGCTCTGATTTTCAATAAAGTAGCTTGGTTTTACCATCTTACCTATGTCATGATACATAGCGCCTACACGGCAAAGCAGTGCGTTAGCTTCTATAGCAGATGCACCTGCCTCTGCAAGATTTGCAACCTGCAGACTATGGTGAAACGTACCGGGTGCTTTATTCATCAGATCCTTCATTAACGGCCTGTTAGTATCACTTAGTTCAAGCAAAGTGAAATCAGTCGTCACTTTAAACGTCTTTTCAATGATCAGAATCAGTGGATAGGTGAATAGTATAAACACTGAATTGATTGCAACAGCAAGCGTAGTGTCTAAAAATTGATCCCATCCGGCAAATCGTGCCAAAGAAAATCCACCTAATACTAGAATGTAGCTCATAAACACTATGGAAGGCGTAGAAAGAAAGAATTGAGAGCGATTTTTAATGTCTCGCACGGAAAATATTCCTAGACTACAGGCGGTAATCGTAGCAACCAGATATTCAAAATTGTTATCGTGAACCAAAGCTGTGATGACCGCAAGTGTGATGGTTGCCATAAGGCCTACCCGCGAATCGAAAATAATGGTCAGAATAATAGGTGCAATGGCAATTGGGATGATAAGGCTGCTCACATCATCAAAATGGTAAACAACAGCGCTTGCAACACAAAGAAGCGTAAGTATCAGGAATATCATCAGAAAACTTGATACGTTATTAAATATCTTTTTCCTGTAGAGGTAGATATAGTACAGAAACAAAATGGTAACGAGAATTACGACAAGGGATTCACCTACTCGGCGCATTATTCTTTCAAATTCAGTAGCAGTTGTCGAGCGGGCTTGCGCCAGGCTCAATAGTTTTGTTTCCTGTTCAGGCGTAACTATGTCACCTCTCCGAATAATGACCTCGCCATTAGTCACAACTCCTTTTGTACGCGATATAGAATCAAGATTTTCCTCTAGAACTGCCTCAGTATCTTCTTCGCTGTAAATCCAGTTAGGCTCAAGAACCTGGTCAACAATCAGAAGTGCTATTTGTGCAACTTCCGTGCTAAACTGAGTTCTTAGTTGTTGCTCTGCATATTCAAGTGCTTCATAATAATCACGAACCCGGCTGATCGGTAATGTACGCTCAGTTAGGTCTCTCAGATTTCGTATGGTAATTTCGTCACTGACAATAACTTCTTTTGAAAGATTGATCACACCCGTGTTATAGATTTGAGTGATGAGACGATCAAGAACAGATCTGAAATCTTCTAAAATTGGTTGCCCCTCAGCTTGATTTTCAAGACGTAAATCGGCGTAATTGTTAAGCAGAACGTCCCAGCTCTGATCAGATAATTCAATGTTTGAAAAGTTTTTTTCCTGTTCAAAACGAACGCTGTCATTTCTGGCTGTAGCTTCGTCGTTCATTTTTGCCCGCTGCCACTGAACATATGTATCAATGACGGGCTGAAGATTTCTATATGTCGAATCTATTGCAGTCTGAGTGGAATTGCGGACGGAATGGTCGATATGAAAAATGGGGGCTGTGTTTTCACGAACCTCTTGTCGTTCATCCTCAAGCTCTGCTTCAGATTTCATTAAAGAAAATGTGTAAGGGGCGGTCAGATCATCCGCTCTCCATGGCTCTCCAACAGAATAATTCGCTATCGGCTGATAGATGACTTCCGGAAGGGAATAAAGAATAATTCCTAAGAAACCTAAAACGATGAGGATTCGATAGTAGATTTTACGTCTCTCTTCAGCCTCAAGCTCCTGTTTTTTCTTCTTTTCTCCGATATTCGGTGCACCCTCGGCCTTTTTTCGGCCTAATCCTAACGTATCTAATATCTTCATCTAGCGTTAAACAAGTGAATAATTTAACTCATCGTATCTATAAACGAATATTATAGGGCTAATGATACCAAAATATTTGGCTCAATATTGAATCCATTGAAATTATTCGGCATCACGGCCAATCATTTCATTGAACGAAGACTCATCAATAACTGAAATTCCAAGTTTATTAGCCTTATTTAGCTTACTGCCTGCAGATTCTCCGGCAAGAAGATAGTCTGTATTACTACTTACAGATGATGTGGTTTTTCCACCGTGCAGTTCAATTAATTCCGTAGCTTCTTTTCTTGTGAGCGATGGAAGAGAGCCGGTAAGCACAAATATTTTGTTTTCAAGGGCTGCTGAAGCTTGTTTGTCTTCTTCTGCCTCAAACCGAAGCCCGGCTTTTTTAAGTGATTGTACGATTTCAAGGTTCTTTGGAATACTGAAAAAAGATGTCACTGACTCTGCAATTTTTGGGCCAATAGCATCCACCTGCTCGAGTTCTTCGTTGCTGGCGCTCATGAGGTCATCAAGAGAACGGAACGCATTTGCCAGGTCTTTGGCTACAGTTTTACCTACAAAGCGAATGCCAATTGCGTATAAAACTCTATGAAAGGGTTGATTTTTGCTGCTTTCAATGGCGTTGAGCAGATTTTGAGCACTTTTTTCTGCCATTCGTTCAAGCGGCATCAAATCACCGGGAGTAAGATAGTAGAGGTCAGCGTATGATGAAATCAGATCAGCTTCGACCAGTTGATCTACTACTGCTTCACCCAGACCTTCTATGTCCATTGCATCGCGGGATGCAAAGTGAATGATTCGCTCGCGAACCTGCGGTGGACATTCCTGATTGACACATCTCCATTTAACTTCTCCTTCGAACTTGACAAGCGGTTCGTTACAAGCCGGACAATTATCGGGCATTTTAAAGGGCTCAGGCCGGTTTTCTCGTTCCGGGTTTACGACGGATATGACCTGTGGTATGATTTCTCCGGCCTTTTCCACAACGACGGTATCGCCGGGTCGGATATCCTTGCGTAATATTTCATCTTCATTGTGAAGTGATGCCCGCTTCACTGTAGTTCCTGCTAATTCTACAGGCTTGAGTTCAGCAACAGGCGTGATGCTACCAAGCCTGCCAACCTGAAGTGTGATGGAATTTAGCAAAGTTGTTGCCTGGTCTGCCTCAAATTTATATGATATGGCCCATCGGGGTGCTTTTGATGTATTTCCAAGCCTTTCTCTGAACTTTTCCTCATTTACCTTAATGACAACACCGTCGGTTGCATATGGAAGTTCGTGTCTCAGGTCATCCCATTTACTTATGATGTCAAGCACTTCATCAATTGTGTGGCATATTTCAAAATGCCCGCACACTGGAAAACCCAGATCTCGCAAGAGTGACATTTTGGAGGCTTGTGTTCGTTCTATGTCTTCGTTCTCCAGAATAAGATCGAAAATAAACATGCGGATCGGACGCCGGGCCACTTCCCGGGGATCCTGCATCTTGAGCGATCCGGCTGTGCTGTTTCTCGGGTTTGCAAAAGGCTGGAGGCCATTTTCTTCGCGATATTCGTTGAGGCGTACAAATGCCTCTTTTTCCATGTAGACTTCACCACGGACTTCCAGAACACTTGGTGCGTAAGAATTCAGTTCAAGGGGGACATCACCAATAGTGCGGATATTTTGTGTAATATCGTCACCTCGTTCACCGTCGCCGCGGGTAGCTCCTAACTTTAATTCCCTGTCTTCGTAGCGCATGCGAACCGCTGCACCATCAAATTTTAGTTCTACTGCATATGTGAATGATTCATCCCCGATACGATCTCTCACGCGCCTGTCAAAGTCTTTTAAATCTTCAGAATTATAGGTGTTATCTAGGCTGAGAAGGGGGACAGGATGTTCAACAGTGGGGAACTGGGATGTCGGCTGACCTCCGACTCGTTGTGTCGGGCTATCGTCTGACTGAAGTCCATAAGTGTCTTCAAGTTCACGAAGCTCCTTTAAAGCTTCATCAAATTCGCGGTCACTGATAAATGGTTTTGCTTCATCGTAGTAAGCCCTGTTGGCGCGTTCCAGCAAGTCACGGAGTTCTTTAACCCGATCCTGCGCTTTTTGAATTGTCATGGTAAGTAAATATGGTCTGAATCTTTATGGAAATGAAGGACGATTCATTAATGTATCGGGCTCGGGAATTCCATCAGGTAGCTCAAAAGGTGTTGGTGTAGCCCATTGGGGATCAGAATCAAATAAGCTGCGAGTCAGTTCCACAGCGCTTTCCTCGGGATTGTAGTACTGGCCCCGAAAGTTATCAATCCTGTTTCCGTTTAGAAAGAGCAACATGTTTGAGTAACTGCCGGATACCCGGATAGAATCAGAAAACTCAAAATTATAGGCGGTTCCCTGATCCAGCCAATAAGGGTCAATCCGAGGCTTCAAGTCACTCCATACGCGGACAGGGTCCAGGCGGCCGGTAGCTGCATAAATAGTGAGATAAAGTGTATCACTCAATGCGATAACCGATTCCTGAAGAGCTTCTTCAGTCATATCATCGGAAAGATCAAGTGTAAGATCTTGATTCTGCGTCGACTCCTGTACATCTGCAACGGGTGGCTCAACCGGCATGTCATCCTGTGAACTAAAAAGCCCGAATTGAGAAATAATGATAGCTGCAGCAATGATTATTATAATCAGAACAGCGGCACTGATAATCCAAACCGGTGGCTGGGTCCGGTTTTTCTTGAAATCCTGGCCGAGTCCTGCCCAGTTAATCGAGTGAACATCCGGCTCTTTTGTATTTGATCTGGCTCGGCTTGCATTCGGCGCCGTCGTTTTCCTGGAACTTGTATTACTGTCATTTTCATCTCCGCCAAATTTAAACGACGGAGTGCGACTCTTTTTCTTCTTGGTTGAGGACTTTTTTTCAGATTCTTTGTCTTCTTTTGGTTCCTGTTTTTCAGGTTCCTCGTCTAATAACTCAGGGAATGCGGTTAACAGCAAATTGGTGTAGTTGCCGAGTTCTTCCTGGTCAAGTGCCTGTGCCATCAGTTCACTGTCAATCTTGAGAGCACGGCCATAGGTTCTTACAAAACTTCGAATATATGTGGTTATCTCATTCGACTCACTAAAGATAGAGCCGTCCTCAATGGATCGAATCGTATCTAATGGCAGTTTGGTGGCATTTTGAATGTCTTCGACAGTGTAGCCTAAATGCTTGCGAATTGACTGAAGATCACGTCCTAAGGATAGCATGCGCAAATTTTTATATTTATAATAATGTACATCAAATCTAATTAAATATACGCCTATCTAAAAGTTGTAGATAATATCATGTATAAGTAGTCAGAGATGATGATTAATCAGAATTAAGTTATCAACTAAAATAACATTGGCTATGTGTTCGGTATGCTGACGCTTTCTAAAACACCATTCTTGACAAATCAATTCTTGAATTGATTATTTAAAGTTTAAAAGACAAATTAGAGAGTAATTAAATGACTGTAAGCATAGAAGAGAGACTATGAATAAATTCATCAAAAGAATAACGGAACCAATTTCAGATATGGTATTCCCGGCTGTTTGTGCCTGTTGTGGAGAAAGCGTCATAGACCGGGACCAATCAATCTGTATATCTTGTCTGAAAACAAGATTTGAGCCTGCAAGTTTTGATAATGATGGTATTTTACCAGAAGCGGTTTCATTTAAGCTGTCACTCTGGTCATTTGATAAGTATGGATATCTTCAGAACTTGCTGCACAAATTAAAATATGATCACTGTACATCAGTTGGAAGACAGCTGGGACGAGAGGCCGGTCGAATGCTGAACAGTTCTGGGGTCATAAAGCATCCTGATGATTGGCGATTGCTTGCAGTGCCTCTTCACAAAAAAAGGTATCGAAAACGGGGCTACAATCAATCGATGGAAATTGCTAAAGGAGTTGCACTTTCAACAGAAATAAAACTATTAAGTGAGGGGACTGTTACCAGAGTAAAACACACTAAAACACAAACGGGCCTGAACAGCATTGAACGTATGAATAACATATCTGATGCATTTGAAATCAAAAATTTGCCACTGATACGCGATGCCAGGGTTTTATTGATTGACGACGTTTTAACTACCGGGGCAACGGCTTTTGAGTTGGCACAAACAATAAAAACTGTCTCAGGTTACTCAGGTGGAATTCTCACAATTGCACAGGCTTGATTCTGTAATTATGCAGGAATTGGCTTATCTTTAAATCTATGTTTGGAAATAAAGCGCATAAAGTTAACATACTGGAATCACCTGTTTCTACTATTTCATCCTCAGGTCATTGGTTTTTTGCTACCCGCAAAACTATTGAAGAGTATGTGCCGGGAATCCTGGAAAAGTATAGTTTTGAATCACTTATCCGAAAATCCATTGTTTGGATTAACAGTGCCGATTCACTGGGAATGGTACTCTTCTTTATACTTGCGTTCATCATTAACCCATGGATTGCTGCCGCATTAACATTTTTATTTCACGGCTGGTGGTACTTTTCTAAAAGTGCATTTGTCTCCGTTTCACTGACGCCTGTTTTGACATTTTTGAATCATGAGTTTGTACAGTTGCTCATCGCAGGAGTGGCACTTAGTTTTATGGGAATGAACGGTATGTACCTCGCGCTTGGTTTAGGAACATTGATTTTCTTTTTGTTTAAGTTAGGCTTGATGCGGCGGGTATGGGACAAGGTTGATAAAAATAGGAAAAGTAATCAGCTGCCTTTAAATGACCGGGTGCTGAAAATGTTGTTGGTTCGACTATCTATCAAAGAGAACATTGCGCCTGATGACGTGCAGCGACTTGAAGATCATGTTCAGCAAGCTGTAATAAATTTTAATACTAGAAAGAAAAAATGAAGCATACCCGATTATTCATTGTTCGTCATGGAGAAACAGAATACAATAAAAAAGGGATGATGCAGGGCAGGAGTATCGACGCACCACTAAACGATACGGGGCATCGGCAGGCAAAGATTATATCTGATATACTTGAGCCGGAAAAACCTGAAATGATTGTTTCAAGTGGCATGATCAGGGCTATCGAAACTGCGCGGCCATTATCTGAAAAAATATCTCAGCCTATTCATACATTTAGCGAACTTGATGAAATGGATTTTGGTGATCTGGAAGGACAAAAATCATCAAATATCCAGAAAGAGTTAAATGAACTTCATAATGCATGGGCAAAAGGCGATGTACATATATCAATTCCCGGTGGGGAATCACCAGTTGAGGTCTTTGAGAGAGCCGATGGACGAATAAGAAGTCTCTTGGATGAGGGAGATGAACAAACGAAAGTTTTCTATTTACACGGGCGGTTAATTCGCATCTTGTTATCGAAATGGCTCGGTTATGGTCTCGAAAACATGCACAAAATTGAACATCAAAATGGAGCGATCAATCATATTTTGAAAAACTACGTTGAATTTGATGTTGTCTATTTAAATAAAACCGATCATCTGCTTACATAACCGCCCTTAAAAATTGAATGGATTTCATCTCTTCAGGGTTTAACAATTGTAGTAATTAATGATTTAAAATTTTTTGAATTATGAGCGAGAAAGTTCGAAATATGTTTGCTGATATTGCAGATGATTATGATCGGATCAATAGTATTCTATCATTTGGCGTACACAATGCCTGGAGAAAGAAAACTGTCAGGATGAGTCGCGCAAAACCGGGTGATCGCGTTCTTGATTGTGCTACAGGAACAGGTGATCTTGCGTTTGAATTTAAGAAAAAGGTTGGGCATTCAGGGGCTGTTACCGGCACTGATTTTTGTAAAGAGATGATAGAGCATGCGCCTGATAAAGCTGATAAAATGAAGCTTGTTGTTGAGTTTGAGGTGGCTGATGCGATGGATCTTCCATACGATGATGATAGCTTTGATGTTGCCAGTATTGCTTTCGGCATTCGCAATGTAGATGATCCCCTGAAATGCTTGAGGGAAATGGCACGTGTGGTAAAACCGGGTGGCACAGTCGTTGTTCTTGAGTTTGGCCAGCCTGACGGTGTTGTTAAATATCCATTTGAGTTCTATAGCAAGTACGTAATGCCAACCGTTGGGGGCTGGATAAGCGGAAACAGGGAAGCATATACGTATCTGCCTGAAACGAGCGCTAAATTCCCCGCCGGTCCTGCATTTCTTGATTTAATGGATGAGGCTGGAGTATTCGCCAAAAAAGAATCTGAAAGCCTGACAGGTGGAATTGCCTACGTCTATGTGGGTACCGTACAAGATAATTAGTATATTAGTGTCGTCGCGGTTATCGGCTAAGCCAAGTTAATATTCCCGTTACAGTATATGGCTAGTTTAATAACTGTGATTTTTCCGAAATTATCCTCACTGACATTTCCACTTGTAATTTAAAGGCTCGAGTTCATGAATATTCAGGAAATAAAAAATTACATTCCTCATAGATATCCTTTCCTGCTCGTTGACAGGGTTATTGAAATCGAAGAAAAGAGAATTCTTACCTTAAAGAACGTCACCGTCAACGAGGAGTTCTTTAATGGACATTTTCCCGGCACACCCATTATGCCGGGAGTGCTTCAGGTTGAGGCAATGGCTCAAAGCGGCTGCCTCATGCTCATGAACAGCTCTTTGATTGAAGATCCGGAAGAGGTTTTGATTGTATTTACGGGCATTAACAATGCGAAATTCAGAAAATCCGTTGTGCCGGGTGACCAGCTCATGATGGAAATTGAACTGGCAAATCAAAGGCGTAATTTTGTGAATATGAAGGGCAAGGCTACTGTAGACGGAAAAATTGTATGTGAACTAGACGCATCGTCTGCAATTGTACCCAGGGAGAAGGCATGAGCACTGAAAAAAGGTCAGCTCGTCAGGATAAGGTGACCACTCAGACGGTGGTAAAAATGAAGCAGGAAGGGGAGAAAATCAGCATGCTGACTGCCTATGATTACACGATGGCCGGCATTGTTGATTCAGCCGGCATTGATGTAATTTTGGTCGGTGATTCTGCCAGTAATGTCATGGCCGGATTTGATACAACAGTCCCTATGACTCTTGACCACATGATTTACCATACATCTTGTGTGGTGCGTGGGGTAGAGCGTGCTCTGGTTATTGCTGATCTCCCATTTATGAGCTACCAGGTTACAGCAAAAGAAGCACTTATAAGTGCCGGACGAATGATGAAAGAAGCCGGTGCGCATGCCGTTAAATTAGAGGGAGGGAAACCGATAGCTAAAACAGTTAAAAAAATTGTAGATGCAGGCATTCCGGTAATGGGGCATTTAGGACTTACACCTCAAAGCATATACAAATTTGGCACGTACAAAGTCAGGGCCAAAGAAGAAGAGGAGGCCGATCAACTGCTTAAAGACGCAAAAAATCTGGAAAAAGCTGGTGTTTTTTCTATTGTACTCGAAAAAATTCCGTCTCCATTGGCGAAAAAAGTGACAGAAGAGCTTTCTATTCCGACGATTGGAATTGGTGCCGGCCCTCATTGTGATGGGCAGGTTTTGGTAACACATGACATGATGGGGCTGAATAAAGATTTTAGTCCGCGATTTTTGAGACGCTATGCCGATCTGCACACTGAGATGACAAATGCTGTAGATCGATATATCACCGACGTGAAAGAGGGTGATTTCCCTAATGAAAATGAACGGTACAATTAAAGGAATAAGATTTTATGACAGCTAAGAAGCAGCCGCTGATCCTTGTTTGTAATGATGATGGTATTTTTTCAAAAGGTATAAAAGCACTGGCAGATGTAGCGTCTGAGTTTGGAGAGGTTCAGGTAGTAGCACCGGATAGGCAGCAAAGTGCCGTTGGTCATGCAATTACGGTGACAACTCCGCTGAGGGCTCAGGATTTTACGTTTGATGGCCGGTTTGAAGGTAAATCAGTCAACGGTACGCCCGCTGATTGTATAAAATTAGCACATAATCAGCTATTAGATCGCAAGCCGGACCTAGTTGTTAGTGGTATCAATCATGGTAGCAATGCCGGTATTAATATCATTTACTCCGGAACAGTAAGTGCTGCCACAGAAGGCACTGTCCTCGGATATCCGTCCATAGCATTTTCCTGCACAGATTTTGATGAAGATGCAGACTTATCAGGTTGTCAGGAAGCAGCTCGTAAAGTCATACGTTACGTGATTGAAAATGGACTCCAAAAAGGAGTGACCCTTAATTTGAATGCGCCTTCAGGACCACTAAAAGGAATTAAATGGGCTCATCAGGCAAAGAGCCGGTATGTGGAAGAGTTTGAAGGCAGAGTAGATCCATTTAACAGGGACTACTACTGGATGACAGGCAAATTTGAACTCCTGGAAAAAACCGGTGATACTGATATTGATGCACTTGATGAAGGATATGCATCACTCACACCTATTCAATACGATTTGACGGCAAGAAAGCTTCTAAGCGAGTTGAAAAATGTGGAGCTTTAAGCAATGTTGAATATCTTCGTTTCCATATTACTCAACCTCAGCCTTCTCCGAAAAGGCAACATATTCTGCGACAAGGAGTGAGCGACTGAAGGCTGAGGTTTTTTGTAACAACTTTCCTAAGCCTTAACCTACTAAGAAAAGGAAACCATACTTCGTGACAGCGATAGAATTACTAAAGGCTAAGGCTCTTCGTTTCCATACTCCTCAACCTCAGCCTCTTCTGAAAAGGCGATATACTGTGTCACATAGACTGAGCGACTAAAGGCTAAGGTTTTCTGTTCAGACTTACTCACTTCACATAAATTTAGGTTTGAAAATTCTTTAGTTTTTTTGAGATTCTGTAATAAAACTATTTATAAAAATCAGGAGATGGCAATGATAAAGAATTTCAAAGATATGAGTGTCTGGCAAAATTCATTTAAGCTTTCAATCGACGTTTTCAACCTTACTAAGGCACTCCCAAAATCAGAAGATTATGCATTAGCATCTCAAATTAGACGATCATCAAATAGTGTTTCTGCGAACATTGCAGAAGCATTTGGAAGAAGAACCAGTAAGGATAAGATCTACTTTTATACTGTTAGCAGAGGATCAGCATATGAAACACAAAATCACTTATTGTATGGAGAAGGCGTAGACTATTTTGAAATTTCAACTATCGGCACCCTTAATTACCGGTATGATCAACTGATACACGAACTCAACAAAATTACCAATAAGCTTGAGAAAAGCATTTGAGGCTGAGGTTTTTCGTATCCAAATTCCTAAACCCTAACCTTCTCGAAAAAAGCAACATATTCTGCGACAAGGAGTGAGCGACTGAAGGCTGAGGTTTTCTGTAACATCATTCCTCAACCTCAACCTCCTCCGAAAAGACAACCGCATTCCGCGACAACGAGAGAGTTACTAGAGGCTAAGGCTCTTGGTTTCCACACTCCTCAACCTCAACCTTCTCCAAAAAGGCGACATATTCTGTAACAAAGACCGAAAGACTAAACACTGAAGCAAACCGATACTACCCCCCTCAAAGCCCCTTTTTCATTAAATTGAGCACCAGATCCATCCAAAACTGCTCAACGTATTTTTTTCTCTCCTTACTTACTTGCAGGTCCAGCTGCTCCATATGACTGATGGGAGCTGTATGTAGATGTTCACCCCAGCTTGAGCTTTCAACTGAAACAAAAGAGTCATTTAAGCCTTCCTGATTATAAATATGTACGTTTTGATACCTATATATCGGATTTAATGGCTGGTTTGTTCCACGCCCGACTGCAGCGCTGAACGAAAAGTATTTAACATTTTCGTGGTCGGGAACAGCCGGATTAAATTCGTTGATGACGTACTCTCGCGTCAATTGTTCTACCGCTGCAACTGCATTGCTTTTTGCATTTGGGAAAATGCTTTCTCCAAACCAGTCAAATACCTCTCCAAGCTTATCACGAAGTATACCGGGTGCGGTAAGTACCAGTTCTGCAAGGCTGGTTCCCCGATGTGGCGTGGCAATAGTTGTTAATGAGGCGATAGAGTCAGCAATATCAAGTTTGGAAATTGCATAACGCATGTCAAGTCCCCCCATGCTGTGGCCTACAACATTGAATTTTTCATAGCCATATTGTTCTTTAAGCTGTTCAATTTTCTCTGCCCATTGCTCCGCCCTGGTGGATATTGTGGCATAAGGGACAATATTAGGAGCAAATGCGTGTATGCCATGACTTCTTAACGTCATACAAGGTTCATGAATAGGCGCTGGACGAACCAGACCTGCAATTCCGCCGTAACCATGACACATAAATACAGGGTAGTTTAACTGCAGAATTTCGGGTTGAGGGAAATCCAGCAGTTCAAACTTTTTTAAAAATTTCTGAGGTTCAATAAACTTCATATTGAAAGTAGGTTTAACATCTCATGTTGAAATTAATCTGGTAACCTTGGAATAGATGTTTGTTGAATTGAAAGATCTGATTCAGCCCGAATATGCAATGTTCGATGAACGGTATCATTGTATAGTAAATTGAGTTCCAGATCTTTTTCAGGGAACTTAACAGAGCCATAAATGGATACATTCAGAGGCTCCAACCTGGTATTTAAATGGTGATGAAATGTTGTTTTAGAAAAACCGGGAGCTACAAAAAGTGTATATACTTTACGTTGAAACAGAGAATCATGGGCGACTATATCAGTTCGGATTTGATCAGACGAAATCCGGAAATCATAAGTAGTTTGAGCAATCAGTGAGTCAAGTTGAGAAGGAGAATGGAGTACTGACGTCGGTCTTGGGTCAATTTCAACATGGAGGGTAGCTGCCAGAAAACAACATGCCCCAAGTAAAAGTGTAAGCCAACCTTTTTTACTCATCTTTGCGTGTATCTTGCTAATGGTTCGAAAATATGTATCAAAAGTATGGGTGAAATAGTAAACAAAGTGTTTGGGATTGATTATACTTTCAACTCACTGATACAGAGCTGTATTCAATCCTTTTAATGTAAGAATTGCTGAACTTTGATGGGCTACCGATTTGAAAAGATTACCAATAAAAAAAGCGTAGAGCTATTCCATTCATTTCAGGCAAAACTCTATGAAGATACAGCCGTATGGATACCGCCGTTTCGGTTTGAAATAGAAAAAATCTTTGATCCGTCTAAAAACTCATTTTTTAAAACAGGTGAGTGTGAAAGATTTCTCATGTTTGATGATAACAATAATCCTGTAGCACGGTTCGCATTGATGAATCAACCAGAGCGTGATGCAGTACTTGATCCAAAAATGGGAGGGTTGGGTTTTTTAGAGCTGGTAAATGATCAGAGTGTAATGGATGAGGTCATCAATTTTGCTACTGAGTGGCACCGCGCGAGGGGATATCTTGCGTTTCGTGGTCCGATTAATTTTGGTGAGAATGATAATTTTTGGGGGCTACTTGTTGAAAACTTCGAGGAGGAACCTATCTACGGTATGCACTACCATCATCCGTATTATAAAACACTCGTGGAAGCATCTGGTGCAGCAAAACTGGATGATCACTGGAGCTATCGGCGCGACTTCGATCAGCCTTTGCCGGAGAGGATGATCAAAATCACAGACAGAATTGAGCAGCGACTGAATGTAAAGATCAGACCCGTAGATTTCAGTCAGCCAGAAAAAGATGCGGAGGCAATCAGAACTATATACAACAGGGCATGGGCTGACCAGGATATTGTAGACCGTGAACACGAGTTTACTGAGCTAACCCATGATACTGTCATGGAGATGGTAGACCAGTTGAAGAGAATAGTCATTAATGACAGCGTACTGATTGCATATATTGATGGAGTTCCTGCATCATTTACCGTTTCTATACCTGACCTGAACCAAGTATCAAAAAAGACAGGTGGAAAAATGCATTGGTGGCAAATCCCACGGTTATTACTTTTGAAGCGAAATGCAAGAAGATTGCGAACCCTGGTGTTTGGTACACTGCCCGAATACCGGAAAAAGGGACTGGAAGCACTTGTTTTCGTACGAGGCATTCAAATGACAAAAAACGCTGCACCGTCGCTTGAATATCTTGAAGGGGCCTGGGTCAGTGAAAAAAACTGGCTGATGCAGCGTAGTTTAGAAGCCCTGGGATGTTACCATCACAAAACGCATAGGACGTATGTGTGGGAGATTTGAGGCTGAGGGTCTTCGTTACGACCCTCCTCAGACTCAACCTTTTTTGATGAGGCAGCTCAATTCGCGACAAAGACAGAATTACTAAAGGCTGAGGTTCTTCGTTTCCATATCCCTCAACCTCAACCTTCTCCGAAAAGACACCATGTTCTGCGACAAAGAAAAGTTACCAAATGCTGAGGCTCTTCGTTTCCATCTCCCTCAACCTCAACCTCAACCTCAACCTGCCAACGGTTGGCACGATATTTGGGTAATTGCTAACTAGTTTTTCGAAGAATGGTTAATCCGCAAAATCACCATTCGTTAAATCTTTTTAATTTTCTATCTTTCAGGCTAAATATTTTCTGCATAATAAATCTATCCTATGAAATTTTTTCGGCTATCAGGAGCTGTCATTTTACTCTTCTGTTTATTTTTTACGATACAACCGCAGCTACAGGCTCAGAATCTTGGCGGTATAGATTTTGCGTCTGTTAACGTAGATAACTTGTCTGACGCTCAAATCATGCAGGTTTGGGAACGTGCACAGGAAGAAAATCTTAGCTTACAGCAGATCGGAGTTCTTGCCCAGAGCCGTGGCATGTCGGCAGCTGAAGTCTCAAAACTTCAGTCCCGGTTGAATCAGGTGCGTATGCAGACAGGTACTGGCGCAGCTGAAACTCAAACCGGAAGTTTGCGGCAGGCAGAAAATATGACAGAAGTAGAAGACGATATGACCCGGGTATCGTCTGTAGAGCAACCTGACAGTCTGCTTCGTGTATTTGGATCAAACCTTTTTCGTGATCGGTCCATAACTTTTGAGCCTTCGGTAAATATTCCAACCCCGGTAGATTATGTTCTCGGTGTGGGTGATGAAATTGTCATCAATATATGGGGAGCTGCGGAGGCTAACTATGAGCTGACCGTTACCCCTGATGGAGTCGTACGCATACCAAGTCTCGGCCCCGTGCAGCTGGCAGGGTTAAGTATTCAGGAAGCGAGAGAACGATTGTTAAGTCGTTTACAGGATATCTATTCAGGTTTGAGGCCTGGTCAGCCTAACAATGCAAATACATACGCAGATGTGTCACTGGGTAATGTCCGCAGTATCAAGGTAACGATTGTTGGAGAAGTCACACAGCCTGGTACGTATACGATATCGTCACTTGCTACTGTTTTTAACGCACTTTATGCTTCGGGTGGCCCTACAAATTCCGGGACGTTTAGAAACATCCAGATCATTCGTGGCAACACGATTGCAGATACACTCGACATCTATGATTTCCTGGTTTATGGTGATCAAAGTGATAATATCCGTCTTCGTGACCAGGATATTATTAAAATTGACCCATATCTCAGCAGAGTTGAACTGAGGGGAGAGGTTAAACAGCCCGCTGTTTTTGAAATAAAAGAAGGCGAGACACTTGGAGATCTTGTAGAATATGCCAGCGGATTTACAGAACGTGCTTTTACAAATAGACTCGTTTTAAGAAGAAATACTGACATTCAGAGAAGCATTTCGGATGTAAGCTGGCCAGAAGGATCAGATCTGGTATTGCAAAGCGGGGATGAGATTCGGGTCGGTGAGTTATTGGATCGTTTTGAAAATAGAGTTTCTATTCGTGGTGCTGTATTTCGGGAAGGTGAGTACGAACTGAATGAAGGGTTGATGCTTAGCGGCTTGATTGAAAAGGCTTCGGGACTGAGAGAGGATGCATACATGGAGCGTGGTGTTATATTCAGAACTCAGAATGATTTAACTGTAAGAACTCTTGCATTTTCAGTTGCTGATGTGATGAATGGAGTATCGGATGACATTTCTCTTCAAAGAGATGATGTTGTGCAGATATCGTCCCTTTTCGATTTACAGGAAGAGTATACAATTCAGGTTAACGGAGCCGTAAATGAAGGCGGTGAGTTTGCATATGTTGAGAACCTCACGATCAGCGATGCCATTTATCTTGCTGATGGGTTCAGGGAATCTGCCGCCCCTTATCGAATAGAAGTGAGTCGGCGTTTGACCAATGAAGACCGATTTGTGAAAGGAAATCAGCTTGCCGAACGGTTTCAATTTGATATTGATGAAAACCTGGAGTTCAAACCTGAAGATGAAGATTTTAAGCTTGAGCCATTTGATCAAATTCTGGTGCGTACGATGCCGAATTACAGGGCACAACAAAATGTGCAGATATCGGGGGAAGTAAATTTTCCAGGCAGTTACGTACTGGAAAACAGGAATGCACGGATAAGTGATCTAATTGAATGGGCCGGGGGTTTATCTGAATTTGCTTATCCTGAAGGAGCCTCTCTTACCAGAAATCCGGATTCCAATGCTCAGGCACTACAGGAACTCGAAGCGGTAGATGAGCAAATCCAGTTCGATACTCGCGGAAACTCAAAGGTGGGGATTCGTCTTGTTGAAATCATGCGTAATCCGGGCAGCGCTGAAGATTTACGGCTGCAACCCGGTGACGTGTTGGAAATACCAACAGAACTGCAGACGGTCAGTGTTGAGGGGGAAGTTCTATTTCCCGTGCAGGTACGATACGAAAAAGGATTATCACTTCGGGAAGCCGTAAGCAAAGCTGGCGGATTTACGAATCAGGCTCTCAAGAAACGTGCGTATGTAATCTACGCTAACGGTGAGGTTGACCGTACCAGGAAGTTCCTGTTTTTCAAGAATGACCCGTCGATTGAACCCGGCGCAACTGTGGTCATACCTTCTAAAGAGGAAGAAGCTGAAATAAGTCCGCAAGAACGAATTGCAATATACTCAACCATTGTATCGATGGCAGCCATTGTGACCAACACTATCTTCCAGATTCGCCGGTAAAAAAAATAAACATTGTATTTCTTTTTACGAAAAGAGTAATTGCTCAATAATCGAACATTTTTTTGATTATGAAACTCCTGACTCTAAGAGAAATACCATGTTTTCTTCCCGTCTCCCGTCCATCATGTCCCTCTAAAAATAAAATGTAAGGCGCAGGTCTCAATTCGCTCATACCCTTAAACATTCTGAAAAAGAGCAGAATGTAATTTATAAATGAGTGCAACTCACCATCAATAACAATTCAAGGGAGAAACCTATGAAACCAATACGACGACCCATTCTACATGTTTTTTTGATACTATTATTACTGCTTTATGTCGGAAATAAACCTGCCACTTCTCAAACGGTCGGAATTCAATCAACCCTATCTTCGATTGAGCTTATCTCGGGGGATTCGATCACACTTACGTTTTCGACTGACACTGCAGCAGATATCTACTTCTTTTCAGCAGAAATTGTATATGACCCTGATCAGCTGGTATTTGTAAATGCCGAAGCAGCCGGAGCCATGTTGCCGGATGGCCAGATTGTTTTCAATCAGATATCACCAGGAGTTCTCGGAATCTCAGTTACCCGAACGGATCCGCTGCTATCACCATCAACAGATGACCTTTTACAGGTATTTTTCAGCATTAAAAAATATCCGGTTGCAGGTGAAGGAGGGATATCCTATTCGAATATCACGTTTGCCGATTCCCAGGGAAATGATATTGATTTCACTGCACCAGTGGATACTGAATACAGCGTAAAGAAAACGATTGTTGACCTGAGCTTGACGATACCTCCTTCAATTACAGTAACGGAAGGAGAGTCTTTCAATGCCACAGGTGAAATTTTTGCGACAGGTATTACTATTGACGATGAAAACACAGATACCCTGAATGTCTGGATTGGCGTAAATGATGAAGATACGGATCCGGAAGGCTGGAGCGAAGATAAATGGGAGCTGATGACCTTTGTCGATCAAACCGGGACAGATTACTTTACATACAGTAAAGATATAGCCTATCAGCGTCCGGTTGGATTATATTACGTGGCCTTGAGAGGTGAGATTGTGAATTCTGGAAACTACACTTTCGGTGGAATCGGTGGTGTTTGGAATAGTTCAAGTAATCAGTCAGCCATATTTGACATTCAGCAGCAGGGCCAATACCAATACACGGTAGCAGAATGGAACTTCACCTATGACGAATATACCCCCAATCGTGCAATTT
>Ga0102934_1000423_pt1 | contig 28175 bp, 28 predicted proteins | sample SalPonR2_A_D1_MG_FD_78175 | JGI IMG/M metagenome (GOLD analysis project Ga0102934, IMG submission 78175) | Salt pond soil microbial communities from South San Francisco under conditions of wetland restoration - Salt Pond MetaG R2_A_D1_MG | ecosystem: Environmental > Aquatic > Marine > Intertidal... | reverse complement strand
CGCTCAGGGAATCTGGTGTGCGCTCGGCTTCCTGCCAGTGCTGGTGATCATCCAACGGGTGCAGCTGCAATGCCTCAAGGGTTGCTGCTGACGTGTCACTTGCCTGTTCGCCGGAGCTGTCAGCTGCGCTGTCGCCGGTGCCGTCGCCGAGTTGATCCCCCAGTCGTGGTACCAGCAGGAGCTGGTCGTAATATTCTTCAGCAGCAAGACCGGCCGCCAGCTTGAGGCGTTCAGGGCGTGGTGCCTCGGTGGGTAAGTGGTCGATACCGGGATTAATAGCGAGGTCGCAGGCCAGATCCCAGAGCCTGGGGTGGCGATCGTTGCGACGGCACGGGTGTAGATGGAGGATGTGTTTGACCAGATGTTCGAGCAGTGCCTGCTGTTCGCCGCCGGAAAAAAGAGCAAAATGTTGTGGTGAAACCATCAGGGTCGGCAGGGCATCGATCAGGGTCACAGCAACCGCCTTGCGCCCCTGATAGGGTCGGCGGCGGCACTGGAGGAGAAAATGACCGTAAAAAGGCCGCTGTTTCAGCAACCTGACAATCGCATCTTCAAGCTCGCGCATCGGTTTAGGTAGCATCCTGGCTGATTTTTCGGATGGTATCCAGAATCTCGGCATCGTACTTGTCCTGGCACAAAACCGCGGCGATGGCCGGGATCCGCAGCAGGCTTTTGACCATGGCAAAACGCATATCACGTGGGAGGATATCGATATAGGCAACCAGATGATCCTGTTCAGCTTCATCCCGGGGGATCTGTTGCTGTAGCAGGGAGGTTAATTCGTTGATAGTTGCGGCCTGGATATCGTCCCGCTGTTTTTCCGCTTGCTCGGCAACCTCAGGCCAGTGTTGGAGGATGTCTTCAGCACTTAAAGGGCGCCGGCGTTGCTCGTTGCACCACTGCAGAAAGGCCACGGCAGCTTCTTTGCCGATGACGCCGCTGTAAACCTCCATTTCCAGTGGTTGAGGAAAGCGACAATGACGGCGCAGCCTGCTGACCATTTCCCAGGCGCGCTCCGAAGGTTCGATATTCATATCAAAACTGGTGTTATTGAGGGCCAGCAGGTGCTGATGAGAACCAATAAAGTGACGTACTGATTGATCGAAATCAGCTTGTTGAGCATAGTGAGACCAGCAGGTGGGGTCGGTCTCGACCTGAATGACCACCATGCGATCCAGCAGGGCGCGATCCAGCGGGGCGACCTGGTAGCTGCCATCGGGGGGGTTGATGGCAACCACGACACGGTGCTGAGGTGCCAGTTTGTGGGTGTGCAACGCGCGTTGTTGTCCCTCGGACGGCGGCTCAACAAACTGAAAAATCGCCTGCAGGGTGTCTTCCTGTTGGGCGCGATTGAGTTCATCACAGTGAACAACCGTCGCCGCAGCATTGTCGGCCGGCCACCAGGACGGGCGGGACCAATGCATGGTCTTGTCGATGCGATAGGGAATACCCACCAGGTCACCAACTTCCATCTGTCCCAGGCGTAAAGGGATGTAACTGCGTTTGATCTCGCGACAGACCTGAATAATGCCGGCTGTTTTACCAACACCGCGGTGACCAACAACACAGGGGGTCAGGTCGGTCGTCGTCAGAATTTCTTTGAGCACAATCTTCATCTGTTCGATATTCATGGTTTACTCATTTTGACTCGGCATGGCGGGGACAGCTAGTGCCTCAATGATTGCAGAATAAAGAGGGTAAACAATACCTTAATATGCCGGAAGGCACAGGCGAAAGTCAAAGGGCGGCTGGGCCGCTGCAGATTGGCGATCACGGGTTGACAGCTGGTCAGGTGGGGAGTTAGGTGAGGATTTCCTGGGTTTTGTGTTTAAGCAGCTCAATGACTTCTTCATTAAGGTGAAAACGTTCATAGCTGCTTTCGTGCAGATCCACTTTGTTGGATAGCTGGTGGGCACAAAAGTTGAACTGACAGGCAAGTATGTTTGCTGTATAGGCTGCCGCACTGACCTCCGGCTCAGTCGGTGCTGTGCGAAGGTGGTGATGTGAGCGAATAGCTTCAACCAAAAAAGGCGGTAGACTCCACCATTGTGCCAGCATGGCGCCGATTTCAGCATGATCTGTGCCGTAAAGGCTGCGTTCAGCTTTCAGTAGCGGCCATTGATTTTCGTCGGAAAGTTCAATCGCACGCTGGAATTTCTCCGGCAGGTAGTTCGCTAACAACAGTTTGCCCATATCGTGAAGAAGTCCGGCAATAAAGGCGCGATCCTGCATGGCGATATTGCTGCTGTAGGTCAGTTTGATCAACAAACGGGCGATTGTTGCGCTGGCAATCGAATGTTTTTTAAAGTGGTTGATATCAAAACCGGGAATCTTGCTGGTAGCGGAGTTAACTGCCTGATACACCGACTCTGATAATACCAGGTTCTCGACGATGTCTGTGCCCAGGACAATAATCGCTTTTTTAACGGAGTCAACAAGAAAGCGCTGACCAAAAAGGGCTGAGTTACCCCAATGCAGAAGGATAGCGGATAGACTGACATCCTGACTGATAGCCTCAGTCATTCTTTCAATGTCAATGTCATCATCGCTGATACAGTCGCGTACCTGACTATAGGTTTCCGGCAGGGTTGGGAGCAGGGGGATGGTGTTGATCAGTTTTTGCAACTCAAGGCTATATTTGCGCTGATATTGCGCTTGCCGCAGGGCGCTGCGAAGGATCTCTTTCAGTTCAATATCAATCCAGGGTTTGGGTATGATCTGCTGAGTATAGCCTTGTGCTAAAGCTTGTAGCACAGTGGCGTGCCGGGGGTGACCCGTGAGGAACAGACGAATCGTCGTTGGGTGGTGCTCACGGATCTCGCTGAGCAGGCTGATGCCGGCCATTTCCTTCATGACCGCAGCACTAACCACCAGATCAACCGGTTTATCCTGCAACAGCTGCAGAGCTTGACTAGCGCTGGAAACGAAATGACATTCCCAGTCCTCCTTTTGCAGTAATCTCTGCAGTGCTGTCAGGACCTCGGGATCTTCGTCAATAAAAAGAATGTTAGGCGTGTCACTCATCAATCAGATTCCAGTAGTCAACAAGACGGAAAAAATGGCATTGAATAAGACACGCATGGTAACACAAAGGGTAAAGACTTGTTAACCTCTATTTATGAAAAAATTCTGACTTACTTGTGAAGTTTTGTTCCTCGTTCCTGTAATTGCAACAATTCACAGTTCTCAAAACAAATCTGGCGAAAATCTTCAGAGATACGCTCATCAATAGCAGCACTCTTCCAGAACAGAATAGCAGATTGCCGGGCATCGGTAAGCTCTGCCTGTGCTTCTTTGCGCAGAGATGGCGGAGTAAACAAGCGTGCCGGAATTTCACCGGCCAAGGGTTCATAGATGGTGGGACGCACACCATAGGTCGGGGCCAGAAGGTAATTGTCTTTGCCGTGTGGCAAAAATGAAATGTTGCCGAAATGCTGGTTAGCATTGCCGATCATGTCACTGAATAGAGCCAGCCAATGAAGTTTTTTGGCTTCACTTAAGGGGATGATCCCCTGCCTCTGCAGACGTGTTGCCGCCGACACCCAATCATCGCAGGGCTCCTGAATACGGGTGTGAAGGGCACGTAGGGAAATGACCGGCAGGCGCCCGAAAGCGCCACGGCGATCAAAGCGTTTCACGCATAGAAAGGTTTGATTGCCGGTGATGATCAGCCGTGAACGCGCTGCGTTTAATCCGGCAATGCGGATCGCATCAAGTGCCAGATGTTCACATACGAGCAGATCCGCATAGCGTCTGGCCTCCTTGCTGTCAGCAGCCGGTGAAAATTTGACCAGCATCTGGCAGGGCGTGCCGCGTTCATTGAGGCAAACTGAAAACTTGGGTTGTTCGCCGCTCAGTTGCACCGGAATGATCTCTCTAGCCAGGGTTTTTAGCGCTTTTTGCTGGTAGATAAGAGCCTGGCTACCAGGCTCAATCAACTCGGGTGGATTGTGCACCAGCTCAAAATAGCGGGCCAGGGATTCTTCACCCAGAATCAGGTTACCGGGGCGATCCTCACCACAATGACTGGTAGCATTCAGCATATCCTCTTCAGTCCAATCGGTGAGTCGTGGTGAAAGTTTAAGGTAGTCACCGAAACGATGAGCAAAAGCACGAGCACTATAGCCGTTAATCAGCAAGTCCTGGATTTGCCATGGTAGCTGGTGGAAAATTTCGCCACTGCAGGCAATGGATTGCCACCAGTATTGGCCGCCTTGTAATGGGGTTAGCTGGCCGTAAGGATGAACGTCGCCTTTGGCGTCGATACTGTAAACCGGGAGGCGATTATATTCGTGTCCTGGTTTTTTGGGCAGGCCGTAGCAGGTTGCGCGCCCCTTTCCCATGACAACAATCTCCTTCTGCATGGTGTTGATCAGTCGTGACAAGGTCGGTTGGCTGATGCCGAGTTCGCGGGTTAACTCGCGAGCCGTCATCACCCGATCGGCCAATAGCAGTTGTAATTGTTGTCGATTGGTTTTCATACAGCCCCCTTGATGAATATAAAGATAGGGGTAAAGATACTGAATAAGACCAGCAAATCAAGGATAAACTTATTTGTTAGAATAAAAAAATGATCAATATTGCCAAGGCAAATCAGGACACAGGCAGATCGCTGTACCCTGATTCAGGTAAATGAAGGGGAGGGGAGGATCAACGAGAAAAACTGCGGGATTTTTGCCGGGAAATTTTTCCGATAAGCCAGCCGCCCAAAAACACAGCAGCGCCGGCAAGAAACCACTGGATCATGTTGGAGCGGTGAAAACTACTATTTTCTTCACGTAAAACTTGTACTTCGCGGTTCAGAGACTGGTTTTGCTCTTCGAGTAGCTGGTTGTTCTCGTAAAGGGTCAGAACATCGGCAGAGCTTTCGCGTAAATTCTCATATTGTTCGGTCATTTGTTTCAAATTTGTTCGTGTTTCTTCAAGTTGAATAACCAGATTGGTATTTTCCACTGCGTCCTCGTTAACATCCTGCAGTTCAGTATAGCGAGCCTGCAGTTGTCTGTAGTCTTCTTCGAGGGCGGCGATTTGCGCTTGCAGTTGTTCAATAATGAGCGTTTTGGGGGGTTCAGCGGTAATGTACTGTTGAAGCACATAACCCTCTGATCCATCAGGGGTGCGCACCTGGTAAAAGTTGCCCTGCTCAGCCAGAATCGTTACCGGGGTGTTTGATATAAGCCTTTCGAGCACCTGATAGTCATTGCTGGTGTTGTTGCGAACCGTGACGACCAGCGTATCGGAAATATAACGGGTTTCAGCCGTTGCTGTACCGGCAAGTAGTACGGCCAGCAGACTAACCAAAAATATCAATTTCAACTTCATCGGGTTATCCTCTTAAAATATGGGTACGAACAAAGACAGGTGCTGATACTAACGCCAATGACGTCGGAATTCAAGTTACCTTCGAGCCGGTTCCTGCAAAGATTATTTCCCTTTGTCTTTACAGAAGAACAGTTGTATAGACTGCCGATAAGCAGAAGTTATCACAGCTGAGATCAGATATGCCCATAAAGGGAGGAAATGTACAAACTATCTGCTGTAGCCACTACCGATAGCTGCGAAGGGCAGGCGCACATCGAGGGCGGGAACCTGGTCTAAAACCCAACCGGTGAAGGTGTTGCTGTTAGGGCCGGGAAAAACGCGGTATTCGTTTGGCCACGGGTAATTGTGAGCGGCGGCTTGAATCTGGGCGATCAGGGAGTCGACTTCGCTACCGCGGTAGTCGGCCAACAGACGGGGTTTTTTGCCGTACCAGTAGCGATCAGGCACATCAGCTTCCACCCGCAGTACTGGCAGTCCGCGGTTACCGCGCCAACCAATGACTTCGTAGACGGTGTAGTGTGGTTCGTCCATCCCTTTGGTGGCAATCCAGGTATGGACGGCAAACCAACCCCGCCAACCCCAGGCACGGGCTGCATAGATCTGAACCACCGCTTCCCGGTTATTTGCCGGGTCCGGAGCTATCCCTGCCGGTTGTCTACTTGCAGTGCGCCAATCTCCATCGGAACAGCCATTCAGTAAAATGAACAGCGACAGTACTGACAGGATAATGAATCTTCTCATGATGACATTTTCCTTTACTCTATCGACGGAAGGATGGGCCTGAATTATTTATACTGTCGCATGCAGAAGGTTTTGCTGACAAGAGCAGGTCTTTTGAAATTATAGACTTTCTTTGACAGTGCCGACTTGACAGACTATCGTTGACAACGAAAAACAGCATAATTAAATGGATCAGACTGAAGGGAAACTTTATGGGAATTGCCGCTGATATTGTCGTTATTGTGGTCGCCGCATTGATCGGCGGTTTGATTGCCCAGCGTTTGCGTCAACCACTGGTCTTGGGATACATCATGGCGGGAGTGGCAATCGGACCCTTTGCCGGTGGTTTGTCCGCATCGGAAGTTCATGAGATTGAGAAGCTGGCGGAAATCGGCGTGGCCCTGCTGTTGTTTGCCCTCGGGCTTGAATTCTCTCTGAAGGAGCTCAAGCCGGTCAAGTATGTCGCCCTGATCGGCGGCCCGATCCAGATTCTGACCACCATCGGCTACGGTTATCTGATCGGGCGCTGGTTCGGTTGGGAGGCCGGACCGTCCTTGTGGATGGGGGGGCTGATTTCTATTTCCAGTACCATGGTGATCCTCAAAACCCTGATGGCTCAGGGGATGATGGGGACCCTGTCGAGTCGGGTGATGATCGGCATTCTGATTGTTCAGGATCTGGCGGTTGTTCCTCTATTGATTTTGTTGCCACAAATCACCAACCCGGCCGCCGGTTTACCTCTGTTGGGTTTTGCCGTCGTCAAATCCATCATTTTTCTGGCCATCATGCTGATCCTTGGCACCCGCCTGTTACCTTTTCTGCTGATGCGGGTCGCCCGCTGGAATTCCCGTGAACTGTTTCTGCTGACCATTACTGCTATTGGCCTGGGCATCGGCTATGCCACGTATCTGGCCGGTCTTTCCTTTGCCTTCGGAGCCTTTGTTGCCGGGATGGTGCTGAGTGAATCAGACTATGGTCATCAGGCCTTAAGCGATATTATTCCGTTGCGGGATCTGTTCGGTTTACTGTTTTTCACCTCAGTGGGTATGCTGCTCAATCCCGAGTTTCTGATTGAAAACTGGCTCGGCGTGTTCAAACTGGTGATGCTGGTGGCTGTTGGTAAAGCCCTGATCATGGCAGTCATTGTCCGCGGGTTCGGTTATGGCAATGTTGTACCGCTGGCGGTGGCCCTGGGGATGTTTCAGATTGGCGAATTTTCCTTCGTTCTGGGTCAAGTTGGATTCGCCGGAGGTTTTTTGAGTACAGAACAGCACTCTTTTTTGCTCTCTGCAACTATTATCAGTATGTTGATGACCCCTCTGGTTTCAGGTTTTACGGCACCTTTATATCGCTTGCAGCAACGCCTGTTCAAACGCGAAAAGCTTGAAACTTTTAACCTTCCCCCCGACGGTCTTCACAATCATGTGGTGATTGCCGGTGGTGGTCAGGTGGGCCAGAGTGTGGCTTATATCCTGACCAAGCTCGATGTGCCGTTTGTCGTGATCGATCTGGCCCAGAATTCGATCAAGGAGTGTCAAAAACAGGGGTACCCGGTCATCTTTGGCGATGCCGCGCAACCAGTGGTCCTGGAAGCGGCCAATCTGTCCGAGGCGAAACAGCTGCTGATCACCGTTCCCAATATCGTAACAACCGAAGCGATTGTCCGCCATGTTCATATGAGCTTCCCCGCTTTGAGCATGGTGGTCCGTGCGGTGGGGGCAGAGCAGATGAAAGCCCTCTATGATGACGGGGTGTATATGGTTATTAACCCGGAACTGGAAGCCGGGCTTGAAATCGCCCGGCAGGCGCTGCTGAATCTGCACATTCCGGTACCACTGATCCAGAAATTTACTGATGATGCCCGGCGGGAACGTTACTATGGCGATCGTGGCCAGCAGACCGTAGAACAGGATCTCCATCTGCTCAAACATGCCCGTGATCTGATTGAGTTGACCTGGGAAGAGATTCAGGAAGAAAGTCTGCTGGTGGGTAAAAGTCTGCGTGAACTGAACCTGCGCCAGCAGACCGGGGCGTCGGTGGTTGGCGTGTTACGCAAAGGAACCTTTATCAGTAACCCGTCAGCGGATCTGGTCTTTGCGGTTGGAGATCTTGTGGCGTTGATCGGCAATCGCCAACAGTATGAAGCCGCCTGGCAAACAAAGGAGCCGCTTGTCAGTGCTCAGTGATCCTTGCCGACGGCGATAAAAAAACACGACCGGGGCGATCCTGTCAGGAACTGCCCCGGTCGTGTTGTGTTGCCTGTTGAGAAATCAATCTGAATAACTGTTGTTAGCTTTGAAGATCCGCTGCAATGAAGCAGCAGCGGATCTTCAAAGCTGTTAGTAATGTCTTACTTATGGAAATTCTTGGCGGCTTTGGCAGCCCAGGCCTTATCGCGGCTGCCGTGGCAGCTCAGACAGGCAAAGTCGACTGTTGTAAAACCGCGTGTAAATGTTGATTTTTTGCCGTTTTCTTCAACTTCATAGAACATCTCCGCGTCTTTGTCGGTATTGATCTTGAAGATATGGGTCCGGACATCGCCGGTATATGAAGCGACGCTGATAGCCGACTTGGTGCTCTTCGGCATGTGGCATTCGATGCAGGTTGTTCCCTGCTTGCCGTGGGTCGTTTTAGCATAGCTGGCGGCGATATCGCTGTGGCATTCGGCACAGTTGTTTTTCGCTTCTATCGCCCGTTTGTGCGGATCGTGACAGGTGACACAGGACAGATCTTTGTGAACCCCGGCCCTGAGCTCATTGATCTGCTCATGGTGCTTGATGAAGCCACCGCTCACTGGCGGTTCCGGGCCCATGCCGCCACGCTGGTGGCACTTGCCACAGGATTCAGCCGCTGTATTAATGACGATGTTTGCTTTGGCCGGTGCCTTGATGTGAGCATCACCGGGGCCGTGACATTCTTCACAGCCGATGCCGTTTTCTGACCAGGTCCCGATCATTCCGGGCAGACCGTCCTGATTACCTTCCGGGCTGTAGTTGGTCATGTGGCAGGGACCACATTTGTAGGCTTTTTTCTGGCCTTTGCTATAGTAAGACCATGACGCATCTTCCAGGTTGTACTGGGTTTTCGCCTCGGAACCATCCTTGGCACTGGTGATGATATACCCCTCCAGGTCGATGTAGCGGGCTTTTTTGTTAGCGCCGCCGATAACATAGCTGATGTCGCTCCAGCGGTAGCCGGGAGGCAGGGGCACTTTGGCGCTACTGGCCTCTTCCGCCGTGCGCAGTTTCCAGGGGTGTCCGGTTGATTGCCAGCTGTTAAATTGATCCTGATGGCATTCAAAACACTGCTCGGAGCCGACATAATCTGCGGCACTAGCCGGTAGCGCCAACATGACAAGCGCGAGCAGCAGTAAGCCTGCCAAACCTGTTTTCTTCATTTGTTACCTCCATAGTTGTGGTGAGGAGTGGGGGCAGGCAATCGTGGCCGGAATTATTAGTGGCAGCTGGACACGTTTGCCAAGGATAAATACTGATGTTGCCTATCCTAGAAGGATGCCGTCAGCAAAACCAGATAAAACTTATCAACAATAGGGGTCGGTGTTGTGAAGTAAACTTCACAGGATTTAACAGGCTGAAATAATTTAGCATTTCAGTCGCTATGGCAGGAAATGAGGGGGTAGCTAAGGTCAGGATTCCAAGCTTTTACAGATGTAGGATAAGCAGGTGGCGGCACGTTGACCGTTGGTGGTGAGCTCGTACATCTTATCCGTGGTTTGCTCAATAAAACCGGCTTCGCGCAGGGCTTTAAGGTGAAAATTGACCTTGGTGTGGTCCTCAATTTCCAGAGCGCGAACCAGATCCATAAAGCGCATCTGTCTCTGGCGACTTAACAGCTGCAAGGTTTGGCGGCGTAAACCATTGGCAAGCACATTGAAGATTTTATCCAGATCGACGGCTTCGGTTTCTTCGCAGAAACGGGCTTTTTGCAGGTTCAGCCGCACGGTTAACATCAGGCCATCAATCTTGAACGGCTTGACAATGTAGTCATCAGCTCCCTGCTGCAGAGCCTGAACGGCATTCTGCACCGACGCATAGGCGGTCATGACGATAATACGGGTGCGCGGTGCCTGTCTTCTGATTAATGGGATGGCGGTCATGCCGTCAGTTCCCGGCATCACCAGGTCGAGCAGGATCAGATCAAAGGACTTCTGCTGCAGTCGAATCAGAGCATCATCAGCGCTCGGGGCCGCTACCGCCTGTAAGCCTTCCTGCTCCAGAACTTCCACCAGGGTGGTCCGTAACTCATGATCGTCGCCAACAACAAGGCCAGGGGTCATCAGGTTTTCTCTCTTTTTTGACTGATTTTGTCGTTAAAGGGGAATTTCAGGGTGACCTGGGCGCCATTCACGCCATGGCGCGGGGCGATCTGAATGGTGCCGTCATGCTGATTCATAATGCCGTAGCAGATGGAAAGACCAAGACCGGTCCCCTGGCCGACCTCTTTGGTGGTGAAAAAAGGTTCCATCATCCGGGCAAGATTTTCTTCCGCAATCCCTGTGCCTGTGTCCTCCACCTGGATAATAACCTCATCGTCCTTGACCCAGCCACTGATTTCAAGTGTTCCTCCTTCCGGCATCGCATCAATGGCATTGATGAACAGATTCAGGAACAATTCTTCAAGTTTGATATGGTTGCCTTCGATGGTCGGCAGGGTTGATATGTTGTCAATAAATTGGTGGTTACTGGTTCGATAAGAAGCCATTTCCCATGCGGATTTGACGATGGGTCTTAACGAGACCTGAACAAGTTCGGTATCAGGGGTTTTGCCGCCGGCAAAGATCAACAGTTCCCTGGCAATGTGGGAAGACTTATCGATGCTCTTTTCAATAATATTCAAACGGCCGGCAATTTTTTCCGGAAGTTCTTTGACCTCGCTATGCTGGCGCAGCATCTCCAGTTGCAGCGAGGCATTGGCCAGCGGATTGTTGATTTCATGAGCGATGCCGGCAGCCAGGCGACCGATGGCACTGAGTTTTTCGCTATTTGCAGCGAGCTGCAGGCGTTCGGTAATCATCTCTTCACGCTGATCCATAAAGGTGTCGAGGGCGTACATGAGAAAGTGGAGGATAATAAAGGCACTGACGGCCCGCCACACTTCAATCGGCAGAATCAGGACCGTTCCAGATGGTATTGCTCCGGCACAGATGCCATAGGCGAAAAAGGCCGCTCCCGCACCAACAAAATTAAAGGCACCACGCAAGCTCTGACGAGTAAGTTGCCAGGCATAGAGAAAAAATCCTGCCGCCGTTAACAGGGTCGCCGGCAGGGCGATCAGCAGGCGCAGGTCGTACTCAACGGTGCGTAGTAGTTGCGCATCTTTCCAGGGGTGGAGGAGGAGCAGGTGAGCAAAAAAAATGATCAGCATGACGACAAAAAATCCGCGTAGCCAAGGCCTGCTCTTTTTAAGCAGTGAGGCATTCAGGGAAATGCCGAAGAGGAATAAAAATACAAAGGAGATCAGCGCCAGCAGCAGACTGACGTGGCGGATAGGAATCAGCCATTGAACTGACCCTGACAGTTGCAAATGACGATACATTTCAACCCACTCGTGCAGGGCGTGGGTGAAAGCAAAAATAGCCAGCAGCCAGAATAATCCGGCAATCTGGAGGTTAACAAAGGCTCTGCGCCGTGAGGTGATGGCGATGCCGATGGCAAAGAACACCGCTCCATAAGGAAGATAAACCAGAAAAATTTGGGTCGGTGACAGGTTCATGGCATTCTCTGATCGGTTATGTAGCAGGATTCCGATAGTAAAAGATTGTCAACTATCACTGATCCTTACCAGCGGCGACAAAAATCTCTTTGTTCAGCAACCCTTCTGTACCGATATTGCCGATGGTGGTCAGGCGGATGGCCAGAATCACCGTCAGGGCCGTTCCGGCAAAGATGGCGATCATGATGGCGATCTGGTATTTGATGGCGGTCATGGGGTCGCCACCGCCGAGAATCACGCCGGTCATCATGCCCGGCAGGGCCACCAGGCCGATCGTCGCCATGGCAGCAACCGTTGGCGCCAGGGCAGCCTGGAAGGCTTTGCGGATAAATGGCAGCAGGGCCTCGCGCAGGTTCGCCCCCTGGGACAGGCTCAGGGTATAGGCTTTTTCTTGCTGCCGCAAACCGTCATAAAAGGTTTGAATACCGATAATGTCGGCCCGCAGGCAGTTGCCCAGGATCATGCCGCTGATGGGGATCAGGTATTGAGCGCCAAGGGCTGCGTTATCCTGAAAAATAAAGAGAATAAAAAACAGCAGCGGAACCAGGGTGCCGACCAGCAGTGACACAAAAACCCCGAGAGCCACCCGGCTCAGGCGCAATCCGCAGCCGCGCACGATGGATAAATCGGCAACCACCAGCATCACCAGCAGCCACAGTCCGGTGAGCAGCAGATTGTCCAGATCAAAAATCACCTGGAGATAAAAGCCGACGAACAACAGCTGTACGGTCATGCGCACAATGGCGATCAGGGTGTCACTGATCATCGGCAGGCGCAGCCACAACATGATGGCCAGAGGGGCGGCCAGCAGCAGGTAGGCAAATGCCAGGTTGAAAAAACTGATATCGACGATGGTCATACCGACCTCCGGCTGTGCTGCTTTAAATTGATGACCCGATCAAATGTTTCGACCAGAACCGCATCGTGGGAGATGGCCACAACCGTCGTTTCGGTTTTTCCCTTGAGCAGTTTTGCAATGGCGCTTCCATTGTCCTGATCGAGGGCGGAGGTTGGTTCATCGAGCAGCAGGATGTCGCGCTCAAGCAGGAGCGCACTGATGACTGCCACCCGCTGGCGCTCACCACCGGAGAGCGACGATGTCGGTTTGTTCAGGAGGCTGTCCGGTAGGTGGAGCTGTTCCATCAATGCGGCTATCTGATCAGGATCCAGGTGTAAATGCTGGTTGTTTTTGTAACCGAAGGGGCGTCTCAACGCCGCTTCGACCGTGCCCTCGCCAAGGTCGGGTTCCTGATCGACATAGGCCATGCGGCAGCGCAATTGCCAGGCGGACTGGGGGGTCAGCTTTCTGCCGAAAATGGTAATCGATCCCGCCGTTGCTGGAACAAACCCGAGCAGACTGCGCAGCAGGGTGGATTTTCCGTAGCCGGACGGAGCGGTTAGCAGGGCCTTGTCTCCCCGATCAAAGGTCAGCGACAGCTCAGAAAAGAGCGTGGAACCACTCCTTGAAAGGGCGAGATCAGTAATCACGATAGCGGAGCCTGAGGTGCTATGGGTCTCGGAGAATGGTGTCATGTTCCTCTTTTTTGCAGCAGCACCGTACTGAATTCTTCCATCAATCGGTTTTTTACCAGGCAGCAGCCAAGCTGCTGATAGGATTTACGGATATCGAAGTTGTATTCCCACAGCATGCCGGACAGCAGGATGATGGCACCAGGAGCCGTCCGTGCCATCAGACCGGCAGCTACATCCAGAAGGATATCGCCATAAATATTCGCCAGCACCAGATCAAATCCCGATTCTGTCAGGGTGTCAAGGGTGCCGCAGTGGTGGGTGACGGCGTCAACCCGGTTGAGTTCACAGTTGTGTCGGGCGCTGGCAACCGCAGACTCCTCAATATCGACACACCAGGCGTGGCCGCCAAAGATCTTAAGAGCAGCAATAGCCAGGACGCCGGTGCCGCTGCCAAGATCAAGAATCTTCGGCGGCTCGGCAAAATTCAATGTTTCCATGATTTCGAGGCAGCTGCGGGTCGTTTCATGGTCGCCGGAGCCAAAGGCTCCGCGCGCCATGACGATGGCCATACGGTGGTTGTCAGGAGCGGCAGTACCCGGTGGGACGATGACAAAACCATCACCAATCAGCAGGGGAGAAAAGTCGGTGCGGGCAGCAGCAGATGAAGGTAAGGGCATCATGGCAACAGGCCTGTTCCTTTGAGAATCAGCAGGATGATGGTGTAACTGAGTGCTGATAGCAGCGTTGACAACATGACGATGGAACCGGCCAGTTCTGCATCCCCCTTCATCTGGTGGGCCATGATGTAGGTGGCGGTTGCGGTTGGGGTTCCTGCCATTAGAATGCCGATCCCCAGATGCTGACCGCTGACACCAAGGGGCAAGAGGATAGCGGTCACCATCAGGGGCAGCAGGGCGAGCTTGATCAGGGTCGCAAGCCCGGCGATTTTAAGATCACCCTTGAGTTGACCTAAAGAGAATGTGCCACCGATGGCCAACAGCGCCAGCGGCAGGGACAGTCCGGTGGAGATATCGAGGGCACGATCAATGATGACGGGCAGCGGCAGTTCGAAAAAGCTCCACAACAGACCGAGGAAAGAGGCGACAATCAGGGGGTTGAGAGCAAGTTGCCGCAGCCAATTGGTTTTGTTGCCATTCTGGCGTCCCTGATGTGGCAACAACAACGCCAGAATGGCAAAAAAATTCAGCACCGGTACCAAAAATCCCATGAGCATGCCGGCGCTGGTTAATCCATCTTCGCCGTAAGCATTCATACAGATAGCCAGGCCGACGTAAGCGAGGTTGCCACGAAAGGATCCCTGGCTGAAACTGCCCTTGATCGGCCCGGGATAGTGCCGCAATCCGGCATAGCTGTAAGAGACAAAAAAGCCGGCAGCGATAGCAACAGAGGACCCGATCACCAGGCCGGGGTTGAAAAAAACGTTGAAGTCAGCCTGGCCGATACGATGAAACAGCAACAGGGGGAGAAAAACCACGTAAACCAGCCTGTTGGTTTGCTTCAGGAAATTGTCATCCATCAATCCCAGGCGGCGTAGCAGAGTGCCCAGGGCAATTACCAGAAAGACCGGCATGACAATAATGATGGTTTCAATAAATGGTTGCATTGGGCTCCTTCCGATCGCGTCGCTAAAATAGATCAAAAGCGGGGCTGCTGTCTATTGTCCATCCGTCGTGAACGTACCGGTTTGTGCATGCAGATTATTATTGACCGGACAGGTTGCTTGACCTACAATCGGATATTCAGTTTTCTATATGTTTTGTGAGGGATAAATCTTGTAATAACTTTGTCAGCGTCGCTTCTGTGGCAAAGCACATTGCAACGCCAAAGCCCTGACACTAAACTGAGTGCTCTTGTCCAAGAGAAGCTATCAAGCTTATAGCAAAAATAAGGAATGATCGTGTTGTTAAAAAAAATATCAGCTCTGGTGCTTGTTGTTACTGGTTTACTCTTGTTGTCAGGTTGCCCTGGTGGGCCACCTCCGGCGTCGGTTGTTGTCGGGGAACAGGCTCCTGAGTTTACCCTGCTCAATATGGAAGGTGAAAGTATCTCGCTGTCCGATTTTCGGGGCCAGGTTGTGGTGATGAATTTCTGGGCGACCTGGTGTCCCCCGTGTCGTGAAGAAAAGCCGACCATGGAGCAGCTTTACCAGCAGAAAAAAGATGATGGTCTGGTGATTCTGGCAATCAATGTGGAAGAAAACCCTCATCAGGTGGTCAGTCAGTATCTTTTGCAGCATTCCTACAGCTTTCCGATTCTGCTTGATGGCATCAAGGCGGAAGTGCAGGCGCTCTATGGCGTATTTCGCTACCCCGAATCTTTTATCATCGACCGCGACGGTACGGTGGTTGAACATATTATCGGCGGTCGTGACTGGATGCAGAATCCAACCTACGGCATGATCGAATCGCTGTTGAACAACTGATAAGGTTTAATTTACGTGGATTTTGGTAGCGACATTACTATCTGGATCGCCTTTATGGCGGGAGTTCTCTCGTTTGCGTCACCTTGTGTGATTCCTCTGGTTCCTTCCTATCTGACCTATATCACCGGGATGTCCTTCGGCGAGCTGGATCAATCCCAGCAAGATACCAAGGCCAGAGCCCGGGTATTTATCCACAGCCTGATTTTTATTGCCGGGTTTTCGTTCGTCTTTATCACCCTGGGCGCCATGGCCGGTCTAGCGTCGGCATCGGTTCAGTACTATCTGCGCGAAGGTCTGGGGGTTATCCAGAAAGTCGGCGGGGTGGTTATTTTTCTGTTCGGCATCCATATAAGTGGACTGTTCCGTTTTACCTCCCTGCTTGGTGAAAAGCGCCTCCACGTGCGCAACAAGCCCGCCGGTTTTGTTGGTACCTTTGTAGTGGGTATTGCTTTTGCTGCCGGCTGGACTCCCTGTATCGGCCCGATCCTTGGGGCCATTCTGGCAATTGCTGCTGGTAGTAGCGGTGGTGCCTGGCAAGGGGTTCTGCTATTAAGTTTCTATTCGGCCGGGTTGGGGATCCCGCTGTTGATATCCGGATTGTTGTTTCATTCCTTCCTTAATTTCTTTGATCGTTTCAAGCGTTATATCCGCATTGTCGAAATTGCTACCGGGGTGTTGTTGATGACTGCCGGTGTCCTCTTGTTCTTTGATCAGTTTGGTCGTATTGCTATTTTCCTGTATCAGGTTTTCCCCACCGACCTGGGCTGATTTTTCCGGTCTTTTTGCTTGATCTTTTGTTGCTCTTGCTCTAGCTTTTGAAACTCAATTTCAGTGGCTTGCAAAAGGAGTGATTGCGATGGATCGCGCTTCGGTTTTCAATCAGTACCTGCGTACCAAAGGGTTAAAAAATACCCGTCAGCGGATGATTATTCTTGAAACCTTTCTGGATTCTGCCTCACATTATTCGACCGAAGAACTCTACCAGGTGCTGCGCCAGGACCATCCACGCATCGGCTATGCCACAGTTCATCGAACCCTGAAACTTTTTGCCGAGTGTGGCATTGCCACTGAATTGAACTTTGGCGACGGTCAGGCCCGTTTTGAACCCCTCTATACGGATCATCATCATGACCATCTGGTGTGTACCCGCTGCGGAAAAATTATTGAGTTTGTCGAACCCCGGATTGAGCAACTGCAGCGCGAGGTGGCGCAGCGCTATGATTTTACTGTTGAAAGTCATCGCCACGAACTCTATGGCCGCTGTATCAAATGCAGCCAATAATCCTGACCCTGTTCTTTTTAGCCTGAACACCGAAAGAAATGTCCGGTATGTCTGACTCTGCCTCTTCATTGCCTAAAGTTATTCTTGTTGGTCACCCGAATGTCGGCAAAAGTGTTTTATTTAATGCTTTGACCGGAGCCTACGCCACCGTCTCCAATTATCCCGGCACCTCAGTCGAGGTCTCCTCAGGACACTGCGTTATTGCTGATCAGCGCTACGAGATTCTTGATACTCCCGGCATGTATTCGCTGATGCCGATCACTGAAGAAGAACGGGTCGGCAGACAGATTCTGCTCCACGAAGATCCACAAGTGGTTGTTCATGTGATTGATGCGCGCAATATTGAGCGCATGCTGCCGATGACCTTGCAGTTGGTAGAAGCCGGCCTGCCGCTGGTGCTGGTGGTCAATATTCTCGATGAGGCCGAGCGCCTTGGCATGAAGCTTGATCTGGAACAGTTGCAGCAGCGTCTTGGAGTGCCGGTGATCGGCGCGGTGATGAAGCGTAAGATTGGCCTCGATGAGCTGTTTACCGCGATCAAGAATTATCGCGTCTGTCCCCATAAGGTGTTTGTTTATCGCGAGGACCTTGAGCAGGATATCACTGTGGTCGCCAAACTGTTGCGCGGTGAGTATCGCTTGAGTACCCGCGCTCTTGGCATGTTGCTGATTCAGGGGGATGAAGATATCAAGCAGCTGGTTCAGCAGCAGGAAGATAGCGACCACCATAACCAGTTACTGGAGGTATTACGGGAAATCCGCTTTCGCCGCCGGGCTGATCTGCATCTGCAGATCGGGATGGAACGCCGCCATATCGCCAAGCAGATGCTCGCTGGGGTGGTAACCCAAACCAGGGGTGCGGAGGAATCTTTCGGCGAAAAATTATCCGTCTGGATGATGAACCCATATACCGGTGTCCCGCTGTTGCTGCTGGTGGTTTATTTTGGTCTGTTCCAGTTTGTCGGCGTTTTCGGTGCCGGCACCCTGGTCGATTTTCTTGAAGGATTTCTGTTTGAAGAATACATCAACCCGCCGGTGATTGCTTTTACCCAAAACTATCTGAAGGCGGAGTGGTTGTTTGAGTTGATCGCCGGAGAATACGGTATCTGGACACTTGGGGTGCGCTACGCCGTTGCTCTGGTGTTGCCGATTGTCGGCGCCTTCTTTCTGGTTTTTTCAGTATTGGAGGATAGTGGTTATCTGCCGCGATTGGCGATGATGCTCGATCGGATCTTCAAAAAAATCGGCCTCTCCGGGCGAGCGGTCATCCCCATGGTGCTGGGTTTTGGTTGTGACACCATGGCCACCCTGGTGACTCGCACCCTGGAAACCACGCGTGAGCGAGTGATTTCTACCTTGCTGCTGGCCATGGCTATTCCTTGCAGCGCGCAGCTTGGGGTGATTCTCGGTTTGTTGTCGTCCGCACCGTCGGCCCTGGTGGTGTGGACGATCTTCCTGCTGTTTGCCTTTTTGCTGGTTGGGGTTCTGGCCGATCGCTTGCTGCCGGGAGAAAAACCGGTCTTCTATATGGAGATACCGCCGTTGCGGCGGCCACAATTATTCAACGTTGGGGTTAAAACCCTGACCCGCATGAAGAGTTATTTCTTCGAGATTTTTCCCCTGTTCATTCTTGCCTCGATTATTTTGTGGGCGGGAAAAATGACCAATACCTTGGATGCAGTGATTGCTGCGCTGGCGCCGGTGGTCAGAGCGATCGGTCTGCCCACCGAAGCAACTACCGCTTTTGTGTTCGGCTTTTTCCGGCGCGATTTTGGCGCCGCCGGCCTTTATGATCTCCAGCGGGCCGGCTTGTTGAGTGTCACTCAGTTGACTGTTGCCGCTGTCACTCTGACCCTGTTTGTCCCCTGTGTCGCCCAGTTTCTGGTGATGTTCAAGGAGCGCGGTTTCCGGATTGCGCTGGCTATTTTTGTGTTTGTAACTGCATTTGCCTTTGGTTCGGGATGGCTGCTCAACCGGATTCTGGTTGCGACCGGTCTGTTGCAATGATCTGTGGTTTTTGTCACCGCGAGATTCCCGATCATCTCGAAGTCGATCCCAAGCGCCCGTCTTGCGGCAGTTGTTTTGGCGGCTGCCGGAAGATTCATTGTCCCTGGTGCGGCTATGCTAATCCTGTGCCCGGCAAATTGCTGCGACGGTTACTATCCTCAACCAAGAAAAGAGGCTGAGCAAGATGCAACAACTATCAGAAAAAGCTGAAGAAGTTCTCGAATCCCTGTGGGTTTTGACGGTTGAAGGTGATCAGGTTGGCTGCCTGCTGACAGATCTGCAACTTGCAGCTGATGCTGAAGAGTTAAAGGATCTGCTCCAGCGTGCGTATGTTGAAATCCGCGACCATCGCGTGTTTCTGCGCCGCGAAGGGGAGGCCGAAGCGCGCATGGCGGTACGTCGGCATCGCCTGGCCGAGCGCCTGACCATGGATATCCTCGGGATTGAGGGGGAAGAAGGCAATGAGCAAGCCTGCATCTTCGAGCATTTGCTGCGTCAGGGGGTCGACACCAAACTCTGCACCTTGCTCAACCATCCCAACACCTGTCCCCACGGCAACCCCATCCCGCCCGGCGATTGCTGTACCGAAGCCCAGCGCCTGGGTTCTCCGGGGATTGTCGCTCTAACGGAACTCAAAGCCGGGGAGTCCGGAGAAATCGCCTATCTGTCCGCCAGCGATGATAAAAAAATGCAGAAACTGATGAGCATGGGGGTGCTGCCAGGCAGTGATATTATGTTGATGCAGAAGTTTCCCAGTTATATTTTTAAGGTCGGTCATTCGCAATTTGCCGTGGATGAATCCCTGGCGCGGCAGATTCATATCCGCCGCTGATCTGCCCCGATTCTGTTAAGGAAATTAACGCTTGACCTGATCTGTCAGATGGTTGATTGTCCTGACCATCCGACCGATTTGAAGAGTCATCCGATGTTCATTTACAAGGAGTAAATCATCATGTTTCGCGAACCAAAAGAGATCGTCAAAGGACTGCAGGCAAAATTTGAAGAGCTCTGGAGGTATCTTTGACGTTCCAGCCCGGCAGGAACGGGTCGCTGAACTGGAAGCGGAAATAGCCCGCCCCGAATTCTGGAATCAGGGGGAAAGTGCCCAGGAACTGCTGCGTGAGCGCACCCGGTTACAGAAGGTCATTGAGGACTGCCTCGCGGTTCAACAGCAATTGGAAGACGCTACGGTACTGATTGAAATGGGGGAAGAAGGGGAGGATCAGGCCACCCTGGATGAAGTCAATGGCATGCTCCCGGCCCTGGAAAAAAAGATCGCGTCCATGGAGTTTGCGCGCATGCTCTCTGGTCCCCACGATGCCAACAACGCAACCTTGAGCATTAATGCCGGTGCCGGTGGTACTGAAGCTCAGGACTGGGCCGACATGCTGTTACGCATGTATTTGCGTTATTGTGAGGACAAAGGGTTCAAAACTGAATTTACTGAATATCAGCCCGGGGATGATGCCGGCCTGAAAAGTGCTACCATCAGCGTCACCGGTGACTATGCCTATGGTTATCTGCGCTCCGAGAGTGGTATTCACCGGCTCGTTCGTATTTCCCCTTTTGATGCCAATTCCCGCCGGCACACCTCCTTCTGCTCGGTGTTTGTGTTTCCCGAACTGGATGATTCTATCGAGGTGGTCATCGAAGATAAAGATATCAAGGTCGACACCTATCGCGCCAGTGGCGCCGGTGGACAGCACATCAACAAAACCGATTCGGCCATCCGTATCACCCATATGCCCAGTGGGGTCGTCGTTGCCTGCCAGAATCAGCGCTCCCAGCACGCCAACCGCGCCACTGCCATGCAGCAGCTCAAAGCGCGTTTGTACGAAATGGAAATCCGTAAAAAAGAAGAAGAGGCTGCGGCCTTTTCTGAAGACAAAAAAGAAATTGGTTGGGGGAGCCAGATCCGTTCTTATGTTCTGCATCCTTACCGCATGGTCAAGGATCATCGTACCGGTCATGAGACCGGCAATACCGATGCGGTCCTTAACGGTGACATTGAAGCTTTTATCGAAGCCTATCTGTTGCGCGGATCGGCCTGATGCGGCCGTGCCGTGTTGTTGAATAGTTACCAGTGTTTTTTACCTGTCGATGTTTGGTGACTGGTAACAATTGACTCACCCGCAGGCATTCATTACATTTGTCAGTCACAACGTTTTACCCCAGCTACAAGGAGCAGTCATGTATAATCCTGATATCCCCATTGCCCTGACCTTTGACGATGTTCTGCTGCTACCGGCGCATTCGCAGGTGCTGCCCAAAGATGTTGATGTGTCGGCACACTTAACACGTACGATCAGGCTCAATATCCCGCTCCTTTCTTCTGCTATGGACACGGTCACTGAATCGCGCACAGCGATCTGCATGGCGCGTGAAGGCGGGCTGGGGATTGTTCATAAGAATATGACCCCTGACGCCCAGGCGATTGAGGTCGATCAGGTCAAAAAATCGGAGAGTGGTATGATCGTCGATCCGATTACCATGGCGCCTGACCAGAAAATCTCCGATGCTCTGGCGGTGATGAACAAATACCGCATTTCCGGTGTCCCCATCACCCAGAACGGCAAGCTGGTCGGTATCATGACCAACCGTGATTTACGTTTTGAAACCAACCTGGAACAGCCTATTGCTAATGTCATGACCAAGGACAAACTGGTCACGGTCCCCCCCGGCACGACCCTGGAAGAAGCCAAGTTTCATCTGCATAAGCACCGCATTGAAAAGCTGCTGGTGGTTGACGATGATTTTGTCCTTAAGGGGCTGATTACCATCAAGGATATTGAAAAAGTACGCAAGTACCCCAACGCCTGCAAGGACGACTTGGGCCGCTTGCGGGTCGGTGCCGCCGTTGGCGTCGGTGATGACCTCGAGGTTCGCGCTGCGGCACTGATCCAGGCCGGGGTGGATGTCCTGGTGGTGGATACCGCCCATGGCCACAGCCAGAAAGTCATCGATACCGTTAAATGGCTGCGCAACACCTATCCCTCAGTGCAGTTGATGGCTGGTAACATTGCCACCGCCACTGCCGCCAGAGCTCTCATCGATGCCGGTGTTGACGCCGTCAAGGTTGGTATCGGTCCCGGCTCGATCTGCACCACCCGAGTTGTCGCCGGCATTGGCGTGCCGCAGATCAGCGCTATTCAGAGCGTTGCAAGCGTTACCCTCGATGCCGGGATTCCGCTGGTTGCCGATGGTGGTGTCAAATTCTCCGGTGATTTACCCAAAGCGATTGCGGCTGGTGCCGATATTGTCATGATCGGCTCGCTGTTCGCCGGTACCGAAGAATCCCCGGGCGAAACCATCCTTTATCAGGGCCGAACCTACAAATCCTATCGTGGGATGGGCAGCCTCGGAGCGATGAAGCAGGGGAGCAAGGATCGTTACTTCCAGGCGGAAGAACAGGACGTCAAACTGGTGCCTGAAGGGATCGAAGGGCGGGTACCGTTCCGCGGCCCCCTGTCCAGTAATATCCACCAACTGATCGGCGGTCTGCGTTCCGGCATGGGTTACACCGGTTGTCGTACTATTGGAGAACTGCAGCGTAACGGCCAGTTTGTGCGGGTTACCAATGCCGGCCTGCGGGAATCCCACGTCCATGATGTCACCATCACCCAGGAATCACCCAACTACCGAATTGAGGGGAATGGCCGCTAAAATGCCAAATATCCACAGCGAACGGATTCTGATCCTTGATTTCGGTTCCCAGTATACCCAGCTGATAGCCCGCCGGGTACGTGAATCGCGGGTTTATTGTGAGCTTCACCCTTTTGATATGACCATGGCCGAGATTCGCGCCTTCAAACCCAGTGGCATCATCCTCTCCGGTGGTCCCACCTCGGTATATGAGCTCGGAGCCCCGCCGGTTGAGGAAGCACTGTTCGAGCTCGGCGTGCCGATCCTCGGTATCTGCTATGGTATGCAGTTGCTGAGCCAGCATTTCGGCGGTGTGGTGGTACCGGCAGGCAAAAGGGAATATGGTCATGCCGTCGTTGAGGCTATTGGCCAGCCGGGTGAACTTTTTGACGGATTTTTTACCGAAGGTACCAGCTCGGTATGGATGAGCCATGGTGATCATGTCGAGGTGGTGCCGACCGGCTTTGAGGTTGTTGCCCGTACCACCAATGCGCCGGTGTGTGCCATTCAGAATATTGAACGCAACCTCTATGGTGTGCAGTTTCACCCTGAAGTGAATCATACCCCTCAGGGCGAAATCATGCTGAGTACCTTTGTGCGTAAAATCTGTCGCTGTAGCGGGCAATGGACGCCGGGGAAGATTGTTGATGACGCGGTCGCCCGTATCCGTGAACAGGTCGGTTCGGAGCAGGTCATCCTCGGATTGTCGGGCGGGGTTGACTCCTCGGTCGCGGCGGCGTTGATCCATCGCGCTATCGGCGAGCAGCTTCACTGTGTATTTGTCGATAACGGTCTGTTGCGCCTTGATGAGGGGGATCAGGTCATGGCCACCTTCGCCGGCAATCTCGGGGTCAAGGTCACGCGGGTCAATGCCCGCCAGCGGTTTTATGATGGGCTCAAAGGAGAGGCTGACCCGGAGAAAAAACGCAAGATTATCGGCAACCTGTTTGTTGATATCTTTGAGGAACAGGCCGGTGAGGTTGAGGGCGCCCAGTGGCTGGCTCAGGGGACCATTTACCCTGATGTTATTGAATCAGCCGGGGCCAAAACCGGCAAGGCCCATAACATCAAAAGTCATCACAATGTCGGCGGTCTGCCCGACTACATGAAACTCAAGCTGCTCGAGCCCTTGCGGGAACTGTTCAAAGATGAAGTTCGCGCCATCGGCGAAGAGCTCGGTCTGCCGAAACAGATGGTCTGGCGCCATCCTTTTCCCGGTCCGGGTCTCGGGGTGCGGGTGCTGGGTGAAGTCAAAGAGGAATATTGCGATATTCTGCGTCGTGCCGATGCCATCTATATCGATGAACTCTATGAGGGCGGCCATTACCACAAGATCAGTCAGGCCTTTGCCGTGTTCCTGCCGGTCAAGTCGGTTGGTGTAATGGGGGATGGACGCACCTACGAATACGTCATTGCCCTGCGCGCGGTTGAAACCAAAGACTTTATGACCGCCGGCTGGTACCCCATGCCCTACGCCGACCTCGCCCGCATCAGCAACCGGATCATCAACGAGGTTAAAGGGGTGAACCGGGTGGTGTATGATATTTCGAGTAAGCCGCCGGCGACGATCGAATGGGAATAGGCCAGATCAGGCAGTGGCTGGCAACAGGTATTCAACCCTTTTATCTGCTTGTGCTGTCAGGTATAAAATAAGTGATGGTATCCATCTGCTTATGCGGAACGCCGATAATATCAATGCCTTTTTCCCAAATCAGGTAGAACACAACATGTTCGCCTTGGGGAAAACTGTAATATCCTTTAGCCACATCCAGGCGATGTTTCCCCATTGTCGCTCCGTATATAGACCGATATTTTTCAGGTCACTCTGAGCTCTTGGGGTAATTCTGAACCCAGGCATCAGACTTCTTTATCCAGATCGTTAATCAGTGCGTCCATGGTGAAGTTGTCAACAAACTCACCGGATCGGGCTTGTTCTGTGCCCTGGGCCAAATGACTCCGTAATGCGTCGAGCTTGCTTTTGCGCTCTTCCATGGCACGCAAGGCATCCCGTACCACTTCACTGGCGGAACCGTAACGCCCGCTGGCGACCTCATTCTTGATATAAATTTCCCAGTGCTCACCTAAACTAAGACTCGTCGTTGCCATAAATGCCTCCCTATATTCATATTTAACAAATATGAATATAAAATGGGACGGACAAATAAGGCAACAGGTTTTTTATCCTTGAAAAAAAATGTGATCAGATCAAAAAAGGGTTTCTTCGTAATCAGGCACTTCGCTGAACCAGCGTGGATTTTTGCGTGCCTGCTGCAGAGCCGCTTCAGCCTGGGCGATGATTCGCTCACGGTCGCGGGGATAGCGTCCGGCCAGATTGAGACTGTTGGAGACATGGTTGGAGCGCAGAATTGTTCCCGGCGGATTCAGATCCCGGACAACGGCCAGCGCCTCTTCAAGAACTTCACCATGACTTAAGGGCTCGATCTTCGTGAAGTAAGCATCGTTGTGGCGGCGGAACATGGTTAACAGGGAAAAATATTCCGGCGACAGGGCATTGATCCAGGCTGCGGTTGCTTGCGCATGCTCGGCACTGCGTTTGCGCCCGGCAAGACCAAGAATCGCGGTGATCGACAGCTTCAGATCGGCGGACTGGGCCTTCTGACACAGGACCAGCATCTTCTCCGGAGTGAACCCCTTATCCGCCAACAGGAGGGTGTCAGGATCGCCGCTTTCCAGACCAAAATAGAGAATTCTCAGCTTTTTGCGGCGCAGCTCAGCCAGATCGGCAATGGTTTTAGTGGTCAGGCTGTTGGGCGAAGCATAGGCACTCACCCGCGCCAGATTCGGGAAGGTTTGTGCCAGGCCATCGAGGACCCTGATCAGGTCGTCCTGCGGGTACACCAGTCCGTCACCGTCACCAAGGAATACCCGCTGGATCTGTGGTCGATAGACGGCCGGAATGCTCTCGATTTCAGCGAGGATGTCGCTTAAGGGGCGGCAGGAAAAACGCTTCATCTTGTACATCCCGCAAAAACCACAGGTATTCTGGGAACAGCCGATGGTCACCTGAAAGATCAGCGAGCGCGCTTCAGACGGTGGGCGAAATAGCGGTTCGTTGTAGGAAAAGGGCAAGCCCATAAATAGTTCCTTTAGTTTGGTTCAGCCTCAACATCAACGCTATCGGGTAGGCGCACGGCGCGCCGTGCCCCGAAAGTGATGCCGTAAAAAGTCCACCACAATCAGGTCACCGGGGCGCCGGGCAGGTCAATCCGATGAATTGTTCGCATGAATCTGCAACCTCTTTGATCAGCTGTTCCTGCACCGCGCGGGACAACCCGAAATCCTCAATCTGATTCTGCAGCATCAACGGATCGCCATTGCACCCCAGATAACCGTTGACACGCGCCGCCGCAGTCGAAGCGGCAAAATCTGTTGCGTCCGGGTAGATAGCACGAAGCTCACTAAAAATCCAATTGGACTGGCGTAACAGGAATTTCTGGTGGTAATCCTCAGCCGGGTAAAAGGTCCCCGCTGGTTCAAGCGTAGTCGTGATGTCAGCGGAATGATGCTCCGCCAGAAGCGCGTATGATTGCTCGGCCTGTTGCTGCTGGGATTCATTCAGGTGAAAAATCGCGTTGCGGTACTGGCGACTCCAGGGCTCAGCGGTCGGATCATGGAGATCCCAGAAAACCGCCAACAGGTCTGCGTAGCTCACCACCAACGGGTCAAATTCAACCAGGATGACTTCGCTGTGATCACCGATATTGGTGTAATCCGGATTGGCAGAAGTTCCCCCGGAATAGCCGACTGTGGTTCTGATGACCCCTGGCATACTCCCGTACCGGGAGTCAACGCCCCAGAATCAACCAAGGGCAAACAAGGCGGACTCGGTTTTCTTGACAATGGCCTGATCAATAACCGGCAGACTCGGGGCAGCTGCCGTTGCCATCGGGATCGCTATTTTCGGCGCAGCATTCTTGCTGGCGATATGGGAGTTGAACCCGATAAAGGCAAACCCCAGGACCCCGGCACAAAGCAACACCAATTTGACCCGCCCGGAGAACATCTGTTTCCATAAATATTTCATGCTTCGAGTGTAACCGATATCACAATCCATTGGGTAGGGGCACAGGGCAATGTGCCCCTACAGGACCTATGTTTCATGATTTGTCGGCAGCTGTTGCAGCTTTTTGAAAGTGCTCGGGGTCCCAATAGAGAAAAACGTGGCCACAGTAGCGGCCTGCAGGTCGGGCAGGGGGTGATATCTCTTGCTGATGAGTCGATTTTTCTGGTGCTGATGGGTATTGCCGGGTTTGTTTGATCTGCTGTTGTAACATGGCCGTCCTCCTTGCCCCGCAAGAGTTCAGGCGTCATAGGCTGCCTGCGGGGAGCAAGGTCGGCAGTTGACGCTTTAGCAGCATTTGTGAGTCGCCCTGCAAGTTGTCGTTAACTCGGCGATGTGAATCATGATCATGTTTTCGGCAACAAAAAACCCGTTGCGGCTTTTGTCCGGCCAAAACGGGTTACCCTCGCTTTAGCCGCATTTATTACGCGCCCGCAAGCTGATTTTCAAATCGGCGCAAAATCATCTTAGCGATTTTATGCTGGTTGTCAAAGGGAAATTTCATCGGTTTTTGGTCCCCCCTGCGAAGTAGGGCGGACCAAGGGGGGTTGAAACAGGGCGACAACCTGCACATCAGATTGTGCGGCGTAAAATACTACGCCTGCGCTAAAATGGTTGATTTTCTTGGGCCTGTGAGAAATTTCAGTTTTTTCGAATCAGAAACTCGCTCGTTGGCTTTTCGGAATTGACTAGCTCAATATCAACGACACTTCTCAACAAAGAGGTTATCAGCTCCGTCCCCTAGCTGACTCAATTCGGGAAGTTGAATCGGATCACAGCAGTTTTCTGCCAGGCGGGCTTTCTGCCCACAACGACCGCACTTATAATCAGCCGGCTGAGCAAGACAGGCAACCATCTGCTTGCGACCCTCAGCAGTCAGGCTGCAGAGATGGATATGATGATTTTCAGTATGTGTGCAGAAACTATTTAACTCCTGTGTCCTGTTAATCTCGTCAGAGAAGCTGAAAACATGGATATGATCATCCTCTGAATGTTTGTCGAAACTCTTCATTTCATTTGCCATATCAATCTCCTTTAGTTTGAGATTACTTTTTTAAACAATACATTACCTTTATAGTCCATGACAACGAGGCCAGCTGTTTTTTATTAAATCAGTAAAGATAGAGACACTACTGAACTGCATATGGCCACTATAATCTGTAGAGTTGAGTCAGCAACAACATCAGGGTCGTGGGTCGCGGCCCCTTCGGCAATCTCAGGGCCTCGCCCGCCGTCTGACTTTTTAGCAAGCGCTCCAAAAAATCAGGATCGGGTGGGATGAATCCTGCCCCTACATGTGGAAGGGGCGACTTGTGGTGCACCGAGGGCGGTGCATTTTTCGCCGCTGGCTGATAGCGGACGCTCGCTGCCTCTTTTCTCAAAAGGCTACAGGCTCCCCCTCTCGCTGCGCTCGCCAGGTGATGCAGCGTGAAACTTCGGTGGTAAATGCCCGGAACGGTTGGCATGACGGTT
>Ga0102934_1000422_pt1 | contig 28180 bp, 25 predicted proteins | sample SalPonR2_A_D1_MG_FD_78175 | JGI IMG/M metagenome (GOLD analysis project Ga0102934, IMG submission 78175) | Salt pond soil microbial communities from South San Francisco under conditions of wetland restoration - Salt Pond MetaG R2_A_D1_MG | ecosystem: Environmental > Aquatic > Marine > Intertidal... | reverse complement strand
GGCCCATAGTGGCCTCGAACGCCCTCTAAACCCCCATTTTCGCTTCCTCCCACCACCGCCGCTTTCCTCCTTTCCCCTTTTGCATCGTCCTTTTCCTCCTCGTCGTCCTCCCCCTCTTCTTCCTCCTCCTCCCGCCATCGTTTTCCCAAAATAAAGTCTTTCAAAAACGCGTCAGTCGCCTTCTCCCTAATCTCCTCTTCCTCCTCCTCTTCCTCCGCCTGCATGCCTCCTCTCTCTCCCTTTCCCGTTCCTCGACCCCTTGGCCTCGTCTTCATCATCCGTTCAACCTCCTCTTTGATCTGCCCTTCAACCTCCTCCCCCACCTTCTCTCCTCCTCGCCTCAGCTTCAAAAGACCCGTGCCTTCAAAGTCCCCTCCCTCCTCCTCCTCCTCCTCCTCCTCCTCCCCCAGACCACTCCTCTTCACGCTCTCTCTCGACGATCCTCCGGCTTTCCCTTTTTTTTGCCTTCTTTCCGCCTCCTTCTCCTTCTCCGCCTTCTCCTCCTCTTTCTCCTCCCCCCCCTCTCCCTCCTGTTCCCCCGCCGCTGCCTCCAAGAACGCCTGTCGCAATTGCAATTGCTCGGCATCATAACCCATCCGTTGTGAGGACACAGGCTCCCCTCCACGCTCCCCACCCGCCCCGCTTTTGTCCAAATCTTCCTCCTCTGACGACTCGATCGCCTCCTTATCAGCCTCGACCGCTGCCAGCACCTGCTCACGGATCACGTCCTTGTACCGCTTCGGCCTCTCTCCCTTCCTCCTCCCCTCTTTTCCCTCGGCTTCCTCGTCTTCCCCATTTGAGAACCACTTCACATCGTGCTGGTAGATCTTTGGGTCTTTCTCTCGGATGCTGTTTATTGTCTTGAGAATCTGCACTTCCATGGCCGGTGTGAGTTCCTCCCCTTCCTCGTCCTCTTCTTCTGAGGAAGACACGTCCGAACCTTCTCCCTCCCCTTCATCCGAAACGATATCGGATGCACCCCAGGAAACATGTTGCTGTCGTCTCAATTGTGCAAGCTCTTGCTTTTTCTTGGAGCTTTCAAAGTGGGAGGCGTATACCCTGTTAACTCGCAGCTAACAGGAGCGCGGGATCAGCTTGTCAGACAATCTGTTGACCTGCTGGTCCTCTCTTATTCACCATGCACACGTAGACTAAAAGCAAGAAAGTATGGCAACGTTTGTGGCATAAAAAACTGTTCACACAACGCTTTTAATCCCTCCCGTTACCTTGTCGAAAGCAGCGTCCTCATCCCCTGCGGCCCCAGCCTCATCCTCATCAAAAATTTGCTGCGGTTTGCGCTCCATTTTGGCTTTTTCACGAGACAATTTGGCCATGACGACTGTGTTGATATTTATAACGAAAGACTTTTCAAATGAAGAGGTTGCAGATTGCCGTCCACGGGGCAGCCACAATGTTATACTGCACAACCACACCTCTTAACCTCCCCTGCCCCCATTGATTTTCATAGCAGCCAGCAAGAGATCTCCGTTGACAGGAGAAATGATTCATGGAAAAGCCCCCATACTAGCATTTATATATCGAAAAATGATTTTAGAGCACATGCGTGATTAATAGCGCGTAACAAATTGCGTGCGCAGTCTCTTTGTAATGACATGCACATCTACTTTTACCTCCCCTGTCCCCTCTGCCAGATCCGGGACACACACAGAAATACCATGACGAACTTGTGTTTACGAAAAATAAGCGCTCTTACTCTACTTCTGATATACCCTGACGGTGCTTGGAGTTTCTCTACCCCAGCCCCTTCCTCCCCACCGCCACCGCCTTCCTGGCTAGTCGATGCCGCTGTGGGATGGGCGTCGATCAAAGGCCTCCAAATGGTAGCCCCGTCGAGTAGCCGAGCACAGAGCCATCCCATTCAATACACACATCTCCCGGTTTCCCTTTTGCCGGCCTCTTTCCCTGCCCAAGCATTTGAAGACGTGGTTGCCGCCGCCCCTATTTTTAACGAGCTCGTGGACCGCATCAGTCGCGACAAAGACTACCTCGGAAGTGCCTTGGCCGAAGTCAGTGCCAGCGACGAGTTCACTGGCCAGCTTCTACGTATGTACGAGGAAATCTACCCGTCAGGGGTCTCAGCGGCCGCCCAGCCTGTTGCCTTGGGCCTGCACCGCTCGGATTATATGACCGATGACAGCGCGGACTGGCGTGATGGGAACGGAGAGGGTGTCAGCAGGCAAGCTGGCAAGCCTCGACCCCAAAAGCGCCTCCTACAAGTGGAACTGAACACGATTGCCTCTTCTTTCGGCTGCCTGGGCGCTGTCACTGCCGACCTCCATCGATACCTTCTCGATCGATTCTTCCTCCCCTCGGTCGCGCTAGCTCCTCACGACGCTCCCTCCCCACCGTCCCATGACGATCTTCACGCCTTCCTCTCAGCTTATCTCCGCGATCACGAGTTTCCTCTCCATCCGTCCTCTCCCCTCCCCTCGACTACGTCGTCCCCTTTAGTTGAAGCCACCTTAAGGAGCATGCCCCCCAACCCCACCCTCTCCCGCCTCCCCGCCGCCCTCGCCTCTGCTCACGCCTACTACAACCAGCCCCGCGCCCTGGTTCTCTTCGTCGTGCAGCCCGGGGAGCGTAACCTCTTTGACCAGCGGTTTTTGGAGCTGGCCCTGTGGGAGAAGCACGGCCTGCAGGTTGTGCGACTCTCTCTTGAGGAAGTCGCTCGCCGCTGCCGCCTGGCCCCGGGGCCGACGCAGGCGCTCTGGCTGGACGGCAGGCACGAGCTGGCGGTTGTCTACTTCCGAGCGGGCTACACCCCGGCCGACTTCGGTTCCCCGCTTGCGTGGGATGCCAGGCTACTCATCGAGGCCTCGGCCGCGGTCAAGTGCCCCACCTTGGGCTATCAGCTCGCGGGGACCAAAAAAGTCCAACAGCTCTTGTGCGAGCCGGCGGGCCTCTCCCGCTTCCTGAGCCCTGCACAGTGCCTGGCGGCCAGACAACACTTCACGAGCATGTACGGATTGGGGGCGGCAGACTTAAAGGACAAAGAGGGAGGACCCGCACGGGCGGTCGATGCGGCGATCGCATCCCCGGGGGGTTACGTGTTGAAGCCGCAAAGAGAAGGGGGGGGGAATAATTTGTACGGCGAAGAGATGGCTAGGGCCTTGCGTGAATGGTCATCGGAACGATTGTCAGGGTACGTGTTGATGCAGCGAATCCAGGCACCAGCCAAAAACGCCTATCTTCTCCGTGAGGGAGAAGCCGTGGGAGGTCCAGCAATCAGTGAGTTAGGCATTTTCGGAACCTTTTTAGGGGACACCTCGTCAGAAAAAGTCATCGAGAACCAGTACGCTGGGTATTTGGTAAGAACAAAACTGGCACACGTGAATGAGGGGGGTGTTGCGACCGGCTTTGCTGTTGTGGACAGCCCCATGCTAGTGAATGAATGAGGTGGGGAGGTTAATAGCTTGCGAGACTCAAAGAGCATGTCTTGTGTACAGTTATCTAGAAGAAAAAAATGACATTTCGATCGATTTTACTTCGTTTTGCTTGGTTACGCAACCCACAAGCTACATGGAAACCGGTCGTCTCGAGAAGGAGCATGGGCCACGGGGGCGGGCGGGCACATTAGAAGGGCAAATGGATGGACTCTGTAGCTGCTGGTGAGCAGGTCGTGTGGAGGCCTACGCTTTTACACTGCAAAGTCACAGCATGCCCGCTGTGTGTCGTGCCTACGAACAGCCTTCACCGCCCCAACCTGGTAGCTTGGTGTTGTGGATTGACATCATTGACGTTGCACTCGAAGGGCACGACATCCTCTTCGCCTCCCCGGCAGCGATGCCTTTGATTGCTCTCTTTCCTGTTTGCTCGAGGCTTCCCTCTAGCGTGGCCGCCGTCACGCCTCCTCACACCAAGCCTATTCAATTCGTTTCACCTCAACACATTTATTCGTTCCAGGAGGCAGGGTAAAGCATCTTTATTCACTCCATCAGAGACGGTGACGGAAAGCAAGAGCCCTGAGCCCGGCGACAAGAGAACCACCAGGAGTGCAGAAGCAAGCATTTCTGCATCCCTGCATCTTCCTTTTTTCCTCAAGTAATTTTCGACAATTTCTACAGCCATGGCACGGCTGCTGTTATTGTCTCTGCTCCTTATTGCAAGCGCTCACGCGTTTCACTTCCATTCGTCCCTGTGCAAAACGGGGGCGTCTCGGATGTCGTCTATCAGAGCTCGCCAGCAGCGGGCTGAATCTTCATCTCTGATGCTCGCCACTTCCCGAAGAAGCCATACGATGACAATGATGGCTGCCGGAAGCAAACCCAAAAAAATTGTTGTTCTAGGTACGTCGTTGATGTCTAAGTCGTAGGCGTGGATGGTTATGGATGGATGCGATGGCCTCGCCAGGTCGCTTATTTGGATTGCGCGAATGGCGACCCGGGGCAAATCACCCCAATTGCCACCATTCCCCCGTTACGGAGTGGGGTAACTGCATCATTTCAAGAAGTGTGCGATATGGGAGGCGAACGGTGCCAAGCATTTCCCAAATATCCCTTTGCGTGCCGTGCCGTGACGCGCTCAGGATCAAGCCCCCACGTCCTCAGATCCGAGCAGCGGGCACCTCACGCCTCTTTATAGCCCCCCAACATGACTCAAACTTTTTGATGATAGAATTAAACTCGATGCGTCTCGCCCCTTTCGCTCCCCCTACTTTGCAGGCGGCGATGGTTTCTGTGGGTGGCCCACCTCCCTGTACCTCTCCGAGAAAGGCCATGACGTTATCATCGTCGACAACCTCAGCCGACGGAACATCGACAACGAGCTTGGCTGCTCCTCCCTCACTCCCATTGAATCTCCTGAGACTCGCGTTAAGGCATGGGAGAAGGTGAGCGGGCGCACCATGCGCTTTGTGAATCTGGACGTGGCTAGGGACTATCAGGAACTTGTGCAACTGTTCTTGGCCGAAAAACCTGACGCAGTCGTGCATTTTGCGGAGCAACGCGCCGCGCCTTACTCTCAAAAAGGCGCGAAGCAGAAGCGGTACACGGTGGACAACAACGTCTCGGGCACGAACAACCTGCTGGTGGCGGTGGTGGAGAGCGGCCTGGACATCCATGTCGTGCATCTGGGAACGATGGGCGTCTACGGCTATGGCACCAGTGGGGGCGAGATTCCCGAGGGCTACATCGACGTGATCCTCCCGGGGGGGCGCCCTTCCTCCATCCTCCATCCTGCCTACCCCGGCTCCGTCTACCACACGACCAAGTGTCTGGACGCCCTCCTCTTCCAGTTTTACAACAAGAACGACGGGATCCGCGTCACGGACCTGCACCAAGGCATCGTCTGGGGCACGAACACGCCGCAGACGATCAAGGACGAGCGACTCATCAACCGGTTCGACTACGACGGAGACTACGGCACTGTCCTGAACCGGTTTATCATGCAGGGGGCGCTGGGGGTGCCTCTGACGGTCTATGGGACGGGGGGGCAGACGCGCGGCTTCATCCACATCACGGACACGGCCCGCTGTATCGAGATCGCCGTCTCCAACCCCCCGCAGGCAGGGGAGAAGGTGCAGATTTTTAACCAGATCGCAGAGACGCTCCGAGTGGGAGACCTGGCGAAACTGGTGGCGGAGAAGACGGGGGTGGACATCAACTACCTGAAGAATCCGAGGTTGGAGAGCGCGGAGAACGAGCTGGAGGTGGCGAATCGGAAATTCCGAGGCTTGGGATTGGACCCGATCCTGCTGGATTCGAATTTGGGCCTCGTGGACGAGGTCAAGACGATTGCCGCCAAGTATGCGGACAGGTGCGTGCGCGAGAAGATCCTCCCGGCCAGTTTTTGGAACCGAAGGCGGGAGGCGGAGTGCGAGGCAAACACGCTGGAGGGCGGCAAGTAAGGGTGGATGGGTAGGGAGGGACGGTGCAGGAGGCAGATTGGCAAGTAAAGGTTGCGGTGAGGAAGGGAGAGGATGGGGGAAGCGAAGAGGGAAAGGGCGTGGCCCCGGGCGGGGGGAACAGAAATGCCTCCGGCCGAGGGTCAAACTCGAGACAGAACAAGAGGCGCGCGGGATTTGACCTTGGCCTTTCTCGGTGCTGCTTGAGCCTGCCACGGGGACGCATGGTCGACGTGCACAGCCAATTTGATTAAAAAAAAACTCACGCGCCAACCCTATCTGTGTCGCCACGGACTCCTCGTCTCAGAATCCTGCCTTTTCTTTTGAGTTGGACCGCCGCGCTCGCTCGCCCATCCGCCCCTCCCCTGCGTCCTCGCTCACCTCGGACAAGCTGGCCTATCCCTCCGCCAACCCGCCCTGCTCGTCCGGCCCCTCCCCTCGGTCCTCTGCCTCCCTCTTTGCTGCCCGAGCGGCTTGCCTCTCTATTTTTCTTTCCTGTGCCTCTTTCAGCTTGAGCTCCTTTCGCGCCACATTCCCTTCCTGCTCTTCCCTTCTTCGCTTCTTCAATTCCCTCTCCGCCTTGGCCTTGGCCTCCAAGGCCCGCACCTCCTCGGGGGTCTTTTTAATGTAATCGTGATATATCACGTCCCCCTCCATGAAGCCCCTCTGCACCTTCATCAGCCGCAAGCGCAGGCGAGGGCCGAGCTCCGCCAGGCGGATCGCCGATTTTTGAGATTTCAAATTCCCACGTCCTCGAAAGCGGTCGGGGAGGATGACATGCGAGGCTTCGTCCTCGACCTCGCTGTCGGAGGCCGCTCCGGCGCCGCCGTAAGCCTGTAAGGCCGGACCCAGGATGAACTCGCTGTCCGCGTGAAAGGGGAGAGGGAGGGAGGAATGAGCAGGATTTCCGCCCAATGGTATGTGAGGAGCAGGACGGCCACAGGTCTCTGGCTCAACGCCACAACGATCGGGGGGGCGAAGCAAGGAGACGGGCAGCTCGCTTGAGAGGCCCACCTACCTGATATCAGTCATTTTCCCAAGGCGGGGGATCTTGGTTTGCACCAGACGTTTTACACTTTTGTGGAGCTCAGACGGTGCTGCCCGGATGGCGAAGTGCCTTTGCTCTACCACGCCAGTGTCCGCCTCATAATCGTAAAGAACGATACGCCGGCAGTCGGTCAGGCGAACAGTGTTCACGTTCAAGGGGGGGAACATGTTTTGGAAGGTGATTTTCATTAATTTGACATACGGTGGGCTACTGACATCCCCAAAATTGTTCAATACAACTAGCGGGGCTGTCTGATACGCGCTGAGGCTTTCATATGGCCTTTTTTGGGTGGCGCGAACGTGATGCTGCAGACAGTAACGTTCCACCTTAAAAGTCAAAGTAGGGCCACGCGGAAAACGAGCGATATGCAAGCTCAAACTTGCCGGTGTCTGAGACAGTGACAGAATGTGTGTCAACCCTAAATGTCCCGCAACGGCTGCAAAGTCTTTCATGCGATTAGTACGTCTCTCCTTGAGGCGAGCAGCAGTCTCCGGTCCCATGAGCCTTCGTAATTCTGTAACCAAAGCTCCCGCCTCCGGTGTTGTTCGGCCCTTTCGCAAGACCATCGTCTTGGGTATCCGTTCCTCCTCCGTCAAGCTCTGCTGTTGCTCGGGGTTGACGGGAACGTGCGTTCGGCGCTTGCGTCTCTTGCCCATGGTTAATGAGAGGCTGGGCGAGAGATAACGAAGAGGGGGAAAGGGTTAGGCAATCGCCATGCAACCAGAGAACTTCCACGGCATCATTCAGAGGACAGGTAAAACTAATCATCAATCTAGGAGGCCGCACTCTCCGAACAACAAGTTTTCCATGCGACGGGTTTTATCCAGGCCCCTATGGAAAAAGAGGGCAGTATCTTTCCTCTTCGCCCTCGCCGTCATCGCAACTGCCCCGGAAACTTGCTTTGAGAAATTGCTCCGCTTCACAGTCTTTAACAAAGCAACGTACATGCACAGGCTTAAACATTTGAAACAGTGGCAGCATGAGGCGGTTGGTCATCTGGTAAGCCATCAAGGCCCAACATTCTGCGTTTCATCCCCATGCTCCTGCTAACGCAACGCCTTCCCTTTTTCATTTCCCCTCTAACTAAAGTTCACACACGGTACAAGCCTCGAACAACGCGCTCAGGCTGTCCTCTTTCAGAACCGTGATGCGTCATCGGACACGACCAAGACACCTAAGCACCGGTTCAACAACGACGGCTTCTCCAGCCACTCCGGCTCCTGCTCCTCCTTCTACAAGTGCTACCGGAGCCCCGGACATGTCACCTCCAAAGCCATCACCAGGCATCATTAGTCGAAACATCGGGAAAATTGTACTTCTAACATTATCCTCACTGATAGCATACCTTTATCGTTCCTCAGAGGTACGTATCTTATTCGTTCTTCTCCGACCTTTTCTCCATCCACTGCTCCGAAGATGTTGCGACCCGAAAATACTCACAAGCAGCGATTATGATGACGTACGGGATATCGCGCTATAAGCTAACAATCTCTCTAATAGCATTCTTCTGTATCTCCCATTTAGAACCAAAAGCGGTCCAAAGCCCTCAAAGTCTACCTGGAAGATCAACGCTCAATAGAGCCGTGGGAGATCGACGAGTTCCGCATGGCGAACTGGGGCACGTGGGACCGAGCGCTCTTCCAAGAGGTTGCCAATGAGCTGTATATGGCTTTTCCTGGAAGGAAAAGTGCTTCTTACCCAGCTTTGATCCGGGTCGTAGCCCACACGCTCGGTCGGCACCAGAAGCGATTGCAGCTAGGACACTACCTGGACCGGGTCGTGCTATGCCTTGAGCCTGAGGAAGGGAAAGAGGTGGACGTACTGACTTTCTTGTGTGCGCTGTCCTTGTCGCTGAATTTCGATGTGGAGGAACGCGTAGGGGCACTGCACGATGCAGTCACTGCTGCCGATTGCGGGCATGCGGGCAGTTCGTCGGCAGGGAAGGGCGAGGAGGGAGTGCGGAAGATTCATCGACGGGAACTGGAACAATTAGTAGCAGGCTTGGTGGCCACTGCGCAGATACCGGCGGAGGCACTGGTGAAAGCGGATCCCGAGAGAAGCTACCCATTTCAAGCTTACCAGGTCGCCAGTATCGAGGAGCTGGTTATGAAAGCCAGCACAGAGGGTAAGGCCAAGCACGAGAAAGCGATGAAGGACGCGGTGAAGGCTGGCTTGGAGCCGCCAAAACCTCCGCCGTTGGGAACGGAGCAGGAAGATAAAGGCGTAGGAGAGGGGTTAAGTGCGAGGGAGTTAGTTGAGGTCCTGTCCACGAAAGCGATCTGTGTTTGGGGCGAGTGTTATCAAGGGCGTGACTGAAAGTAACCAAACAATTGTTTAGGGTCAATACAATCGTTTCCGTGCTTTGCTTGTCGAGTCACGGGCAAATCACGAATCATCGAATTCCTTATTTTTCTCTCACTCCTCCCTCTTGCTTTCTCATCTTTTTTCCATTCTTTTCCATCTCCCTGACATATCTTATCTTAATTGCTTCTTCCTTTCTATACTATATTAGACCGTTTCCATCGACTCCTCCGGCTCGACATTTCACCTTACTGTGACATCATGCGCGATTTTATTAACAGGGCTATGTTCTTGTACGCCTCACATAGGAGCTGCTGTGCATTCCGTGACAGGTCGTGAGCAATGACGGAATTGACCTCAGTTGCCCTCTCAATTGAGGAAGATATCCCAGTCTGCTGGCAAATGTATTTAGGCATAGATGGACTAATGCATGTCTGATGACGAGGACAATCACCATCCGAAAGCAAAGAGGAGATAGGACCCCTGCACGATTCTCAACCGCACCACGTTGATGCTTTCAGACGAAGACCACAGAATAAAAACATATAATACCCAAAAGTGACCCATTCAAAGACGCTTTGGGCTGGAGAAGTCCTCCTCCCTTCACGGGCCGGAAACCACCACTGGGCCCCCTTCTTCGCCCCCGATTCCGCCAGCCGCCGCCCCTCCCTGCTGTTGTGCCTGGGGCTGCCCCATACAACTCCTTGCCACGCTTTCGAAGACTCGTTCAATCTCAGGTGCGCAGCGCGTAAAAGAATGCTGCCAGAACGTGTACCGCGGATTTTTGATCAGCTCTATGAAAGTGATCAACAAACCCCAGGGGTGAGGACGATGCACAATCAGCCTCTCCAGCAACACTCTGGTTATTTGCTCTTTGATAACATCCGAGCTGGCCTCCGCAAAGAGGTAAAGGAGGACGCAGGAAAAGTAATGGGTTTGACTGTTGGGATAGCGCAGCTGATTGGCAATGGCGTTCAAGAAGAGGTATCGACCCTCAGGGTCTAAACCATTGATCAGTCCCTGGAAAATATCCATAGGCGCCGAATGCGCGGTGATTGCCATGCTTGTCGTCGCCCCCGCTCCCGCACCTGCCCCGGTGCCCACCGCCCCTGCGCCTCCACCAGCTGCGGTCGTGTTCTGGATCTGAGCGATCGCCATCGTCCCTACATAAATGACCAGAGCATTCATCGCGGGTGTGTTGTACGCCTGTCCGTCACCGGTATTTGCTTTCAACTTCTTGGGCAGTTCGGTGAGGAAATAAGCTGGCTGGGCGCGCGTTTTTAAGTAAGCGTCAACCTCGTGCTTAAGGGACAGAAGCGCCCCAGTATATCCGGCCGGAATCCGGGGCGGCTGCGTGATTTCGGGGAGAAGGTCGACTTTGAGATTGGGCGTAAACGGGTCAGGCAACCGCATGTTCCTTGGGAAAGCGGAGAGAATAAGGTTTCGTAGCTGGATGCACGACGGGGGAATGACGTCGCAGAAGGAGACGTGGTAGTCGCACAGAAACTCGGGAAAGTCGTGAAGGAGGACGAGAAGCACCCGCAATGTGCCTTTGTAGAGAATACGGATCGGATCCGTCAGCTCGGCTTTACGCAGGAAAGGCTCTAGGAAGGAGAAGAGATCCATAAGCAGGCGGTGCATGAGAATCCAACCCTTTTGCCCTTTAGCCAGAAGCAGGGCGGGCATGAACATCCGGTGGGAGATAAGCTCAAGCCATGCGAAGGCGAAGGCCGGTACGAGGGCTGGCTGGAGGTTGTTACACGCAATAGCAAAGGCCGTGAGGACTTGAATGTTATTCGTGTCCAGCGCAGGATCAAAGGCGTTGAAGTCATGGAGGAGGTCAACCAGGAGACGGAAATAGGGCCGGAAGTCCGCGGGCCCCGATGGCGCTGCTTGGTTTCCTCCCTGCTGCGCCTGGGACTGATCCCGCAGGGAACTGACCAATGCCTTTAGAATCCGTTGTAAGATATTGATGCGGCTATTCACGTCCCCGTTGTACTTGACCAACAAGAAGAGAAGCTTGGCGTAGGCGTCCACAATGGTGTAGGACAAGGTGGTTCGCTGCACGCCTCCTCCTCCGTCTGCTACTCCCTCTGCAACCTGTTCGCTCGCTACGGCGTTCTTCAGGCACGCCTCGACGCAGACATCCGTCGCGATGCGAATGAACTTCTCAATCTGATCCGGCGATTTGGTCACCTCGTATTGCTGCAGTAAGGTAAAGTACTTGAGATAGGCCTTTTCGCTACCCGGACTTTCGTTCCAAAGCACAATCCAGTGCTCCAGCAGAATTGTCACATCCTGCCGATCCTGTCTTGCGGCTGGACTCAGATTACCCGCCAGGCGCGCCCCGATACTGACCCCCCCCGCGAGTTGTTGTTGTGCTTGCAATCCGCCCTTCATCACAGCTGCAGCTGCCGCCGCTGCTGCTGCTTGTTGCGAGGCTTGCTGGGATTGCAGCACGGGCGACGTCTGTAGCTGCGGCGGTTGCTGCTGCTGTGCAGCTGCCAATTGCTTCTGCTGCGCTTCAGCAGCATCTTGCGACACAAGTAGACGGATGTCATCCACCAGGCGTTGGATCTCTTTCCTTGCATTCATCGGCTGCCGAGGAGCGCTTTTTTGCAGGCAATCCAAGGTCTGTGCCAACTCTTGATAGGCAGCGACACGTTCCATAACAATAAACCTTGCGATTTGTGTGGCAATATCGACCCATAGAGCATTGCGCCCCTGATCCATGCTTTTGGCAAGGTAAGAATCCATATCACTCGTCTTGAGAAGGTCGCTGCGGAGAAGGAGAAGCAGTGCAGTCTTGTGTGACTGGCGATTGAGCTCGCTTACAGGCACGTAACCGATCCAGCTGAGCAGATCCGCCTTTTTCACTTGCAAACCCTCCAGGACTGTGACTAAGGCCTCCAGTCGCACAATCTCCCCGGAAGTTAAGGAAGACAAGCCTCCACTCGGGCTCGCTGCGCCTCCTCCGACTGAAGCCGAGTTGTTATAAAGCATTTTGAAGACCGCCTGGGAGGCTCGAAGGGCCACGTCTTCCCGCGCTGGAGAAGGGAGGTTTTGTGGAAGGTGTACGAGCTCTCGCATCGCGCATGGCACTTCGTGCTCGGCTCCTAGCATGGAGAATGTGATATCTCGCCCTGCCGCCGCCAAGACAAGGTTTTGCAATGCCTGGTTCAAGCGAAGAACCAAAGCATCCAGCGCCTCTAAGGCTTGTGGTAGACTCACACTTCCCACACCAACAGCTCCCCCTAACTCGCCCTCCAACCCCTTCTTTTCGCCGACTGTCATGGCCCCAGTCATCACTGGACTGCTCATCGGCCGAAGCGGTGGGACGAGCGTGCCTGCTCCTGTATTTGTGCCACCTCCAACAGCTGCATTTCCACCCACGCCCGTGGCGGCAGCTGTCCCCCGCGCTGTCAACGCCCGCTGAAACGCCTCGTACACGTCAAGTTGGGCTGGTGAGAGTCCCCCCACACCTGGCTTGGGCCGCAGCATGTCCGGCAAAGCTCCAGGGAAGCGCGAGTTGGAGAAAATGGACATATCATAAAAGGGAGAGCCGGTCTGTTCGCGGTGCTTTTTTCGATGGCCCAATGCCACTGCCAGTGCCTCGTCAATATCGCGCATGGCCTTCTCCGTCGCTGCCTTCTCAATCAAGATACAACCCAACTCCAGATTCTCTGCCACGCACACTTGGATGACTTGATCAGTGGACCCTGCCTCCACACCCGCTTGAGTAAAAAGGGTACGCAATTGATTACCCATGCTCACACGCAGAGGCTCCTTACACGTGACCAAAGCAAGTGAGCCCGCGAGGCTGGATACCATTAAATGGGCTGCCTTCCCCATCTTCTTCTCGTCGGGTTCCATGGCGAAATCTTTCACAATCAATTCCTTGCTTGTGATACAAGCGATCGTCACACTTCTTTCCACCACTGGTTGGATTATTTCCCGTATCGCTCGGTCCACGGCTAGCGGCACAAGCCTCCTCAAATGCGGGCTTTGAGTGAACAAGGCCACTTGGGGATTTACAACAACGTACGCTGCCAGGTTCGGGATCACCGTCTCCTCCGCAAATGTGCCCTCGCCTCCATCTGTTCCTCTTCCAATGGAAGTCTCCGCCTCCAGATTACCTCCTAACCCTCCACCTCCACCAACACCAGGAGCCCCCAGCTCCGGTCCAGCCATGCCACCTTGTTGCGGAGACATCATTGGCGTGGAAGTCAGACCAACTTTCACGTTGAAATCCGGATTCTTCTCCTTCTTAGGCTGCAGACGCCCTTGCAAGGTGTTCGAGAAGGGAACATCGGCAATTTTTAAATCCAAACTTTTGCACAGCAAGTCAATCTCAAACTTGATATTGATCTTGAGGTCGTCCACTTGGTAGAGCTCGGCCAACACACCCATCAGCCCCATAAGCCAGGGATTGGGAGGGCGGAACACCTTGCTTCCTCGTGTGCATTCCATGATTTTGCTCACAAAGGGAGTGAGGGCAAACAAGCGACCCGTCTCATACCCGTGGTACAAGAGCTCCTTCAAATCCATGTGGCGTTGGAGAAGAGGCCGATTCCGCGCCACCGTCATCTGTCCCAAGAAAGAACCCAAATTCTTCAGCACCGAGCGATCTCCGGTGCTGCTAATGATCTTGTGCGATCGAAGGAGCTTGGAGACGTATTGTAGGACATGGAGTAGAACCCATTTGGTCAAAGAGGGCGCTTTCAGCTTGTCAATGAAGGTGAGATACATGGCTTGCAGATTTCCGTGAGGAGATATGCGCTTCTGCACCAGGTAGTTCGCCAACCAAGGGTAGTGCTCTTCTTTGAGAACATCCTTGAGTTCCTTCGCCTTGCTGTCCAAGTTGTTGACAGAGACGTTGTTGATGACGAAGTAGATCCTGTCCAAAACTATCTCCGGTGGTTGCACCTGCAGAATGGCCTCCTGGACCCCCGGCATGATATGGTTAATGCATGCATCCAAATCAACGGGCTCCGCAGCGGGAGGAAGGGGTGGGGAAGCCATTACTTCTGCAAGCTGTTGCTGCGTCTGTAGCTGTTGTTGCTGTTGTTGCTGTTGCTGCTGTTGGGTAAGATGGTTCAACATGGGAGTAACAGAAGGCGCAAGAGGTGCCAAGCCTGCCTGTAATGTTGGAGAGCCTTCCAAGAGCGCCCCTTGTTGGGGTGAAGCTCCGTCTTGTGCTTGAGCTTGCCGCTGTTGCTGCTGTTGCAGCTGGATTGACGCCAATGACGATCCTCCATTTTCCAGACCAGAACCGCCCAGACTGAGACCCAAAGAACCTTGCAATAAGCTCTGATTACCTCCATGCAAGTTTGGGGACAGCTGCTGACGCTGCTTGTGCTGGGATAGGTGGGATTGTTGCTGTGGCGATTGAGGCAATTGTTGTTGTTGCTGAAATGATATTTGCGATGGTTGCGCTTGTGCATGCTGCAATGGCGATGCTTGCTGTTGATGTTGTTGTCCTGGCTGTGTTGGTGGCGACGATCGGTGCTGCGGTGATGGGGGTTGCTGTGATTGCTGGAATGCTAGCTGAGAAGATTGTGCTTGTGCCTGTTGCTCCGCTTGTTGTGCCTGCTGTTGCTGTTGCTGCTGCTGCAACATCTGTTGCTGACGTTGCTGCAGTTGTAATTGATCAATGAAAGAAGGAGTTCCCGTCCCCCCCAGAAAATTGGCGTCTATTAGCTGCTGTTGTTGCTGCTGCTGCAGTTGCAACAACTGAAGCTGCTGCTGCTGCTGCTGCTCCTGCCCTACACCGTCTGCTTTTCGCATCATCGCCAATATATTCTGCTGCTGTTGCTGCTGCTGCTGCTGCTGCTGCTGCTGCTGCTGCTGCTGCTGTGACAACATCTGGGGTGAACCAGTCAGAGAAGAAGCTCCTGTCAATCCCGAATTCAATTCGTTGGCATTTGGAAGCATGAGTTGGTCCGACTGCCGACTCATGGCCCGTTCAATTTCTAGCACCAAATCCGGATGGTTTTGTCGCAGGTGCGGAATCTGGATCAAGTGGCTGCAATATTGAGGCCACTCATGTAGACGCCCTTGAAATTGCTCCAAAGCGAACATGCCAAAGCGATACCACTTTCCCGCGTTCCCTGGACCGGGGGGACGTCGTAGTGCTTCCAAGACGTAACGCAGAGCGACACCAAGGGTCAGAGAGGAGACCAATTGATGCTGAATGAGAGAGCCAAAGAGAATGCCAGTGATGCGAAGTTCCTAAAAGAAGAGGAATCGAACGGCCAATTGGACAATTGGAAGATTTAGTGTAAGTGCCGGCCAGGAAGTTTAGAAGGTAACAAGTTCCGAAACTTCAGGAGAGACGCACAAGACTTTCACGCAAGACCCGGAAAAAAATACAACAGAGGGACCACCAAAATTCGAAAAAACAGTATGCGTAAACATGTCACACATGAAATGAGGCATTACAAAGGACACATGAAATGAGGCATTACAAAGGCACCGACCTTCTCCGGGTACTTGTGAAAAAATCTATACTCGTCAAAGAGGTTGCGGATCATGCAGGCAAATATTTCCAGCTCTTTTGCATCCTTGCTGCTCTTGAAACGCTTTAACATCTCAATAACGTCTGGAATGCTCTGCTCTGACGTGTAGATCTTTTGAAAATACGCATTCGCCATTTCCTCAATCGCATCGCTCCCACTGCCTCCGCCCGCACTCCCGCCTCCTCCAGGCGCCGCTCCGGCTCCTTGGTTTGCGCTTCCGACCTCCATGAACCTTTTCGAATAGAGTTCCAACGCTTGTTTCACCTCCATTGCCACCTGAGATCCTCCTTGCCTCAAATCTGGATCCTGACCAAGGACCTTGAGGAGGGATACCAGAGACTCCTCAGATAGCAATACAGGAGGGACATCATTACCAACCACGGCGCTGCGAAGGCGCGCGTGACCCGCATGCTTATGCACAAAAGAGAGTGTACCACGCGCAAAATTTTCCTTATTCGTTGAAGATGAGAGCTTCTCGGCAATAAATTTCTCCAAATTGAGTTGTTCCTGGGAAAGGCAAAAACAAAAGAATGCAAGAGACATACGTGAAATGAAAGTCCGTCGGAATCCACCTTTCCGAATCACGCACTAATGCGACCTGGAAGATATCGATAACACAAGAAATGCGAACCGGAACGTACCTTGTCCGCAGCCGCCGCTGCAAGAGCCACTACGAACTCTGTGCAGGATGAGGAAAGAACGTCTTGCTGCGTCGACGGCACCAGCAGCATGACGGCCAGGATATCCCGTACTACCGCGGCTGATTCCTCCTGTCGGAATCGTTCCACCAGCGTTTCCACCAGCAGCTTGGGGTTCGTCTGGTGCACGCGTTTGATGACCGCCACCGCGTGCGGGGATCGCCCTGGCTGGAAGTACAATGGTCCCAGGAGCGCTAACAACTCGGATCGAAGCTTCCCCCACGAGTCCTCCACGCACGCCAGGCCGCAGATGAGGATCTCGGGGCACTGTCGGAGGGGACCATCAAATAGGGTTCTCGCCGAGTACCAAAGGGAGGTCTCAGAGAAAGATAAGAGCGTGGCGATGAGGTCGATGGACAGCCAAGCCTTGTTTGGGGGGCCTTGCGGGATCTGAGTATCGTCCAAGGGGTTCTGCATGCGTCCTATCCCTGAGAAAGAGACCAGGTCGGGCGGCGCTGCGATTGCCTGGTGAATAAAGGAGAGCTGGCCCACTTTGTTCGTCCACGGGCGAAACAAGACACCCAACGGAAACGGTCGGTTGGAAGCAGCCCGCTGGTAGAGGCTGAGAAGGTTGCGCAATGCCTCTTGGTCGGCAATGAAGAGGCGAGGATTGTCGAGTTCAAGGGCTACCCGGGCCCAGTCCAGAGAGGAGTAATCCGCCGCAAGGACACTCGCCATCACGTCCAGATTCCAGCTGCGCGGACTCGCGCTCTCCCTGTTCCCGGTGTCCCCTTCTCCGCCTTCGTTCCCTCTTCCGTTTCCGCTGGCGGTGGTGGAAGCGGTGGAAGGCAGCAATTCGTTTGCCGCCATGGCGCTCATTTCGTTGTCGTGCTCCGTGTGTCTATCCACCACCAGGCAGAGCAGGAGGGCGGCTTGACGCTCGTCCATGGCCACCCCACTCTCCTTCAAGGTTTCCCGGAACGCCTCCGTGGAGGCCGTGCAGACAGGACCCAAATCTTGGACGAAGCCCGCAATATGGGAGGAGAGGGCAATGGCGTTTGTCATGTTCTCTGCCTCCCGCGCCAGAAGTCGGGAGGTGGCCGCCGAGGCCGTTGGGGTGCCCGTGGTCAAATCAGCCGGGTCGTGATTCTCTGCGTCGAGGAGTGGCAGGAGCGAAAGCGCACTGGTCGCTTCTGGTTGCGTGTTTTTCAGCATTTTGAGCAATGTTTGCGCCGCTTTAGGGTTGCTTATGTACTCCTGGCCGATCCGAGAAAGCAGGGAAAAAAGTAGAAAAACTGTTATGAATATTCAAATGAATTTCACCTGCTAGACCCTACGTACCTCATTACTTCGCAAGACAACTAGAAGGGCGTGGAGTACGTCGTCTCCAAGCGTCAATGTGTTCTTCCCGCCTAATGTGGTAGAAGGCAAGGAGGCAGCTGAGGCTAGAAGCTCCTGAAGGCGCGCGCGAAGGATCTTGTAGGCTTCTTGCGCGACTTGGGAGGATGGCACACGGCTAAGTCCCACTGAAAGTGCAGTGGACTGCGAAGGGTCAAGTTTGAGTGTAGGAGCGAGGGAGGCAACGACGAAGTGTTGGTCGATGCCAGCGATTGATGTCGGGGAATTCAGACCGAGCGCCTGGGACCACGGAGCCAAGGAAAAAGGCAAAGAGGAAGGAAAGGGTTTGAATACGACGACTCTAGTACGCCTCTCATGTGAGGCTACAGAAAAGCCATGGATGTGCATACCTGTGTAATTATCGAAACGAAATTCGGTTTTTGCGACGATGTGACCAGCTCCTCCGCAAGGAGTACGAGCTGCTCGTCCCGGGCTGTATTAAGCTCAGACTGTGCGGTTTGCTGCTCCTCCAATTGCAGCACCCGTGTACTTTCGATCAGGTACTTGAGTAGAAAGCCGTTGGTGTCCTCGCCGTACAAGTGGATGAGCTAGAAAGACATAAGGAAGACGAGAAGGGAGATCAGCAAATGTACGTCTTGTTCCATTGTACAAGGATTCGACTAGCGTTCCTCAAGGACACTATGAAGACGTTTCAGACAGCCAAGGGGTTTCTCTACATACGCGGACGCGGACGCCTGCTTTGAAGATTCAGAAACTCTAGTCCAATCTTGTGATCATCACAAACGTCTTTCGCTTGCCTCTGCGCGACATATGGAAAGATCTCTCTGCACAACCCCCCCCCCTTAGTTTTTCCAAGCATGCTCCGTAATAGCTATCACTGACTGACAAAATGAGACCGCTTTCCTCCTCGTCGCCTACTCGCCTCCTACCTCTCCAGTCCCTCGTCCCTTCCCTTCCACAAACCTGACGTAGCTCCTGGACGCTCTCTGCGTAGTTTCCTTTGGTGAGATTATTCACGAGAAGACGGATCTGAGAGAAAATGGGCGCTGAGAGCATACTCTACGATGACGACGCGAGTTTCAGAGACGTGAATGCTTGCAAGGAAAAAGCCTAGGACCTGGCCTCGGCTGCTTTGCTTCCTTCCGTGCGGCGGTAGAGCTGGAGACCCACACTGCCTGTGCATGCGAAATATGTATCGACAAGACACGCACGTCAAAATTGAGAAACCAAATGTTTTTGCGGGCAACAAAAAGTCTCCATCGCAGCGGCCACCAGGAACAGGGCAAACTTGTCTGTCGCGGCCTAGCTCCCGCTCAACGAGGGGAATGCGGCCGTAGACGACAAATGCACAGAAAGAAGCGGCACATCAAGCAGTACCATTTTATTCACGGCTTACCGATCTCCTGCGAGGCGGGTACCCCTGCGTGTGTAGATGGGATTCGGGGCAAGGGCCCTGTGAAGGGGGAATAGGGAAGACCCAAGCTGCTCCTTCAGGGACTTTCCCTTCTTAGGTCCTGCATTTGTATGAGTTATCAAGTGCATATGGTGAAAGTGAGGGTTTTTCACGACCTTTCAATTTCCATTCTTTCAGGTTCGTGTGTTCTCGACTCGTCTCCCCGTAAGCAATAACCCCCGTCAAGAATCGAATTCTTCATGCCTTCCCACTCATGTATATGCCACACGAGCCACAAAACCATCATGAATACAAATATTATCAATATACTGAGGCAGAGAAAGCGGGGTTTTGCAATGCGCCGGACCTGAAATGCGAAAACGAAACGGTGAAGAAGGAGGCAGTGGTCCTAAGAAGCATCATTGTGGATACCACGATGGTAAAGCTGCCTCAACCCCCTACATCCTCAAAATGCGTCGCACTCGCCCCGTGAGTCATGGACTATGATGCAAGCACGCATAGATTCAACTGCGCGGGTTGCCGGAGGAAGAGCGTTGTCGTGCCATGGCAGTGAGCACCACGCAGGGCAAATGGCAGTCTTCTCTCCTCTTTCCTCCTCCAAGCCCCCCCGACCAGCTCCCAGGCCTCACCCGGCCCATGCGCGACGCTACAAAAGCAACACCCAGTCCTTCGCATGCAGGTTAAATTGGGTAGCAAGACTGAAATGTTTCAATGGCAAGCCAGCATTTTTAGCTCCTTTCATGCTTCTTTTTTCACTTGACTTATTGGGTATCTGTGCTACCTCCTCCCCCCCTCCCTCCTTTCCCTTCCCCCCCTCCGCTGCCGACGACGACCTTTTTACCCATTGCAGGATGCGAAGGAGCAGACCAATGCGGACTCAAAATCCGACTGAATCCATTTTCAAGTCTTCTGACAATTGCCGCCACTTTATTATCTCCTTCTGGTGTCAAGATTTGCGTGTGCACCGTCAACATGCCTGCGAAATTTCCCCACATTACATCGGTCAAGAGCCGGTCCCCAATGATACACAAGTCTTCATACGTTGTATCAGGGCCGCATTCTTTCTTAAAATGCTCCAGCACCTCCGGTATCGCCCCAGGTTTTTTGACCGCATGCCGTAAGACAGGCACGCCCAAACTCGATTCAATCCGAATAGCGGCTGCGTGACCAGAATCGTCAAGAGTGCCCGCCGAGTTGGAGATTATGATGAGCTTCCTTGGTCCGAAAACGCGTTTCGACGTTTCAAAAGCGCCAGCTACTTGTTCGTGCACCTCGTCGACGTAGGGGGCGGTGATGGTATTGTCTTTGTCGAAGATGACGCCTTTGATGCCTTCCATGTTGGTTGACGAAACGTGAAAGTAAGTCTATGCATATTCCAGGCCATGCGAAACATTAAAGTTTTATAGAGCCGCATAAATATCCAAATTAGGCACGACATAGTTTCCTCCCTAGTATTGATTGCCCCATCGAAATTCTGCTACAGACATTTCAGTTGCCATACCAAGCAGATTTATAAAATTAAAAAAAGGGGGGGGGCAAACGACCCTTTGGTCAATGTTATTCCTTTATCATATGCCTGCCTTCCCCCACAATCTTCTCATCTGGTCATTGAACTCACCAGCTTGGCGCAAAAGTTCAAAGTCCAAGAAACCGATATGTTTGACTGAGACGTGCGGTAGCATGAGTGAAGGATTGCGAATGACCTGGCCGATCGCAAGGACGCCTTGAAGATTAAGGCTTTGAACCATAACTACACTCGTTGGGGGCCCAAAGCCGAGATGACGACGAGGACGAGACAGGGGGAGGTGTTCACTATTCGGCCAGAAGGCTTTGGACAGAAGTGTACCAGACGACGACCACGAAATCCCACTATGGATTAGTGCAACAAGAAGGAGCCAGAGTAACACCAGAGCCACACTGTCCCGCATAAACGTCTTTATAGGCCTGCATGTGTTGAAATGAATGATAGTGACTGATGACATGTCGTGCGATCACGGGCATACCGCACATGGACGTTGAATTTGGATGAGCCGTGAAATCAAACTCCAAAGTGGAGGCAAGTTCAGCAAACAGAAGAGACGAAAATGGGCGTGAAAGGGCAAGTGGGTCTGGACTGACAATGACGGTGAACAAAAGAGAGTTTCCGTAAACCGCATCAACTTGTGACAACCAAGAAAGAGCGCTAACCTCCCCGCCTCGATAGCACGTCTGCTGTTATTCTTTTTTTTTCGTCGACCAACGCACACTACACGTCCCTCGTACAATTTTCGCGCTTACTTTTGATTCTAGGCACAGCTTTCTCACTAAAATTTACTGCCCCAGGGAACGGACCCCCGCATAATTCTATAGTAGGGACCACGGTGGCTGCGCTTGTCCCTCGGCTGAGGAGGAGCATAATCTACTTTTCCATCAAGTCCGTACCATGTATAAGTGCACTACGTCCCGTCGAATATGAAAAAATGCCAAAAACGTCTTCATCTTAAGGTTGTGGCGCTCAGTACCGGCCCCTGCCATAACCTCCTCCGCCACCCATCCCACGCAGGGCAGCAGGAACCTGGTTTCCCGACTCCTCCAGAATCTTCGCGAGCTCCCGTGAAATCCTGGCATGTTTTTGCGTCACAAATGAGAGGGCGTAACCTTTGGCACCCGCCCTTCCCGTGCGCCCGACACGATGAATATAATCCTCCATATTGTTGGGGAAGTCAAAATTAGCCACCATCTGGATATCTTTCACGTCCAAGCCTCGCGCCGCTACGTCCGTAGCCACCAAAATGTTGGACCTCCCCTCCTTGAACTGGCGGAGGGTCCAGTCCCGGTCTTGCTGGCTCTTGTCACCGTGGATCGCCACGGCCGAGAACCCGTCCATTTGTAAGGAGCGCTGAAGTTGGTCGCAGCCCCGCTTCGTTTCTACGAACACCAGCACCTTCCCACCAGTGTTGTTCTCCTTTAATGCCCGCAAAAGCAGCCCATATTTGTCCCGGTCCTCGCACACCATCACCTCCTGCTTGATGTCCTTGTTCGCCGCCAGGTCCAAGGAGCCCACAGTCACCTGGTAAGGGTCCTTGAGGAAGTCCCGGGCCAGGCTCTGCACCTCTTTCGGCCACGTCGCACTCCACATGAGCGTCTGCCTGTCCGGGCGGATCTGGGAGACAATGGACCGTAGCTGGGGCTCGAAGCCCATGTCCAACATGCGGTCAGCCTCGTCCAAGACCAGGTACGTGACGCGCCTTAGGTTGGTCATGCCGCTCTCCAGGTGGTCGATCAGGCGCCCGGGCGTGGCCACGACAATCTCCATCCCGCGTTTCAGGTCGTAGACTTGCTCGCGCTTGGGCACTCCGCCGTACACACACGTGTTTTTGATGGAGGAGGAACGGCCAAACTTGTCGCATTCCTGTTTAATCTGCAGCGCAAGCTCCCGTGTGGGAGCAAGCACCAGCACGATTGGACCGTCCCCAGATTCGAGGTAGGGCTGAGGTGTTAAGAGGGGATGGGACACACGGAAAGAGAAGGAAAAAGATGAGCCAAATCTCTTTCTCCCATCATGGCAAAGAAATGAGTAAGGAAAAAAAATTAAAGTGGGAAACCACAAGATAAGCATCAATCTGCACGGGAACAGGGGACCACGCGTCCTGGCCAGAAAAGCGAACGAGTCCGTGCGCGCGAAATAATAATCTACCGAACATGCCACGGGTACCGCAAGCCAGCTAAACCGACGAGCTTTCTCAAACATCGCTTTCCCCCTTCGCCTCGGTCCTCTCACTCTCCTTTATAGTCACTAGTCTCGGACCTCCCGCCTCTTTCCACACCCTCCTGTCTCGTCCCCTCAAAACAACACGACGCATGCGAAAGGCAACCTCTTTACACCGTCCGCTCCCTGCCCCTTACACACAAAAGGCAAGCTCGCATGGGGGAGGTCCCATCCACACCCGTGACGCACAAGACGGCCACGGGACCCCTCCTCTCAATCGCATCGTCCTTTGTCGCCCTATGTAGGCACCAGGCGTTTCACATTCCCTCCTTCTCTTCTCTGCATGATTCTTGGTCGCCTCTGACTACACCCAAAGTCTACCCGTCCTCTTCGAAACGAAAAGAAGGGATAAAAGGGAGCAGAAAGAAGAGACAATCGTCACGGAGATTAAAAGGGAGGGCGAGAAACACCACGCGGTACGTACTGAGCTGAGGAAAATGAGGGAGAGGGCTTGAGGCCACGAGGATGGCGGTGGCACAATTCAAAGGAAATTGCAGGGCAGTGGACAAGATGAAAAAGGCCTCGCCTCCGCACTCGAATTCCAGAAGGAAAAGGCGCGGAGGAAAGAGAGCGGCCTCAAGCCGTACACCAACGGACGCCATCGTCGTTGCCGCCGCTGCCAACGCTCGTCATGGAGCTCTGGTGGCAAAAAGAGGGGAGGGGACGGCCAAAGAGGAAGAGATAGAGAAACGCAAGGGGCAGGGCGTCCGTCCCATCCTTATGTCGCTCCTTTCCCCTGCAGTGCCTCGAACGCGGGAACACCCCAAATGCGCCTGCAAAGGAGCATCTGGGCCACCACCATTGCCTTCCACTTTCCCGCCTGAGTCCATGAGTGAGGGACTGGGCAGCTCTAGCCACACGGACTCATCCCGTCCGCAAGGGCGTGGGGTTGACGCAGCGACCCATGCCCCGCTTGGCCGACACACAGGGGCTCGACAGGCATGCACTCAGGCTGTGGCCCATCTTGGCCCGGACACATCGATCCTACTCAGTCCTACGGAACGTCTCACTCCTTTGTCCTAACAGTTATCTCACGGCCAAGAACAGTGGGCAAAAGAAAACAAAAGAAATAACTCTTGACCTGCGCGTTGATGTGGATCATGGCTGGGAGCAGGAAGGCCAACGTCTTGCCCGAGCCCGTGGCGGAGATCCCGATCATGTCCCGTCCCAGCAACGCCATCGGCCAGCCCTGAGACTGAATAGGGGTGGGCCTGTCGAAGCCTTGCTTCATCACCTCCTGAAGGACGTACTCGGGCATGGAGGCCTCCTCGAACGTAAAGACGGGCTTGGGAATGCCGTGCCCCTGGACGGTGATTACGTGCTTCGCCCGCCACCGCGCCGCGTCCCCTTCGTCCCGCTTGGAGACGTCGGGGTGCTCGATGTAGAAGTTCTTTTCGAACGGGGGCAGCTTGCTCAGGTCCCACTGAATGCTGCGGAGGCCAGCGCCCAAGCCTCCCATACGATCGCCACCCCCGCGCCCACCCCCGTAACCTCCACCTCCGCCGTAGCCGCCTCCTCCCCCGCCATAGCTGTACGAATGTTTATGAGAAGAAATTAAGTAAGACAGGACAACCATACTTAGAGCATCTGAAAGAAAGCGTGCATAATATTCAGGACATAAGTGCGATTCATTTTTGATGAACTGACCTGCCCCCACCGCCGTAGCTTCCATAGCTGCCAGTGTTTGTTCAAGAATCGTTGGGTATGGACATAAAGGAGGGTTTGTGAGCCGTTAAAAGTTGTGACAAAAATCATGTTTGGCGCGCAGGAGTGACCTACGCACCTGCTACCGCCGCCATAGCTACACGGTTAGGGGTTTTTTTAATCATACAGCATGTATGTGTATGTGAGAATGGGTGGTTGAAGGGGTGTGAGATACCTTTTAAGGGCATCCAGTCATCCACATTTCCACAAAACCGACTCAAGGAACATAGATTTCCGGCATAAAATAAAAGTATTGCGTAAACGTGTGCTGCCATGTTCCCATCATGAAGGATGATTAAACGGTGCTCATTTCACCGAATAAGTCCAACACCAAACATGGAAAATGGTAGAAACAGAGCCTTTGGGGGGAAAGGTCGAAGTACACGCCTTTTACCCACCTGCCACCGCCACGCGAGCCGCCTCCACCATATGAGCCGTACGACATAATAGGTTGCTATTGGTTGTGTGGCAAATGCAAGTAAACTTGAGAGTGAGATGTGATTCAGAGACAGAAGATAGTGCAGCGAACGACGCGACGAAAAAAAGACGCCAACCTTGGACATTTTCAGAGCGCGGACAAAATTCTGATGAGGACCACGTCAATTAACACAACCTTATTATGACGTTGGCTGAATTGCACCATGATCCGTGTAGCACATTGCCACTATACCCCCTCGCGGAAGGGTCTACACAGCCACACACGCCGCGGGCGGAAAGTGGGGGGTCCTTTCTCATCACATCATCGGACGTCATCGGCATCGCACTGCCGGGTCTAATCCTGTCCTCTTCGTCCATACCAGGAGTCAATGCACGCTTCATTCCCGCTTTAAAATGACATGGAGGAAAGACCACGACTTGTTGCCTCCTTAACATTGAATAGTATTCAGGCTGTTCTCCAGGCCCCTTCGAAGGTAAGTGAAACATTCTTGGACTAGAAAACTGCTTTCTAGGGCGAAAAGAAACCAGTAGATGAAGACAAAAAAGGACCACGACCGTGGTAGTTTGTTCAGCAATTGCTTTTCTACGGATTATACAGAGAACGCGTTAGGATGGCGGCAGCGTTTCGATTACCGGTTTTGGAGCACTGTCGACGTCACAGCGAGTAAGCTGCACAGCCCTCAGAGGACTTATTGCTTGAGCGATCATCGCATCCCTCACATATTACCTTTTGTCTTCATTTACTTCTTTCTTATCACCCACCAACATGATTTCAACTTCAGCTCGCATTCTGTGGATGTTGGTGGGGGCGTGTTGTACATCGTTTATCTTATGAAGTGCTGAAAAGACAACAGTAGTTGAATCTTTCGCGACTTCACATCAGTGTAAAAGGCAACCCATGACCATTGAATCCTAGCAAACTTTCAATAATTTACCTGTTATACCGACAAGTAGAGGCTAGACATTTAAGAAGAAGCATTTTCTTTTCCTTCAGAATAACCTCCCGGGAGCTAGAAGGCCATGTTTCAAAAATGCCTAAAAAATGTTTATTTGGCCTCAAAAGTATTTTATATTCTACCACTTTTGTTTTTAAATTATTTGCACCAAGAAAAACCGTCATCAAGGACTTGCGTATTTATTTGATGTTTTTTCCTGAAAGCAACCAGAAAAACGCTCTCCAAAAAAGTGGTTCTGTTTAAGCTTGCAATCAATCACTATCGAAACTGATTGGTTAAACTTCTCAAAGCTGTCTCATTTTTTATGCATGTTTGTGCACTGTGTCCAGACGCTCGCGCGAAAAGCCACCGTACTGACCATGCAGTGCACCAAGGCGGAGGGCGATCAGGGCGGGCCGACAATCCTCGGGAAGGGCGCTCGCTCCTCGCCCTCGTCGCCTCGCTCATAAATGGTTTCCGCCCCCGATGCCCATGCCACCCACGTTGGCCACGCCTCGGAGGACCTGTTTGTTACGTCAGGGAGGACACGAATTTGCTCATTTGTTTGCCTGATCGGCCGTCACCTGCATGCCAGATCTCTGAGTTTTCTGTATATTTTTACTTCTCTCACCCTCACGTTGATCTCCAACTTCAGGGCCCAGTCTCTCATGTCAACTGTACATATACCTTTTATCACTCACCAGAAGGGGCTGCAATGGGTATATTCATGACCAAAAAATGGAAGAGCTGTAGCCAAATCTCTGTTCTGATCTCCACTGGACGTTAGCAGCAAACTTGCAGCGCCCCAAATCCATGGATTTTTTACGTTCTGTTGAAGACGACCTTCGGGCACTATCGGTTGAAGCCAAAAAGAAGCATCCCGTCATCAAAGAGGCAGCAGAACGTGGCATTGTGAAATTGCGGACGCTCCGTGAGCAGTATGCGGCAGCAGTGCGACAATCGGGCGAATCTATGCCCGTTTCTCGCCTTCGGTCCCAGGAAGTTCTCCGTCCCTTCCTGTTGGCTTGCAATCATTCTGACTGCAGCAAAGCCATCATTCTGCATGCGTTGGGCTCCATTACCCACCTCATAAACAAAGATGCCATCTCTCCTTCCGATGCTCCGAACATCTTACGCGTTTTGGCCATACAAGCCGTATCTCCCTCCGCAGCAGCTCCTGAAGTCCATGTCAAGGTCCTCCAAACCCTGCTGCTCACCATCACCTGGCGCGCATGTGATCTTGCCGAGGACATGCTTGCATCTGCACTCATCATATGCATTCAACTCACGGAGCACCGAAATGCCACGGTTCGTAACGCCGCTCAAGCTACTCTGCGACAGGTTGTCAGCCTCATGTTCGACCGGATCGCGGAGCTGCACACCTCGACGGGCGGTAGAGATGAACAGCAAAAGCAACACCAAGCGATTCTCGATGGATCCAGCAGCGGTGTGGTGGCACCGGAGGAAGAGGAGGCGAAGGAGGGGGAAGGAGCTGGGGGCGGGGAGGGAGATGCGGGAGCCGGAACGCTGGCTTTGCCGCACGTCGAAGGGCTGAGCCTCAGCAACCAGCACGGTCTCGCCAGCCCCCGTGATCCTCCGACGACAAAGTCGAGCAAGCAAAGCGACCTTCCCATCCTGCAGGGCCTGTCCCCTGTGGAAAAATGCGCGTACTACTTGATTCAAGACCTGTGTCTGGTATGCCGGGGGGAGACGGGTGTGTGGATCAAACACATGCGGATATCCCCCGTGGTGGGGATGGAGCTGATCGACCAGATCCTCTCCCAGCACCCGGGGCTCTTTAAAGGCGGGGAGTCTCAAGACGGGGGCGAGAGGAAGGGGGTGGCGGCGTACGCAGAGGTCCTCCGGAACCAGATATGTCCCTTGATCGTGCAGACCCTGCGGTCCGATCTGGACTTTCCATTGCTCGTGCGCTTAATGCGGACGATTACCACGCTCCTAAGCGGGCTGGCTGAGTCCCTCCTCCCGCAATGCGAGGTCATCCTCGCCATGCTCATCCAAATATTGGCGACCGCGGAGTCCGCAAACGAAGATGTGACCTCGGCCGGCAGCAGGGGGGCGAATCCTACAGGTTCCGGGGGGGGCACGGCCAGTGCCATCGCGACCGCGGCCACATCCTTGCTGGGGGCAGCCGTGGGGTGGGGTGCCGGGGCAGTCGGGGCGGGGGGCGGGGGAGGGAAGATGGGAGGAGGTCGT
>Ga0102934_1000421_pt1 | contig 28248 bp, 23 predicted proteins | sample SalPonR2_A_D1_MG_FD_78175 | JGI IMG/M metagenome (GOLD analysis project Ga0102934, IMG submission 78175) | Salt pond soil microbial communities from South San Francisco under conditions of wetland restoration - Salt Pond MetaG R2_A_D1_MG | ecosystem: Environmental > Aquatic > Marine > Intertidal... | reverse complement strand
ATTGGTATCAAAATGAATGTGGAAATAATCACGCGTAAGTTTGAGAGAACCGGGAGGGCAGATATCAACGCACAAACCGCAAAAGCAACACCTCCCATAGTCGAGTTGGGGTCGTTCGTTCTTCTCTCCCGGTTTGGCTTCCAGTTCAGCAATTTCTATCATGTTGATGGCCTCATTGGGGCAAATATCGGCACAATTTCCACAGCCTGTGCATTTATCCCAGTCGTTGGTATGAAACCCCCTGTACCTCATCGCCGGTTCCTTCAATTCAAAAGGATACTTTAATGTTTTAGGCTTTTGAAAGAGGTACCTTACTGCTTTAAATGGATTTAATATGCTGCTGCTTATCATCTTTGTACTCCTCTATTTTTGTTGTTAATATTTTTCGGGATTTACAATTGGCAAAGAGCAGTGGGTAATCCGTTTAATTTTATAGTGTGTTATGCCTGTTGGTATTGCCCAACTGCCTCCCTGTCAACTGTTTTTTTATAGTAACTTACTTACGATTTTTCATTGCCATTATCTTTTCTTATCTGTCAATTTCAGGCGCCGTGATATACAGACTTATCATTATATTTCCTACATCTGAGACACTTTCATTTACCAGCGCTTTTTCAAGAATGGTTAGTCCATGATTAAATGAGGGTGTCCTGTAATGCGCACGGTAGGGCTTGTCTGTATCGTTGCTGACAAGATAAAGCCCCAGTTCACCCCTTGAAGATTCACACCTTACATACGCTTCATTTTTTGGAATTTTCCATTTGAAAGGATTGGGAACCTTGTTATAAGCTACACCTTCGGGCATCTGGTCGAGCAATTTAAAAATCATGTGCACACTTTCAATCATTTCATCCCTGACTACCCATATCCTGGAGTAAGCATCCCCGTCTTCCCTGGTCGGAACATTAAATTCAACCTGGTCATAAGCAGCATAGGGTTCTTGTTTTCGAATGTCTCTTTTCATCCCGGTGGCTCGCAGAACTTGTCCTACAGCTCCCATGTCAACAGCCTCTTTTTGAGTTAATTTTCCAATCCCTTTGGCCCTTTTTTCAAAAACCCGGTTGTTGAAGAAGGTATCATCATAATCCGGAACGCAACTTCCAATGGTATGAAGCGTATTTACAATTTTATCTTTGAATCCTTCCGGGAAATCTCTTCTTACACCACCAGGCCAGATGTAGATATGATAGGCACGTCCGCCTGTGAGCTCCTCAAAAAGATCCAGCACCAGGTCGCGATGATACATGGCCCAGTTGGCTACTGTGTCAAACCCCAGCATATTTGCGTAAGCCCATAATCCGAAGAGGTGCGAACCGACTCTTGCAAGTTCAAGATAAATGCTTCTGATGTACTGGGCTCTTTCAGGAACTTCAATACCAGCCAGCTTTTCAACGGCCATTGCATACATCAGTTCCATGTGATCGGGCTCCACTACGTTTATACGGCAGACAAGCGGAAAATTCTGTATCCATGTTCGTTGTTCCATGAGTTTTTCAAAGCCTCTGTGAAGAAAACCCGGATTAGATGTTGCTTTTACAATGCGGTCACCCTCTACTCCGAGGGTAATGCTGAAGTTTCCCACCATTCCCAGGTGCTGTGGTCCGTAATATAATTCAAGTTCTCTCATTGGTTCGTTTTTTTTCTTCAATAGTAGGTATTTGCTTGAAAAAATCTTCTACATATTGCCGGGTGTCAAAATCCTTTCTAAAAGGAGGAATCTCATAGCTTCGTTCCAGCAGGAGAGGTGTCAACCTTGGATGACCGCTGAAGTGGATTCCGTACAATTCATGCAACTCCCGTTCGAAAGGTTCGGCGTTACTGAAAACATTGATTACCGTGTAAAGTGTTGGTTTATCTCTTACCACCTTTGTTTTAACCAGCAGATTCAGGCCCCCTTTTTCGGGATCTTCAGTATATGCTGTAAGAATGTAAACCAGTTCAAAGGTATTTTCATTAATCCAGTCGACACAAGAAATTAGGGAAAGGTGGTTGAAACCATCACTTTTCAGGTGACTGAGAACAGTAATGATGGATTCTTTCCTGCATTCAATGATAATCCTGTTTTCTTCTGCGATATTGATTTTAATATCTTCAAAAGAAGAGAGCAGGTTATCTTTGAGTATTTGTCTTAAGTGGTTCATCTTAATCTGTTTTTATTTTTTACCTGGTTAAACGGACGCTTCATGTTGTTTTTCTTTTGAAAACAGAGGCGGCCATTCCAGTTTTCCCAGGACACTTTCCTGATTCTCCCTGTATAATTCATAGTCTTCCCTGTATTTCTTGTAACCATCTGCTTTTCCTTTATCAATGAGAGTCCAGAGGTGTGTAACTGCCACAAATACAGCTTCCGGCCTGGGCATACAACCTGCAATCCATCCGTCAATTGGGATGTATTTATCAAGGTGTTTAATTGTATTGTAGGAATCCCAGTACATTCCTCCGTTGATAGGACAAGAACCAAACCCCACAGTGAATTTGGGTTCCGGCATTTGTTCATAGGACCGAATGATGTATTTCAGGGTTTTCAGCGAGACATAACCGGTGATTAAAAAAAGATTGGCTTGCCTCGGAGTAGCCACCGGTATAACTCCAAACCTTTCTGCATCCCAACGGGCTGTAATGGTTGGAGGGATTTCTATTATTCCACAACCGGTGCAAAAATAGAGTGCATGCAACGAATATTTTTGTGCCATTTTGCCCGGCGATTTCAGCCATTTTCCGATTTTATTCCTGTCCATATTTTTATGTTTTTATTTTTCTTAGTATATCTTGTTAATTCTTTACTGAAACAGTGATCAGGTTTACGTTATTGCTACTATGATCAGACCTATTAAAGCCAAAGCTGATGACCATTTCCAAAGGTATCGAATGGCCTGCTCCACTCTGAAACGTGGAAACACAGCATTGACAATCAACATAACTATAAGCACCACAAGCGTCTTCAGGAAAAAATATCCCGGGTTGGATGCCCCTCCAAGAAATAAGTTGGTAAAGAGGGATATCCCGATAAATAAGTTGAGAGCGTGCTGAATTGTTGTAAAGGCCAAAAATTTTCCACTATATTCAGCCATAGGGCCTGATGCAATTTCCTGTGGAGCCTGTATCATTTCAAAAGGTCGCATTCCTGTTATAGCCGGTAATATGAGAACATAGGCCAATCCTGACAGCAATAACGGCAAATGCTGAAAAGAACAGCCGGTTTGAAGTTGTTTGTCTACAATTTCAACAATTGAAATGGTATCGTAATAGCTCATTACACCCACTACAATTAGTAGTAGCGGTATTTCATATCCCATAGCTAAAAGAAATTTTCTTGAGATACCGATACTTGCATTCGGATTGGCTGCTTCACCTCCACTAAGAGCCAAGCCAAGCGGGCTAACCAGCATCAGATAAAGTACAACCAGCAAACCTCCTGAAGAGCTTAGAGGGCACCAATGGCCAAAAGGCAGGAAAAGCAGTAATACTATGCATCCAGACAGTGACAGAATTAATCCAAAACTAAACAGGTAACCATGACTTGTACTTGTCTGGTTGAAATATTTGATGATGTCAATAACAGGTTGGGTTATGGGTGGCCCGTACCGCCAATGCATCCTTGCGGTAATTTTTCTTGAAAGACCCAGAAAAAATAAACCTATTAGCAAAGCCAAGAGAATAATTGCTATTATTTCCAATATCGTATTTACCATAGTGTCCATTTTAATTGAATAAAGATTAAGAGTGCCAGGAAAAACACTATATAGGTTACATAGTATCCGATATCCCCGGCATATATTTGTCTAATACCATTACCCAGGTTTTTAACGCTTTTTGCCAGTTTGAGATAAAAAGTGTCTATAAAATCTTTTAAATAAGGTCTCAACATTCTGTTCAGCGGGCCATAAAATTCAACCGAATAATGATATTTATCTTTTGGTACATATGTTCCGGCTGTGTAATTATCGTACTGATCAATTTGTTTTGCTTTTTTGCTTCCTTTAAAAATTAGCCAGATCAGTACACCGGTTATTAACAGCGCTGTGAAAATATTCAGCATATTAATGGTTCCTGTTTCGGAATTAACTCCCCACAGTGTTATATTCAGTGAATCAATGCCTGATGAAATCATTATCTGGTTGATGACTTTCAGCGGAATACCCGGGATAATGCCAAAAGTGACAATGATCAGGCTTAGTATAATTATAGGGAGCTGCATGCTGAAAGGTGGTTTTTTTATGTTTTTATACTTTTCCGGAAGCTGGCCAAGAAAGATGTTATGAATAAATTTGAAAAGAGAAAGTATTGTACCCCATGTGCCCAATAGTGCAGCAAAAGCTAAAAACGGGTACCCGTCTGTTATCAGGGTTTTATATATAAGCCACTTAGAAACAAAACCGTTTGTCAGCGGAATTCCAATTAGTCCACAGGCTCCAACCAAAGCCCCGATAAAAGTCACAGGCATTTTTTTGATGAGTCCTCCCAGAGAATTCAGGTCTCTTATACCTTTTGTGCAATATTCTATGGCGCCTACAACAAGAAAAAGCAGAGCAATGTATGATGTATGATTAATGATATGGAATGTACCGCCTGCAATGCCCAGGCTACTGCCGATAGCTATCCCCAAAACCATATAGCCACCCTGCCCTACACCATGCCAGGCAAGAAGGCGTTTCGAGTCATTTTGCAGCATGGCTATAAATGTAGGAATGATAATATTGATTGCACCAATCCAGGCCAGAATAGTATTGAAATGAACTAATCTGCTGCCAAGGTTTATGAATAAGTCAATTCCTGCTATTACAAAAAATATAACAAGAAATCCGTACATGCCCATTCTGACGAGTATTCCTGAGAGGATAGCAGAAAAAGGTGAAGGTGCTTCTGAATGTGCAGGAGGGAGCCATGTATGAAACGGCCAAACCGCATTTTTTATTCCAAAAGCGATAAAGAAGAGGATGAATATAAAAAGTACAAATCCCGGAGTATTTAATGACAATTGATTTGAAAGGTCTGCAATAATAAAAGTTCCGTAATGTGTGTAAAGCGAAAGAATCCCTACTAACATTGCCACAGAACCGGCTATTGACATTACAATGTATTTCATGCCTGCTGATATTGCGGGCCCCCTACTATAACTTATCAGTAAAAAGGTGGACCATGACATAATTTCCCAGAAAATATAAAACAGAATAAGATCCCCGGAAAGGACTATACCTATCATACTGCTGTTTACCAGCAAAATCATTAAATAATAAAAATCTGTGCGTTCTTTTTCCTTAATATATTGTAAGGAAAAGATTATAGCAAGCGCCCCGATAATTGCAATGGTAATAGCAAAAAACCATGAAAGCATGTTTATTCTCAGGTTAAGCGGGAAGTTCCAGAAGCCCGGGCATATAGTTTCTTCCGTTGTGTTGCCAAACAAAGAACCAATAAAACCAATTAAGCCAACAGAAATCAGTATAGCAAAAATATTTCTCAGCTTTTTTGATATCCTGCCTGAGATATAAGTTATAAAACTACCTCCGAATGCTATTGCAAGTAAAATTTCTAAATTCATGGTATCAGGCTTTTTATGTAATCAGTTCTGCTAATTAATTCCGCAGCAGATGATTCCAGAATATTTGTTATTAATTTTGGATATATTCCAACTATTAAAATCAATCCGGCAAAAATGAAAAGGGGTATGAGCACTTTGAAGGGCGCCCTGTTTCTTTTTTCTTTTTTTGCTTCCCCTTTGAAATAGATGGCCTGTATCACTTTGAAGAAATACGCAGCCTCAACAACCGTGGCTGTGAGTACCAGGATGATAAGCACCGTATAAAGAATTTCCTGTTTGAATATGGCTGCTTTCACAATCATAAATTTACTGGGGAACCCGATGAAAGGGGGCAGCCCCACTAGCGATAAGGCTCCTATGGTGAAGAAAAAGGAAGTGTAAGGCATCTTTTTGCCCATTCCTTCAAATGAGGAAATATTCATTGATCCGGTATGAACTATCATATAACCTACAGCCAGGAAAAGTAGAGCTTTCCCCAGGGTATGACTAATAAGCTGAAACAATCCTCCTGTAATTCCATTCATGTTTGCAATGGACAGGGCAAAAACGATTAGTCCGATTTGCCCGATGCTAGAATAAGCCAGCATTCTCTTAATATTTTCCTGGTTGAAAGCACTCAGTTCACCAGTCAAAAGAGTAAGTACTCCCAGGAATAGCAGGAACATCATTATGCTTGAAGCGCCGAAGACTGTGAATACAATTCTTACCACAGCATAAAGACCCACTTCTATGGCTATCCCTGAAAGGATGGCACTGATGGAGGATGGGGCAGAGGAGTGTGCATCAGGCAGCCATGCATTTAAAGGAAATATTGCAGCCTCGACACCAAACCCGGTAATCATTAAAACCAATGGTACAAAGATGGATATTGGTTCTACTGAATGAATATTACTGGCAATATCTGCCATGTTGAGGGTGCCAAATTGCCCGTAAAGCAGACCTATTCCGATTAGAATAAATCCGGAACCCAGCGCTCCCTGTATCAGATATTTTATTGCCGACTCAACTCCGGCTTTATCTCCAAAGTATCCTACCAGGGCATAAGATGAGATACACAGGATTTCAAAAAAGACAAACAGGTTGAACACATCACCTGTGAGTACCACCCCGGTTGCCCCGGTAAGCAATAACAGGTAAAGTATATGGTATTTTTCCTCGTTTTTTTCTTTGATGTAACTAAGTGCATAAATTGCAACCAACAGACCAACCAAGGCTATAAGAAAAGCAAGTAAAATACCCAATGGTCCTGCTACCAGGTTGATGCAGAATGGAGGGGTGAATCCCCCAATGTTTACATGAATGGGTTCACTGAGCACCTGCGGAAAAATTTTTATTGTAAGAAGCAGATTAAACAGCAGCGCCAAAATGGGAAAATATTTACCGGTTTTTTTCGAGATTAACCCGAAAAGGGGAACCAGGAATGCAAGACCTAGAGGTACAACGATTAACAATACTGGATTTACCATTTTTGTTCTTTTATTTTACGTAGATTTAAAGTGCCGTAATGTTTGTATAATTTAACAGCCAGGGTTAGCGCCAAAGCCAGAATGGCCACGCCAATGACAATGGCTGTTAACACAAGTGCCTGGGGGACCGGATCTACCATTCCTTCAGCATTCAGACCCGGTTTTGAAAATATTGGGGCTGTTCCTTCATGGACATAACCGATGGCAATGAGGAACAAATAAATCCCTGTATCCATAATACTCAGCCCAATAATTACCTTAACCAGGTTTTTCTTGGTTAAGAGGATGAACAGGCCTATGAATATCAGACCAAAGGCCCCGATGTAATACATGTAATTATTTAAAAACTCTGCAAAACTCATGTGCTTTCTTCAATTAAGTTATCAATAATGCCGGCCAGTTCGGATCCGACTTTTAATCCAATTCCTATGTAAATAATGGGAATTATACCTGCACTGAATAATTCGCCTGCCTCGCCTTTTGGCAGAAAGTTGAAGAGGAAGTCTTCTCCCATTGTGAGCCCTGCGATTCCCAACCCGACAAATATTAAGCCTCCCAGGACTTCTATAACTTTGCTGGCCTTAAATTTTATTCTTTTTCCTTTGCATCCCAGGTACATTAATAAGAAACCTGATGCTACAATTGCGCCCCCCTGAAATCCTCCACCGGGTGTAAGATGACCATGAATAAAAATATAAGTCCCCACCAGCATCAGAACAGGAAATAGGAATCGACAACCCGTGTAGACAATCAAGCTTGAGGGTTCAACTTTATCAGAATGTTCTCTTTTCTTGTGGCCTGTGAGTAGTGCTCCCAATCCGATCGCTGCAGTGAATAATACGGTGATTTCACCCAGGGTATCAAAACCACGGTAACTAACTACAACTGAGGTGACCATGTTTGTTGCACCAGTTTCTTCTACCCCGTTTTTGTTAAAATAATCGCCAATAATGGTTTTGGAGATGCCAAAAGGAATCTCTTCCAGGCTTAATGCAATGCCTGCTGCAATTACGGCAAGTAATATAATTCCTAATAGTTTTCTCATTCTTCAAATCTTTTGGTTCTTTTCACAGCGATGACAAAGATTCCTGTGACCAATGCTGCTCCGATAGCTGCTTCTGCCATCGCAACATCAGGTGCCTGCAGGCAGAAAAAAAGTATGGCTGCAAGTAAGCTCACAATACAGGAGGCAATGACTGCATTCATCAGATCTTTAAATACAGCAGCAGCAATGGCTGAGGCTATCATTAACAATATGATTATGCTGAGGATTATTTCCATGATTACTCCTTATATCCTTTAAATTCATTTGTTTTATCTAAAACACTTTTATCGCATAGTTTAATTCCTTTTTTCCTTGATGCTCTGCCCAGGTTATGACTGGAAATTGGATTGGAAATAAGGATAAACAGGGCAATGATTAGGGTCTTCCAAAACCAGTCTGGCTGGAGTATACCAACGCCTATAATCGTTAGAAAACTCCCCAGTGTTGTGCATTTGGTTCCTGCCTGCACTCTGTTATAGACATCAGGCATTCTAAAAACACCAAGACTTCCTAAAAGAAGGAAGAGAACACCTGCACCGGTTACAATCATACCAAATAGTTCCATAGTTAAATTCCTTTTTCTAAAAATCGTGCAATAGCAATGAGGCCTACAAATGATATAATAGAGTAGACCAGGGCAACATCCAGATAAATGTATCTGTCAAATACAAAACCAAGTAAAACCAGCAGGGCAACTGTTACAGTGGTAGCAGTATCCATGGCAATAGCCCGGTCTGCAGCAGTTGGCCCCTTGACCATTCGAATGATGCATAGAATGATTCCAATACCAATAATCACTATGTAAGTCAGTTCCATTTTTTATCTTTTTATTATCGCAATACCTGAATATTCAAATAATGCGATATTCTAATGAAAAAATTATTCGTTTTGGCTCTCTTTTATTATCTCTTTTACCCAATGATCCAGGACCTTATAACATACTTTGTTGCCCTCTCTCCTGTTTGTAATGATATCTGCATTTTTCAGTATTCTCAGATGCTGGGAAATTGTAGATTGTGGCAGTTTTAATTTGTGTTGAATTTCAGAAACGTTGCATTCGTCTTTGATTAATCCTTCCACAATCTGCAATCTTATTGGATGTCCCAGAGCCTTCATACATTCTGCCAGTTGGTCAAAATTTCTTTTCATGTGTTTATTTTGCTTTCCGAAGTTTGACAGTAGCCAGTTGAGCTGCATTAATTAGTTGATAGGCAATTGGTGAAGCAGTCAGCAGGGGGTGTGTTCCCATCTGGAAAGTACAAACTTCATCCGCCCTCATTTTGTGTTGAATCAATGCGCCTATGAAATTGGCTTTTTCACCCACCGATACACCACCATAAACTTGTCCTCCAATGAGTAGTCCGGTATCTTTTTCAAAGACCAGTTTTATGCCTAGTTCCTGTGCTCCGGGGAGAGATCCCGGATGTTTATCTGCTGCACTGGATTCGCCTGTGACAACTTCCATTCCCATCTCTTTAGCAGCCGATTCGGTAAGTCCGGCTGATCCTACCGCCAGATCTCCAAAGCACGTGGAAAAAATTCCAATAGCACATTCAGATCTTCTTCTGACGTTAAACAGGTTGGCGCCTCCAATTCTGGCTTCTGTTGTCCCCATGGAGGCTAACCATACCCCTTTGGGCATGCCACTCAGGTAGCATCTTTTTTTAGCACAGTCACCAATGGCAAAAATATCCGGATCACTGGTACGCATGAAATCATCAACCTGGATTCCCTCCTTTTCATCAGCAGCCAGACCGCAATCCGTTGCCAGTTTGATGTTTGGTTTCACGCCTATTCCCAAAATTACTGTGTCTGCTTTTATTTTTTCTTCTCCATCAAGTTCAACAGATTCAACTTTTCCGTTGCCTTTTATTGTTTTGGCTTTTTTACCGCCGAGGATGTTTACTCCGTGTTCTTTCAATTTGGCTTCTACTTTTTTACATATTTCCTCATCACATGCTAAAAGTAAACAGTGTGGCAACAGTTCTACTATGGTGACGTTTAAATTTCCTCTTTTCATGAATTCATCGGCAAATTCCAGTCCGATAAATCCTCCTCCAATGATCACCACGTCTTTTGACTTCTCAAGTTTTTTCGACAGGTCCTTGAGATAGTCCAGGTCTTTTCTTACCGCAAAAACATTTTCCATTTCAATCCCTTGAATTGGAGGAACAAGTGGTGTGGAACCTATGGCAAGAATTAATTTGTCGTAATTGAAATTTTTCCCGGCAGATGTCTTTATTGATTTTTCCTCACGATTGATTGATTCCGCCTGGTCAATAACTAGTTTGATATTATTGGTGTCGAGAATTTTGTCGGGAATCAGATTTTTTTCTGCGGATTCCAATGTTCCAAAAATATAGGGTATTCCACATGGGACAATCGCTTTTTCTTCTACACGAATCAGTGTAATATCGCTCTCAGGGTAATATCTCCGTGCTGTGATTGCTGCTGTTACCCCGGATGGGCCTCCTCCTATAATAACTATATGTTTTTGCATAATTGTTTAATATTTCGATTTATTTAAAAATGACGCTTAGATATTTTTCAAATCTTTTCCCAATTTTTTTAGTAGCTTCTTCTTCGTTATCTGTTTTTAGATTGATCCAGTGAATCAGCAACTTATCTTCTTGTATGTCTAAAGTGAATGTCCCGGGGGTTAGAGTAATGGAGTTGGCCAGGATCATTTTGGCCAGATCCTGCTTTAATTCTGTTTTAATAATTACAATTCCCGGTTTAATTGGCATTTTGGGATGAATAACCCGGTAAGCAACATCCAGATTAGCCATAATAATTTCTTTGAAAAGAACGATAATATAGATTAGCAGGTAGGCGATTTTTTTTGGTGTAATACCTGGGAATCCAATTTTCTGAAAGCTTTTAACCAGAGCAAAAGAGAGGACAAGGCTTACTACAATTCCTGTGAACAATTCCTGGCTTTCAAAACTTAAGGTGAGCGCGAGCCAAATTAGCATCAGGATCACAAACAGATATATGAAGTTCTTGAAAGAGTTATGGGCATTTGTTTTTGTTTCTTCCATTGAATTATGTTTTGAAACATTAAAAGAACAAGAATATACCACCAAAGATATATGGAATATTGCCATGGTTTGACTAAATTTGTGTGATATACAGGCTTATAATTTGTGATTATTATAGCTGTATTATTGATATATATCACACATATTTTGGTTGTATCTTACAATTATTGCCATGAAACAGATAATTCATGAAAATCAATGTAAGGAGTGTAATGAGAAATCGTGTGCGGTTTCTGTGCTTGATGATGAGGAGCTTGATTTGATAAGCAAAAACTCATCACAGGTGAAGTTTCAGAAAAATGAGATGATTTTTAAGCAGAATTCCCCATCCTCGCACATTATTTTTGTAAAAAACGGGATTGTTAAGGAACATATGACCGGCCCGCACAAAAAAGAACAGATTTTAAAAATTGTTAAAGGTCCCGCTTTCCTTAGGATATCCTCCAAACTGAAATACAATATTAATTCCTATTCGGCTACTGCAATTATTGACAGCGTTATCTGTTTTATCGATATTAATGTTTTCAAAGAGTTGTTGTATCACAATTCCAAATTCAGTTACGAGATTTTAATTTCTGTTTGTGAGGATGGTCTGTATTGTTTCAATAAGTTTCTGAACCAAACACAAAAGCAGGTGCATGGTCGATTGGCCGAAGCGATTCTGTATTTCTCCAACCACATATATAAAGATAAAGATTTCATCTTACCTGTTTCTAAAAGTGAACTGGCTGATTTAATAGGGAGTACCCGGGAAAGTGTCACAAGGGCTCTTTTCACTTTTAAAAGAGAAGATATTATTGGGATTAATGGAAAAACTGTTGAGCTCAAAAACAAAAAAAAGCTTGAGCAGATCAGCCGGAATGGTTAAATTAATTTGGTAATTCAGCGAATTTTTTTTTGAAAAATATCACTTATTCATTAATTTTAATTGAAAATATGAATAAAGCATTTGTCTTTTAAAAAGTTACTGTTATGAAACGTTTATTTTTATTTAGCAGCCTGATCTTGTTTAGTTTAACAGTTTTTTGTCAGAAGAATTATTCTCCTTTGATTGAATTGGAAATACCCGGATTAGAAGAAGGAAATTCTATGACCAAAGAAGAATTTATGGACATAGATACGCTTTATACCAATAAAGAAGAGGTAATTGTTCAGTCGTATACTTTAACTACAATAGATACTGCTGATTTTTTGCATGATATTCATGTTGAGGGAAACAAATTTACCAAAGAAGCCCTTCAGTGGATTAAAAAGAGGGTTATTCCCGGGCACAAATTGTCTATTGAAGATCTCATCGTTCAAAAAGAAGGAGAAGAGGTTCTTATCAAACCTAAGGTGATTGATATAGAAAAGTAACAGGGAGGTAATAGTTTTAGCACTTCCCTGTTACTTGTAATACTGTTTTGTTTTATTAACTATCAAATGAGATGTTTGCAGAGATTTTCTACAAATCTCTTGGATGCTTACCATTCAGGAAATGCTCCTCAATTTTTTCCAGTGAATGACCTTTGGTTTCGGGGATATAAGAATAGACAAACAGAAGTCCTAATATCCCAATTACAGCATAAATGAAGAAGGCCCCACCCGGATTAACGAGGGTTCCTTCACCTGCCGGGTTAGGCATTTCTCCGGTAGTTATCTTTCCAAGTGATAAAAATGTGTTCGCAATGATAAAATTTGTCACCCAGTTAACCATTGTAGCTAAGCTCATTCCAAGTCCCCTGATTTTTGTTGGGTAAATTTCAGAAATAAGCAGCCAGGCGATAGGTCCCAAACTGATGGCAAAAAAGGGAATGTAAATAATCATGCTGATAAAAGAGATCCATTTCAGGGCATCTCCTAATGCATTATGGAAAGTAAATCCAATGCCAAGGGCCAGCAGCGCAATGATCATTCCGGATAATCCCAGGTACAAAAGCGGTTTCCTTCCCCATCTGTCAACCAGGTAGATGGCAACTATGGTAAATAAAACGTTTACCAAACCAATAGGAAGCGCCGGGAGAATGGCATCGTAAACAGCATTTGCGCTATCTGCCCCATAACCAGCCATTTCAAATATTGTTGGTGAATAATAAATGATCGTATTTATTCCTGTAAACTGCTGAAAAAGCATGATTCCAATCCCTATTAAAAGAGCCGGGCGGACCCATTTCGCTTTTAGTATACTTAATGAACCTTCTTCTTTATTTTCTTTTTTTATGTTTATTTTGATCTGATCCAGAACCTCTTCCTTATTGGTTTCACCTACTTTATCCAGTACTTTTCGTGCTTTATCTTCTCCTTTGTAGGTCATCAGCCATCTTGGAGAGTCGGGAAGGAAGAACATGCCAATTCCAAGAATTAAAGAAGGTATGAGACCTACAAGAAACATCCAGCGCCATCCTTCTTCAAAATTGGCAAATCCCAGGTCGACCAGGTAAGAGGCAAAAATACCGACTGTTATGGCAAGCTGGTTAATCGAAACGAGGGCTCCTCTTACATGTGTTGGAGAAAGTTCTGAAATATATAAAGGTACAGTGTACGATGCAACACCAATAGCAATACCGATAATCAAACGCCAGATAATGAGCAGAGCAACTGAACTTGCCATAGCAAGGCCAACAGATCCCAGTGCAAAAATAAAGGCAGTAATGATTAATACTTTTTTACGCCCCAGGATATCTGTAATTCTTCCACTGCTTAATGCGCCTGCTGCAGCACCAAGTACTGTAATGCTGACAATCCATTCCTGGGTTCTTTCAGATAGTTGGGTTAATCCGTTCAGAACTAATTCAGGATCGTTTTTTATAAGCAATAGAGCTCCTGAGATAACTCCGGTGTCAAAACCAAAAAGTAATCCTCCAAAAGCTGCAATCGTGGCTATTAAAATAACATAGCCTCTGTTGTATGATCTTTGTTTTGCCATAATATTAAATTATTAATTAGCTTTATACCTTTTTAATGAAAATTATATTTTTATTATTCGTTTGTTGATTACCTGGTTATTTAAGATTTTTATTTTGATTAAAAATACACCTTGTGGCAAACCACTTGTATTCATTCTGTAATTGTGTGTTCCAGTTGAGAATTTTATATCTTTTAATTTTGTTCCCTGAATGTTCCATAGCTCAAGAGAACTCATTTTGTTTTTACTTTGAATATTCAAATGTGAATGAAAGGGATTTGGGAAAATATTTATCTTATTGATTTCTTTTGTTTCCGGGATTCCTGTTACTTCAACTTCTTCAAAATTCATAGTTCCTAAGTTAGAACCACTTCCCAAAGCTTCAACGCGCATAATGGTATCCTCAGGAGTTACTTTAAAAATCCCCATATCGTGTGTAATGAATTTATCCCAGCCGTTTGTATTGGGAATTTCTATATTGTTTAACTTGGTTTTTCCATTGATTGATACTTGTAAAGGTCCCCCCCCTCCAAGAGAGGCAACTCGAAAATTAGCATTTACATAGGTTGTTTCATTCACTTGTATGGTATATTCGAGCCACTCGTTTTCTTCAAACCATCCTACATTTCCTTCTGGTTCTTTATATTCTGTGTCGACACCATTTTCCTGCCGTATGCCATTGCCCTGGTTGGTTGATTCCAGATCATGGTAAGCCACCCCTTCACCACCATAGTCGTAATGAACCGAAATTATACTTCCCGGTATCTGATGAGGTGAAAAAGGATCGGGGTAGGGATATTGTTTATTTGGACTGAGAACTTTTCGGCTATAGTTTTTAGATAAGCATGCATTCTCTATATGTACTTTTACAGTGTCAGTTGATTGTCCCCAATTAACTACTAAAGAGTTTGTTCCCTGTCCGCTAACAATGGTTGAACCATCGGGAACAGTCCACTGATAATTAGTAGAATGCATGCTATCTAAAAAAAAATTCAATGAGGTACTTTCATTGTTCCAGAAATAATCACCCTGTATCCTGATATCTTTTTTTGCTACAGAGAGAGTATCTGTATAAGTATTTTCATTCAGTTCGGTTGATAAAATTACTTCTCCTCCCTGACAGCCCCAGTTAACGGATAAGTTACCACTGGTATCCTGTCCGGTAATATTTGCATCATTCGGAACTGTCCACTGGTAATTTGTACCATTTAGTATTTTTGGTGAAAATTTTACCGAGGCCGCAGAGGGAACTAATTCGGAAGGACCATCTATTAATTCACCTAGTTGATTGTTGGTTTTATATACGCGGACATAATCTACTTCCATTTTCTGTGGAAATATTGAATCGTCAACGCCTTCTGCACCTCCCCAGGTACCACCAATTGCAATATTCATTATTAAGTGGAAGGGGTGATCGAAAGGCCACGCAGACCAGCCATCGCCATTGTTGTTGAACGTAAAATATTTTGTGTTATCGACATACCATTCTATTTTGTTTTCTGTCCATTCGATGGAATAAACATGAAAAGTATCAACAGCATCACCTATAAATATTTTGTCTCCCTGCTGGGTTCCGTCCATATGGTTAAAGTCGTGTGTATGAATAGTTCCGTGGATATAACCTTCCTCATGCCCTACATGTTCCATTATATCTATTTCTCCGACATCCGGCCAGTCGCCGCTGCCATAGATCCATTCTGTGGGGAGCATCCATATTGCAGGCCATGTGCCTGTTCCAGCAGGCAGTTTGGCACGAACCTCTATTCTTCCGTAAGCCCAGTCTCCTTTGTCTCTGGAAACCAACCGGGCAGACGTATAATCGTTCCCTTCGTAAGCTTCTTTGCGGGCTTCAATAATGAGTTTCCCGTTTTCTACCCTGGCATTTTCCAATCGTTTGTTTGTATAGTATTGTAATTCCTGGTTTCCCCAGCCATGACCTCCATCGTCGTAAGACCATTTTGTTGAATCAGGTAACCCTGTGTAATTAAATTCATCCGCCCATACCAGTATATCATATTGCGAAAGCGACAGAAGAGGAGATAATAGAAGTAAACCAATTAGAAATAATTGTTTTTTCATAGATTTTTGGTTAAGAAGGCCGCCTGCATGTAACAGGCGACCTTTAATTGATTGATTATTTGAGAGAAAATTAGCCCTGTCTATTCTTTGAGCAGTTTGAGTGCTTTTTTGTTTCCCTGGTTATCCTGGAAAATTATAATATAAATACCACTGGATAATCCTTCAATATTTATATTCATTCTTTCGTTGGTAACCGGAACCTCTTTTAGTTTGGCTCCCACAATATTACAAACGCTAACTGATTTTACATTCTCCATGTTATCCAGGGTCACTGCTTTTTTGGCTGGGTTGGGATACATCCTGATGTTTTTCAGAGCCTCTGGGGTTTCAATATCTGTTCCTCCTGAATCACCACCAAGCGTTACTGTTCCGTAATGTTCGGTACTTTGGTAATTCACATCCACCTGGGTATTCCAGGAAATTAGATATTCTCTGCCACCTGCACCGTCGGCATTATCTGCTACGATAATATCGAAATTAAATTCACTGGTTGCAAGAGGTACGAAAGCAGATGAAAGTTCAACCCATGGGATAGCTATTTCAACGATGTAGCCTGGATAATCTCCACCATGTGAACCCTGGGCATAATTAACAGCTTCTTCAAATGAGGCATCTACATTAGCAGAGCCAGATAGAGAATCTGCAATATCTCTGATAACTCTTATTTGCCAGTCGTTTCCGTCAAAACCCTGACTTGCAGACTGATCCATATCAAAGAAATATTCAATATTGTCGTTTTCCCATGGATTAGTTCCATTACTAAATGGAGTGTTGTCTTCAACATAGGTTAGGATATAAACACTATCTACATCGTACATTATTTTAAAATAGGCATAAAGACCTGTTGGAGAACCCCACCAGTCACGTTTCTGGAAGAAGTGCCTGTCTGCATTATCCCAAACTTCGCCACTTCCAATTTGACCATCAATTGTAGGAGGTGTATCACCAACATCAGCAGCCGTAGCAGTGCCGTCTTCCGGTTCTTCTACAATAATTAGTTTTTGTGTTTCCTGCGTTCCGGATGAGTTTCCAACAACCAGGCTTGTGGTGTCATTAATGGTAGTGTCATTTGCTGTGTGAGAGTATACGATTTCATAAATACCTTGTGACTCTCCTACAGTAATATTGTAAGGTGCCAGAGTTACAGTAGTGTGGTAAAGATTATCCGTTTGAGTGAGACTTTCTTCTGTACCATCAATATACAGTTTCACATCAGTAGCACTGTTAAACTTGTCTGTAATGTTAAATGTAACATCCGTATCTCCGTAAGGACTATAACCAGGTACTGAAATATTGTCAAAATAAACAATATCTCCTTCTACTACAGCCTGCCAACCGAAAAATATCACCATCTGATTATAATTTCCATTTGTACCGATGGTGTCGGGAAGATCAAAATCAATGGTCTTCCAGGTATTGTTGGTTGGATCGGCTGAGGTCATATAAAACGTATCAACCTGAACTGTTTCAACACCTTCGCCAAACCGATTAAATAACTGAATTGAAAACTCTAGCGTGTCATTTGTTGGTGCTGCATCTGTGTAAAAATCTACAGATATCTGATCATCACTTCCTGTAAATTGAAGATTGCCTCCAAAGAATAGGTTTATACCGCCCCAGAATTGCCATCCTTTAACGACTTTAGCAACATGGTTGGTGGCATCGTCAGGATCCGCCACAGCACTTTCATAAGAACCTAAATCAAAAGGCTCCACTAATGGATCCTGAATTGTTTCAAAATCAACAAGAGTGTCTTGTTGTCCGGCTGCACTTATAACAAGTGCACACATAAAAGAAATAGTTAGTAATAAGTTTTTCATAGCATAGAATTTTAGTGAAAGTTATATTTAGGATTAATAGTTGTTGTTTTGCGTTAATTTTCCATTTGAGTTATCAATCTCGTCCTGGGGTATTGGCATTATTTCATGCAGCCCACTTGTAAATCCCTTTGAGCTTAGCTCAGAGGATGCATCCTCCCATCTTACCAGGTCGAAGAATCGATGTCCTTCCATAGCGAGCTCTAATCTGCGTTCCAGTTTGATATCCTGTAGTGTAACTGTTGTCAGAGAATCCAGGGAAGCTCTTGTGCGAACTTGATTAACCAGTGGTTTGGGATCTCCTGTTCCTGATTGAAGATATGCTTCAGCACACATCAACAGCACGTCGGCATACCTGATAATGCGTTCATTGGTTTCGTAATTCCATTGCGGAGCAGTTTCTGAAGTTGTATTTGCCCAGGGTGCTCGTTTTTTACTGAACCACCCTGTGTAACCTTGATTTTGATCCCAGTCCGAAGCTCCTATTTCATTCAGAAAAGCTTCGCCATAAGCTGTACCATATTTACGGGCCGAATCTCCTTCGGCATCATATGCAGAAATTAAATCTTCGGAAACCATATCAAAGCCCCATCCGGCCAGGAGTGTGTCCGTTGATATTCCGCGGGGTCCGGACATCTGTACGTCAATATTCCCTCCATTCACACGTCCATTATCCCATGAGCCAGGACGGTCAATATTGGCATATTCTATTTCGAATATGGATTCTACACCATGTTCATGACTGTATTGCCAGATGTCGTCATAATCAGGTTCCAGTTCATATTCCAGAGAAGTGATCACCCCTTCAAATTGGTTTGCAGCAAGTGTATAATAATTGTTGGCACTTTTGGGTAAATCATAACGTTGCTGGTAGTAAGGAGACGCCATAAATAGATATACTTTGCCTAATAAAGATTTTCCTGCCCCCTTGGTTGCTCTATATAGTTCATTGTCTGAAAGTGATGATTTATAGGGCAAATCCGGTATAGCCTCGGTCAAGTCCTGAACGAGTTGTGCAAATATGTCTTTACCAGGTGCCTGGGATTGATTATATTCTTCAGGGCTTAGAATTCCAGTAATCAATGGGACAGAGCCAAAGAACCGAAGGAGTTCAAAGTAGTAATAAGCCCTAAGGAATTTTGCCTCGGCAATATATTCTCTTGATTTTTGAGAAGCCTCAGGATCGGCATAGTTTATAACAACATTTGCCCTGTATGCTCCATAATAATTTCTTCTCCATAACTGCAACAAAGCTGGATTTGTTGGAACGGTCTGAAAATTACCTATTTCGTGATATTCCGGACGATCTCCTGGTCCGCCTCCAACTACAACTGCATCATCACTGGGGAAATTGGCCAAAAAGTAATAAGACGACCAGCCACTGTAATATTTGACTTGTAGCATAGAATAAGCCGATACCAATCCTTTGAAAATCTCTTCTTCCGATTGGTAGTAGTTGGATTCAAATTTTTCTCCTATAGGTTCTAATTCCAACCAATTCTCAGTGCAAGAAACGGAGAAAATAACAAACAGACTAAAAATAAATATCTTTTTCATAATGCATTATTTTTTTATTTTGATCTAAAGCGTAAGATTAGCCCCTACACTAAATATTCTTGCCCTGGGGTATAATCCACGATCTACACCGATACTCATTCCACCGTATCCTGTGTCTCCCAGTTCCGGATCGCCAGGGTATTTTGTTAAAAGAAAAATATTCTGACCTGCAACATAAATCCTTACTTTTCCCATGTTTATTCTGTTGGTTAATCTTTGAGGAATGGTATATCCCAGTTCTGCTCTTTGCAGGCGTATAAAAGATCCATCGAACACAAACATGCTGTTGTGAGTAAAGTTGTTGTTTGCATCTCCAGCAGTCATTCTCATAAATTCTGCATCTGGATCTTCAGGTGTCCAGGCATCCTCATAAAAGAATCTGGGTTTGTTGTTCAGGTTAAGATCTGTTCGGTGAGCTCCGAAATAGACATCTACATCGGCCCTACCGTTAAAAAAGAGGTTCAGGTCGAAATTTTTATATTTTAAAGTACTTGACAGACTGAAGGTCCATTTAGGGTGGGGGTTACCAATCATGGTTTTATCTGCTTCACTGATCTTACCATCTCCATTAATATCCTTAAATTTTATGTCTCCGGGAATAGCGTTAGGTTGTATTAAGTCGCCGGCATCATTGGTATATGAATTGACTTCATCACGGCTCTGGAAAATGCCCAGGCTTTCGTAACCGTAGAAGAACCATAAGGGTTTCCCCTCTTCGGATCTTGTTATTGGTCCTAGTGTTCCCAGGTTGGCTCCAGTCAATGCTGAAGCTTTGTTTCCAATATAGGTAACTTCATTTTTCAAGTAGGAAACTGTCGCATTGATATCATAGAAGAAATCTCCCGCTTTCTTTTTCAGGCCTAATTCAAGTTCCAGACCTTGATTTACAACATCCCCTGCATTATAACTGGGTTTGTCATTCCCGAGATAATAGGCTACAGGACCTTCTGTAATAAGGTCTATTGTTTTTTTCCTGAAGTAATCAGCCGATAATGTTATCTGGCTTTGGAAAAGATAAATGTCAAAACCAATATCAATTTGGTCGCTTGTTTCCCATACAAGGTCCGGATTAGCCACTTGATTTGGCTCAGCCCCGGTAAGTTTTGTTCCGCCACTTAAATAGTAACTGGCTTCTTCATTACTTATTATGGTAGATACATACTCGAAGTTTGCAAGAGATCTTATTGATCCATTGCGACCCCAGCTAGCACGCACCTTTAAAAAATTGATAATGTCGGGCAGGGGAAATTCTTCTTTTGTAACAACCCACCCAAGAGACAATGAAGGGAAATAGCGAAATTTATTACCTTTGGCTAACTTAGAGGAGCCATCTGCTCTTAGGGTTGCATTTACCAGGTACTTTTCATCGAAATCGTACTGCACACGACCGAAGTAAGAAAAGAGCCTGGACATTCTTCGTGTGCCGCCTGCCGCAGCCCTTGTTGTGTCGCTTAGAACAGCATCCAACACGGCAAAATTCCAGCTTTCTTCCTGTAGAACTTCTCCTCTGCCACTAAGGATGGAATAACTTTCTTCTATCGCACTTATTCCGCCCATTGCATCTATTGTATGGTTACCAATGCTTTTTTTATAGGTTGCTATGTTTTCAAATTGCCATGAAAACCATTTTTCTGTTGATTCCCCGGTGCTGTTTCTGTAGTTATAATTAACGGAATGGTAGTAATACCTGGGAATCCAGTAACGATAAGTGCCATAAGACAGATCAATATCATAAGTTGATTTGATATGTAAATTTTCAATAGGTTCTATATCAGCATAAAAGCCAGCCATTAGTTTATCCTGGTTCCATCTTCCATGGTCGTTGTTTATTTGGGCTACCGGGTTAACAATTTCATTCTGAACATATTTAGACATGCCAAAATAGCCATTATCGCCAGGTGCTTTTAACGATGAATTTTCGATATCATTAAAATTTGCATATATCTGATCCAGGTATTGTGAAGGTAAGTCCTCAACGGCATCCACATAAACCGGAGTGATCGGATCAATTGCCATGGCATTGCTTACCACCCCACCAAATTCATTGTTTTCATTAATATCTCTTCTTTTTATGTGAGTATATGAAATGTTACTACCTATATCTAACCATTCTTTCGCCTCATGGTCAACATTTAGCCGGGCTGTAACCCTGTTAAAATTGGCTTTTTCTCCACCAACAATACCATCCTGGTCCAGGTATGATGCAGAAGCAAAAAGGTTTGTTTTTTCTGTACCTCCCTGTATTGAAAGGTTATGCTGTTGTTTCGGTGCCAATTGAAAAATTTCATTCATCCAGTTAGTTCCTTTTCCCAGGGTGTCTGCCGAGAAGGGGTAGGCATTATCAATCAAACTTTTCATCAGATCTTCAGGTATTTCTGTGCCAGGAGGGAATTGGCTTATAATTTCATGCCGGCGGCCATCTCTTAAATAGGAGACATATTCATCAGTATTCATCGGCTCTATGTAATTTACCGCTTCCTGAAAACCATAATTATAATTATAGTTCACAACCGATTTTTTCCCTTTCCCTTTCCCTGATTTGGTTGTTATTAATATTACTCCGTTTGCTCCTTCTGCACCATAGATCGCTGCTGAGGCAGCATCTTTTAAAACTTCAATAGACTCAATATCATTCGGATTCAAGTATCCCATGCCATCTGTCCGCATTCCATCAACTATAAAAAGAGGTCTGGCGTATCTGTTTGTTCCGGTTCCGCGAATACGGATGGTTGCTTCTGCTCCGGGAGATCCTGATTCCTGCATAATATTGACACCTGCAGTTTTACCCTGGATAGATTGTTCAATACGAGATTGATTTTGGGTGATATCGTCGTTCGTAATTTTAGATATAGAACCCGTTAACATGCTTTTCTTTTGTGTTCCGTATCCTATCACAACAATTTCATCTAATGCTTCAGCCTTTGGCTTTAGAGATACATTAATTTGATTTCTCCCATTAATACTCTCCGTTTTTCTGTAATATCCTACAAAAGAAAAAACAAGCATTTCTTTGTCTCCCGGTACTTGTATCTCATACGTACCATCTACACCCGAGGTGGTACCAATGGTTGTCCCTTCCACATAAATATTAACACCAGTTAGGGGTGTTCCATCTGCAGAATCTGTAACAATACCGGAAATAGTTCTCTCTTGCCCAAAAGCGAAAAGAGATATCAACAATGTAAACAGTAATAAAAGTCCTTTTTTCATATATATTATTTTTAAAGAGGTCTATTTTAGAATAAATTCTTTATTTAGATTTTCTATAGAAACTGTAAACCGTCCCTTTTCAGTTTTCCATTTATTGTCAGAGCCTACAAATTCCAGGTCTTCTTTGCTTATTGTGAAATCAACGGTTCTCGATTTTCCTGGGTCAACTGGTACTTTTTTAAATTTTTTTAATCTTTTTACCGAAGGCGTTATACTGGAGTAATGGTCGCTGATAAAAAGCATAATTGTTTCTTTACCTTTCAGCTTACCTTTGTTCGTGACTTTAACCATTACTTCAATTTCTTCATTCTCTTCCATTATTGTATCACTTAACTGCAAATCTGAATAAGAAAAATTTGTATAGCTTAAGCCATCTCCAAATTCATACTGTGGATTAAATGAAGTATTGTCTTTTCCATCACCCAGGTTTTCTGTATGTTTATGATCGTATTTTTCCAATGCATTAGGAAACCTGGGATAAGTGAAAGGTAGTTTCCCTGATGGATTCACATCTCCGAAAAGAATATTTGCAATGGCATCTCCTCCTCTGTTTCCTGGCAGGTAACCCATTACCACGGCATCCATTTCCTTTTCAAATTGTGAAATTAAGCGAGGTCTGCCTTCTATTAACAAGAGAGTTACAGGCTTTCCTGTTGAGGCCGCAGCTAATGCCAGTTCTTTTTGGGCTTCGGGTATATAGAGATCGTTGATATCTCCTGGTTTTTCGCAGTATGCATCTTCGCCAAGACACAAGACTATTTGATCTGCTTTTTTTGATGCATCTAATACTCTTTGGAGATTTTTTGTTTCGTTAAATCCTGAACCTGGAATATAAAATACATTATTAGTTCCTATTTTATGCTGAATTGCTTCAAGAATCGTGTGATGTGCTTCAATATATTTGTCTGTTTCGTCACCCTGCCAGTTATAAGACCAGCCACCATTTAAGGCTGTCATGGAATTTGCCGTTGGGCCTGTAACCAAAACTTTTTGGTTTTTATCCAGAGGTAACAGCTGATTTCTGTTTTTAAGCAGTGTAATTGCTTCTTCTGCTGCATGAAGATTAAATAAAGAAAATTCCTCGGAGGCAAATTGAGGGTAATCAGAATAATGGGTAACAGGCTTTTCAAATAATCCCAGCTTTATTTTTATTCTGAGTATTCTTTTTACTGCATCGTTGATTCGATCTTTGCTTACCTTGCCTTCTTTTACCAGTTCAACAAGATACTTATGAAAGGTATAGTCTTCCGGTACCATACTCATATCAATGCCTGCATTTACCGATACTCTGACAGCTTCTTTTTGCGTGCTGGCAACTTTATGTCTGTCGTGCAAGTATTTTATATCTGCCCAGTCGGTTACTACCAACCCATTGAAATTTAATTCCTGTTTCAATAGATCTGTAATAATAAATTTGCTGGCATGAACAGGAACGCCATTAATTTCGCCTGAATTCAACATTACTGTATTGCCTCCTGCCTTAATTGCTTTTTCAAAAGGTTGCAGAAAATATTCTCTTAACTCTCTCTCAGGTATTGAAGCGGGTGTTCTGTCTTTTCCCGAGTTGGGTTGAGAATACCCAACAAAGTGTTTTAAACAAACAGCGATCTTTGTGGAGTCGCTAGATAACTTGGTTCCCTGGTACCCTTCGGTCAGGGCTTGTCCCATGATTGTTGTCAGGTAAACATCCTCTCCGAAAGTTTCCCAGAAACGCGGCCAGGATAGCTGTCTTCCTAAACCTAATACCGGGGAAAATGTCCAGGGTATTCCGGAAGCCCTTGTTTCATATGCTGTGATTGTTCCTATGTTTTTGCTTATGTTTGGGTCCCATGTGGCAGCTTGTGCGATTTGCTGAGGGAAAAGTGTGGCATTTTGTGTATAATTTGCTCCATGTATTGCATCTATTCCATATAATATAGGTATTTGTAATCTTGTATCATTAATTGCCATATCTTGTATGGTAGAAATTATCTCATTCCATTTTTCAAGACTATTGGCATGGCCACCACAATTTAAAATCGAACCTATATTATAATTAACAATTGCTTCTTTTAATCTTGCTGTATCTAATTTAAAAGGCTCTATTACTCCATTCTCATCTTGCTTTAAAAGGTGGGAGAGTGTTATCTGGGTCATCTGTCCTACTTTCTCTTCCAGAGACATTTCAGATATGATAGTTTCAATCCTTTGGTCTGTATTTCCATCTTCTGACTGAACCTTTGTTTTGGTACAACCAATAAAGATTAAAGAAATTAGTAAAATGGGAAGTAGATATTTTTTCATTCGGAAACAGTTTTATGCGACGATGATTTATGTTTTATAACAATGTTAAGGAAAGGTTAAATTAAAGTCAATTTTTTGCATACAACTAAAACTCATCAAGGGTTTTGGTTGGATACATCATTAATACATCATGCAATAAAACAATACATCAAATTCGACTAAAAAATATGATTAGCAGAGAATTTTGGTTCGGGAGAATACAACAAATTATTTCTAGTTATTTGTTGTCAATTTATGTGTTTTTGATATGAAAAATCATTGTTTAAGAAGAAAATCCACCAGATTTGTATCGCGGGACAAACCCAGTTTTTTTCTCAGGCGATAACGATGAATTTCAACTCCCCTGTGACTTATTTTTAGGAATGGCGCAATTTCTTTGGTAGAGAGGTTCATGCGAAGATAAGCACATAGTTTTATATCGCTTGGAGATAATTCAGGGAATTGTTTTTGCAGCCGTTTGATAAAATCACCCTGCACTTCGTCAAAATACTGCTTGAAAATTTTCCAGTCTTCTTCAAGGTTAAGGTCTTCAGTGATTTTTTTGTTTAAGAGTTTTAATTCAAATTGTGCTTCAGGATTGACTTTCTTATTGACTTTTTCCAATTCTTTTTTGAGATAGTTCAGTATTTCATTTTTTCGATTGAGATTCACAGCCTGAGAAGCTAATTCTTTGTTTTTAAGTTCCACTTGCGTCTTTTGGTTATTGACATCAGACTCTAGCTTTTCATTTTTTAATTTAATGATTTTGTTTTCCATTTCAAGCCTTTCCAATTCGTAGTGTTCCCGTTGCTTTTTAATTTCTTCTTTTTGTTTTTCTTTTAATTCTCTTTTCTCTTTTTCTACTCTTCGTTTAATATAGATTACCAGGAAGTAAACAAATGCTATAAAGGCCAATATGTAGATAATGTAAGCGACTTTGCTTTGATACCAGGGGGGTAGAATTGTAAAGTTAAATTCACTTATGCTGCTCTCCCGTCCGTATACATTTTTTGCTTTTACTTTAAATGAATAATCACCAGGAGATAGTTTTGTGTATTCTTTTGTTGTTCTGGTACTCCAGGCTGACCAATCTTCATCGTAACTCTCTAATTTGTAACTATATTTATTCAATTCCAGGTTTTCATAAAATGAGGCTGAAAAATCAATTTTAATAGACTTAAGAGAATTGAGATGAAATTTAATTGCTTCAGATGGCATCGATTTATTAATGTTATAATATGTATATGTATCTTTTTTGCAGTAGACAGAAACTTTTCTAAGATGGCTGTTAAAAATGGCAGAATCCTCCTCTTTGAAGGTAGCATTGTAATGAGCAAAGCCATCAACAGATCCAATAATCAAATTTGAAGAATCGATTACCTGAATGTGTTCAAAAGCTGGTACAAACTTTCTTTCCAGCTTGTGAAGTACTTCTGTATTATTAAAACAATCAGGGCTGCCTTTGCCTTTTATTAAATTAATATTGCGACTATTATTTGAAAAATACCATAAATTACCATATTTGTCTTTTCTTAGATTACTTACTTGTTTGTTTCCAATTTTCTGTGTTAAAACAGAGTCTTTTTCAAACTGATCTGCAAAGAATACAAACCGATATATCCCATCAGTAGTAGATGCATATATTTTTTCGTCAAGAATAAAAACCGAGTTGCCTAAATCAGAAGGCAAACCATGGTTGCTATTATAAAGATTGTATTTTACTACACTATCCATCTCTTCATTCATCCGGAGTCGATATATTCCTTTATACCCGTGTGTTATCCACAAATTGCCGTAATCATCCCAGGTTTGGATCCGGCTTGACTCGGAAAACCCTTTAATTTTTTGATCAAAAACCCATTGGTCTTTGGTTTTCTTTAGCCGGGCTATTCCGCTGTAACTACCCTGGATAATGTATTCGGGATGACCTGGCACTGGCAAAAAGTTCCACCCTCCCTGAACATTTGATATTTTTTTTGCTCTTTTGTCTGTGATCATATAGGCACCATTGTTGTGCCCACAGAATAATTCACCTTTAATCTTGCTAAGGTTCCAGACCTGTCCTTTTGTTCCTTCCACAATTCTGAAATTATCATCGATGCGTACCTTCCCATTTTGGCGTTTGAAGTCGTTGTAAAACAGAGCCTGATTTGTTCCCAGGTAAATTTTCCCATCGTGAATAGCGCTACTGTATCCTGTCCCTTCAATATTATAGCCTTCTCCAAAATAAGTTACGGGCGAGTTTATTTCTATATAATCAATTCCATTGTCTAGCCCCAGCCATAAATTGCCCTCATGATCACAAAAAGAACTCAGGATTGTGTTGTTCTGAAGGCCTTTTCCTTTATTTATATGTTGAACAATTTCTCCTTCTTCATTTGCAACAATCAAACCGTCCTGTATAGATCCAAAAACGTAATACTTATCAGATATTTTGGTTACATTAAAAAGCTGATTCTTTAGAATGAAAGAATTTGCTTTACCAGACCAGGGTTGAATGTTTCCATTATTATAGAGGAAAAAACCATCATTTTGCGTGCCAATTAATAAACTATTGGCATTGAATGAACTCATAGACCATATTCTTTTCTTTCCACTGAAAAATTCTCCTCCTTCAACAGGTTCAAATTCCTGTCCGTTATATTTCATTAATCCCTTGTTTTCTTCTGATATATAAAGAATACCATTTACATAAAAGGCAAAATGAAATTGTTCATCATAAGCAAGCACTTTTAGATTGCCACCTTTATAAAAGAAAACAGAGCTAAAAGATTGAAAGATAATTCCTGACTCTGTTGGAAATATTTTCCATATCTCCCCAAAGTCTTTATATTTCTGGGGTAATTCTGAAGCAATTGATTTATATTCTTTCTTACCGTTCTTTTGCATCTTTAAGTAACCAAATTCATTGTAAGCGCCTACATAAATTTTTCCATTCTTATCACAAGCTACTGCCCGTACAACAGATCTGTTTGAAACCTGGTATGTGTTCCAGCTTGTGCCATCAAATTCCAGAACACCTGAATTATTTGCAAAATAAATTAGATTCTGATTGTTTTGGGTAATATCCCATGTTTGTCTCCCTGCATTATATTCACTTCTTTCATAATTTTTAATAAAAGGAATACCCGTTTTTTTTATCTGGGAATAGCCAAAACCTGGTATTAGATAAAAGAATATGAGTAAACAGGAAAGATATTTAAAAGGTTTCATTCTGCTGACAATTGAAACTTTTGATTATTTAATATCCGAAGTTAATGAATTATTTTAGGATTTGAAAATGAGAAAGAGGAATCCAATTCCTAATCTTTTGCCAAATAATTGAGTTATTAGAAACATTTTTCT
>Ga0102934_1000420_pt1 | contig 28258 bp, 19 predicted proteins | sample SalPonR2_A_D1_MG_FD_78175 | JGI IMG/M metagenome (GOLD analysis project Ga0102934, IMG submission 78175) | Salt pond soil microbial communities from South San Francisco under conditions of wetland restoration - Salt Pond MetaG R2_A_D1_MG | ecosystem: Environmental > Aquatic > Marine > Intertidal... | reverse complement strand
GCTACGGCTTTCATGAGTGTCACGCGAGGTAATGATGTACTCGTTGACTGCTCGGTCAAAGTATCCTTTACGTGTATCTGAAAGCATGAGGCATAAATGTTTACATTAGACAGTGCTGTGTCTAGATATGTATGTATTTCGTACGCAGTATCCTTTACGTGTATCTGAACGCATTAGGTATCTCTGGCATAAGTAGGCCGCTAGGGGTGCCGCTCCATGGACAGAAAGAGGGCGCGGGCCCGGGCGGGGGCAGAGGGCGGGGCGGAAGAGGAGGGCGGGCGGGTACTGTTGTACATCAAAAATTATATGATTGAGCTGTTGGCACTTGTATCAATAATAGGTACGACTGAGGGCGTAATTGCATGTAGTACTGTTTTTTGGCTGCCGAGTTTATATCGGCGTAAAAAGGGAAGCAAAACTTGTGAGAATATCTTATTACCTCAAGACTCGTTTTTGTTTTCTTATATAACGTTTTTCTCGGATGAATCCCTTAAGCTGTGAGTCAGTGCCTCTTGCAGCACACTGTCTACGTCATCGGTGTCAAGCGGAAGACTGAGACCAAGAGTCGCAAGGGCAAGGCTCTTGTCCTGGTGCAGTAGCTTCGCCAATTGGGAATACCCTCCGCAGGACTTTATGAACCTTTTACTGAAGGCCAGTAAGAGTAAGTCCACAAAGCCGTCGACATTTGTCTGATGCTTTTCTTCAGCCTTGAGCGCTTGATTCAAATGAAGAGGGATATGCACATCCGTCTCACCAGCAAGGCCTTGCTCATTGGTATCTGTCTGTCCCGTGCCCGTGTCGTGTAGGAACATGCGTCGGTCCTTTACGGGCTCTTCCACACCCTTTTGATGACTTGGGAAGTACGTAAATGAAAATATCTTCCTGCCCTGATTGTCCTCGAATTCATCCCTGTATTCTATCGTCGCCTCTGGATTGTCGGTGGCTAGATATATAGGGGCGCCGATGAGGCGCCTGCGCAGAAATTTAACTTTCCGCATCACCTGCGGAGCTTTCTTCTTCCCGCATTTCCTATCTGTTCCTCGCACATGCATGCCCACGTATGGCTTGCTAATTTGACCCCACCTAAGCAAGAATGTTCGCTTCACTTCCTCTGAAAAGAGAACGTGGCGGATGGTGGATTCCGGGGTACCTCGATTTCCTTTTTTATGATAAACAAGGATATGCTGTGAGTAATTTTTCTCAGGATTGAAGGCTACATTCGGCACGCTTGCGGTGGCTATGAAGAAGGGAGGGCCATCTTCCGTTTCCTCGCCGTTGCCCAGAAGCATGCTGATAGGAAGTCGCTTGCCATGGGCCTTCGTCACCCGCTGACCCCTGGCCTCTGCATGGCGAATACGATCGGCAGCTTCCCACTGCGACATAAGTGAGAGCCCTGGGATTGTTTTCAGACGGAAATATTGCTCGTACGGAGGTAAGACGGGAATGTAGTTTTCGTAACCAAGGATCATGACACGCTCAGTCTTTATGGCGTACTCTACACACCGCCAAAGCTGCACCGCGATATCGTTGAAGCCCCCACCGGGTAGACAATACAACATGTTTGGTACTCTTTCCTCCGGTAGATTCCCTGCCGAAATGGCACCGCTATCCTTGAATGCATCTATGGAAGACGTGACCCCACTTGTTGAGGTGCTATTTATTGGATATGCGCCCTCCTCAGGTGGATGTTGAGACAAACTGCTTGCATATTCTTGCTTCTCCTCTCTGGGTTCTTTGTACTCCTTTCTCTCACCCTCTTCTTGTGCTTCACGCTGTATCTTTTTCCCCTCATCATCCTTGAACACTCCAGTCCTCTTTTGTCTTTTTTTACCATGGTGGATCGCTACATGAATTCTGCTTCTCGGAGCAATCTTCATCTTCCCTGTGCCTGAATCTTTATTTTCATTAGGGTGGAAGAGCTCCGCCATTTCCATCGTTATTCGCCTTCCTCTGCTCTTCTTCCTTCTCCTTCCGTTTATTCTCGCGCTTTCCTTCGCCACACCTAAAATTTTTGATGTGGACTTGTGAGAGCTACTGCCCTGCCCGTCTTCTTTACTTTCCAGACCCTCATTTTCATTCCAATCGACTTTATAATCACCCGTCATGGCCGTATTTTCTCCCGCCCGAGGACTTGCGACTGCATCTTCTCCATTTACATCCGACCGTGCAGAATTATCTGTCTCCGCATGCTTTGTTCCAAATGTAGCAACTGGTGGTTGTTCGTCCTTCCTTTGGTCCAACGTCTCCCCAGACTCTTCATTGCTACGTGTATTGCCTTTCCGCGAGGACGATGATACTTCAATTATTGCCTTTGTGGAGAGTGGAATGACGGACTTGTCTTCTTCGAATAGTTTAAATTGCGTGCATGCTATTATGAATGTAGCTAACGTGATGCCGCCCAGAAGCACGACGCACCACTTGAAGCGCCTTTTTCGCCCTAACACCAGCCACCGTACACGGTCAGAGGGAGAGTAAATATCATGTAGTTTTTCTTGATTATTAATTTCGTGTAAAATCCTTGATACACCTCGACGCATCAGTGTGGAAATGCCTTAAAGGCAGCGGCTGCCTTCTGAGGGAAACGGCCCAGAAAAGTGATGACAGATTTAAGGTCGTCGTGACATGCAGGACATTCACCACCGGGCGTCTGTCTTGTGTAAGTGTGCGTTATAAATATGAGAAGATCTGAAAGACTCAAAAGATTCACCCGTGCAACCCAAAGGTACGATTAAAAGTCACAAGATTTGTGGCATGTCGGACCGCAAGGCTTAACTGATACCGCCGTAACGGTCGCCACCCATGCGCACAACCTCCCCTTACCCCCCCCCTTTCGAACGAGAGGGTATTTTCATACGCATTTTGTCTTTTTACAAATTTTACCGTGACTTTGTCACCAACCATCCTATATAATTCACGATCTACAGGCACGTGCTGAGATATTTCCTTTTCTTCGTTCCGTTTTGACTGTTGGCCTGTTCGGGAGACGTTTAGCATGCACGAAGATGCCAATAAATGCTTTTATGAATTTACTATGCTCAGCCTGCTGTCATCATGATCAATGTGTATACTCCCATGACTGAGAATAAATATTCTTGCAGAAGGCGATGTGCAAGCATAAAGATGCTGCCTCGTGGACGACCTCGACTCGTGGCCTGTGTCAACAAACTTGTCTACAAGCAACTCGGTCTTTTATGCCAATACTTTTCAAAATTAAATGAGAGAGAGGTAGATTGGAATTATGAACAAAATCTGTTGTGGATAGTGACTGAGACATGCCATGTGCTTCTTGTACGATATTTTCGATGGGTAAGCTCCATTTTTCTTCGCCCGTCTTACGAAAGTATTAAGCCTCGTTGATTTTGAATAATAGGAAAGACTTGCGCATGCACTTATTCAAACCACCGTAGCCAGATCCCCTCAGTTGTCGCAAACCTACATCCTCCCACCTGTCTAATCTCTCCCAGCCTCGATTGATATCCTCTTTTTGCCTCTTGATTGATCCGATTGACTGCTCACGACTCATCTCTCCTATTTCTCAATTTGGATGTGCTGTAATACGACTATAACACATTTCAACTCAGCCTCCATTTCAATTCCCAATCTCCACTTCACCCTTTCAATGCTTTACATCTCACAATTCCTCCTTACTTCTAATCCTGGTCATAGTTCAGAATCGGCGCCAACCATCTCTCTACTTCTTCCACTGCCATGCCCTTCCTTGCAGCGTAGTCCTCGACTTGGTCCTTCTCAATCTTACCCACTGCGAAATACTGGCTTTCTGGATGAGCGAACACCAAAGCACTCACAGAGGACGCCGGGGTCATCGATAGGCTCTCTGTCAAACCGATGCCCGCAAGCTCCTGCGCCTTAAGCAGCTCCCACATGAATTTCTTTTCCGTGTGATCCGGCTGAGATGGGTATCCTGGCGCGGGTCGAATTCCATCATATTTGATTTTGAGCAGGTCCTCAGGGTTCAGCTCTTCATCCGGTGCATAGCCCCATGTCTTCATACGGATTTCTCGATGCAAAGCCTCCGCAAAGGCTTCCACGAATCGATCTGCTAGCGCCTGCACCATAATTTTGTTATAGTCATCGTTCTGCGCCTCAAATTTAGCAACCTCCTCGTCCGCCCCAAAGCATGCCACAGCAAAGGCGCCCAAATAATCCCTTTGCCCGCTTTCCTTCGCCGCGACAAAGTCAGCTAGAGAAAAATAGGGATCGTCCGACTCTTTCTCCTGCTGCTGGCGCAACATGCAAAACTTCCCGATCGCTGCGCCTCCTTCCACCCTCTCCTCCTCCTCGGCGTAGACTTCCACGTCCTCGCCGACCCGCGCTGCAGGGAAGACGCCCATGACACCTTTCAACTGCAAGCGTTTGTTGTCCACCAGGTCCTTCAAGAGCGCCTGTGCATCGTCGAACAGCTTCTGCGCCTCTGCTCCTACCGTCTCGTCGTTGAAGATGCGTGGGTAGCCTCGGTTCGGATATTTTCCTCTAAGCTCCCAAGTCTGGAAAAAAGGGTTCCAGTCGATGAAAGGAACCACGTCCTCCAGGGAGTAGTAGTCCACCACTTTCACACCCAAACCTCCGGCCGGCGGGCACACGGGAGGCGATGCGTCGAAATTGATGTTCAGTCCCAGCTTCTTCGCCGCCTCGAAGGCCTTCATGTGCCTCTCCTCCAAACCTGCGTAGTGCTCCTCCCGAAGCTCATCGTACTCGTCCAGGATGTCGTGCACGTATTCCTCTTTGTCGTCCCCCAGCAAGGATCCCACCACTGTCACGCTTCGAGAAGCGTCCAGGACATGGATACACGGATGCTCCAGGGTGCTGTAATTGGGTGCAATCTTTACGGCCGTGTGCATCTTGCTCGTCGTCGCCCCGCCTATCAACAGTGGCACTTTCATCCCCGCTTTGCTCATCTCCTTGGCGACGAAGACCATTTCGTCCAGAGAAGGTGTGATCAAGCCCGACAGCCCGATCACTTGAGCCTTCACTTCCAAAGCGCGCTCGATGATTTTTTCGCACGGTATCATGACTCCCATGTCGTACACCTGGTCAATGTGATTCACATGCGATGCCCGTGACAGAGATGGACGAGATCAGCGGTGACAAACTGAGACCCTCCGGCTCCCCCCGAAATCTCTTTTCCTCTCCCTTCGACCAAGACCATGCCCTCTCGTGAAACGTTACCTTATAGTTGTTGCAACCAAGCACAACCCCGACGATATTTTTCCCTATGTCATGCACGTCACCCTTGACCGTGGCCAGCAGCACCACCCCCGCATAGGCGCTGTCGTCATTCGCTACCTCGGCAATCCCCTGCTCTTTCAGCCGCTCTTCTTTCTCCTTCTCCATGAAAGGCAACAAGTAAGCCACTGCCTTCTTCATCACTCGCGCCGACTTGATCACCTGCGGTAGGAACATCTTGCCGGAACCAAACAGGTCCCCCACCACATTCATGCCCGACATCAAGGGCCCCTCGATCACCTCTAAAGGCCGGGACACCAGCTGCCGACATTCCTCCACGTCTCCGTCGATGAACTCGTCGATGCCTTTCACCAGCGCGTGGGTGAGACGCTCCTGCACACCCAACGATCGCCACTGCGCTTGCGTTTGAGTCGCCTGGCCCTTGTTGGCCAAAGCTTTTTCCCGCTCCACCATGGAACGTTCTAAAAGCGCCTCTGTCGCCCCCTCGTGCCGGTTCAAAACCGCATCTTCTACCACCTGAAGCAAGTCTGGTGCTATGTCGCTGTAGACCTGCAGCAATCCAGCGTTGACAATACCCATGTCCATCCCTGCCTGCACGGCGTGGTACAAAAAGACACTGTGCATGGCCTCCCGGATCACGTTCACACCCCGAAAGCCAAACGACAGGTTGGAGACGCCTCCCGATATCTTTGCGTGGGGGCATTCCTCCTTGATTTTTTTGCAAGCTTTGATAAAATCCACTGCGTAATTATTATGCTCCTCGATACCAGTAGCGATAGTCAAGATATTCGGGTCGAAAACGATGTCTTCGGGCGGGAATCCTACTTCATTGACAAGCATGTCGTAAGATCGCTTACAGATGCGAATCTTATTGTACTCATCCGCGGCCTGGCCTTCCTCGTCGAAAGCCATCACCACCACGGCGGCCCCATGCGCCTTGACTATCGCCGCCTGCCGCTTGAACTCCTCCTCGCCCACCTTCAACGAAATGGAGTTGACGATACACTTCCCCTGCACCCACTTCAAACCCGCCTCAATGATCTCGAATTTGGAGGAGTCCACCATGATGGGCACTTTACTGCACTCCGGCTCCGTCATGGCGATCTTCAAGAAGCGTTGCATGGCCGCCAGCCCGTCCAGGAGGCCTTCGTCCATATTCACGTCCAGCACCATCGCACCGTCCTCCACCTGCTTCTTGGCGATGTCCATGGCCTTGGCGTAGTCGCCAGCCAAAATTAAGCGCTTGAAGAGCGGAGACCCGGCAATATTGCACCGCTCTCCCACGTTGAGGAATTGAAAGCGGTCTTTCGAGACGATCAAGTCCTCCAGGCCCGACAACCACATGTGCTGCTGCTTCTGCGCCACAGGTCGGGGGGGCTGTCCCTCTGTCATCTTGGCAATGGCATTGATATGCTCCGGGGTCGAGCCGCAGCAACCACCAATCATGTTCACCAACTGCTCCTTGACAAAGACCGAGTTATCGGCCGCCATGTCCGCCGGAGTGTCATCGTATCCGCCCATGGCATTGGGAAGCCCGGCATTCGAGTATACTGAGACGAAGCACTCAGCCACTTTACTCAGTCGTTGCAAGAAAGGTCGCATCTGCTTGGCGCCCAATGCACAGTTCAGGCCCACACAAAAAGGGTTGCAGTGTCGGACACTCACGTAGAATGCCTCCGTGGTCTGCCCGGACAGAGTCCGCCCGCTTTGGTCCACCAGAGTTCCGGAGACGATCAACGGCATTGTATCTTCCACTCCTCGCTCTTTGAAAAGACGTCGCACAGCAAAAATCGCTGCCTTGGCGTTGAGAGTGTCGAATATCGTTTCGATGATAATAAAATCGCACCCTCCGTCCAAGAGACCACGGGCCTCCTCGTAGTAGGCTTCGTCGAGTTCATCGAAAGTCACGTTACGCTTGGAAGCATCCACGACATCAGGAGAGATAGAAGCAGTTCGATTGGTCGGTCCGATAGAGCCACCCACGAATCGCGGCTTGTCAGGCTCCTCGGCAGTAACTTCATCGGCCGCCTCTCGCGCGATACGAGCAGATTCAACATTGAGTTCGAACGCCAATTTTTCCATGTCATAATCAGCTTGGGCAATGGTGGTAGAGGAAAATGTGTTCGTTCCAATCAAGTCCGCACCGGCCTTGAGATATTTGCGGTGGATCTCCTTGATGATGGCAGGCTGCGTCAGGGAAAGTAAGTCGTTGTTCCCGCGTACCAGCTTGTGGTAATCCTTGAACCGCTCCCCCCGATAGTCCTCTTCCGACAGCCGATGTTTCTGAATCATTGTGCCCATCGCTCCATCGTAAATTACGATGCGCTCCCGGAAGAGCTTATGAAAGTAGGCTAGGGTGGAGTCTCGCCCACGGACGAAGCGTGGATAGTCAGGAGCTAAGTCTGGGGACGTCACCGCAGCCATCTTTGTACCTATTAAATTTCCTATGTGGATGGCACAACACAAACAATGAGTGCATGGTCGCCGCATACGGTGCATTTGAAGCTTGAAAGAGAAGGAACGGGTACGAATGACTATGGGTAGGACGGGCTCTGGCTGAGTCAAAGAGCGAAACGCCCGGAGCGACGGCAGCTATGGTACCAACCACATTCCAGAATCGAGCAAATAAACATTCAACAAGGAGAAGCCACGTACACAATTTAAGAGCATGTGTCTCGACATGCATGCGCAACAAGGGGCACGAAATCTTTTCACCCCTTCTTCGCGGTGAAAGAGATGCTTTTGCGATGGGATATACACCTTCCACGATGAAAGAGGATCTCGTCTCGTGACCTAGCACGTGTGTTGCCTAAACCTTCCAAGGACCGAGCGCACTAGGACCCAGACAAGCACTCCCCCGCCAAGAAGAGCACAGCACATGCACATGCGGTCCTCCAAGACGTCTGAATGGGACACGGGGCCCCGTTCGGAGGCATCGTGGCCTCGTGTGCATCGGAGGGCGCTCGCTCGGCTGGAGCCGCTCAGGGAGGGCGAGGTCGAGGAGGAGGTTCGGGGACGTTGCTGTCCCTCCCTTCTCCTCCTTTCCCCCCCCATGAATGCCCGTGAATCCTGCTCAAAACATATTCATCTTGGCCTCTGGCCATTGGTTGCCTTTCGAGAGTGCTTTTGGGTGCTTCTATCCGATTTCTGGGAAGGTGTGTTTACTCTTTTTTCGATCGCATATTATTTCTCTCTCAAGACAAACCCGCTCACGCTGATGAGCGCCGAACCCCTTGTCCAAAAAGCCGTGGACGTCAATTGTAGTGGCAGCGTGATGGACGGGGACACAGAAGGTAGTTGTAGCAGCAAGCCGACAGATGGTGAGACCGACAAGGTATGGCATATTTAGTTAGTTCACGGGTGGGGTAAGGATACATGAGATATGGCTGCTACAAGACGAAAAAACTCTTCATGAGGCAATCCATGTGTTCGTATGTCATCGCAAGAAGTGGATTTGTATGTGATATACGTATGCGCCCTGGGACTCTTTACCAGAATAGAGATTGTTAAGCACCCTGAGATGAGATACGGGGGTTTCTTGCGGACTTGAAATGAAATACGCGCACCTGTCTGCACACGTATCATCGTGGTGGGCGGTACAGCGTCCTTTTCAAAATTTAATATCATGGCAGAGTACATATTTCGGTACATGTGTATTAGGTCTCTTGTTAGAGACGAACGTCTATCGCTAGGACAAGTTATGTGGAATGTCACATCTTCCGGCTCAGCTCTCTCTTGCACGCTCATTCCACATCTATATTTTAGCATGTGTTGCAAAATAGGTGGTCCTTCTTCTACAATAACCCAAAGGCCAACCCAATGCTGTCTTGGGAGGAAAAGCTTCAGAAAATCTACACGTTCGAGACGGTGGAAGATTTTTGGGCCCTGTTCAATTCCGTTGTCGGCCCTTCCCGCTTGAGTATACAGGCCGACTATTATCTGTTTAAAGAGGGAGTCCGGCCCTCATACGAGGAGAATCCTGAAGGTGGCGTGTGGATGTTTAATCTGGAAAAGGGAAACAAGAAGCGCTTGGAGGAGGTCTGGTTGTATCTAGTCCTAGGTCTGATCGGAGAGACGATGGAGGATTCTAACGACATTCTGGGAGCTGTCGTGAGCATCAAGAGGGGACAAGACAGGCTGTCGCTATGGACGAAGACTGCCGCGGACAAGGAACTGCAAGTTCGGATTGCTACGAGGGTGAAGATGAGCTTGGACCTGCCACCGGAGACCAAATTGGAGTTTAAACCAAATCAGAAGGTGAGGCAGAGAGATGAATGCCAGATAAGGGGTTAAGGGTCTTGTAGAAGTCCACATGGTTGCATTTAGCCGCTTATCGTTGAATCAAGGCGTACTCAATTGTTAAATTTCTCATTTTATGCTGCAGGTGGCCGAAGCGGGGGGCTCCATGTCATCAGCGCAGGACGTGAAGGGCTACACTGTATAACCCTTGACACCCTACCATACAGTATTCAAATGCAAACGGAGAACCCCACATTTCTGCAGTTGACCGGGTTCGGAGCGTGCTGAAATTTGTACAGGCATAACGAAAACAAGGAACCCCGCACACTCTGCTGCATAAGTTTGGAAAGAATTTGTGCGGAAGGATCGATTGACGTGCCATATCACTTGTTCTTGTTAAAAATGACAATTATTTGTGAGCTTCCTTAATTTCAAAAACTCATAGCCTACTCGGAGTAGAAAGGCAGGCATGCGTTGAATGTCTGCATGGCGCGTTCTTCTCTCATTGCGTCACACAGCATGTCTTCGTGTTGTATTCTTTTATGAGTTTGGCATTGGAAGATACCATTTCCCTGATGGTCAGTCGTAGCGGTGTGAGAAGAAAGCCATTCCTTCAGGGGAAATGGGTCTCTTTCGAACATGGGACATTATGATCATCTTTCAGAAAGGATACCCGGCGTCTGTCGAGTCCCCATCACTAGCAGGGACAACGTTGCGGATAATTTTACCGGGCGTCTCGTGTTTAATTTCACACCACAGACAGGGCGGAAATGGCGTCATTGCACATCGTCAAGAAAACTCTTCCTGGGAAAGTGTCAGTCCGAAAGACGGACTTATTGCCCTGCCCTGCCGACAGCTTCAAGTCGGAAGACAATGTACTGCTTCGCGGTCCCACGCGGCGGATTTGTCTGGTTTGCAAGTCTAAATCCTCGGCATATGCCTGCCCCCGTTGTAGCACGCCTTATTGCTCCGCAGTTTGCTACAAAGGGCACAATCAGGAATGCACGGAAGGTTTCTACCGGCATCACGTCGAGGAAGTAATACGTCTTCGTCAGGCGGAGGAGGTTGGAGCAGGCATACCTCCCGGGGGCAAGGCGGCGAAACTTGCCACGATCAACGCTTTAAGGCGCGTCCGACTACAGGCTGATGAGACGGAAGCATTTTGCTCTGGCGTGGGAGGCGATCGCCTGGAGGAGTTGTGGGCACGGAAAGACTCGTTGGACCTAGAAGCGTTAACACGGGAAGAGCAACGCGCCTTTTTAGCGTCGGTGGCAAACGGGGATTTGTCGAGAGACATTGAGATTTGGACACCGTGGTGGACCCAGGGAGGAGTGTCTGAGGGAGGTCAGCCGTTGGTGAGGGTGGAGAGAGACGGTCTTGGGTCCGACGGGGGAAACAGCCAAGGCGGGAAAGGAGGCGCTACCTCCGATAGGCCGATAGATTTCACGTCTTTGCACGAAGAGCTCCAGCGTCTGAAAAAGAGGATGGGTTTTCCCGTCCAAAGGCCTTTCCTCACCTCCAGTGTCTCTCCACATCTCCCTTACCATCTACTCGACATTTTGTTCGCCTACACTTGCGTCCTTCGCACGTACAATGGGGCTTGCGGCCTCGTCCCGGAAGATGCAGCCGACGACCTCCTCGCTCTCTCGCCCGTTTTGCGTTACCGTCTTCGGACGGGAGCGGAAGCGGGGCTGGTCCGACTCGAGTCCGCGCGCGGGGCGCTTGCCAGTTCCTTGGAGGCACTGCGGCGATGGCAATTGCTGCAGGGTCCTGCGCCCTGCGCTTCGTCTACTGGAATGTCGAGCTCGTTGGCCATGGGATTGGCCGCGGGTCGGGACGTGGTGTTGCTCCTGGAGCACAAGGTGAAGACACAGGCGGCTTTGGTGGATGCTTGCCGCTTAATGCGGGCGGCATTGCGGGAGGCACTCGCCCAGGGGGCGCCGAAAGAAGAGATCGAGGGGCAGGAGAAGCCCGGCGGGGAAGTTGACGAGCTTCATTCATTGACCGAAAAATTGAGGCAGCTCGCATCGGGTAAGACAGCCGAAGACTTGGGGAAGGAGGGGAGAGCGAAAGCGCGGCATGGGGGAAAGCGGTGGTTACGGGCCTGGCACAAGCTACGCTTCTTCTTGGAATGGTCTTGTTCATGGGACGGAGAGCATCATGAGGACGGACAGGAGGTAGTAGGGCGAGCTTTCCGTACGAAGTTTGAACAGGCTTTGCATGAACACGAGCTGTTGCTCGTTCGAGGTGAAGTTTGAGGAAGGAAGAAGGGTACGACGGACGTTCTTTGAGAGAGTCACACGCTTTATAGACCACAGTTGACAGTGTACGAAGTGTAAAATGCCATGAACATAAAGGGAAATTTGAGGAACATGACAATGTTGTGGAATGTGTGGAGGACACTACTGAATATGATGGGACAGTCGCTCTTAAACGTTCACAAAGAATTCCATGACTTTCTTCTTGTCCGAGATATTTCATGCATTTATCGTAGGTCTTGAAACCTCGGTGAAGGAGGAGATGTAATTTTTGAGCGCCAGTGCCTTATTACGCAGCGCAAACATCCGAAAACCCCTTCTACTTCTTGACTGCACACCCGGTAACCGGATTCGAAAATTGCACGGCATATTAAATTTTCCCACTAAAAAATGAAGTTGCTTAGTTAATCGATTGATCATGCCGTGAAAATCTCCCCATATGGACGTAATTACACCAACACACTCGATCCGCAGCAGGGAGGAAAGGTATGAGTTTAAGCGAACCAATTGGAAGAAAATGTCAAAGCCAGAGTCTTTGTGCACGATAGATAAGCCTCAAGAGGGATTGGAAGGGCAACAGGATGAAGAGCGGAGAGCGAGCGGACAGGATTGTAAATTTCGTATTGTAATCAGTGGGGCAATGCGAGTTTTGACGGCCAAAGCGCCGACTCAGGCTGTCCAGCACCGAAGAACGTCAAAGCGTGCGTGCGCCTCAAAAACAAAACGTGATGTTGGCTTGTTACCGCCTGCGTGGCGACACATTTTTCCTTTCATTTTAAAACGACTAAGCGATGCCTTTTGTCGCAGTCCCTGGGGCGAGGGGCGTGTGGTTTTGGTTTTTAACACCCCGGCAGGGCTGGTCAGACGGCGATTGCCGAAGGCCGTCGAATGCTTCGGTACAGAGCGGGATCGGTTTGAATTCTGGTCATTTTCCACGCGAGAATCCCTGCGGAAAGGCTTCTGCGTGGGGTTTTTCGTCCATGTCCGTCATGTCGTGGAGTAATCTGAAAGACTTAAATCTTAAGGCTTGCGCACTTTATGCGGATTCCGAAATTTGTCTTAGAAATGAGTGGCGGACCATCCTTAACTGTTGCTGTGCAGGAGCATTCTACGCCCCTCCTTCCTGGCATAAATTAGTCCCCGACGGGGTAGAGATGGAGGCACATTTTGCGTCAAAACACTGACAATTCACGAGTTGTTGAGTTCATATCTATCCTAGAGCCACAATGTTGTTGGTTTGGGATTGTAGCGAATCGGACCTCGACAACCGCATTCCCAATTTCAAATTATGTTCAGGAAATCCTGTGCCTTAACTTTCCCCAACCTTATCGAAATCATTCACAGGTATGGGGCGTCGGCAGCCGCAACATCCACCAGCACCCACCGCGCAGGCTGTCGCTGCTACCAGAGCTGTCGAAGAAAGCAGTGGCAACAAGCCACGGGCATCATCTCGAGGGCCTACCCCGACGGTCCTGACTACAAATTACACCGGCAGCAGTGGTACGGCCAGCATAAGTCGAAAACGGAACACGAATGCCATTGGGGGGATCGAAGGTGTGGCGGGAGGTACCCAGAAGAATTTAAGCGTCAGCATAATGAACGGGTCAGAAGACGGGGCGGATGCATCGCCGAGGTTCATGCTGGACTCCAAGCGTCACGCGTTCTTTCCCAGCGATGCCTATCTCCACGAGTCTTTGCGCTCCTCTCCACGACACAACCGGCGGCTCATCCGTTTTGAGGACACGGAGAGGTGTTTCTGGGAGCTTGTGTTCACCCGACACGACCGTCTCCGCCATCTCTTGGAGGACGTCTGCCTTAGCAGCGGCTCCCGGGCCCGGCAAATGGCCCGCATCCACTGCGCAACCCTGGTCAACGATCTTGTCTTCGTCGGACTCGATGTCCACGAGAATGTCCTTGCTTTCCACCGCACCGAGCGCCTGACTGCCTTTCTGGAGGAGCTGGAAGGGCGAGTGGGGCCCAACCCCTCCGTCACGGCCGTCGAGGAATTCGTCCGAAACTGTCGCCCTGACTTCTCTCCCTACCTCTGTGCACCCCCTCAAGAGAAGGGCGACGCTGAGTACGTGCTCTTGGGCGAGCGCGGCTCTGATCGTTGGCTCGAGCTGCGGGCCTCGGTATGCGCAGATTGCTACGCCACCCACTTGACCAACGGCCTCGCGGTGGACGTGACAGGCCTGAAATACAATTCAGACATCCAAGAGCTGTACGCGCGTCTCGAGGATCTCGTCCCTCAGTGCAAGTCCGCGGACGTGACCCTCCGCCTCCTCTTCCACGATGGTGCGGATGCCTTGGCCGAAGTGACCGTGGCTCGGGGCTGGAACCAGGAGGAAGGGCGGCAGGAATGGGTGTGTGTGCCTCGCTACGCGGCGGGGGGAACGCGCGTGGACCCCCACATATTCGACCCGGGAGACACCCTGTGTTTGCCTCAACTGGCCGACCTCGGCATGTTCCTCCCGACCACGGAAGTCGTGATTTGCACGCGCAATTGCCTCCATTCGACGCTCGGTAAAGCCGCCTCCCCCACTGGCACGGGATCCATCCTGGCCCCCAGGGCGCACGACGACTTCCCGTACGCTGCCTCCTCTTTGGAGAAAAGTCTCGGCATCCCACAGGGCAATCCTCCGGGCAGCATCTCCAAGCCACCGAAACGGACTTCCAGCAACAAGCGAGTCACCGCCAAACCCAAGAAACCAGGGTCCACCGGGGAGAACGATGGCTATGGCCCCGACCTGGCACCTCTTCCCCCCTTGACCAAGGTGTCGTCCCTGTTTCCCTCCGACTGCCCTCAAACCAGCCTGGATGCGTTTCCCTTCCCTGAAATCGAGCCGGGACCAGTCCATTTCGCCGGGGGCGGGGGGGGCAAGACCGGTAAAAGCAAGCCCACCAAACGGTACACTTGCTGCGCTCCTGGCTGCCTGCAATCGGCTACTTTTAAACCAGCGGACGAACCCCGCTCCAAGAACAACATGGTCTGCGTCCGGCACGCCCGGAAGGGTATGTCCTGCATCAAGGGCCCGCTCTGCGACCATCCTGACTGCGTCCACGAGGAGGTCTCCACCGTCCCTCGACGGGCCACCTTCGGCTTCCCGGCGGAGCGGCAACGTCGCTGCGGGAAGCATAAGTTGGCGGGCATGTTATACGCCACAGAGCTGGTGAAAAAGCGACACGCCTCAGCGCAGAAGCGGAACGGAGGCACGCCCGGGGCCAAGAAGAAGGCGCCTGGCTTGACGACCAAGTCTGCGAGAGCGCGGGCGGCATCCCGACACCCGTACATGGACGAGGACGAGGACGAGGACGAGGACGGGGGATGCACGGGCCAAGAGGAATACGAAGTGGCAGCCACGGAGGACGACAGGGAGGACGACTTTCTACCCAAGCCCTCCAAGCGTCGCCGCAATGCCCCTTCCCCCACAGCCGCCGCCTCCCCGAAGGTAGCCTCTGGGGCGGACAGGAAACACGACGAGCCCACCAACTCGGCCTTCCCTTCAGGACTGGCGGCTGCGGCCGCTGCGGCAGCCGCAGGTTGCGTGGCATTGACCATGACAGAGGCGGACGAAGAGCGAGAGCAGCAGGTGGACGTGGGCCCTCCCTTGACGGATGACGCGCAGCAGCAGATGCAAGCGCAGGACCACCCCCAGCACCATGGCTACATGTACCCGTCCAACCACTTTCAAACCCTCTCGCAGCAAGGGCCTCCCTCTATCAATCATCTCCTGGACGGCGGGGCCCCCCAGAGTTTCAGTGACTTAGCCAACCACCCCAGCGTTAGTCTCGCTGCTTTAGGGGAACAAGCGAACGAGGCTTTCCGCTTCTTCATGTCAAAGGGCAGTTCAGGCGACATGAATTTCCCTGTCCAGCCCTCCCCCGCCACCGCAGCAGCAGCTGCTGCCATCGCAGCCGCCTTGCCGCCCCATATGCTTATGCCGTCCGCTCCTATGCTACAACCGCTTCCCCCTGGCGCCATGCCCTCTTACCCACCGCAGTTATCCTCCCCTTCCCGCGAGGCAGCTACCACGGCTACTGAAAGCGGTGCGGATGCCCAGCAAGACCAAGCCGTGCGTTTCGACATGCTGGTCGAGGCGGCCGCTTCAGGGAAAGGGAGAGCGAAGGACCAGAAGGCGGGGGAGCGGCCAAATGTATACCTCTCTTCGGAGCAGGGAATGGAAACCCAATCGCAGCCAACGCAGCTTCAATCACAATACGGTACCCATTTGTTGAATAGACAATCCGCGTACTCCATCCAGCACCAACAGCCGCAAGAAACGATGCAAAATCAGCATCAGCAGCATGAAGGATCACCTCCTTCCCACGACGCTCTAGGGCTGACGCAAAGTCGGGCTTTGTACCAGGCGCCACAACAGCAACAAAGTCAACTCCAGCTACTTATTCAAAGAGCACAACAGCAGCAGCATGCTCAACAGCACGGGCAACAGTACCACTACCATAATGATGCTTTAAACCAACAGCAGCAGCTTGAGCAATACCCTTCCGATCAGCTTCAAAGGCAACAACAGCACCTCTCGCACGTCCAAGTGGACAACGGGTGGGGCGATCTCGGGAGCCCGTCCCCGGGGTTATGCCTGGGGGGGATGGAGGAGGCGTTCGGCCGTTCTCCTTACGGAGGCACCACACCCAAGGCGTACCAGCAACTCATGCATCTTGTTAGCCTCGGCGGCGACTACAGCAATCAAACTGCCAATACAGGAAGCGGAGGGATGGGTGGGGAGCTAGATATGCGGAGCAAATATGACCATGGCCTCCGCTCGGTATGGGCTGGCGATGTCGCCGTCGTCATCGTCTTGCGTTCACCGCAAGGATCCCTTTCTGGACTCGCCTCGCTCACCAAGGACGTTGGTTTTGAGCCCGCGGATGAGGGCATTTACTTTGTGAAAGATGTCACTACTTGTGATCAGTCCGCCAGAAACAAGGGCGACAGGGAATGCTTTAGGCGAGAGCTCCACCGCTTGTCCGACTGTCTTCTCCCGGCTCCTGCCTCCAACTTTCAGTCTGCCCAATCGCAGCTCGTTTCCACGGTGAGTGGACGGACAGGCACGGCAAAGGAAAGTCAGCTGTCCTTTTATATAGATCAGCACAAGCAGGCGCTCGGATTGGGCGAAGACGCTTACCTCTCCGAGCAGATGGAGACTGGCATGGGCCGAAAGCGTCCGGCTCGGCGACTCATCTTAACATGGGACCCCTCTGGTGGTGCTGAGATTGACGTGGAATTCTCGAATCGATCGGACAGACTAAAAGTCACGGAAATCGACGGCAACGTTGTTCTGCGGCCCTTGGGGCCCACTGGACCCTGGTTGGAGAACGCCTTGACTGATTTTGCCCGCCAAGGACTCGCCTTTTGCGCCGCGGACCTGATGGCGCTTGTACTTGGAGCAGCGCGTATCCGAAGGGATGCGAAGTTGTCATCCTTGGGTGGGAAAACGGCATTTCCTAGCAAGGAAGGCGCACAGAAGGAGCCAGACGAATCCCTGATACGGGAAGTAGAGGCTTCATACAACCTGGATGGGTGCCTCTCACCTCAATTCGATCTCCCTCTGGACGTGCTGGAGGGGCCTTTGACGGCCCTCGTGTCTGATCCCTCGGCGGCATTCTACGTGGTTTCCAACTTCTTGACCATCCGCGTGGGCGCTCAGGGGTGCCCCCGTTTCACTCCGGCATCTTTCATCCATTTTTGCAACTGCTTTTTGTCCAACCGGGATCCTTTCGGGACGGCCTTCCGCGTGTGGTGTGAGGTAACCTCCGTCCCTTCAGTCGAATTCCGCCCTAATCAAAGCGGGCAGGCGGACGAGCCGGTGTCCGCTCCCTCCCAGGTCCGCCGTGCGGCCACGTCATCTACCAGCACGGGCCAGGATTGCTTCCTCCACCTCTCCGACGAGGCCCCTGGTCTAATCCTCAACTGGTGCTTCCCAAGAACAACGCTTGAGCTCCCTGCGAAATCGGGCACAGCAAAAGGCGTCGTGCTTGGATGGAATGACCGAGGCCGAGACAGTAGATTAACGTGGGAGGTTCAAGAGCCTCGGCTCCAGACCTTATTAACTAGTCATGCGAGAAGCTTAGGATTCGATCCAACGACTTTGGCTGGCCTCGCAGGGGCTGCCCAGGATCTCAGGAAGGGCTGTGGTGAGAAAAGCGGCAAGTTTATGGAAACAATACTGGAGATCGGGCAAAAGCAGCCATCTCGCAAGTACATTGGTGCGTCTAGCTCTTGAAAAAGTAAGGTAAGCGATACAAGCAAGACGATGCTGTGCTTTTGCCTAGGTGCACAAAGAAAGCAGCAAAAGCAGCCGCGATAGCCGCAGCGTAATCAGGGGGCTTAAAGTACGGTGGCGATTTAAAAGGAGTCCCATGTGGACCTTCTGCCCCAGGGATGGCGCGGCAAACGGCAGAGAATGTCTGCGTGTACGAAGTTGTTTTTAATCTCTGTTCAGCAAAGTGATCGAGAATGAGCCTGTGTCAGTGCCGCGACTATGTACGTCTACATTCATGTGGGAAGGAGAGGTCAAGCATCTATCACCTCTCTCATGGAATAGAGAAATATTTTTAAAAAAGCTACGATATATGAACAGCAGAGAAAGCTCCACCTCTCATGAAGGAAGGGTGCAAAGAGCAGGGTATATATTAGCAAATTAAGGGCCAGCACATCATCCCTCACAAAGAGATGTATGACATGCGACCGATGAGGAGGCATGCCTCCACGAGAGGCGTCAATTCGACCCCCTTGAATTCGAATCAACCTTACTACCTGGAAGGAAGTAATATCTCGACTATCCCACTCCAGAACTCTGGCCGAGCCAAGCCAAGGTAATCATGTCGATGCGGAAAAAAAGAAAAGCAAAGCAGGTGTTCCAACGTGAACGCGAATGCGTTAAGTCGGCCCAGTACCGCGCCTTTTTACTTCGTGGATGCCTCCTTTCGAATCTCAAACATTCGAAACAGTTTCACGAGGCGCTTATCGTTCCGTCAGATCTTCCATTTCAACGGACTTGATATGGAAACTCTCGGACAATGTCACTCCATTCAAGTGCTCCCTAGAATTCCTCACATACCTTGGTGGTTTACATGCATGAGCCTTTTCAGGCCAAGATAACCGCATCTCCATCCCGTGCTTTCAAAAAGACAATCCCGAGTCCAGCGCAAACTGCACGTCTAACGTTTCACATTTTATGCCTACCCTTCTTAAAGGCAGACGCATATTCGCCCCATCGATCCTGCACTTTCAAGTATACATCTATCCTGCTTTATTCTTCCTACTGTTTGACAAATGAGGTTTGATTTTCGGGACATACCTCAGGCACACGGACCTCCTATAACAAAATGGTCGTGGCCAAGCTGGCATCGCTGACCGCACACTTCGGAAAAGCCACCGCCCTGACCGCCATGGCACCCAGTAATGAAGCGCGTCATGGCGACGTCAAGGCCGCCGTGGTTTTGTCGGACTCCACCGAAGATGTGGAGGACGCGGTTGAGTCCTCCGCCCCCTTCTCCGCCGTGCTAAACTCAATCTTCAACGTCCGCATGTGTGTGTGCAACCCAGCATCTTGTAGAGGCAGGACCCAGGCGTCTTGATCCGTGTCGTTGTGGTGCGAATGCCACCAGCCTGGCGGGGTCACAAAGCACGCCCCGGACGCCCATTCCAATCGAATCGGGTCCTTCACCCACCCGTCTGCGTCCAGCTCTGGGCCCATCAGCGTGTAGGGGCCTTGCGGGGCCGCGGAAACGCAGAGGTCGAGGGCGACCGAGTTGTGCCTGAGGCATCGCGGGGGGGGGAAATGAGGGCGGTGGATTGGAGGACGCAGGAGAAAAAGAATGGGCCCATATGAATCACGAGCCGGAGGCAGGACAGGGTCACGCTTGCCATCATTTTGGGTCATGATCGCTTACCTGTGCGGTCGTTGTTTCTGTCCGGCGGGTAGCAGATTCAACAGCGACCAGAGCGTATGAGTGAGAGTCAGGGTGTTGGCTTCGGTCATCCGGTTGCCGAGCAGGATACCCAGACGGTTGCGGTGCTCCACCCCCTCCTCGTGCTTGAGCAGTTCTACAGAAGCCACCATTCTCTCCCTCGTGTACAACGTCGGCTCGAACTTCTTCTCTGAGGCCGTCACCCCCAGGTACCGGAGGAGCGGCTCGTCACTCACCCAGTACAGAGCGGCGGCCTCCCCCCCCGCCTCCAGACCGACGCCAGTAGCGGCATGTCGTACTGCTGCCGCCGACGCGGGGAGGACGAAAAGGTCTCCCGCCTTCCATCTGATTTCACCATGCTCCTGGGAGGACGACACCCCGCGGCCGCGTATCACGTAAAAAGCTTGAGATGTTGCGCGGGCCTGCGTCTCAAGGCTCTCCCCTGGCAAAATGCGGATGTAAGCCGCCAACAGGTTGGGAGAGGTGGCTGGATAGGTCACGTCTAGTTTCTCACCGAGGTCGAAGGGTATGACACGGGTCGGACCTGTGTGCAATTGATCAGGAGGCATCCCGTTAGAACAGATGCAGGACGCGCCTCCCTCCATTGAAAACATTGTCGAGGGGGGCACAAGGACGGAAGGGCACACGATTCCTGCCTGATCCTCCCACCGACTGGCATCACGTGCCCAAGGTAGAAAATCGCTCGCCCCTGCCCCCTCTACGTCTACTTCCCAAGCCCCTTTCCAGGTACTGTGGAGGGTCTCCTAGAAAGTCACCACTTCCTGAGGCCGCCAAGGAACAACAGTCGTACGAATGACGTCTGGCTTTCCATAATGCGTTGGGAGTTTGTGTACAGCACAAAATTCGAAACAAGAACGCTTAACTTACCTTCCTCGTGGTGGCTGGAACCCAGGGCCAGGTAAGGGATAGGGGAGACGGATGGATCGGCCGCCGATGTGTACTCGTAAATTATTCCGTCCTTCTCCAATGCAGGCTGAGAAGCCGTGTAAGTAGGCGGCAAGACAGTTTGGGCCACCATAGCAAAGCGGGCTTGAAAAAGGTCGCTCTGTAACGCGTAGATTAGGGATGGTTGTAAGGCGCGGGAGACGCGCGAATCTCTGTTATTACATGAATTCAGAAAATGAAAAATGGCAGGCAGACCACAATAAGAGCAAGCACATTCGCAAGGCGAGGTTTGCAGGTTCTTCACCGTGCACGCCCCTCGTTTGGCGCCTACCGCCTCGATTGCGGACGTGGGAGTGCACGCAACGAGGATGACGTGGACGGCGCGAACGTGCAACGAGGGGCATGAAAACGCGACTGGCGGGTCCCCGCCCCCCCCCCAAAAAATATGCAAGGGCGTCTTGCATGAAAATTAAATAAAATCGTACGAATGGCAACCTCGTCGCGATACCTCTGCGAGGAGAGGTCACGTCTTTCTGAGTTCAGTGACTTTCCGTAATGTACTAAGGGAGAGTGCTTTGGCAGTCCGTAAAGGAGCGAAGAAACGTTGATGGACGACACGAAAAGGAAGACAAACATGAGACTACGTCTGTGATGATCCCATCGGCCGACTATCGTGCGCCGTCTTGTTTTCTCGAATGTATGGATCGTTGCTTTATTTTTATGTGGAATGGATGAGGGTACCGCGAATTTGTCTTCCCGCCAGCTTCCCCACCCAACCCCCTCTCTCTTCATGGTAACCGCCTCCTCTGCTCGTAATGGATCATGCGCACATGTTGTAACCAAGCCATTTGTCTCGTGCACACAGCATGGTGCGGTGCACGTTGCCATCACCGCCACGGATACGCCCGAAAGACGCAAGAATGGGACACGGTCATCCCTTCCCTGTGTGTTCAATGTCTACCAACGCGCGAGTACATCCACCGAGTACATGACCAGGTAGTTCTCATCTTGAATCTTAATTTCCGTGCCAGCAAAGTCCTTGAATTTAACACCGTCTCCTGGCTTGACCTTCACGTCGGCGACCTCCCCCGTTGAGGCAATCCTGCCTGGGCCCACCTTGATCACTTCTCCCTCCGTCGGTCGCGCTTTAGTCATGGACGGCGCCAGCAGAATGCCCCCAGCGCTCTTCTCCTGGGCTTTTTTGACCTTGACCAAGATCCTGTCACGCACCGTCTCCACCGCATCGAGCGTCATCGAGGAGCCCGTCCAGGTCAAGAGGATGTCGTCGTCTCGGATGAGGACATGAGGTGCTCCGTCGTAGATCACAGACATGCCGTCGAACTTCCCGTATAGAACTTTACTCCCTGAGGTGGCAAGGAACGGGCACAGGGTTCAGGGTCAAGGAGTCTGAAACCAAGATGAGCTCGGTAATTCATGGGCCGATGGCGTGCTGCATGTTGTTGTCGACTTACCAGGTTTGACCGGCATGGGCATCAGGACCGCCGTTTCTGGATGCTGACGACCTGGACCTGCTGCCACTACCTCGCCCTCGGTTGGCTTCTCCTTCGCCTGCCAGGCGGGGCAAAAACAGGAAAGGCTATATAGGAGGCAGGCCCGTCTCGGTAACTCAAATAACACATAGCAAACATACATCTGTGCCACTCACACGGAGGGGCCAAATTTCGATATGCAAAAAATTGAAACACTCACCTGGTCGGGCAGGACGATTCCACCTGCTGACACGTCTTCAGCGTCCTTGACCTTGACAAGCAACACGTTTGCCAGGGGCTCCAAGGGGCCTGGAATCTCTTGACCATCCAGATTATGTGCTGTAAAGGATCGACAATCGTGCGATCGAAAAATCACAAGGGTTGAGTTGTCGGCTGATGAAAGATCTTGTCAATGTCTTCGATTTCCAGAGGCTGTCCTGGTATCCTTTGCCAACGTACCTCGAGTCATAGTCTTGGGAAAACTGCTGCGGGCAGAAAAGGAGGTCTTCTGGCCAGGAAAAAGGGGTAGCACGAATGCGCCGAGCAAAAATGGGAGGCATACAAATACGCAGGCATGTAGAGCTAGGGCGGCGGGCATGGTGCTGTGGTGAGAGCGAGTTGCAGTAGAGATGGGGAGGGTTCGAAGTGAAGGATTTGAACCAGCGTGGATTGCCAAAGAATTGAAACACAGCGAAAAAGTGATTAATCACACCTCCAGTACACATTCAAAAGGCGTGATCTCTCAGGTATTTTAATGTGAGCTCGGAATGGCCTGGCTGAAAGTGGCGCACCCAGCTGCGAGCGAGCAGCTCGAGCCACCCAGTCACCTGCAGTTAAGCTCTAGAAGCTTGAGTCGTGCATTAAACTTTCTGTTTTTTGGACAATCAAGCGCTTTAATACGGTTTTGGTCTTTGTTTGGACTCTCTCTATCCGTTCATCGACCTGAAAAGTCCTGTATGCCACTCAGGCGTGGCCTATGTTCTGCTTGACTTTTTGTGGACGGTAACCTAAAGATACTAGTACGTGCGGTTCCGAGGCTTCTCAAGGCAGCCATGTCCTGCTTGTCTATTGCAACTCAGCATTAATGCACCTCAGTGTCCTGAAATCGATCTCAAAAGCGTAATTAGATTCTAAAGAGACCACTATACTACAAACTTAGCTGGTCTGAAGCGTTTGGTCTCTGTTGTTGATCAATTTGTTTTCCCCTCCATCCTAAGCCTTTCCTCTCACTTTGCGGTCTCCATGTTTCCATACCATGAACGATTTTTGCAGAAGACTTCAGCAGTTTCAGGAAGCTATGAAGCGGGGCGTCTCTATGGTCGTTATGGCCACTTTGCTTGTAAGCACGAGCGCATTTCTCGCTCCTGGTAAGAACAACTTTACGCTATCCTCCTTAGTTGGTTTCCAGAAGCCAATACATGAAGTTGTGTGCGTTACTAATTTTTTACCTTTTCCTTCGGGAAACATGCCTCCCCCCGCTTCAAAGCTGCTTTACCCGAGCTGTCAAAGACTCGTAGTGTGGCTGCTAGGCGGGGGTCACTAACCACGACGATGATGGCCAAGAACGTCCGTCTGAGTGAAAAGAGTCGGCAGAAGCTGGTGGAGGGTATTAACATCGTGGCCAACGCCGTGAAGGTGACCTTGGGGCCGAAAGGCCGCAACGTGGTATTGGAGCGGAAGTATGGCGTGCCAGAGATTGTGAACGACGGCGTGACGATAGCACGGGACATCGAATTGTCAGACCCAGAGCAGAACGTGGGGGTGAAGCTGGTGCAAGAGGTGGCGACCAAGTCGGATATGAAGGCCGGCGACGGGACCACCACCTCCACCGTCATGACCCAAGCCATCGTCAACCAAGGCATGCGTCAGGTGACGGCGGGTGCGAATCCAGTGGCCCTTCGGCGGGGCATCCAGCACACGGCCAAAATCCTCTGCGATACGGTCAAGCAAATGGCCAAACCTGTGGAGAGCAACAAGGACCTGTTCGACATTGCCACGGTGGCGACGGGCGGGAATGCAGAGATGGGCGCAGTGATTGCCAAGGCGTTTGAGCTTGTGGGGGACAGCGGCTCGACGGTGGTGGAGGAATCGCAGACGGTGCAGGACGAGGTGGAGTTCACGGAGGGCCTGAGCATTGACCGGGGCTATGTCTCCCCGTACTTCGTCAAAGACCAGGAGCGACAACTGGTGGAGCTCCGCAAACCCCGAGTCTTGGTCACGGAGGGAAAGATCTCGGCCGTGCACGAGATCCTCCCCTTGCTGGAGCACATCGCCAAGAGCAAGGAGCCGCTCTTCATCGTGGCAGAGGACGTGTCTGGGGAGGCACTAAGCGCGCTGGTTGTGAACAAAATGCGGGGCGTGCTGGACGTGGTGGCGATCAAGGCTCCTGGGTTCGGGGATCGGCGCAAGCAGCTGCTCCAGGACATTGCCGTGGCCACGGGCGCGACTTTTGTCGCGGAGGAAGTGGGTGTGACCTTGGAGAGCGTGACGCCGGAAATGCTCGGGGTAGCGGAGAAGGTGGTGGTGGGGAAAGACACGACCACCATCGTCACCAACAGCAACTACGCGGAGGCGATCAAGGAGCGCATTCTCGCCATCCGTCGGGAGATGGACCTTATGGACAGTAAATTTGACAAAGAGAAAGCGCAACAGCGTGTTGCCGCCCTGGGTGGGGGGATTGCGAGGATCAAGGTTGGGGCAGCGACAGAGACGGAGCTGAAGGACAAGAAGTTGCGTTACGAAGATGCCTTGAACTCGGTCAAGTCGGCCATCGAAATGGGTGTCGTGCCCGGCGGCGGGTCCACATTGCTCTACATGCTGAAGAAACGCGAGGAGATCTTGGCGGGCATGGACGACGACGATGAGAAGGCGGGCGCAGATATCGTTTTCCGTTCCCTCTCGGCGCCGGTCATGCAAATCGCTGAAAATGCTGGGATCGATGGCGGGATCGTTGTGGAACGCATCTTCGAGAACCAAGAGTGGGGCTGGGGCTACAATGCCGCCAGTGGGGTGTACGAGAATCTCCTGAACACAGGAGTGGTGGACTCGGCGAAAGTAGTCATCAACGCCCTGGAGAATTCGGCGTCGATCGCCTCCATGGTCTTGACGACCGAGTGCTTGATTACAGAAATTCCTGAGCGGAAGTCTCTCGATCAGGCGGCGCAGGATTTCGACGGTGGAGGACAGTACATGTAAGGGTGACCAAACAGAGAAACGAAGAGGGTGAGGTAAAAAGGACGCTTAAATGCATGTCGAAGGGTGATGGCTCCGGGGCCTCAGAAAAAAGAGGAATCATGGCGCCTCTGCGGCTCTGAACGTGAGGTAGACGGGTAGTTCGAACCGGGGGAGCGAAATGAGGGAATGTAGGGTTGAAAGGCCAAGGCGGAAAAAATCTGCTTGCGTTTATTTTTTACACTTGCAAGGGCCGCGTACAGACGGGCAGTCCGGGGACCAGGATTTAGGAGACAAGAGCTTGTGGACAGGTCGAAGCACGCGATATAACACATACAGAGGAATCCATACTGCTCTCTGCAGCACAAAGAAACAAGCCAAAAGATAGCGGATTTTTTGTCTCTGTGTAAGAAGGCTACGAGAGCACGTATATTTCCACAGCACCTTTCTTTCCTCCGAAATCCTCTTCACAAGTTGTCGTACCCTAATTTACCCTCTCTGTCTGCCCAATAACAAAGTTTCATTTCGCAACATGCTCCTTAAAGAGACTGCTTCGAGCCATTGTCCATGCTATGGCGCTCGATTGGGCTCAATAACCCTAGCTGCGCCCGAAGATCCGAGTAGCCGTTTGATCCACTATTGTTAAGACTCTGCTCCGCAGATGTGTACTCCGGCTTTTTACGATTTAAAACATCCAAGCGTGCCTCCAACATAGGCGAGAGCAAATTACCGTCCTGTCCAGTCAAAGCGCGGAGAGGGGTCCGTAAGGCGCTCTTACCGCTTGTGGTCAATGGAGGGCTTGAGCGCGCACCCCTTGTTTTTGTCTCCAAATCTGCAGTAGGGACCGGCGAGGCCCTCGTATTTTCTACGTCAAACTCAGCCCCAAACAACATCAAGTCCGCCGTCAATTTCTCCGTCAGCTCTTCCAACGTTCTTGTTTCCTCCGGGCAACACCCTGCTCCGTCCTCGCTTGTCCCCTGCTCCCCCGTATCCGTGCAAGGAGCATGCTCATCCATCTGCCACGAATCCGAGATGCGGCGCCGTGCTTGTCCCTCTGACTGTATTCCTGCAGAGAGTTGACGACTCTCTCCTGTTTCCTCAAAAAGTGCCCTCTTGATGACGGTTTCTTGTTGCGCCACCAAGTCTTCGGTCGCCTGCAGGCGGGTTCTCAACAACCTCAGCTCATGTCGCAAAGCCCTTTTTTCAGCTGTCAAAGATCCAAGTGCGTCAGTACCCTCCTTTTCCTTCTCCTTTCTCTCTGCATCTTGCCCTTGGGGCTCCATGACCATATCTCGCATGCGCTCATACCTTCGGCCTAACTCGGCCATGTCCGCTCGCAACGCCTCCCCGACCGCTTGCCCCAGCCATTCTGCAGGCATTTGAAAGGCACCTTTGTGAAATTGTCGGGCTGCGCTTGTCGGCCGGTGAAGCAAGACGGGATATTCTTCCTCCCCGTCGGGGGCCTGGAGGACAGGATCCTTTCCACGCGACTTTGCAAGCTCTTCCTTTTGTCTTGAGCGACAATTTTCGATCTCCTCCACCAAGTCTCCGTACCTGTCTTGCAAACTTTTTACCTCAGCGTACAGGCACTGGAGCGTGTCGCGTAACTCTGCGTTCTCCTCCAGGAGTAGAGCTTGGCGTTGGTAGGTCGCTTCCAAAGAAGCACGAGAGGCCTCGTCCGGCGCCAGAGTTGGCTTGTGGGTAGTGAGACTGCAACCTAAAGCTTGCGCTTTGGGGGTTATATCGACGTTTTTGATTCGATCTCCACTTGTTGCCTTCGTACCACCACCGTTCGAGGCCGCGGAGCCCAACCGCAACTGCTTTTGAAGCTTCTCGTACTCCACGTCTTTTTTCTTTAGCTGCGCTCGAATGGTGATATCTTTCCAAGTCAAACGTGTTATCCGCCCGTTGAGCTCGTTTTTCTCTTCCCCCCAGCGCTTCTCTGAGGCGGTCTTTTCAGCCCGCACGCTGGCCAATAAGCTCTCAGCCGCTTGTCGATCAAGTGCTGCAGACTCGACTTTGTTCAGCAAGCTAGCACGTTCATGACTTAGCCTCTCCGCTTCAGATCGGTGCGTATTGAGGTTGAAAACGAGTTCCATGTTTTGACTTTGAAGCATTTGTGCTCGATTCACCAGCTTGTACAAAAGTGGCAGAAGTGTGCGGGGGATCATCGGCAAAGCCTCATCGATTTCCGCTTGGCTCAGACTGTTACTTTCGCCCTCCAGCATTTCAGTCCGTAAATTTTGCTGCACCCATCCAAACATGTCTTCAATGGAGCTTTCAGTATTTTCTCCCTCTTTGTGCCTGATTGGTTGCTTTTCGTCGACCTGTTCGACTTCACAGGAGACAGTGGTCCGATCGCTGCGCGTGATCGTGCTACTGCTGCCGTTGTGGACACTGGTCGTTTGATCAAGAGTGGCGCTCCGGCCGGTACCGCTGCCATGCAATCCAGATGCATCCATTCTTAACTTCCTTGTAGGGTAAGCATAGATGTGATGAATTGAGGCTCGCATTAAGACAATACAAACAAACATAAGCCCGACCCGGAGTGGGCGGGGTTGGGAGCGGGAGGACAGGACGTTCGCTAAAAATTTTAAAATTCCGTTTTGCGCCAGGGCAATGGGGGGTACGTGTCTCTCTCGCCGGGACGTCAAAACGACATTCCCTGCTTCTCGCTGGCTAGTGCCCTTTTCGTGTCCCCGCCTTTTGGCTGCAATCGTCGAAAGTGAATGAGGCGAGTGTTTCTGCGACCTTATGCATCGACCGATCTTGATCTTGCAGGATCTGAAATAGGCCTTGGGACCAGGAGATGTACGGCCTTTTGTACACCGGTCTGCCGAGGAGAGTGATGCAGAATAGGACCAGCTCAAATCATGGAAGGAAAAAGGATTCAACGCGGGAGTGGGCCCACTTTTTGGACGTTCCAATTCCGTCTCATCAAATGAACTAAAGAAACAAAGGTTGTCTCGTTCAACTTTTTTGATACTCAAGACAATTTCGAAAGCGCATTCAAATCACTCGCACTTGTTCTCGATGGTCGATTTTTAATTGGTGATG
>Ga0102934_1000419_pt1 | contig 28282 bp, 20 predicted proteins | sample SalPonR2_A_D1_MG_FD_78175 | JGI IMG/M metagenome (GOLD analysis project Ga0102934, IMG submission 78175) | Salt pond soil microbial communities from South San Francisco under conditions of wetland restoration - Salt Pond MetaG R2_A_D1_MG | ecosystem: Environmental > Aquatic > Marine > Intertidal... | reverse complement strand
GACAAATATCAGCAGAGAACCCTGTTATGCAGATACCAGCGCTATGGATTATCATCTTGTTCCGCATTCGGCCTCTATTGATGCTGGTGATCCGGAAGGCGGAGCCGACCCTGACGGGTCCAGGGCGGATCAGGGAATGTATGGGGGAGAAGGCGCCCTTATGGCGGCCCCTTCATATGTGAAAGATTTAACCGCCGCGGCTGAAAATGATACTATTATAGTATTGGATTGGAGTGATCCATCTACCGGGAATATTGAGTATTTCAATGTTTACGCTGATACTGCCGTAAAATTTATACCCGGGTATTCTGTTTTTCTCGGCTCCGTCCAGGCGGGAATTTCAACCTTCTCTCATCATCCTGTAGAGAATTGCTGGTATTATCGAATATCAGCTGTCAATACTAGTGGTTACGCCGGAGGTTTTTCGAACCAGGCCGGAGCCTGTACTTCAGGCGGGGATCTGATCCCTCCAACGGTTAATGTTATTAATCCCAACGGAGGTGAAACGATAGAGACCGGGGATACGCTGGGATTACGCTGGATAGCTACCGATGATATAGGTGTTGATTCTATCAGTATTTTCCTTTCTACAAACGCGGGCGGGGATTATTCCTCCATTTGCGGCGGTGAGCCGAATGATTCTCTGTTCGAATGGCTTGTTCCTTCAATCAATTCCGATTCCTGTCTTTTGAGAGTAGTAGCTTATGACACTTCTCTTTTAACCGGTTCTGATACAAGCGACAGCCTGTTTACTATAAGGAACCCCAGCGGGGTTGAAGAGGATGAAGATGATGAGGATGAAAATGACAAACCGGTTTTTGCCAACCGGCTTTACCAGAATTTCCCGAATCCGTTTAACGGCACCACTGAGATAACTTATTCGATAATTGAATCGGGGGTTGTTGATTTGCGCGTATTTGATACCGCGGGCCGTCTTGTCCGTGTTCTTGAATACAGAAAGCAGACTCCGGGCAAGCACACAGTTGCCTGGAACGGCAGGGATGATTCTAACCGCCCAGTGACATCCGGCGTTTATTATTGCCGGATTAAAGTAAATAAATTTTCGAGAAGCAGGAAGATAATTTATCTGCGCTGAGCGTCCGGCGAAGAAATAAAGCAGAATATTCATCTGCTTCATATTTATACCGGCAGAGAACTACCCGGCAGATTTTTCCAACAGAGAGAATATTTTCTTTGCGGAGCTTTCAGCAAAATTTTGCGTATTCCCTAATATCATGTGCGGCTTAGAGTTACATAAACATAAACCATTGATTTTCTAGCCTTTTTTGATGGCACATTAATTGCTCGACTGTTTAAATACATTTTGCTATACTTAGTTATGAGGCCGGAGATCAGTAAGTCCCGATCATGAAATTTATACTTTTTAGTTAATATCCTGTATTAATACGGGACGGCCGGGAAAAGATGAACAGCTGTTTTTTTATAACTTCAGAATAGTGAAGGATCACTAATTCATATGCGGTACATCGTCAGTCAGAGAAAATCTTCTTTCAACCCTTTCTTTTCAGTTGTCATTATTATACTCCCGATATTGATTGTTTTTTCATGCGGAAGAAGTGATGAAGAGTACTATATCAATCCGTATGGAAGAGCTGATCACGTAATTAATAATTTTACCACCGTGGAAAGTGATTCCGGAGTAGTAAAGTGGCGGATGAAAGCGCCTGTAGCTAGAATATACAATAGCAGAAAGCTGCTTGTTACGGAAAATCCTGTAATAAAATTCTTCGATGAGAAAGGTGAAGTTTCATCGGTGGTCACGGCTGACAAGGGTGAGATTAACCAGAAAACAAGGGACCTGACAGCCATTGGAAGGGTTGTTGTTACGTCGAACGAAGGATATACACTTGAGACCGAAAGTCTCGCCTGGCTTCATGAAAGAGGGGAGATTCATACCGAAGATTTTGTAAAATTTACAAAGGGCAAGAATGTTACAACGGGATACGGATTTTGGGGGTATCCTGAATTAAAGGAATTTGATATAGTAAGAGATATTAATGGAGATCTGATTGATGAATCTTCGAATAGAGATGAAGAGTTGAACCAGGAAGTGGAGTAGAATGAAGCAGAGTAGCAGGGAGACCTTTGATTCCGTTGACATCGGCAAGGGGCTCGGAACCGAGAATCTGATTAAGAAATATCAGAAGAAAGTTGTAGTGAATGGAGTTTCCATATCGGTTCAGAAAGGTGAAATAGTGGGACTGCTTGGACCAAACGGAGCAGGCAAGACTACTACATTCTACATGATTGTCGGCATGATCAAACCTGAGAGTGGAAAAGTGTTCTTTAACGGCAGAGATATTACTGATTTGCCGATGTACAAAAGAGCGAGATTGGGGATAGGTTATCTGCCTCAGGAACCTTCTATTTTCAGGAAAATGACTGTAGAGAATAATATCAAAGCCATAATCGAGACACTTTCTATTCCTGATGATAAACGCTCTGAGCTTCTCGAAGGTCTTCTCGATGAACTTGGTGTGAAACATTTGAGGAATAATTACGGGCACCAGTTGTCCGGAGGGGAAAGAAGACGGGTTGAGGTAACCCGGGCTTTAGTTACGGATCCTTCCTTTATGCTGCTCGATGAGCCGTTCGCGGGTATTGATCCTATCGCAGTAGCCGATCTGCAGGATATAGTCGTAAAGCTGCGCGATAGAGGAATCGGTGTTTTAATAACAGATCATAATGTCAGGGAGACATTGTCAATTACCGACAGAGCCTATATAATGTACGAGGGGAGTATCAAGTGCCTGGGTGAAGCGGATGCTTTGGCCGCCGATCCGGAAGTAAGGAAGATATATCTGGGAGAATCTTTTCAATTGTGATGGAGGATAGCTGATTTATGGAAATGAAGATGGGAATGCGTGTGGCAATGCAGCAGCGTCTTGTTATGACCCCCAGGCTTCAACAGGCCTTGAAATTGCTGCAAATGCCTACGCTGGAATTGCAGCAGGTACTTAAGCAGGAGATTCTACAGAATCCCCTTCTTGAGGAAGATGACGAACTTAAAGAGCTGGATGAGGATGAGATCGAGGAAGAGGAGGAAGAAGAGGAAGATACAGATTGGGAAGAGGTTTTTGAAACCGCTTTCAATATGGGAGGAGCAGATGGCGAGGAGACAGAACAGAGAGAAGATATGCTCGAGAGAGTGCCTGTCGCGAGACAGAGCTTTTCTGACAATCTGTTGAGCCAGCTCCGCTTAGCCACCGATGATGAAGAGATGTTGGAGATAGGTGAGTATTTAATAGGCAGTTTTGATGATTCCGGTTATATGGTTGGTTCTCTAAGTGACATCGCCAGGACCTTCGGTGTCGAAGAAGAAAATGTTCGTAAAACACTCGAACTTATTCAAACGTTCGATCCGCCCGGTGTGGGAGCGAGGGATATAAGAGAATGTCTCATGCTTCAGCTTGAAAGAAAAGAGATGCTGGGCAGTAAAGCGGCGGTTATTATCAGTGATTATTTCGAAGAATTCAAACAGCGGAAATATCTCGACATTAGCAAGAAGATGAAAATTTCCCTGAAGGAAATCCAGGCTCAGGCAGAGATAATTGCCACTCTGGATCCAAAGCCCGGTCTGAGCGTTTATTCAGAGGAACCTAAATATGTTATTCCCGACCTCATAGTAGAGAGGGTCGGCGAGAAGTTTGTTATATCTTTAAACGAACGTAACGTTCCCCGGCTGAGAATCAGCAAAGCGTACCGGGATGAATTGACAAGTAACCGGAAGATAAGCAATGAAACGAAGGATTTTATCAAAGGGCGCCTCAAGAACGCCAAATGGCTTATCCAGACTATCGAACAGCGTCGGCGTACGATGATCAAGGTTATGGAATGTATAGTGGATAAACAGAGAAGGTTTTTTGAAAAGGGGGTAATCGCCCTCAAACCCTTGACGCTTCAGCAAGTCGCCGTTGAAATTGATATGCATGAATCTACTGTGAGCCGTGTGACGACAAACAAATATGTTCAGACACCGAGAGGCGTCTATGAACTGAAATTCTTTTTCAGTGCAAAACTCAGCACTAAATCGGGAAAGAACATTTCATCCAGAAGTGCCAAGTTGAGGATAGAGAAGATAATAAATAATGAGAATGTAAAGAAACCCTTGAGTGATCAGAAAATTGCTGATATTTTGAAAAATGAAGGGTTGGTTATAGCCCGCAGAACTGTTGCTAAATACAGAGAACAGCTGGGCATTTTGCCAGCGAGACACAGGAAAGAGTATTGAGGTTGATTTTTCGACGGGGCTAAGATAGATAAATGACATTTTCTACTAATGATCGACGCTCCAGAAGATTGCCGTCCTGGTTAAAGAGGAAGATCCCTCTTTTAGATGAGTGTTCTGATGTTGAACGCGTGATAAGGAAAAAGGGACTTCACACTATCTGCCGTGAAGGACGTTGTCCGAATAGAGCGGAATGTTACTCGAAAAATAAAGTTACGTTTCTGATACTCGGGGATATTTGTACAAGGAACTGTTTGTTTTGTGATGTCAAGAACGGCCAGCCTGGTGCGCCCGATCTAAGTGAAGCTGATAGAATAGTTGAGGCAGTTCAACAGCTGGGGTTGACTCATGTTATTATAACTTCTGTTACCAGGGACGATCTTCCGGACGGCGGAAGCCGTTTTTATTCCAATGTTGTAAGGAAACTCAAGGAGTTGGATCCCCCTCCGCTGATAGAACTTCTTATACCGGACTTTAATGGCAACACAGATGATTTAAGGACGGTTCTTGATTCAAACCCTGATATTATTTCTCATAACATCGAAACAGTTAGAACTGTTTTCAGAAGCGTGAGAAAAGGAGCTGATTACGATAGGTCCATTTCGATACTTTCAACGGTAAAGAATTGGAGGAGGGAGGTAATGACAAAATCAGCGTTAATGCTTGGTTTGGGAGAATCGGTTGATGAAGTTCTTGAAACGATGACTGAGCTCAGAGAAGCGGAGTGTGATTTTCTCGCGATTGGGCAGTATCTCCGTCCGGGAATAAAGCAGATTCCTGTTGAGGAATTTATTCATCCCGAGAAATTCCTCTGGTATGAGAAAAAGGGATATGAAATGGGTTTTCTGGAAGTAACAGCAGGACCTTTAGTTAGAAGTTCTTATCAGGAGAATAAGATCAGTAGATTTAGAAAAAGTGCAGTGGTAGAGCCGGACGAATGACGCGAGGAGGAAATTGATATGAAGTTAACTACAACATCAAGGCATTTCAAGGCAAGTCCCGAGCTTATTGAGCATATAGAAGTAAAAATGAGAAAACTTAAACGCTATTTCGAGAATATTCTGTATGTCGATGTGATAATGTCTGTAGAGAAAGTACGTCATATTGCAGAAGTGAATCTCCACGTTCAGGGGCATAATTTTACCGCGGTGGAAGAATCTGATAATATGTTCTTTTCAATAGATAAATGCGCGAAGGATCTTGAAAGGCAGATAAAAAAATATAGAGGGAAACTACAGTCCCGTCATAAAAACCATAAACGGAGTAAGCGGGAACAATATCCGCGTGAATATATAATCAGCGCCGGGAGTGTTGAAAGTGAAAACGGTGTTGAAATGATCGAAGAGGCCGCTTATGAACTGGATAACATGAATGTTGAAGAAGCGATCAAGGCCATGAAGAAACAGAAAAAGGAATTCTTCTTCTTCGATAATTCAGAGTCGGGTGACCCGAGTTTTGTTTACAGACGGTCTGACGGCAATTACGGCGTAATTAAATTGTAGTTAATCAACAGATAATTCTGGCCGGGAAAAGATATTGACTGGATCTGAAAAGAATTACAAGGTAAATGAATTTTACGAAGATAACAAAGAGGAATTCTCATTTGAGATTCTAACCTCTGGTCTTGACAGCCCTCTGGACATAACATGTTCTGATCTCTACCGCCCGGCTTTCGTTCTCACCGGATTTATGGAGAATTATCTTCATAACAGAATCCAGATCATAGGTGAAACTGAGGTGCTCTATATTCGTTCTCTCACCCCCGGTCAGAGGGAGGATGCTTTCGACAGGCTTTTTTCAAAACCTCTCTGCTGCATCATTATAACAAAGAAGCTGGATATGTCGGATCTATTCATCGAGAAGGCCAAAGAAGCTTCAGTGCCTGTTTTGAGGACAGATTGGGAAACCACGATCTTCATGTACACCCTGAGGGAAGTTCTGAATTTCTACTTTGCTCCAAGAACTATAATTCACGGATCACTTGTTGACGTTTATGGTGTAGGTTTGTTGTTTTCAGGCCCCAGCGGGATAGGCAAAAGCGAAATTGTTCTCGACCTTGTTGAGCGAGGACACAGGCTTGTCGCCGATGATGTTGTTGAAATAATCAAGAAGGGGGATGTGGTTATCGGAAGAGGCAGAGAACATCTGAGACATTTTATGGAGGTCAGGGGTGTAGGAATTATAAATATTATGGATGTGTTCGGTATCAGGGCGATTAGAATACAGAAGCGTATAGAGGTAGTAGTTCAACTCAGGGAATGGGATCCTTCCAAGGATTGGGACAGGCACGGCCTTGATGAGAAATCCACAGATATACTTGGGACTAAAGTTACAAAACTGTTAATTCCTATATTTCCGGGAAAGAATATCACAGTTATCTCCGAGACTATTGCCTTAAATCATATGCTTAAAATATACGGTTTTGATGCCGCTAAAAAACTCGATAACAATCTTTTTGATTTGATGGAAAGCAGAAAAAGAACTCAGAGATATCTCAGGAATGATACAGAATGAGCGACGCGAGAATTAGAACAGCCGGAATTGTTGTTACTCACGGAAAGTTAGCGGAGGAACTGATCAGGACAATTGAGAGTATTCTGGGGGAGGTGGGGGATCTCTATCCCGTCTGCAGCGAAAATTACGTTGATACTATGATTGTAAAGAAAATAAGAGAGATAATTGAAACATATAAAGAGGGACATGTTGTCTTATTCGCGGATTATTCAGGAGGATCCTGTTTCCTTAATTGTATTAGAGCAAAAGTCGGCGTGAAGGGTGTAAAGTTGATCAGCGGAGTTAATTTACCTGTTCTTCTGGACTTTGTGACTAAAAGAGGTTTGATGGATTATAATGAGATGACAGACCATCTGGTCAAAAGGGGTAGAGATAGTATCAGCAGCACGTCATAGAAATTAATTATTTTAATTTATTCTGTATAATATAAATTTCTTTTAAACATTCTATTGCGGAAAGGTATTTAACGGGTGCTGGTTCTAGTCAGAGTAGACGACAGGTTGATTCACGCGCAAGTTGTTATTGGATGGAAAGAAGAATGTCGCCCCGACAGGATAATTCTCGCTGATGATAATGTGGCCGCCAATGAATTCGAGAAGAATCTATATATTTCAGCTGCTTCTGCCGACACAAAGGTCTCTGTGATCCCGCTGAAAGATGCTGCGGAAAGGATTAAGAGGGGGGTTTACGACAGAGATAGGGTTATACTTCTTGTCAGGTCGCCCGAGCAGGCGCTTCGCCTTTATGAGTATGGTGTTGTGTTCGATGAATTAAATATCGGCGGCATGCATTATATGGAGGGCAGGAAGAAGGTGATGGAGGACTTTTATATCAGCGATGAAGAGAAATCGATACTCCGGGAGCTTGTAAAAAAGAGTGTTGTATTGGAAGCCAGAGCTCTTCCCGGCGATGAAAAAGTTATAATTAATTCAAAAATTGTCTAGAACAGAACAGTGAATATGAATAATAAAGTAATATTTTCTTTTGGGATTCATAACCACCAGCCTGTAGGGAATTTCGATCATGTAATTGAGGATGCCTATCAGAAGGCCTATTTCCCATTTGTTGAAGTGATGAATGAATTCCCTGATATTCCCTTCGCGCTTCATAACAGCGGAATTCTATGGGACTGGATTTCCAGAAACCACAAGGAATATCTTGAAATTATCCGCGGGATGACAGGGCGTTCCCAGCTTGAGATTCTTTCGGCGGGATATTATGAACCGATTTTGTCTATTATTCCCGAAAAGGACCAGATAGGCCAGCTTTCGATGATGAACAAATTCATTACGAATAAATTGAGTTGCAAAGCAAGAGGATGCTGGCTGACTGAAAGAATATGGGAACCTCACATGCCGGATATTCTTAAGGAGGCGGGGCTTGAGTTCGTTGTTGTTGACGACGCCCATTTTAAATCAATTGGGCTTAAAGATTCTGAAATAAGAACTTTCTTCTATACTGAAGAAAATGGATCGTATGTCAAAGTTTTCCCTATTGATAAAAAATTAAGATATCTGGTTCCTTTCAGTAGCCCCGAGGAGACTGTTTCATATATGCGTGAAATTGCTGAAGACCGTCAGAACAAAGACAAAATAATTGTTCTGGCAGATGACGGTGAGAAGTTCGGTGTCTGGCCGGGGACTCATTCTCTCTGCTATCAGCAGGGATGGCTTCGCCGTTTCTGCGCTATCCTCGAGGAGAACAGAGATTGGCTGCGGATGATGAATTTTTCGGATATTATCGACGAGTTCACTCCATCCGGAATTGTCTATATTCCGACTGCCTCATATAGTGAGATGATGGAGTGGGCGCTTCCTCTTTCAGTTCAGATTAAGCATAAAAAAGCCCGTGAGGTCCTGTCCTCTGATCCCGAAATCGATGAACCGGCGGATCTTATCAAGGGGGGATTCTGGAGAAACTTTCTCGTTAAATATGAGGAAAGCAACTGGATGCACAAGAGGATGCTCTCGGTGAGTGCTTTAGTGGAAAGATGTGGAAAGGAAACAGGGTATAACGAAACCTGGAATGAGGCTAGAAATCATCTGTATCAGGCTCAATGTAATTGCGCCTATTGGCACGGTCTTTTTGGAGGGCTTTATCTTCCGCATTTGCGAAGCGCCATTTTTCAGCATCTTATCAGGGCTGAAACAATTGTTGAAAACAGGGTTAATGAAAGAGATGAATATCTGAACTATTCAGCAGAGGATATTGACGGCGATGGAATCGAAGAAGTTTCGATCTCTTCTCCTTTAATGAAATTGATATTCAAGTCGAAGGGAGCTTCTCTCAGAGAATTCGATATTTTTGATCCGGCTTTTAATCTGACAGACATTCTCCGGAGGCGGGAGGAGATATACCACAGGAAAATTCCCGGTATTGCAGCTGATAAACCCGGCAGAACTGCCAGCATTCATGAAATCGATTTTGCCAAGGAGGACGGTCTTGATTCATTTCTTATATACGATTCATATCAGCGGATGTCACTAAGCGACCATTTTATAGAAGGTGATGTCGGGATAGATTCTTTCGCCCGTTCTTCGTACCGTGAATGTGGAGGTTTTACCGACGCCGAATTTTCCCACCGTATAATCGGAAATAATGAAGAAAAATCCTTGCTCTTCAGCGGGCGCGGAGAAGTGAGTTTAGACAATAGAGAATCTGAAATTAGGATCGATAAGCTTATTTCTGTTCCTGAATCATCCGCGGAGTTTAAAGCGGATTATTCACTTTCCTGTGAGAGTGGAGGGGCTAAAGGTTTTTTCGCGGTAGAAAATGTTTTTTCGCTCCTTGCCGGGAACGCGCCTGACAGGTATTTCAGTTTTCAGGGCAGGAGTATTAATAAGAAGAACCTGGCGTCGACCGGGGAGGAAAAAGATGTTGATACTGTTTCACTAATCGATGAATGGCTTAATATAAAGATAGATTTACAATTTAAACCTCTGGCAAAGGTCTGGAGATTTCCAATAGAGACGGTCTCGAATTCTGAATCAGGATATGAATCGATATATCAGGGTTCTGTTATCGCGGCTGTATGGCCTCTTGATATAAAGAAAGGGGAAAAAAGTAATATGGAGATAGTTGTAAGTGTCAGAAGGTTTAAAGATTGAAGGGGGCGATTTGGCGGAGCTTAGTCTTATAATTCCTGTTTCTATTCTCGGCGGAGCTCTGTGCGTTGATTTTAGAACTTCATTAAGATTGATGGTATCACAGCCCGTGTGCGGAGGTTTATTAACCGGATTGATTCTGGGAGAACCGTTTAACGGGTTGCTCGCGGGCACTCTTATTCAGATAATGTTTCTGGGTAATTTTTTTGTCAGAGGATCTAAGACACTTGATCTTCCCGTCGCCGGTGTTGTATCGGCCGCGCTGTACGTTCTCGTCGATATCAAGCTGGCAGGGGATGTTTCTGTAGCCGCTATTACAATGATATGGGCTCTGTTTTTTGGTTTATCGGCGGGATGGCTGGGGCATTTCATCTACAGAATGATCTATCTTAAATTGTCTGTGGTAGCTGAAGAGGTATCGAAAAAGGCGATGGAAGGGAAATTATACTATCTCTCTTTTATTAACATTTTCATGTTTCTCTTTCATTTTGTTTACGGGTTTGTAGTTCTTATGGTAATCCTGCCTATCGGTTACGAAATAATATTGTACTTCGTCCTCTCCTCCTGGAAGTTATCCGGTTCTCTGGATATCCTCTACATTATTTTACCATTCATAGGTGCGGGTTCTCTTCTCAAGTTGCAGATTATTAAATCTCAGGGGTTCTGGTTTGTATTCGGGTTTCTTATATCGACAGTAGTACTCATCTTTACTTAGGAGGAGCAGTTATTCTCAATTTAAATGTCATATGGAGATTGTTTCTTCTCAAGAATCTGAGAAACGAAAGGTTAAATGACGGACTTGGGTTCTTTTTCACCTTACTCCCCGTATTCAGAAAACTCTCCGCGGGGAATGACAGGATGAAGGATTACGTGAAAAGGCATTTAAATTATTATAATTCCAATTCCGTATTTTCCTCCTGCATTATAGGCGCTGTTCAAAGTATGGAGGAGCGGAGAGCAGAGGGGAAGGAGATTGATACAGCCCGGATAGAGAGTGTAAAAAACACCATGTCGTCAGTAATGGCAGCAAGGGGCGACTATTTCTTTGAAGTTGTTTTATTTCCGTTGACGTTGACAATTGCTTGTATTTTTACTATATACGGATTGTATTTCGGCCCGATCGTTTTTCTGCTTTTATACAACTATTATCATTTTAAGATTAGGATCGGGGGTTATTACAGGGGGTTGAGGTTTGGTAAAGATGTCGGGAATTTAGTTTTAGGATCGTATTTAAAAACCGGCAGGTTTATAGAGGCAGCGGCGGCATTTGTAACAGGTGTATTCACATCGATTGTGTTTACAAGAGGTTACTTTTTCGGAGGTTTCCAGGTTACGGGTGTGGGATTGCTGATAGTTGCCGGGGTTATATGGTTGAGAAGAAAGTACTCGTTCAGGGTCAGTGTTATAGCCGGGTTTATTGTCTCGGTTTTATATATTGTCAGCCGGCAGCTTTTTTAGACTGCCAGAGTTATATGAATTTTGTTTTAACAGAAGTGACCGATAAGATGAAAAAGGCTCAGGTTAAAGTTATTAATGAGAATGGTATTCATCTGCGTTTAGCTGGAGAGCTGGTTAAGAACAGCAACAAGTTCAAATCGGATATACTGATTGAGAAAAACTCCGAACAGATAAATGGAAAGAGTATTTTAAGTGTAGCGAGTCTCGGCGCGGAATACGGTTCCGAATTGACTATAATTGCCAATGGGCAGGATGAGAGTAAAGCGCTGGATTCACTTGTCAAGCTCTTTGAGAGTGGTTTCTCTGAAGGAGAAAAATGATGTTTTCCGCAAGAAATACAGAAAAAGAGATGATTTTTAACGGAATTCCGGTATCACCCGGGATAGCGATAGGGGAGGTCTTTGTAGCAAACCTCGACGAGCTTTCTTTAAGTGACAGCAAGATTGACAGGGGTGAGGTTGAAGAGGAGATTAGAAAGTTCAAACGGGCGCTTAAACAAACCGAGGCGGAGCTGAAGAAGATCAAAGCAAAACTGGCGGCAGATATTGGTGAGGACCACGCGGGAATAATGGATACTCATCTGATGATTCTGGATGATTCTACTATGATAAAAGAAACGGAAGACTATATAAGAACTGAACTGGGGAACGCGGCTTATGCCCTTGATATTGTTCTGAACAAGACCCTTGAATCTTTTGCAAGTATGGATGATCAATATCTAAGTGAGAGGGCTGAGGATATCCATGATGTAAAGAGACGTATTATACGCAATCTGCTGGGGCAGGCTCAGGAAGGTCTCAAAGATCTCAGGCGGAAAGCTGTTGTAGTCGCGAAAAATCTTACCCCTTCCGATACCGTGGGATTTGACAGGAAATATGTCCAGGCATTTGTTTCTGATAGAGGGGGCAGCACTTCTCACGCGGCTATCATAGCAAGATCTCATGGAATACCGGCTGTAGTAGGTTTGGAGGATTTTACTCACAAGGTGCGTCCATACGATAATATTATCGTTGACGGTATCACGGGGCAGGTTATTCTCCGGCCTGACGAAAGCACCGTTAAGCTTTATAAAGATGCCAGAAGAAGATTCGCGGAAATGGAGAAGGAACTCCTCACTCTGAAGGATTATCCCGCTGTAACTCTGGATGGCCGGGAATTCGAGCTTTCGGGAAATGTTGAGGCTATAGATGAGTTGAAGGATGTTTCCAGTCACGGCGGTAAAGGGGTCGGGCTTTTCAGAACAGAATATTTCTTTATTACACGTTCTTCTCTTCCCAGTGAAGAAATTCAGTATAAATATTACAAAGATGCCGTAAAGCAGATGGCTCCCGAATGTGTGATCTTCAGAACACTGGATATCGGAGGAGATAAGATCGCGGACTGGATAACAAACTTTGATGAAGCGAACCCCTTTATGGGTTGGAGGGGTATCCGATTCACCCTTTCTCGAAAAGACATTTTCAGATCACAGCTGAGAGCTATCTACAGAGCTTCAGTCCACGGAAAACTTAAGATAATGTTTCCAATGATATCGGTTGTCGAGGAAGTGAGGGCCGCGAAGCAGATATGCGATGAGGTAAAAGAAGATTTACTTAAACAGCGTTATAAAATTAACGAAGATGTTGAAATAGGAGTGATGATAGAAACTCCATCGGCGGTGGCATTAGCTTCACATATTGCCAGAGAAGTTGATTTCTTCAGTATAGGGTCGAATGATCTTGTTCAGTATTCTCTGGCAGTTGACAGGGGAAACAGCAGGATCTCATATTTATACGATCCCCTTCATCCGGTCATCATACAGTTTATACGCGATACGGTGAAGGCTGCCAGGGAAGAAGGGATAAAGGTTGGGTTATGCGGGGAAATGGCCGTAAGTGAAGGAGTATTAGGTGTATTGCCGCTGATCGGTATGGGGCTTGATGAAATCAGTGCTCCTTCTTACCTTATACCTGAAATAAAGAAGATTATCAGGTCGGTGACTTATGATGAAACTCGCTCTCTAGTGAAGAAGATATTGAAACTTTCAACTCCACATGAAGTAAGGGAGCTGCTCAGCAAGTTTATAAAGGAGAAAAGATCGGAATTAACAGAGTTTATCCCTAAAGTTGCCCTCGATAAGTAAACATGCTGTCGGTAGAACGTAATGAATACAAAAGACAGATTTAAGAAATATGACAGATCCGGAATGCTGGATAATATTCTCTCGCTGCCGGATCATATCCGAGAGGGATGGAAGATGTCCGGGGATTTTATTCTCCCCCGCCCCTCAGCCCCCAACCCGCTGGTTATCTGCGGTATGGGCGGGTCGGCAATTGGCGCTTTCCTGATCCGGGATCTAATCAAAAGAGAATGCGACTTTCCCATACAGGTTCAAAGAGGATATTTACTGCCCCCTCATGTCGGATCTGACGCGACTGTTATATGTATCAGCTACAGCGGAAATACTCAGGAGGTATTGAAGCTGTTTGTCGATGCCGCGGAACGTGGTTGTAATACAGGGGTAATTACTTCAGGGGGAGATCTGGCCGGAGAAGCGGCCAGTCGGAATGTCAGCATGATGAAGATTCGGGAAGGGCTTCCACCGAGGGCGGCAATTGGTCTGCTTTTTACCACACTGCTCCATTTAATGGTTAACTGGGGGGTATATGAGATCACCGAAAAAGAATTAAAACTTCTTGCGGAAAAAATAGAATTTGTAATAAAAAAACTCGCTCCGGTGAATAATACGAGAGATAACCTGGCGTTTGGATTATCAAAAAAATTATGTGACAGGATACCTGTTATTTACGCTGGAGACGGACTGCTTGAGGGGATATCATACAGATGGAAGTGTCAGTTTAATGAAAATAGTAAGATTGCAGCGTACTCGAATATATTCCCTGAGCTTGCGCACAATGAAGTTATGGGATGGGAATCTTCCGGGGAGATAATGAAGAACCTGTTTTTTATTTTTTTAACCGATTGTGATGATCACCCCGGTGTACGGAAACGTATGGAGGCGTCTTATTCAATGCTTGCAAAATCGGCCGCGGAAGCGGTAATGATAGGCAGCAGCTGGTATGGAGATGATTCTCCGGGCAGACTTGAACGTCTTATTTCCATGCTGGCGCTGGGTGACTTTTTAAGTGTTTATCTTGCTGTAAGAATCGGTGTTGATCCGACACCGGTTCAGAATATAGAAAAAATAAAAAAATTTTTAAAGATGGGAGAATTATGAAAGCGGTTATCCCCGTTGCGGGAATAGGAAAGCGCCTTCGTCCTCATACACACGCGGTTCCCAAGGCTCTTATCAGTGTAGCCGGACGTCCGATCCTGGGACATATAATCGATCATCTTCTGGATGTTGGAGTTACGGAACTTATCCCTATTATTGGATACAAGGGAGAGATGATACGTGAATATATTACAGGCGAGTACGATATTAAAACTAATTTCGTTGTTCAGGAAGAACAGAAGGGTATTGCTCACGCCGTAAATCTCACGAGGCAGTACGCCGATAACTCTGAATTGATAATTATCCTGGGAGATACGATAATAGAGGCTGATTTTTCAAAAATACCTCTGGAGGGGGATTATGTTCTTGGCGTGAGGGAAGTTGACGATCCATCGCGTTTCGGGATTGCTGAAATATCTGATGGAATAATAACCGGCATAGAGGAAAAACCGGAAAAGCCGAAAAGTAATCTCGCTATTGTGGGACTTTATTATTTCAAAGATTCAGCGGGGCTTTACAGAGCCTGCCGGGCCATTATAGATAAAGATATCAAAACCAAAGGTGAGTATCAGATAACGGACGCTCTAGCCCTTATGATTGACGAAGGCGAGCAGTTCAAACCGTACCGGATTGGCGATTGGTATGACTGCGGTAAGATAGAGACACTGCTGGCAACAAACCGCACACTGCTGGAAAAAGCTGATAATAAAGAGAAAAGGGAAGGATCGATAATTGTTCCTCCATGCTGGATTGACGAGAGCTGTAAGATCGAAAAATCAATAATAGGGCCGTATGTTTCTATTTCGCCGGATTGTGAGATTACTAACTCGCTGGTAGAAAATTCAATATTGAATGCCGGCTGCCGTCTTCAGGATATTATTTTATCAGACAGTGTTGTCGGTTCTATGGCAGAGGTCTCAGGAAACAGGAAGTGTGTTAATATTGGAAATAATTCCGGTATAGATTTGAAGAAATAGTTAGTGGATTAGTAATAGAGGCAGAGCGAATTTCAGATTGCGTGTCTAATCAGCTGCTGTCAGTTTAATTCTAACCCTAGAAATGAGTTAAGATTGAATAGATTTAAATAAGAACCTTTTACAACCGGGAGGATATAATGAGCGGAAGCAGACATCTATTCACATCAGAATCTGTAACAGAAGGGCATCCGGACAAGGTTGCCGACCAGATATCAGACGGAATTCTCGATGCCATTCTTGATCAGGACCCTGACGGGAGAGTAGCTTGCGAAACACTTGTAACTACCGGTATGGCCTTTTTGAGCGGCGAAATTCACACTGATAAAGCCTATATCGATATCCCCAGAATAGTTAGAGAAATAGTCAGGGATATAGGTTACACAAAGCCGGAACTTGGTTTCGCTTACCAGACGTCAGGAGTTGTGACCTCAATCGAAGAGCAATCTGAGGATATAGCTCAGGGTGTGGATACCGGCGGCGCGGGTGATCAGGGAATGATGTTCGGATACGCCTGCAGGCAGACCGATGTTCTTATGCCCCTTCCTATTCAGATAGCGCATATGCTCGTAAGGAAGGTCTCGGAGGTAAGAAGAGACGGCACCCTTGATTATCTGATGCCCGACGGAAAATCACAGGTAACAATTGAATTTAAGGATAAAGTTCCAAGAAGGATAGATACTGTTCTTATCTCTGTGCAGCACGACGAAGATGTTACGATCCCTAAAATGAAGGATGACCTTGAGAAATTTGTAATAAAACCGGTTCTTTCGAAGTTTGACGTAAAGAAAGATGATTATAAAATCAAGGTTAATCCAACGGGAATCTTCGTGAAGGGTGGCCCAATGGCTGATACCGGATTAACGGGAAGAAAAATAATCGTTGATACTTACGGCGGATTCGGAAGCCACGGCGGCGGAGCTTTCTCCGGAAAGGATCCGACGAAGGTTGACAGATCGGCATCGTACGCTGCCAGGCATGTCGCGAAGAATATCGTGGGAGCGGACCTCGCGGATGAATGTGAAGTACAGCTGGCATACGCTATAGGGGAGAAAGACCCCGTCTCTGTGATGGTTAATACATACGGAACCGGTAAAATCGATGATGAGAAACTTGGGGGCATTGTTTCTGATCTTTTTGATCTTACTCCGGCCGGTATTATAGAACGGTTGAACCTGAAAAGGCCCATTTACAGAAAAACCGCGGCATTCGGGCATTTCGGCCGTAAAGACGAGGATTTTACATGGGAGAAGCTTGATTTTGTCGATAAATTGAAATCAAGAATTTAAAACATCTAAATACATTCAGTTTGGAAAGGACTTTTTATGAAATACGATTGCAAGGATCTTAAACTTGCCCCGGCAGGCAAGGAAAGGATTGCATGGGCTGACAGCAACATGCCGGTTCTGAGCATGATTCGTGAGCGATTTGAAAAAGAGAAGCCGTTAGAAGGAATTAGAATTTCAGCCTGTCTCCACGTTACAACAGAGACGGCGAACCTGATGCGTACCCTCAAAGCCGGCGGTGCCGAGGCCTCTCTGTGCGCGTCAAATCCTCTCAGCACGCAGGATGATGTAGCAGCTTCTCTTGTAGAGGATTACGGGATTTCCGTCTTTGCCGTACACGGTGAAGATAACGTCAAATATTACGATCATATTAATTCAGTGCTTGACGAAAAGCCGCACATTACAATGGATGACGGCGCTGATCTTGTCAGCACTCTTCACAAGGATAGGCGTGAACTTCTTGAGAACATTATAGGCGGTTCCGAAGAGACTACTACGGGTGTCATAAGATTGAGAAGTATGCAGGCGGACAACGTTCTTGCATATCCTATAATCGCCGTTAATGACGCTCTCACAAAGCACTTTTTTGATAACCGGTATGGAACAGGACAAAGTACCGTAGACGGCATTATAAGAGCGACAAACATTCTCCTTGCCGGGACTGATTTCGTCGTTTTCGGTTACGGATGGTGCGGAAGAGGAGTGGCAATGAGAGCTCGGGGGATGGGCGCTAAAGTATCAATCGTTGAAGTTGATCCTGTAAAGGCGCTTGAAGCTGTAATGGACGGATTCAATGTCGTGCCGTCGATGGAGGCCGCGGAATACGGGGATATCTTTGTGACCCTTACCGGTGATATCTCGGTGATCCGTCTCGAGCATTTCAAGAAGATGAAGGACGGAGCTATTGTAGCTAATTCAGGGCATTTTAATGTTGAAATAGATCTGGATGATCTGGCTGAAAATGCCACAGATAAAAAGAGGATACGCGAAGATCTTCAGCAGTACACTATGGCTGACGGGAAGAGGATAAACGTTCTCGCGGAAGGACGGCTTATAAATCTCGCGGCCGCTGAGGGGCATCCGGCTTCAGTGATGGATATGAGTTTTGCCAATCAGTCACTTTCCGCTGAGTATCTTACCAAGGTTGATAAAAAGCTGGAAAACAGGGTCTATCCCGTACCCGAGGATATTGACAGAAATATCGCGGAACTGAAACTAGACGCTCTCGGATGCGGTATAGATGAATTGACCTCAAAACAGAAGAAATATCTTTCCAGCTGGAAATTTGGAACCTGAGCTACTCCAGGATGGAGAATCTTACACTTTTGTGAATAGTTTCTCTAGTCTGCCTGTCCATTACACTGACTGTGAGTTCAAACGTTCCGTTCCAGAGGTTATCAGTGGCGATTTCGAGTCTCTGTAATTGAGTTGACCCTTTCCCTTTTCTTTCGAATTTGGAGGAGATAACAGTAGGCACTTCTTCCAGTATAGGGCCTTTCCGCCTTTTACCCAGCGGAGTTATTTTATAATCTACTGAATAGAAGGCCAGATCATCACTGTCTGTGTCCAGGCCGTAAATTTCGAAATAAAATGTGAGCGGGTAAGGGATTCTGTAGGCGTGCAGCGGGTGTGGAATGATCTGCAAATCTCCCCTTGTGAATTTTGTTTGATTATTTGCTTTTCTTATAACAGATGCCAGCTGGATATCACTCATAGCCAGACGGTTATCCATCGGATCTATTTGAGCAGTTGTGTTATATACACCTCTGTGGCCTGATGACGTATCTAATGCCTCCAGGCCGATTCGATAATAGCCCGGGGTCAGGTTCATGACTATTTGTCCGGGAAGATGTCCGGGGCCCGAGAATTTACTGGATCCGGATTGAACTACCCTTATCGTGTCATTCCCGGAGTTGACCTTTTCCATATTTATATTTCTGACAACAGCACTGAGCAGAACTTCACCCGTCAATTTCCCCTCTTTCTTTATGAAGCGTATCTCATTGGAGGGAATTTCAAAGTTAATTTTAGTTTCTACGGAATTTGTCCCATCTTTGAATTTTATTATATCGAAATAGAGGGGAAGCTTTTCCTGATTTACTTCGAAAGAGTAGATTGTAGGGTGTTCCTTAAGATATTTATGGAAATTACGTTTTGATTTGATCATTTTGCGATTTTCAATCGCAGCGATAAGATCCCTTGCTTTCTTAGCCCTGATATCCTGATCGGCTATATAGTCAATATTGTCCGGATTAAATTCACTCACATTAACTACATCTTCCGGCCTTGCGTACATTAATTCCTCAATACTTCTCTGGTTGTAAAATTGTTCCATCCTTCGGAGTCTGTCCAGGGTTTGCCTGGAACTTTCTCCGTAATGTTCGATTGCGTAAATGAACACGCCATTGAGGTTAAAATTCTGGAAGGGAATCAGCATATCCAGTTTCTTGTAATACCATATTTCACCGGGAGGGGTCATTCTATAGAATCCCACTTCACCGGGTACTTTTGTTCTGCTCGAGGGCATTCCGAACCGTATTAATGTTTCCCCTCTTTTATCCCAGCCCGGCGGTTTTTCCATTCCGAAAAGCTTTCTGGCCAGTTCGACTCTGGCTTCATGTTCTATTTTACGTTCGTTTTTTTCAGTTGTGGGAGTAGGATCTTTGTATATCCAGAACCTTTTCCTCCACCTTGTTCTGCCCGCGACACTTTCTATAGAGAGGAATTCTTTCTTCTGGTATTTATTAAATAAATACTGCAGCCCGTAGTAGATCTCTTTTTCGAACGGCGCGAGGCGTTCTATCAATTTGTTTTCTCCGTCGAAATCCTCGGCGGCCGCGGTATTAGAGATGGAGATAGAGAGTAAAATAACGGCTGTTGCTATTATGACATTTTTCTGCTTCATTTTATCCTTACCATCCCGTAGTTACTGAGTAGTTATAAAATATAGAATTTTAGAGGATTTTGCAAAGATATATAGCCGGATTGCTTCCGGTTTATCATAATCATATTTAAAAGAGAAAAATGTTTACTCTGATTTTCCGGAGATTCAAGGTTAATTCAGCAAGCGGTATTCACCGGTCTTTACACTTCTCGCGATGGTTATTTATTTGCTTTATAGAGTAAGAAGATTCCCAGCACGAGGAATATAATGTTTCCGGCCCACGCGGCTATGAAAGGATGTATTACGCCGCTCTTACCCAAGGCTTGACCCAGTCTGAGTATTCCGTAGTAGGAGAAGCTGATGAGCAGCGTCAATCCAAAACCGGTAGCCATAGAGGGTTTTCTTTTACTGGCTGAAAGGGCAATGCCGATTATAGTAAACAATAGACTTGTAAAGGGGAAACTGAACTTGAAATAAAGATCTACTCTGTATTTATTGAACGATCCTCCCTGGCGTCTGATCTTGTCGATATATTTTCTAAGCTGAACGAAATTCATTTCTTCGGGTTCCATCTCTTCCTTTTTCAGGTCGTTCGGTTTTACATCGAGCCTGGGCATCGGCAGGCGGCTGAATTGCTTTGTCGTTTCCTCATTATCTGAGAAAGCTCTTAAGACCCCGTCTATGAATATCCATTCTGATCCGTTCCAGAATCCTTTCTTGGCGTCTATCCTGGTTTTCAAATGCGGACCTTCATATTCCTGTACAATCAAATTCGTCAGGGCTTTCATTTTCGTGTCGTATTTTTCAGCGTAGTATGTCATTCCGTTCTTACCCTGATAATGAATATTGTTTTTGAACCTTGAAGAGCTTCTGTTTTTACTTTTTTGTATATCAACGCGCATTATCTCTTCCGCTCTGTGGTTAGACCGGGGCACGACAATTTCACTGAAAGCTATTGAAAAAACAGATATCAGGAATGCCGAAATTATCAGCGGCATTGCTAATCGTATAAGCGGAATACCTGAGGAAATAAGAGCTGTCAGTTCATTATCCCGCGATATTTTTCCAAGTGAAAAGACCGTGCCGAGAAGAACCGCCACGGGGAGAACGAGCAGGATTATCCACGGTGCTTCAAAAAAGTAATAAGAGACTATTTGTATGATACTGGCAGTGTGATCGATGAATTCGTCAATTTTCTCATTGAAATCAACAGTTATGTAGATAATCGTAAAGGCCAGCAGACCCAATAAGATATTTTTCCAGAATGATGACAGAATATATTTGTCATGAATTTTCATTGTTATTATTCCAGTTTATGGATATCAGGCACAGCGCAAATCAAAATTATAATATAGCTTTTTTCCTCTTTTTACGCCACTGTTTCAGAAGATGGATCTTTTCCCAGTTGATGGTTTTTGATTCATTTACAACCATATGAATAAGCCCTATTGATATCGCGGTGAAAATAATATTCGGCAGCCACATTGCCAGCCAGGGGGCAAGGTACTGCCTGTCGGCGAGTTTTTCCCCTCCAATCAGGAAAATGTAGTATATTACAAAGAACAGTAAACTGAATCCAATAGCCATTGTTATACCCTTTTTCCCCGATAAAAGGGCCAGCGGAGCGCCGATGAGAATGAAAATCGTGCAGCTGAAAGCAATAGAGTATTTCTTGTGTATTTCAACTTTATAACGCGCAATCTGGCTCCGTTTTGCTTCCATAATCTTGATTTCATTCTTTATCTTCTTTAGAATCTTCTGGATTGAACTGATAGTCTTGGAGCGGTTTTCTTTATCAGACCCGGAGTATATTTCAATGCCTCTAATCCTTCTTGAAATACCGGTTGAGGCCGAGTCTGATATTTGCGGGAAGATATTGTTAAATGTATTCTGGATAGGCTTCAGCGCTGTTTTGTTCATTCTAGTCAGACTTCTGTCAATCTCTGTGTTTATTTCTCTTATCCTCGCTTTCATCATAGCTATATTCATTTCTCTGTCGCCGCGGTAATTTCGTTTTGTTCTGTTGAGATCTCTATCTGAATCCTGAATGCTGAGAGTATAATGTTCGAAATGGGTCTTACGATATGTAGATACATCGTCCGGATTGGGCATCTTGTGTATTTCTCCGTTTTCGAGCTCGAACTGAAGTAGATTCTTTCTCTTGATATATTTCATCTTCCCCTTTTCGGCGACAGTAATAACGGGGATTCCTTCCTTGTTCAACTGGAATATCTGCACCCCCTTTATCGTTCCGGTTTTATCGTTCTTTTCCTGGATGAGAAGTGTGTAATCTTCGATTGATTCACAAAAAATATTTTCTTTAATATTCATAGTTGGTTTCATTTTTCCGATATCGATCATCAAACCGAGCAATTTGTGGTTACTTTCAGGGAGTATATAATTGTTGAAATATACAAGTCCTCCGGTAAGTATCAGCGAAGCTATAAGTACGGGCAGAATTATTCTGTATAGAGAAATACCGCTGGATTTCATCGCGGTTATTTCATTATCTGAGGCTAACTGCCCGAATGCCATCAATGTAGCCGGCATGACCGACATTGGTATAATTAATGCGAACATATGTCCTAAACTGAGTATGAAGAACTCCATCGCTACCAGGAAATTAATCCCTTTGCCGATGAAAAGATCGAGATAACGGTAGAGAAAGTCCATTATGAAGATAAAGGTGATTATAGAAAATCCGAAGAGGTATGGAGTGATATGGTTTTTAAGTACGTATTTATCTATTGTATTCATTTTCATATAGTTACACGGTTCAGTAAAAAGCTGTTAATTTTTGTTTCTGAAAATTGATAAAGGGGTTTTAACGGTATAGACGCCCCCTTTTTCGATGATAAAATAAGACCGCCTCTGGGTGTCCATTTTCCACATCGCCGTGACCCGGTCATTTGGCGAGGGTGGAAATATTGTGTGTACTTTTGTGGACAGCACAGGGGTAATCTGTATTCATTTATGGACACTGTATCGCCTGCCTTTGATTGTGGGTATGTCCATGATAATTAGTATTGTAAATGTAATCTAACATAATTAGTTCCCGGGATGTAGCTTTTTCTGAACGATTTTGTCTGAGAGTATAAATTGATTCTAATCGATAAATTCAAAATCCATTATAGAGTAAAAAACAGGTCTGTCCCCGTATGGATTCTAACAGTTTCTTTTATTCTGCTTTTTATCTGTCCCTGTGAGCTTGCGGGCCAATCGCTGAAAGTGGATTTGTTCGAAATGCGCAAGAAGACCGAAATCTATTTACACGAAATTGAGAATGGAGAATTGCCCCTTGGTTACATGAAGCTCGGACTCAGCAGGAGAAGATCATTTATTGATGAAGCCTACGACCCCATAAAACTGATCAGAGAATATGATGAAGGGACGGGGCAGTTTTTTGAGTTCAGTGTCCCTAAGGACTACCCATTTATCAGAAGGGAGAGGAGAAAAAGGGGGTATATTTATTATTCTCAGAGATATATGAAAATTCCGGGAATGGATATTGATATTCATTCACTGAAGGAAAGAGCTGAATATTTAGCAGACAGGGCATTCTACGAGGCTTGGAAAGAGAATATTCTGTACAATCTCGGTAGAGAAAGAGAAGAAACTCATAAAGGCGGAATGCTGGATATTGATATTCCGATCGATCTTCCTAAACAGATAGAGTGGTTTATCGGTGAAGGGGAAGAGACGAACCTCTCTATTTCAGGAAGGGAGGAGATTACAGTTGGAGGTGATTCGAGATGGTGCAGTAACTGTCCCCGAACAGAAGGTATGCCGGAACCGCAGAAGTTTCCCGACCTTGATATGAAACAGAAATTGTCAGTCAATCTTCATGGAACTATCGGAGAGAAAATAAAAGTCGCGATAAACCATTCAAGTCAGGGGAGTGGAATGCAGTCTGTCAATCAGGTAAGAGTGCATTATCAGGGGTTTGAGGATGATATCATAAAATTGATTGAAATGGGAGACACCGATATGACTCTCAGGGGAGCCCAGATGATTCGTTATTCGGGATCCGCTAAGGGCTTGTTCGGAGTAAAGGTTAAGGGCCAGGTGGGGCCTGTCGATTTAACCCTGATCGCGAGTAAGGAGAAGGGAGAAACCGCCTCCGGCACATTTTCGTCAGGCGGGGGACAGAGCAGTGAAAACGTGATCGCGGATTACGGCTTTGTAAAACGTCAGTTCTTCTATCTGGAAAATCCCGGCCCCGATTTTTTAAATACCGGCACCGTTTATCCCAAAATTGACGCTAAAGACAGTCTGGAAGTCTTTATCGAACTTAATCCAACGGTTGAGTGGACCGGGGACGAACCGAGGTGTTATCTCGAAGCTTATCCCGATTCGGGAAACGACGGAATCGATACAACAGTTGCGGCCTGGGATTCCTGGTACAGGGTGCTCACTGAAGGTGAGGATTATCAACTGATTCAGGATTATTACAATGAGGATGAAGGGATAAAATATATGGGGATATACCTGCACCGTTCCCTTCCGAACGATAAGGCTCTTGCCGTGAGATATATTAACAGCGAGGGAGATACAATCGGTGATTATGGAGCCGGCTTTGAAAATTACGGAGGAGACAGGCCCCCGGATGATCATTTAACTTATAAGGCGGAGCTGATTTGCCCGCAAAAAGCTGATTTCAGCCCCACGCAATCCGACTTTCCTTCTACCTGGAATATGATGATGAGAAATATATACTCGCTTAATATGAGTAATATCAGTAAAGGAAGCCTGAAAGTAACAATCGAAAGTGTGGAAAAAATACAGGGGAGCAGGGATATTCATGAAGAAACCCAGATCAGCTATCTCCGGATCTTTGGATTGGATCAGTACGATGTAACGGGACAGAAAAATCCCGACGGCAGAGTAGATGACCGACAGGGTGTTATAGACTACAGTAATGGTTTCTTAATGTTTCCCTGGCATGAACCGTTCAAAACACCTGAACCTGTTTTCAGGAGCTATTTATCAGATTCATTGGCGGCTGTAATTGACACATCTCTAACCCGGAATACGTCTATATACGATGATCTGATAACCAGCAATGAACCTCCGCCGCATTACTACGATATCATAATAGAAGGTTCAAGCGGACAGAAAACGATTCAGCTTAATGCCTTTAATATAATCGAGGGCAGTGAGGTTGTGAGGATAGGAGGTGTGAAATTCTCAAAGGGAAGCGATTATACAATTGATTATATGTCGGGTGTAGTAACTCTAAAGGGAGAGGCTCTCAATACACTTCAGAGTGATCCTGATGCTAAGATCAATATTGACTATCAGAAAGAACCCCTGGTGGGGGGAGGGAAGAGCTCTTTGATAGGGATAGGAGCGAATTACGATATTTCCCCTGACGCGCGTCTGAACGCGGCATTTCTTTACAATTCAAGCGGCGCCAGCCGGTATAAACCGAATCTGGGTGAAGAGCCGAGTAGAAACATGGCGGCTGATATTAACGGGAGTTTTGTCTTCAGACCTTCATGGATGACTTCCCTGGTTAATTTACTGCCGAGAGTCGATACAGATCAGGAAAGTCAATTAAACGTTGGAGGTGAGGTGGCGCTCAGCATCCCTAACCCCAACACCAAAGGAAGCGCCTATGTTGATAATATGGAAGGTATAGAGGATAGTAACAGACTTACTTTAGTTCGTAACGTGTGGAAACCGGCTTCCCCCCCGCTTCATTCGGAAAACCCGAATGACACTCTTGCTCCCGTCCCTCAGGATGTGGAATTTTATTGGTATAATCCCGCGACAACAGATGAACAGGAAGATCTTGTAACAAGTAAAAAGGATCTGAATCCGGAGATTGACGACAGGGAAAACACAAGAGTAACATCACTCTTCCTGAAGACAATTAACACGGATGGAACACCCGAGGATCAATGGAGCGGCATAATGTCAGGGTTTATGGGAGGGCTGGATCTCTCCAACGCTCAGTATCTGGAAATCTGGGTAAATGATTTTACTGAAGATCCGGGCTTAAGAGGCGGGACTGTTCATATTGATTTCGGCGAGATAGATGAGGACTATTATTTGCCGGATGAAAACCTGTTCAATGATGAAAACCCTTATGACTGGACCGCGATGGAAAATGATTTTGGGTTCACGGGGGATAATCAGAACCGTATTTACCCGACCGCGTTTGACGAATCACACTATAATGAGGAAAAAGGGATCTACGAGTGGATAAATTCGCGCGTGAAAAATTCCTATCATGACACTGAAGATTTAAACGGCAATAACAGACTTGACACTAAGAATAATTATTATTCACTGAAGTTTAATCTGGCTGATTCGGCCATGATCGATGTCAAAAGGGATTTTAACGGAATAGAAGGGAATACATCCTGGAGAATGTACCGTATCGATCTGTCAAAAGCGGAGCTGTTTGGAATGAAGCCGCGGCTGGATGCCGTCGAACATATGAGAATATGGGTTGAAAATGTAGACTTACTGCAAACGGGAGGAGATCAGCATACACTGGAACTTGCAGGCCTGAAGTTTGTGGGGAACAAATGGCGCTATGACAATCTTCGTGATTTGAAGGGGGGTATACTGCCGGCCGGTTCCGCTCCGGGGATGAGGGTTAAAGCGGGAACGATGAATAATAAAGACAACCCTTCACTTTACGAGTCCCCGTATGATGTGGAAGAGGAAGAGGGGATTGATATCAGAGAACAGTCTCTTACTTTTGAGGTTGAGAATTTTGCTGACAGCACATCATTTCAGTTTTCAAAAAGATTCTACGGAGACGGGAAAAATTTCGGGCAGTATAAGGGCATCGAATTCTATTATCATCTGGACAGTAAGATAGTAACTGACCCGGCTGACAGCCTGGATTTTTTTCGTCAGATCGCCTATGACGTTCTCAATTATTACGAAATTGGGGTTCCCATTGATTACCTCACGCCGGTTGGCTGGAATCACGTTTTCGTAAACTTGAGTGACCTGACGAATTTAAAGATCGGGGCGCCCGGTAATTTTGTAGAAGGACTGATTGAGGACAGCCGTTCAACGGGCAAGAAATACTGGGGCAGGCTGAAGGGAAAGCCCACTCTATTCAAAGTTCGCCGTTTTTATGTGGGGCTCAGAAATAGAACAGACGAAGTGATTACTGAAACAAGATTTATGCTGAACGATATAACTTTAACTGATGTGCGGAAAGATATTGATTTCGCGGCGAGAACCAGTTTTTCCGCCAATCTGGGGGGCGGCATTCTCTCCTTGAATGGTAATTGGGAGAAGAGGGGGCCTGAATTCCGGTCCCTTCAGCAGAAGAGGGGAAGCGGAGTCAGCAGAACATCTCTGTCTCTATCGGGAAACAGCAAGCTGGAGCATTTTATTCCAACGGGAGGATTTAATATTCCGGTGTCCTTGCGGTACAACAGCAGTGTTTCAAAACCTAAATATATGACTCAGAGCGATGTGGAGATTGCCGACGATTCTGTACGCGACAGCCTTGAGAGTGCTTCTAGAAGTTATGGGTTTAACCTGAAACTCAGCAGGAACGGATCTTCGAATTTCATCATGAAACATTTCTTCGATAATCTGAATTTAGGTTATAATTATTCTAAAAAATCGAACTACACACCAATTTCAAGTGATACATCCTGGTCTATGAGCGGAACTATGAATTATAATCTTCAGTTCGGGAAAGATAGAACGATCGATTTATTCAACGGGATAAAATGGCGTTACTGGCTTACTAACATATCAATAAATTCAAGGGCAAGCAGAGTTACGAGGAATTCCTATTCAGAGTCCGGCAGAAGACCTTCTACTTACGATTGTAGTTGGTCTAATAATATGTCAATATCCTATGATCCCTTCGAGTCCGTGAAAATAGGTTACCAGAGGAGTGAAACCCGTGATATGGGCGTGGATCATGATTTTCACGGCGTCCCTATCGGGATGCTGAGAAATTTCAATCAGAGTATGTCGCTTGATTTCAGACCTAGAAGCAAAATTCCCATTCTCTCCGAGTTCAATCCCTCGTTTCAATACAAGGCCGGTTATTCTGAAAACCTCAGTGGCGTAAGAAGAGCGGATGACCCTCCCGGAACGAGGAATGTCACCTCTAATAGATCGATAAATATCAATCTCGATTTTGATATCGGCAGTTACGCGAAAGATTTTAAAGGATATATTGAGCATTTCGACGAAAAGAAGGAAGAGACGAAGATTGTCAAATCCGGAGAGAAGGATGAAGAAAAAAGCAAAGTGGATTTTATTATTTTGATAGAGGAGGAATATCTCAGAAGAGATTTGAGTACAGAGGAAAGGAGACTTTTATTTGAATTCGACACTTTTCTCTTAGAAACGGATTCAGAAATAGACTATTTGGAACTTCTTCCCGTAACCCGGCGGAATTCCGGCGGGAGAGTTGAGAAAAAAGGTGAATCCGGAGACGAACCGGGAAAAAATGAAGAAGGCGCCGGGGAAAGTGAAAAGACCGATAAACTGATCATAGTGAAGAAATTTCTCGGTCTGATTGGAAGAGTAAGTCCCGTTAACACCAGGCTCGATCTAACAAAGACGACTTCTTACCAGCACCTTTATGAGCGCGCGGCGGTTGGTT
>Ga0102934_1000417_pt1 | contig 28290 bp, 30 predicted proteins | sample SalPonR2_A_D1_MG_FD_78175 | JGI IMG/M metagenome (GOLD analysis project Ga0102934, IMG submission 78175) | Salt pond soil microbial communities from South San Francisco under conditions of wetland restoration - Salt Pond MetaG R2_A_D1_MG | ecosystem: Environmental > Aquatic > Marine > Intertidal... | reverse complement strand
GGCTAAATATCTGGTACAAGCAGGCTGGGACCACGCTCCCCACCTCGGAAAACAGGAAAAAGAAGACCTGCTATCCTCGACTCCTCCTCATCTGCGCGACGCTCGTAGCAAAGGGGAGCCTCATCTGGGCTCAGGAGTAGTATTTCCAGTAGATCCCTCCTACTTTTTAGTAGATGATTACCGTCCTAAGTCTTGGTATCGTAGAGCCTACGGGCTTGACGTGGGGTGGAACGCTACAGCTGCCGTATGGATAGCGTATGACCCGGATACAGACGTAGTTTACGTATATGACTGCTACAAAAAAGGAAAGTCAGAGCCTGAGCTACATGCTCAGCACATTAAGATGCGAGATCCTACTAAACCTGAAACGTTTCGATGGCCCGGAGCCATTGACCCTGCGTCTAGAGGGAGAGGACAAGCTGACGGAAGACGCCTCCTAGATATGTATCGTAAGCTGGGACTAAAAGTAATAGAGGCAGACAATAGTGTAGAATCTGGGCTACAGGAGATGTGGTCTAGACTCAGCTCCGGTCGTATGAAAGTAGTTCGTACCCCCAATAATGAAGAACTTTTACGAGAATACCGTAAATATCGCCGCGATGAAAAGGGCCGTATTATTAAAACTGACGATCACCTTATGGACGCATGGAGATACGCCCTAGTCACAGGGCTTAAAATAGCTAAACCCCTACCAACATTGAACCAAGCTATGAACGGTGTTGTCATAGGGGCCAGGGATTATGGAGTATAGTGCATGACACCAATTGATTTGACAGATAAGCCGTCAGAAGACGCCATTGATACTATGGTAGAGACAATGGCTGAAGAAGATGAGACTATCAATGAGGCCGACGTACAAGATCTAAAAGATAAAATGCAGCAAGATAAGCTAGCATTTGACGAGGCCTTGTCCCTCTATGGTACTCAGCTAGAAGGAATGTTCCAAGACTACGCTTCTAAAAGATCCACTAAAGAGGCTGAGTGGATCGACGCTATTCTACAATGTCGCAAACAGCGCAACGATTTCTTTACTAAAGATGAGTACGAGAAAGGTCATCATAAAAGTGTGCGCTCTCCTAAGATCAATATTACCACACATAAGGTCAACATGGCTGTGGCCCGTATGGTGGACATCGCTCTCCCGCTGGGGGGTGACTTCAACTTTAAGCTAGACCCCTGCCCAGATCCTGACATGGAGGCTGTTGTTACAGACGAGTCCCCCATGGAACAGGACCCAACGGTTACTCGCGGTCAAGTAGCATCTTCTATACTGTCAGAACAAATCGAACGAGCTAACAATCATCAGAAGCTAATTGAAAAGCAGCTGGCCGATGGAGACTTTGGGCGACTTACACGAGAGGCAATGTACGATTGGGCACAGCTAGGTACTGCAGTATTCCAAGGACCTTCGATTAAAGCTACTACAGTAAAGGGATACAAGCACCATGAAGACTCAGAAGGAGGCCTTCAATCAGAAGTGGTGCGCAATGTAGAATATACTGCTGTGCCAGAACGAGTCGATATCAGATATTTTTACCCTAATCCAGAAGTACTTATTCCAGAGAATCTGGATAAAGCTTTTGTTATCAGGCCGTCCACAGAGACTGAAATTAAAAAGCTCAGCAGAAACGATTCCTTTATGAAAGAGCGGCTTCGTAATGTTCTGGAGGCAGGACCTGACGCCGCCGATCAGGCCAAGATCTTTAATCTCAACGGAATTATTGATACAGATTATTCTCTTAAAAACAAGTATATACTGAAGACTTACTACGGCCCTCTGGACAAGCGTATCTTGGAGCACATGCCGGGCGTAGCTCAAGATTTAGTTTTTGACGATTTCGCTGAGATTTTTGGAGAAGTGTGGTTTGTTAACGGGCAAATTATCCGTGTGTCTGTCAGCCCCCTTGACGGTGATGACGGCCTCCCCTTCCAGATTGTTGTATGGGAACGTGACCATGCTAGCTTGTTCGGGCATGGCATGCCTACAAGATGCGCGATCAGCAGGTAGTAGCCGACGCCGCGTGGAAAATGCTAATTGATAACTCCGGTCTATCTGCAGGTCCACAGCTAGTGCTCAACAAAGAGATGATTGAACCAGCCAACCAGAAGTGGGACATCGAGCCCTTTAAAATCTGGTACTTCACAGAGTACGGCTCTAATGTAAATGATGCTATTCAGTTTGTTAACATCCCCAACAACCAAGAAGCCTTAGCCCGCGTCGTAGATATGGCACTACAGTTTGCGGACGTAGAGTCAGAGACTCCGATGATTACACAGAACATGATGCCGCAGGCTAGTAACGCATCAGGCCTAGGCATGATCTTTACTGAGGGTAATGTGACCCAGAGGGATCTTAGTATGGCCTGGGACAAGTACATTATTGTACCGCTGGTGCAGCGTTTCCTTGATTATAATATGCAGTATTCGGATGATCGTACTATCAAGGGCGACTTCTATGTTAAAGTAGGAGCAGCTACTCAGCGTATTGACAATCAGATTATCGCTCAGGATATTGAACGCATTATGTCAATGGCTAGCCAAGATCCCACCTATCACATGAGCATTGATCCTATCGCTGCTTTCCGTAAGTGGGTAAGTGCTACTAGGGTTGGCACTGAGATTCTCCGTCCCGTCAAGGAGGTTGAGGCCGAGATGCAGAAGATGCAAGAGGCCGCGCAAGAAGAAGCTCCTGATGCTGCCCTAATTACAGCACAAGCTACAATGATGCGAGAGGAATCTCGTCAAGCGGAGAGAGAAGTAGAGCAGCAGCTCAAACAAGCTGATATGGAGATGAAGCAACAGGACCGTGAGTTCGAGAGACAAAAGGCCATTGCAGAATTCCAAGATCGACAGCAGCAGCGTGCCTTGGAGCTGCAGATAAAAGCACTAGAGCGAGAAGCAATGTTAATTAAGATTGCTGCAGAGCAAGAAACAACAGTTGCTAAACTAGAGAATCAGCTCAACATCACACAGATGAATGCACAAGCTGATTTAGAAAAATCTGCAATTGACTTAACTAAATTTAGAGAACAGATTGAAATGAAAGAACGATTCGGCACAGGAGTATCGCAGACGTAATGACTTTTATTGATGTACAAGATGCTATTCAATCATTAGAAACTCGGCGTGACAAGGCAAAGGAAGGCTTATGTAATAAAAACCTTAACGAGATTGATACGGCCTTTGAACGCGGCCGTGTTGCTGAACTTAAGACCACTATAAACACACTCAAAGAAATGGCCGCTAAAGCAGTATAGCTAGCCGCCTAGGAGATTTACAATGGCACAAGAAAACACGTACGAAGAAGACTTTAATGCAATGTTTGGGGGCACTAAGAAAGATAAAGATCCCCAAAATACAGAGTACCGAGAGGAAGAACCAGAAAATAAACAGCAAGATACGGAACTTTCTGGCGAGGTAGAAGACAAACCTAGCGAACAGAGTGATAAATCTAAAGATAATTCCTCTACAGAAGCTAAAGATAACGAAGAAGTAGACTACGATAAGCTATTGGAAAGCACGCCCGACGACGTTCGCGAGCAAGTCCGGCTGCTGATCCAGAAAGATAAGACAAATCGTGGCAGACTATCTGCGCTGGACAAGAAACTTGTTCGTGCAGAAGAGCTTTATCAAAACGCACTGCGCAACAATGAGCAGCTAGAGCAGCAACGCGCACAAGGGAACCAGCATTCCCCCGAAGCCGCCCAGCAGGAAGAGAAGCCTGAAGGCAACGATGAGGGCCGCAAGAAAACTCCTGACATGTCCCCTGAACTTAGGGCCATTAAGGAAAAACATCCTAACCTGTATAAAGCATTGCAGGAAATGACCAAAGCTGAAGCGCAAGCAGTGGCCGAGAAAGCATTAGAGGATGTTAATAGTAAGATTAAACCTATGGAAGATGCTCAGAGGCAGGAAGGTTACAAAAAAGAAGCCGAAGCACTCGATGCAAAAGCAGCAAGGCTTTTTGACACAGAGAATACGGGAGTTGGAGTAAGAGAGGTTGTTCAATCAGAAGAGTTTTCTCACTGGTTTCGAGGGCAATCAATTGAAATCCAAAACATGTACAAACATGCCGAGACAGCAGAACAGGCAATGGCAGTACTCTCTAAGTTTTCTCTAGAAAGTGACTACCTAGACAAGATTAGAAAAAATCTTGATAATGACTCTGAGAGTCAGACAGAGGAAAGTAACAAGCCCGAGAAGTCCAAGGGTGATGAGCTTCGTAAGAAGCGGGAAGCAACTAAAAAGGCAGCAGTAGCGCCCTCTAACAAGGAAGCTCCTACTGGCTCAGATGCCCCCGTCAATTATGATAAGCTCTTTGATCACTACTGGGGCGACAACGGCGTTCATCGCACACAACGTAGACTGACTACAATTTAAGGAGATACTCTATGACTACATATAGTGATATCGGTCAGCGGACTACGGCGTATGCTGAGGGCAAGATGCTGGAACATGCAATTCCGCAATTGGTTCTAGATTCCCTTGGCGATACTCCGAAGGAGCTGCCGCGCAACAAAGCGAAGACGATTGAATTCCGTCGTCCCGTTCCGTATCCCATCAACCTGACGCAGCTTACTGAAGGCGTTACGCCTCCGGCAGGCAGTACTCAGTATGAGGATGTTTCTGTAGAGATGGGCCAGTATGGCGGCCTGCAGCAGATTACTGATGTCGTTGCCGACATGAGCGAAGATCCTGTACTCAATACCATGACCGAGCTGTCTGGTGAGCAGGCTGCTGAGACGAAAGAACGACTCATCTGGGGCGTTATTCGCGCAGGCACGAACGTAACTTGGGTAGGTACTGGTACCCCCGCTGGCCGTGGCGACGTTAATGATGTCATTACCACCGGCATTCAGCGTGGTATTACTCGTGCGCTCAAGAACCAGCGAGCACATAAGTACACGAAGATGATTGCTGCTACGCCTAAGTATGCTACCGAGCCGGTTGCTGCCTCATTCGTAGCCGTCACGCATACTGACGTTGAGCAGGACATTCGTGATATGGCGGGCTTCGTTCCCATCGAAAAGTACAGCAACGCTAACTACCTGAACGACCACGAGTGTGGTAAGGTAGAAGAGTTCCGCTATATTACCTCTCCGGTACTTGTGCCGTGGGAAGGTGAAGGTAGTGGCACGCTTAATGGCTGCCGGTCTGTTGGCGGTTCTAATGTAGATGTCTACCCGATTATCTACATGGGACAGAAGGCTTGGGCTAACGTGCCGCTTCGTGGTGCAGGCTCTATGTCGCCGACGGTCATTAACCCCGGTAAGATTTCAGCTTCTGACCCGCTAGGCCAGCGTGGCTATGTCGGCTGGAAGATGTACTTTGCGGCTCTCATTACCAACGAGGCATGGATTCATCGTGCTGAAGTTGGCGTAACTGACCTGTAAGGAGGTACATTATGGCTGATCTAATTAGTAACCTAGCAGACCAGAACTATACAGGATTCCTGTCTGGTTCTGCTGTAGCTGAAACCCGAATCATCAACTTGGATGTTGGAGTGGATAATCTTGCAGACGACGCTAAATGGCGTTTCCTGCGGGTCCCCGCTAATACCATTATCCTCTCTGCTCACATTGAAGTGTCCGATCTGGATTCCGGTGGGTCTCCTGCTCTGACGCTTGACTTGGAAGCTGAGGATGTTGATGGCGGTAACACTACCACGTTGCTGAACAACAGCACCGCAGGACAAGCGGGAGGCTCTGATAGTGCAGATACCGCTCTCCCTCTGTTCGGTCTTGCCAAGGATTTCTATATCCAGGCACGAGTAGAGACTGTCCCTGCAACGGCTGCTGCCGGTACGGCTAAGCTGGTGGTCCAGTATATCCGCGACAACTCGTAACCACGACCCGGCCCCTCTCGTCTTGGGAGGGGCCTTTTTACATTAGTATAACGGAGAGTTTACTATGGCACGACTGACTAAGCGAGAGCTGCAAGACAAGCGTAAGGAAGATCTTCTTAAGATCGCTAACGGAAGCCTTGGTCTTGGGCTAAAGCAAACCATGAAGAAGCACGACATTATTAATTATATTCTCCACAACATTAATCGAGGCGGTAACTCAGATGTCCTCGAAGTAATGGAAGAAGATGAAGTTAAGCGAACACAGAATAACGACCTTCCAGAAGGTTACGCTATTGTACGTTTAGATAAAGGCAAGTACAATCCTCGGGGACGACCTGTGTATGTAGGAGCCTCTAATCCTAAACGACAACGTAATGCTCTGATCCCGGTAGGCAGGCCAGTAAAAGTACCAGAAGTATTTATTGAGCCTTTGATGACTTCTATCCGTATTGAGGTGCATCAAGATCCAGTCACACTAGAAGAAGAAGAAGTAGAAGTTCCAAACTATCCTTTTACTATTCTTCGTCATAACCCTACAGACCGCTGGATGCGAGCACACGGAGACGATTATAATCTAGGAGCACTCTAAGTGAATTACTTGCAACTCTTACAAAGAACTATCGAGGAATCAGGGGCCACATTGTCGGCCCCTACTTCCGTTACTGGGCTTAAAGGCCTTGAATCCAAGTTCGCTAAGTGGGTGCAAGAGTCGTGGAAAGAAATTCAACTAGAAAGATCTGACTGGTTATTTTCTGCCAAAGAACAAGAGCTTGACCTAGATCCAGTACTGCTAGAACAAGGAAGTCTTGTACCCCCTTCAGATTTTGCAGCAGATTATCTGCAAGAGTGGAGATCACTGCCTGTAATTGAAGTGTGGTTAGAGGAGTATGTGGAGCCCGTAGTCACTCATGAAGCCTTTAATGTCAGTGACATCGAAGGTCCTGGATACATTTCGTACAGTGTGTACAACCCAGACTATACCCCCGGCTCAGGGCTGCCTGAGTACTTAGAAGTTAATGTAGCAGTCAGTTAAGGAGATCCTTATGAGCTATAACAGTGATTACACAGGCGAGCAGCTCGACGAAGCTATCGTCAACAGACACGAAAAAAACAAAGATACCTTTATGGATTTTGGCGGGCCTAACCAAGTTAGTGCCGCTGATGTTAAGACTGCGGTAGATAACATAGGAAGGGATGTAGTTATCGGTACTCTAGCCGATCACCACTCTAGCCCAGTAGTTGTAGACGGCGCGGGAGAGAGTGCTCTACTGACTCCTGTACTCACCCTTAAGGCTAATTCGCGGTATCTCATAGAGCTATTTATTCAATTTACAGCAGAAAATACAGAGCCTCTTCTTTCTCTTAATGACACTGGCATCGAGTATGGTATTCTATATTCGGCAGAAGATTCTTCTAATAACTACGTTAGTATTATCAGTGGTAGTGCTCTGGCATTGCCTGCATCAGGATCAGACAAGTTAGAAGCTCGGTTTATGTACGGGCAGCTAGTAACTGGCACTGATCCTGAACTTCGCTTTACCTACGAGTATGATGGCAACCCCGGGGGCAATATGAACTTCTATTATTTCTCAGCGAAGTTTACTGAGGTTCTGTCGGCAGAAGAGCAATAATATTATGAGCGCTGCACCTACTAAGCTGTGCTACATTCCTTGGATGCAGTGGCCTGATTCTTTCGGCAGATCGCTGCCAGGAAGAGAGTACAATAATGCTGAGGACGCTCGTAAGGGGGAGCCGCAGTACTTTACCCTGACCCCTGATGGGCAGATGCTGGTACATCCTACTCCCGATAAAAAGTACATCATGCACTTTTACTGTACGTCAGCTATCCAAGAGCTGTCTGATGACCTAGACGAGCCTTTCCTTCCCGAACACCTGCATCTCATGATTGTGTGGAAGGCTCTCATGGAGTATGCATTGTATCATAACGACCGCTCAGTATTTGAGCGTGCTCGTAGTAAATACCGAGTGTACAAGAAACTTCTAGAGGACAGGTACATGCCTGCTATGAAGTTTATTACTGATGTTCTTTATAGAGGCATATAATGAGTCACGCATTTACTGACGGCCGGGCCCTAGAAGGTAAGCAGGTTATGACCTTCCCTCTTGAGGGGGGAATGGATCTTATTACAAACAAGCTTACTGTGAGCCCCGGTACCTTACAAGAGTGCCTTAACTATGAAGTAGATGTCAAGCCGGGCTATACTCAGCTGCAAGGACTAGTGGAGTATGGCCTTGTAGACTTTCATATACCTTATTTTGTAAAAAGCTTAAATATTAGAATAGGGGTTGATGATGAGATTAAGATATTTCCTGGAGGGGAATATACCACAAGCACGGGCGCTAGGATCAAAGTACTGTACGTAGAAAAGCTAGAAGACGGTGTAGAGTATGATTTATACTCTTCTATAGTAAGAGTTATTTCGGGGGAGCTGAGCACTTACTTTAATATAAATGTCACCGGCTCACTGACCTACAATGCAAATATAGTAACACAAACTGAAAGCGTTTTTAGAATGTCCCGGGATAGGCTGGACAGAATTATATCTAACTTTTCTGTTGATTTTCCTGAGAACGAGGTTCCCGGAATAGGACCCCTTAATTCTATATTCTTTCTTGACGATACTATGTACGCCATCAGAGATGAATATCCAACCACTGTAATTACTCTAAGAGGCGCGGAGGAACAGCTTCTCTACGAAACTATCAATGAAGACGATAACATTAGAGTGTATATGATTCAGGATGCTGGTGCCCCTGGCCCCCCTGAGCTTAAGTTTTACGCCAAAGTATTAGATATAAGCCAGCCTGTTCCAGGAAAAGTAGGTCAACTTACTATAGAATATCTCCACCTATCTGATCGTATTAAATACGACACTTTAGATCCTAGTGATCGCCTAAGCACCTATAAAGAAGTGCAGAAATTTATAAACATCAGCCAGAACGAAGGGGTTAAGACTCCCGTGTGGCACGCTCGTTTAGACACAGCCGACCTAGTAGCTACTGGGGCTGACAATGTTTATGCTGACTTTGACACAGACTTGCTGATAAGAGGTCTGACTGGAGAAGGTACTACTGTTTCCTACGAAGAGTTTGACTCTTCTAGGGGAATTCTTTGGAAAGAAAGTACTAAGATAAATAGAAATCGTCCTGGCTACTGGACGCCTGTAGATCTTGGGCAGGAGCTGCAGTTTGATACAGGTACTACAAAGCCACTCACTGCACTTAATCGTACATTTGTAGACGATGATGCCGAGATTTTAGTTACCGGAGAGTATTCTAGCGAGATTCAGGAAGGTAATTGGAGGGACAAAGAAAATGTACAAGAGCTAGGTGCCCCAGAAAGCTGGGCGTACAGGGGCCTTGCTTTCGGCAGCACCAGCAATCTTAACAGATGGCGACAGTACGGCCCACTTATTGTACGCGACTTTGGTATAAAGCTACCTACTCATACAGTAGTCACTGGGATTACTGCTACTGTTCGCATGACTGCTTATATGTCTACCCCGGATCCCACTGACGTAGAGATACGTGACGGAAGTGTAGAGATCGTGGCTGGGGGAGTGAGTTCTAATAAAGCTAATCTCAACGCCCTCACTATTAACACTGCGGGTGCAGAGACTTTTGTAGAGGTAGAGTATGGGGGCGACAATGATTTGTGGGGACTGCCCGGTATCCCTAAAGAAATCTTAGAGTCAGAAGAATTTGCATTCCGTATCTCTCCCGAAGCGTATGTAACCGATTTTGAAAGCTTTGTCACGTTCGCGGTAAGTCACGTGACTATTAAAGTACACTATCAGGATGGCACTGAAAAGGTACATTTTTATGACAGCTCGGGAACCACTAATGTAGCTACTGCAGATGTTGTCAATTTCGCACGGAAGAAGGGTGCGTGGGATACTAATGATGCAGAGGGAGTTATATCCCTGTACAACATAGAAGAGCTTTCTGGCCCCATCGAAGCGGGGCTAGAGATACGCACACAAACAGGCGGTGGTGGGGATCTTATTGGAAACGTGGTTAGTCTGCCTTCCCCGGTATCTTTGCCTACGTCTGCCAGCCTTCGGGCCATGGACTCTAAGATACTTACCATTAGGTCTAACTTTTTCTCAGACGTAGAAGGAGAGGCTGTGTATGGGGTTACTGGAGCAGGTCCTGCTTTTTTCTACGATGGCAGGTACTTCTCCTATATTAGAATTCCTGAGCTATCAGAGGACAAGGACATTCCCCGACATGTCTGGAATAACCAGCTGCATCTAACTTTGGGCTACCCTTCTGGGCAGGTGCTTATTTCTGCACCCGGCCAGCCCCTGAACTTTGAGGCAGGTGAGTCCAGTGGCGCTGTTGAAGTAGGCTTTGGCGACAAGATCACCGGCTTCTGGCCTATTGCAGGAAACGCTTTAGGGGTCTTTTGTGAGAGTTCTACGTATGCGCTTACAGGATCGTCCGCTGCCAGCTTTTTGGGGCAGCCTATTTCCTCTGAAAGCGGTGCTATAGAGTACACTGTATCCGCTGTAGGCCAGCCGCTGTACTGCGATACACAAGGCATCTCTAATATCAATACTACGGATAGGTTTGGAGACTTTGAGTGGGGAAGAATAACTAGGTTTATTTCTCCGTGGCTCAGAGGAAGGCTCCAAGAGTATGGAGTCAACAATGAGCGCAAGCCTATCTTCGCACTGCCCATTAAAAATAAGAATCAGTATCGTCTGTTTTTTGAAGACGGATATATTATGACTCTTTCTATTGTAGATGTGCAGGGCAATGCAGTTCCCATGACTACCTTGGCACATTACGATACTAACGACTTTTCCAGTAAGTACGTTCCTGTATGCGGAATTAGTGAGGTACTGTCTAACGGTAAAGAAGTTAGTGCAATTGGCACAGAAGACGGTAAAATTTACATACTAGATGCGGGCCCTGGCATTACCGATGCAGAAGGGCACAGATCCTTTGATTCTAGTATTACCTTGAACCCATTTAATGGCAATGCTACGCCATTTACTATGAAGTATAACCAAGTGTACATACACGGTGTGGTCCCTCAGCCGGTTGAACTTAGCGTCACTGCTGGGGTCAATTACTTAGTGCCAGAGCCTTCTGCCTTTGAGGATCAAAAGACTTTTGGTTATGAAGATGAATATATGGATGTGTCTAGGCTGGATATACCTGCAATGTGTGGAGCACATACACCGTCCCTGACGGATGGGTACTCTATTAAAATATCTAGTGTGTCAGATATTATACCGCCGCATACTTTACAAGCAATTACACTTAGGCCGGTAATAACGTCAGATAAAACATCAACACCGAGGAGCACAGACTGATGGCTATTATAGACATTGTACCGGGACTTGATAACAGAAATATACATGAGGTCCGTACGGGCACTCCTCGTTTTGGTGACAATAGAGGAGGGTCCACTGGCACTGTTAGCGTTAACGTGCAAGACTACGTTAATAATGAAGCTCGTAGAGAGGACATAGACCGGAGGCCAGGGGCGGCCCCTAGATTCGATCCCTTTGTACGTGATGTAGAGCAAGACGAATTAGTTGAGAATCGCCTAGTAGGCATGCTAAATTCTGATAGTGCTTATATGCGTAATGCTCGTAACACTGGAAGAGTTACTCAGGCAGAGCGAGGAGGTCTAAGCAGCAGCATGTATGCAGGAGCTGCACAATCTGCGGCTATACAAGCAGCTGCTCCTATTGCTAATGCAGACGCTAATGCCTATAGGCAGGCTGCTTCAGAAAATCTGCAGGCAATGAATGCTAACATTCTGGCAAAGCTACAATCAGCCACACAAATAGAGGCCGCCAACATTGGGGCTATGGCTGCTACAGGAGCTGCTAGGATTAACGCTGATGCGCAATTAAAGATCGCTAATCTTCGACATGATCATGAGGCTGCTATGTTCCAGCTAAGTGCAACACATGATACTTTTATGGAAGGCCTCCGACAAGAAGGTCGTATGCAGATCGAGAATTTCTTGCAGGATGGGCGCATTAAACTTACTAATTTAACACATGCACAGCAGGATAGAATGCAAGAGGCAGGGTTTAATCATGATGTTGTTATGTCTGAATTGAGCTTTGAGCAAAGAAAGCAAATAGAAGAACTATTTATGTCCCCTCGCTTTAATGCACAACTAGAGCTGGAAAGAACTCGTATTCAAAATGAAACCTTGAATGGTGTGTATGGCAGTTATTCAGCTTTCTTGGCTGGCCTTAATCAGGCAGATATAGACCAAGTAGCGTACGGCAGAGCCATTAGTACACAGAATAGTCTAACAAGAAACTTAGTAGAGACGTTTAGTGATCTGTGGGGAATAGATGTTAATATAGGTTTTGGAGGTTAATATGCCGCTTAAGTTTATTAAGAAAGCAGCTAAAAAAGTATTCAAGAAAACTAAGAAGTTCTTCAAGAAATACGGCAAATACATTGTTATTGCCGGTCTGGCTTTTGTTACTGCCGGTATGTCTGTAGGGTTCGGAGCTTTTACCGGAGTCAATAGTGTGGGAGGCTTCTTAGGGGCAGTAGGTAAGACTGCTGCAGCGGCAGCAGGTAAAATCGGTGGAGCAATGGGATTTGGAGGAGTAACTGCTGCTGGTACCACAGCCAGTACTGCAGCAACTGCTGCTGCTGGTACAGCTAGTATCGCAGGAACTGCCACCTCGACTGCTTTAGCACTATCACCCACTATTAGTAGCGCTGCCGCAGCTGCTGCCGGTACTTCCGTTGCAGCTACTACTGGGGCCGCACTCACGGCCACTACTGCGGCCGCACTCCCAGCCACTACTGGAGGTATAACATCAACACTTACCAAAGCGCTTAAAAGTTCTACTGCTATGGCAGCGGTTACTTCTGGCGCACAAGCTTACTTGCAAAATGAGCAGTATAAAAAGGAGCGTAAGTATATGAAGGGTCTTAATTTCTACGGGGGCCCTGCTCACGGTGGCAGCGCCACTTATGATTTTGGTCTTCCTTCTATTAGACTTGGTGCAGGCGCACAGAATACTTCGGACAATACGTCTGGTTCTGTGATGCCCCCTGCTTCCCCTGTGTTTGGAGGTTAATAATGGAACCTAGTACAGAATATGATTACATCCCCCCAGCATCAGGAGAGATGAGAGGGGGAATAGCGCCCATGCCTGATATGCCCTCACCACTTAATGCAGAAGAAGAAGAATTAGAACTTGTTGGTGGGCAGGAACTTGCTGGGGAAGAAGAGCAGCAGTTGCTTGATTCTGTCATGGATACTATAGAGGCCCTAGTCAACGGACAACTAAAAGCTAAGGTAGATGATACACTTAATGCTAGTCCTGATTTATGGCAATCAGTATCGCAGCTGAGCAACGGTATTGTACAGAGGATGGCATTTCAACTGGATGAGCAAGGTATAGAAAATGACGGCGGAATATTCTTCGGTGAAAACGGAGTTATCCAGCAGACGGTAGAGATGCTGTGGGACGAGGCGGCTAAAATTGATCACCCTTCTGTAGAGGATGAAGAGCAGTTTAACGCGGCCTACTTTGCTACTATAAAATTAGTTGGAGAGTCCCTAGAGCAGGACGAAGACTCAGCCAGAGAGGCTCAAGATTATATACTAGAAGTAGAACTGGGAGAAGATGTGGTAGGCAGGGCCGCAGAGCAGCTACAGGCAAAGGTCTTGGGAGCACCTACAGATACTACCGCTCCTGTAAAAAATGACCCAATGCAACCATCACCTAATGACCCCTCTAGTGTCATGCCCGGGTTCTATCAATAAGGAGACACCATGAGTGCTGATAACATATTAGTTGCAATGCTAGGAGGCGCTGCTAATGAGCGCCTTGGCGCTTTGCAGCGGCAGGAAGAGTTTGGGCTACAAAAGAAACTCATGGAAGAACAGGAGCGTATCCGAGCGTCTGCGCGGGAACAGCAATTAAGAGGGACCCGAGCACTGGAACTGGCCGAGCAATCACAGGCAGAGCAGCGTGCAGCTATCGTGGCAGAAAACTTGTATAATCGGCTAGGAGAGCTCGCTGAGAGATCCCCCGAGGCCAGAGTGCTGCAAGAAGATTTTATATCTTATGTGCAAAGCGGTGTCCCTATCTCAGAAGTACTGGAGCTTCCTCGCTTCAAGAGAGTACAGGAGCAACTAGCAGAAGTATCTGCAGGTCGCATTAATTATGGCACTGGCAGGCCCCTAGAAGAAGCAGCAGAAAACGCTCAGGCAGACGTTGCAGGAGGTCTCGCTGCTCGCGGTATGGAAGACGCAGAATTGCTTGATCAGCTAGACGCCACTGCCGCCACTGTACAGGGCAGTAACCTTCCTCCGGTAGCACGTAATGCTATTCTTAACGACATTCAAGAGGCTCGAGAAGACAGCCCCGCTGCTGTACGAGCGTTACTTAATAGCCCCGATATGGTGGCGCTGCTAAACGCTACTGCAGAGAGTGCTACTCTCAATGCAGAATCAGCACTAGATCTTCCTAGACGCAGAGGGGTGGAAGAGGGTACGGAGCAAGCCGCAGTTAGAAACACAGTCTTCGGGCTGACTGGCATGGACCCCATGGGCGCTAGAGGCCAGGTTACATATTTTGATAAGAACACTATGCAGCTAAGACAACTACCTGCTAGTTCTGCACTAGCCGCCGAGATGAGCAACAGCCCTGACAGGTACGTACCAGAGGCTGATTTACGGTACAGTGAAGATTCTTCTGGTAACCCTATTCTAAGGCTAGGCTCGTTCGGCCCTGTGTACAGACAGGACCGTGAGACAGGCAACCTTAGTCTAATGAGTCCCGGCCGTCAAGTACAGCCTCCCCAACAAGGACAGTCCTTTGTAAGTGATCCTGAACAAGAGGCTTTGTCAGGTGCTGGGTTAACTCCTCCGCCACCGCCCAGACTTCCCGGTAACGCGCTTCCTATGCAGGAGGCGCAAAAAGCTAGAGAGCTGCTTAAGGGCAACAGCAGTGTAGGCTTCGAGGGCCCTGCTAGGACCTTAAATCAGCTAGGATACACCTCAGCTATTCTGAGGGATATCCCGGACTATGATTTAGTAGAAAGCTCTAGCGGCTATGCAGAATCTATGACTAGAAATCTCTCAGGAATGATTGTAGTTGGCGATATCGCCGCAGAGGCAATGAATGCGCTATCAGGAGACGAGACTCTCGGAGACAGAGCCACTAAGGCCGCTAGGTACTTCGAGAATTTGCAGCATAGAATTCGGCAGATCAATATTGTCAATCGCAACCAAGCTGGTGTGATTGATCAGCAGAACGCTGTAAGGGCGTTAGGAGTCAACTACGGACTGTTTACTCGCCCAGATAGGCTTGACTCTAACCTAGAGTCGTCCCAGGCGCTGCTCACTGACAGCATTCGCACATTGAATCTTATTATTGATGATCCAAGTACTAACGTTAGGGAATTGGCGGAATACAGACGGGCGAGAGAAGAGCAAATTGAGGTGCTGTCTATGATTGAGCCTGTACTTCTTAGCAGGGAGATTCATACTACTAGAGTCCCGATTCCTACAGAAGCAGGGCGTACTATTAATATCAATATTGGTGAGCTAGAAAGACAAGACTACGACCAGCTCACTGATTATATTAACAGTTACTATCGCAGGGAAAGGGCTCTTCCCCGGGGCTATGATCTGCGCATACTAAATCTTTTAGATGCTTACGGTTTTTCTAAAGGGTGGACTACTGAAGGAAATGAGCAATAGCTATGAGTAATTTTCAGGATATTATGGCGGCTGAAGAGGCCAAACGAAATGCTGAACTAGAGCTAGGCGCTGCTAGCTTGGAAGCGTCTGCGTTCGATCTCGCAGGAGGAAACGCTAGCCGTTTTGAGGAGATACTTAATGACTCTCAAAATCAGAGGGACGCTGCTAGAATGGACCGCTCACGTAGCTCAGGCGTGGGCATGGTCGGAGGTTTTATGTCTGCCCTGATAGATGGCCCACACACTACTAGGTATATAACTAGGCCTCTAAGGAATTCCTTAGAGTACTTGGATGCTAGCATTGCAGGAAGGTCCCCTGATATTATTCCTATGGATGAGCCTCTCATAGATAAAAGAGACATGACTCCAGGAGGCAGGGCTGCTTCTGACGCTGGTCGTGCGGCGGGTGGGGGGCTAATAGCTCTAGGTGCTCTCGGACAAGCAGGGCGAGGAGTCAACGCTGGAAGAGGTCTGCTGAGAACTACCGACGAAGTTATAGATTCTGTTATGAGAGCTAGAGCTTCGTACAAAAATATGCCGGTTAATCTCCGCCCCTCTTACGCTACGACAGGAGGGCCTTCGCCAATATGGGTGCAACGCATGGCTAGTATGACAGACAAAAGCCGTTCTTCAGAACTCTTTGCTATAGCTGGATCTGCTCAGGGAGCAGGACTTGCTTCTGCACTTACTGATGGTAATCCCACAGCAGTTATGGCGGGGGAGATGGCAGGAGGAATGCTAAATCTTGCTAGTATTGCCTACAATATAGGACGTAAGGTCTCGGGTACTGGTAGAAATTTATACGCCATGTTATCACGGACTGGACAGAACCAGATTGCAGCAGAAGCTATTGTAGACGTCGCAACTACTATTGCCCGAAGAACTGACGGAGATGACCGTGACAAGGCGCAGATAACACAAGACTTGATTGATAGCCTTAGTAGAGCTATAGATTCTTTGCCAGAGGGAGTAGGTAACGAATTTACTGCGGGACAGATTACTAATCATCCCGCACTAGTGGCTGTTGAGAATCGTATCGTGCAGCAGATGCCTGTAGAAAATGCTACCATGCGCCGTAATACTGAGCTAGGGTTTAGGCGGCTTCGTGAATTAGCAGATACCCTAGTAATGACAGGCAACCCCACCGACTATGCTCTTGCTGGGTCATTACGTAAGAAATATATGGAGACTCTTGTAGGCAACCAACTGGAGCAGGCAAGATCTAATATGATCCGTGCTGTAGAGCGGGTGTCTGTTCCGGGGGTAGTAGGTAGAGGCGCGAGCGAGATGGAAGGCTCCAGAGCTAGCAGGAATGTATCAGAGTATTTGTGGGAATATCTGAGAGCTTCTAGGGCACAGCAATCTGAGCTGTGGGGAGCTATTCCCAAAGATGTAGATATGACGGGGGTTAATGCCCGGCCTCTTGTAAGAGACCTGCGAGAAGTTGATGAGCGTATAGGTAACACTACACATCCTATGGTTGAACGTGCTCGTAGGCTCGCGCTTGGTACTACAGGAGAAGGTGACCCTGTAACTTCTGGTGATTATACTGCCTTTATCAGAGATGCTGGTAGAGCCGCTGCCAATCTTCGTGCGGGAGATAATCCCGATCTTAACCTAGCCTCTAGTCTAGACCTCCTTCGGGAGCAGGCTATAAACACTCTTACTAATTCTGGCAACATATCAGGCATTGCGTATGAGAATGCTCGTGCTTATTCTCGGGCGTTTAATGACATCTTTTCTCGTTCGTTTGCAGGAGAGGCTATATCTACTAGGCCTAGTGGTGCGCCGAGATACCGGCCGGAAGAATTGTTGCACCGTGCATTTTCTGCGGACAATGCTGGAGGAAGACAAGCGCGATTTGAAGAGTTACGAGACGCGGAAGAATTTGGACTCCAAGCCAGAGAAGATCTAGTAGCAGGGGCACAGGCAGATTCTTCTAACCCTCCTATGACCCGTGAGCAGATCCTGTCTAATATGTATGGGCTAGATCCTGTGTATGGTTCTTCTATCTTTGACGAAGAAGAGATGTTTCTTAAGACTATTGTTAACAGATACAAAGGTGAGGATGGATCTGTAGATTACCAATCTCTTGTCAATGAGGTGCAAAACAATCCTCAGCTATTTCAGGACTTCTCAAGTGAGTTCCGGGCTGCTATGGATGATGCTACAGATGCTGCTAGGTACGTCAGCAGAGTAGAAGCTAGGTCTAAATACGTTAACGATGCTATACTGTCCCAGTCTTTGTGGGCACGAGTATCTGGCGCAGAGAATCCTACTCGTGAAATACGTAGCGCATTGAATGGCAGACAGCCTTTAGAGTCTTTGAGGAATATGGCAAGAACTGCTAGGGATGCTGACAGAGTTGCTAGGCGTATGGGGGATGAGAGAATTAATACCGAGGCCGCACAAGAGGGCCTTAAGTATTCTATTATGCAATACGCTGTGCGGGAAGCACAGAGAGGTATCGGTAAAGATAAGCCTATTAGCTTTAGTAGACTTAATGAAGTTTTGTTTTCTCCTATCCCTGACGGGGAGGGAGGTAGAAGCCTTATTGACGAGATGTACGTACAGGGTCTTGTGGACCAAGAGCAACAAGATGGCCTGCGGCAGCTTATTGATATTGGAGTTACCGTAGAAAGAGCTAATGCCGATCCTACAATTGTTACCGATGTTTTGGGAGAAGACAGTGCAACCAGTGTTATAGAAGAAGGTCTTATATCTATGCTGGGTGCAAGGGCTGCTAGTGCCGCAGCGGCTGTCGCACTTCCACAAGCAGGCGCACAAGGATCTGGTCTTATCATCGCGGGACGAGGTGCCTCTATGGCACGTAATCTATCGTCAAATAGTCCTACAGAAAAGAGCATGAAGGCACTCGTGTATCTTACTCAGCATCCTGCTATAATGAAGAAAGCTCTTGAGAGAGTAGGAGGCACCGAGCTGGAGGCTAACCGACAGACTATCCACGCATTTCTAGTCAACGCTGGGTTTGCTGGGCTGTATGATGAAGAGCCTGCATTAGATATTCCTGCTATCTGGGATGACGAGCAGGCTGCGCCGGAGACAAGATCTATGCGCGACGAGTTTAATGATATTGAGAAGATGTTGTCTGAGCTTAACACAGGAGTGGATTACTAATGAGCGTGTTTAACAGATATGATCCTGCGCTGAATGTCAGTAGCAGGGGGCCAGCAAGCAGCCAAGCAATTAATGCCATTACTGGCCGTCTGGAGGGTGGAATAAATGCACCTAACAGGGACAAAGAGCTGCCTGTCCCCGGCGGCGGACACGGCGGGCACATGCCGCGCTTTTCGCGAGAAGCAGGTATGATGCAAGACACCGCGCAGGGCATTGCACGCAGGCAGGTACAAGATAGAGTGCAGAATGCCAACACAGTGGGCAAGGCTTTTAGGGGATACAGTATTAACGGTCCTGTGAATCCTCAGTCTGAGGCCAATGCTGTGGTCGAGGGCGTCTATAATGACGTTAGTACTCCGTCTAACAGACGGGGAGCAGAGACTGGGGCAGGAGATCCTATCTTAACTCTCACACAGGCACACGAAAGGATTAACAGGCGACGTTACGGGGATGACCCAGATGTATCCACTGATGGCCTTAGGCGGTCTGCTGGTGGGCCTACATCCACTGGCCCTTCCACGCCTCGTACAGCCTCTGATGGTTACGAGATTCCAGACACTCCTTTATATGCAAACGTTACGCCGGAGATGTCAGTACAAGAAAGACGGGAAGCAGTGAGAGCAAGATTCCTTGAATTATGGAGTGGAGGTTAAAATGGTTGGTGATACTATAAAAGATATTTTTAGGCGCTACATACATTACTCGCCTGAGGTACTTACAGATGTGAGTAAGCAGGGCTCTATTAGTGAGAACACTATGAGAGTAATAGCAGGGTCCAATCTTGCTACTTCCCCCGATCCTTACAGGAAGTCTTCTGCTCGTAGGCTACTGTCTCGTAGCATACAGCTAGGTATTGTTCCTCCTCCTGCTTCTATGTCTAACCCTCTTACCAATGTATTGCTTGGTGTAGGAGAAGACGAGGGGTACACGGAAATTACTAGAAGGCGCTTACCAGAGGCACTGAATGAAAACGCTACACAAGTAGCGCAGTACTATTTGCCCAACTTCGATCGCTCAAGAGAGCGTCCTACTAGAGAGATGCCAGAAGGAAGTGATCCTGTATTCCCTAATCGAAGAATGGCTTCTGCTCCAGAACCTCCGCCCAAGCCTAATTTGCAAGTCGGTGGGCGGCCTATGAGTGCTGTGGGCTCTGTACACGGGCCTAAGCTACAGCACAGATAAAAGGTTTACAATGATTAATATTAGGTTTATTGAAGAATTGGAAGGCAATAAGCGCGTAGCATATGTTCCTTCTGCGGGTAATTCTGGAGTGACTATAGGTGTAGGCTTAGATCTAGGCTCTTTTGGGAACCTGCGAGTTCTTGACTTGCCCAAAGAGCTATACAGATTACTTGAAAAATACGTAGGGTATAGAAGGGAAGTAGCGGAAGTGGTGCTAGAGGATTCACCCCTAGTCTTAGAAGAGGACGACGTAAAGGTTATCAATGAGTCGCTGCTCAAGTATAAGCAGGAGATGGTGGCTAAACTGTATAATGCAGATAGCAAGCTATCATGGGAATCTTTGACTAATACCCAGCGCACAGTGATTTACTCCGTGCTGCATCAATATGGGTCTCCTCGTAGAGTGCCTAAATTCTGGGCGGCCGCTACTGCGGGAGACTGGGGCAGTGTGATAGAAGAGTTAAGAGATTTTGGCGATGACTTCCCAACTAGACGAAACAAGGAAGCAGACTATTTAGAAAAGGAGTTAGGATATGCAAGTTGAGTACGACGTTAAAACGGTAATGAACGCCATGACTGCTTTAAATGATGAGCGTAGAAAATACTTAGAGGCCAAGCGCAGTACTGGCCTCCAAGCGATGGAACAACAAGAAGTACAAAGTATGGAAAGGGCACTAGAAACAGGTGAGCTAACTCCAGACCTACAGAAGCTTGTTAATTCACATCAACAAGGGTAGAATAGTAATACATGCCCATGAGGTATGCATCTGCCATACCTGACTGCAGTTGTTTGTTAGGATACTTGCCATGATCCTCCAGAAAGGAATCAAACAACGCAGGCTCTAACTCTAGTGCTGTACTTACTGCAGCATCTTTAGCAGTACCGCTGAGGCCCCAATGCTTTTTCCAGTCTTGGGGCCTTATTGTGTCTGGGTCTAGGTAAAGGATAGCACCTAGTATGCCTGTTAAAATACCAGTAGTATAACCAAACCTAAACAAGCTAGAAACTCCTTGCTTTGGCATTGCGTGTACAAATTCCACACAGCACCTTATGTCCATTACAGGTTCATCCTGACTAAGATCAGCTATGTTTTCTGTTAATTGTTCTATATCTACTCTTCTGTCACTAGTAAGTGGTATAGGAAATACCTCATACAGTTCACCATTCTTTATAGCCGCTACTGCTCCTGTTATACCGGGATCACAAGATACTATAAACATTTAGCTTCTCCTCTAGCTCTTCAGGGGTCTGGTCTTTGATGTCCTTGTCAAGATACATGACCTCCATGTTTGGGATAACCAGCCTAGTATCCTTCTTAATACGGAGCGCCTTTGCGGTGGCGTCTTCGTCCAGCGCCAGTACAACTCTATCATACATTAACCTCCTTATCTCGCTCTGCTTGGGGTAACCTAGTCCTGTGCCTAGCAGAGACACAGAGTCTACGTAAGGGATCAGTCGAAGAGCTGATACAATATCTTCCACAATCACTAAGGTATCACTACTCTTACGGCGACCTCTGCCTTTGTAGTACCACGACAGTGCTACATTATCTGTGCCGTTGTAGTGCATCATAGTCTTGGGGATAGAAGCGTACTCCCTGCGACCTACGTACAGCTCTTTATATTTGCGAACTGACCCACCTCGCTTGAGCCTGTGTGGACTGAAAATCCACATGTATACACGACGATCAAACGTAGTCTGGAACCTGCCGTAGTGCAGCATAGCAGGTGTCATGTTGTAGCGCTTCATAAAGAACTCAACTGTATCAGTATCCAAGCCCGTGAGGTTACGCACAAGATCATTGTTGCTTGTGCGATTTGAGTTATGCTTAAGGATCTGTCCCTCAGTACCTGAAAAGAGGGCAACGTGCCCTCCATTCAGGTTACATTTATTTCGGAAGCAGTTGAAACTAGCCTCTGTCTGACTGCGACGAGTAATGCTCAATGATCTTTCCTTGTCACTACCCCCATTACACACAGGGCACAGAAACCTTTCGCTTACTCCTACTGGTATGTCCTTAGCCATCTCCTGTATTTGTGGGATGTAGTATGTCTTGTTCACTGTGTCAAGGCCTCCCAGCTAACAGGGAACAACGGAGAGATAATCTCACCCCACTTATGCGCTAGGTCTTGGATTTCTACCTGTGCGTGAGGATCAATGCGTTGCTTGTATGCCCTTGCCCATGCTGCGAGAGAGCCAGTAACGTAGTAGCTAGTCATCATGTTCTGAGGCAGAACCATACGGGCCTGCTCAGGGCACACGCCTTCGTCAAGCAGGTCTTCATACGCTTCTAAGGCTATAGCTATTACATCTTCAGCGGCCGTCTTAGAAAAGAACTGCGCCTTTATAGGACCGCTACTACCTTGCTTAGCATTCTCTGGCTTACCACGCCACTCATCAGGAACAAAGAACTCCGGCTCATCATCTACATAACGACGAGATACTTCGTTATAAGTGAACCCCACCATGTGCTTGAACCTCTGGCGGGCTACAAAGATAGGCACAGTTTCTCGTAGAGTTACCATGCAATGAGCGAAGGGAGTCCAGTGATTGTGACGAGCTAGATAGTTGATTAGTTTAGTGTCACGTTCCGCTAGCCTGTCAGGTTCCTCAAAATCAGGATGGCCCCACTCGGAGTTCTCCCAATTACTTTCTTTGTCAAAAGAAACTCTTGCGCTATTGACGACAGTAAGGTCGTTGCCCATACTGTCAATCAGCTCTACTCTACACTCGTTAGTTGTTTTCATTTATAAACCTCTTAAATGGAAGTAAGGCTGGCCTCACCATCGTCGTTAATAAGCAAGGCATTATGCTCTTCAGCGACTCTTAGACAATCAATGCAGTAGTTACCCTCTACTTCCCTGATATATCTGTCCCCGGTGTGTCCTACAATCTGTTTAACTCCGGGAATCGGCTCAAACTCACTCCTCCAGTCACACCAGTATAGACCTCCTACTTCATCTAGACCACCTCTACTCCGTCCTATTTGATTAAAGTCACCATCTTTTAAGTACTCTTCTAGTGATTTGTCTAGATGCCTAAGCAGAGATTGACTTACTCCTGCATGAGATATTAAATATCCATTAGCCCAGAAATAGTTAGTCAATAATTCTGTCATAGAATCCTTGAGAGGCCCTATCTCTTGCTGTGTCTTAAAGTCGTATCCACTGCATCTGTAGATAGGATCGACATACTGTCTATCATGATTACCCCAACAGCCTACAGCTTTACCATCTGCTATGGCCTCTAATACAACATTCAAGGTCTTTACGCAGTCCTCTGAGGAACGTGTGTAGCTGTCTAAGTAGTCGCCAACAAACACTACTTTAGCATCGTTATCTTCGCCTGCCTTTAAGGCTGCTTCTGCTATCTCAAACTTTCCGTGCAAGTCACCTACTACAAGATATTTCATTAGTAATCCTTTGCTCCAGAGTCATCTTCTTTTTCTTCTTCGGTGTAATCCCAATACCTAACCCATAGGTTACGCATATCTTTAGGGTAGTTATGTCTGTCCATTAACTCATCTAGGGTTTCTTTCGATGGGTCCCATACTGCAGGAAATCCGTACTGCCACCCGCTAGCGGGGTCTACCCAAGTTTTTCTTTCTAGTGCTTCTGATCCTGAAGTGGGGACTTCCATCTCTTTTGATCCATCTACATTCCTTTTCATCTACAATGCTCCTGATAAAATATCCTGGTCCATTAAAAGCCATGCAGTAATCTGACTCATGGAGCAGGTCCCAATAGGGACCATGCTCTTTGATTAACTGCTTACCTCTTTTACTTCTAGGTTCTAGCTTTACTGTAGCCATTAATCCTTATTATCTCCTATAGGATACCAGTGGGTACATGTATAGGGCTTGCCATCTACTGAGTTTACCCATCCATATATAGGATCACTCAGGTCCCCGGGGGCCACATATCTGCCAGTAAACCAGATACCATCATCCCGTCTAAGCAAGATATGTCTGCCGTCTTTAGGCGCTGTGCGTAGGGGCTTACCTCGGATAGGCATCAGCTATCCTTAACGAACACACCGTCAATCATCTTACCTTTCCGATCTTTGATATCATTGTATGCTTGTTCAAGGCAAGTCTTCATATCAAGACCAAGTATACGCATACCAATGATAAGGGTAACAAGAATATCACCGTATGCGTCTACAGTTTCTTCTGTGTTTTTTTGGGCAAAGCTGATCATTTGCTCTAGATCATGGCCACGCTTTTCTGGATCGTACGACTGCTGGGCCTGTAGGGACGCCAGCAATTCTCCACATTCTTCAAGAGTTTTACTTAGCTGAGCAATAGCAGTACTACCCCTAATCAAGTTACGATCTTTCGCCCAATGAATCACGTTGTTTTCCAGTTCCTGTAATCTAGTTCCTTCGTGTGCTACCATATCTATATATCTCCATTGTTCTATTGTAATGTCACTTGCTTCGTCATGTATGATAATTGGTATTGCCTTAAATCTTAGCCCCATTGATCCGCCATTGCTATTGCTATGCCTTCATAGGTCTTAGACCGCTCTGCCTGCCGCTTATCGCTGGGCCCCATCTTCCACACACGCTGTTCTCTACCTTCTACTACATTGGTAGGAAGGAGTAATGGTAGATTTTTTAACCACAGTCCAGTCTTTTTAGTCTCACCGTGGCCAAACTGCCATGGCTGAATATACTGGTCTGGCTTTCTCCATAAAGTACTCAGACGACCGACAGGATTTTCTACGGCAACTTTATCTGCATATTCCATAAATATTTTAGCAAATTCAGTAGCAGGTAAATATAGATCAGGCCTGTCTGCGTACCATCTATTACCACTAACTGCTAGATAGGTGCAAGGAGGATGGGCTATAATTAAATCCCATCCATTCTTTAGTACTGGTACTACATCACCTTGTATATGCCATTCAGGGTGCCCCCCTGTACACTCCTCTATATCACATGAGTAAGCCTCGTGGCCTTTATCTCTAAAGGCTTTACATACAGCTTGACTCTCTTCACAGGCTATTAATACTTTCATTAAATTTCACATGCTCCTCCGTGGCAAGCTAACTCTTGGCTGCCTACAGTGTTATCATCACTCTCATAATTAGCCAGATTATCCCAATCAATACTATCAGGCATTTTATCCACCAGCTCATTATAAGTTTGCTCGTTGATAGCCTCATACGGGGCCTGTGGGTATACATGATCTGAGTAGGGCAGAAAACTTATGCCGCTAATCTCATCAAAGTTATTCCACACCCAGTTGCCTACATCAAGGAACTCGTCGTCTCTGTAGTAGCACGTCATGCTTGGCTTATGCTCACACCAGTGCTCAGCATAACACTTCCACAGACTAAGCTGTTCCATTGCAGTCATATCTCCTGCAATACGAGCGCAACTAGGAGCTTTCATCGGAAAGCTAAACACATAGTTTTGGTTGTTCATTACATCCTTTTCATGAGGAACTCCTGCGTCAATCAGGAACTGCGAGATTGGGTCCTTAACATCATTACGTACCCGCCTAACATAGTACTCAGAAAAACGAGGATGTATACCACTGGCGGAATCCACGAGTTGAGATACAGTCCCACTAGGCTTGACGCAAGTAATTGCAGCAGACTGAGGAATGCCCAATCTTCCTGCCCATTCATTGTTAGTTTCAATTGACACCTCTCTCAAGCTTTCTAGTGCAAGTATTGTAGATTCATTATGTGAGGAAAGGAAAGGATGATCACAAATGCCTGTAAAGCTGACACCCAGTAGCCTCTCTTCCTCGCAGTTATCCTTCCACTTCTTACGCAGATAGCGGAAGTCAGTCAGCAATGACTGCCACGTACCGATGATAGTAGCAATCCGTACCTTACGTAGCAAAGAGTCAGCGTCATCATCCTGCCTGATTACTACCTCACTTAGGTTACAAAACTGATAGGGTCTTAGAATAATTTCCGAGCAGGGGTTCGTACCAAATTCATGATTATCATCACGTCGTCCATTCCTCGACGCAACTTTCTTACAAGCCTGCCTGCTAAAGATTCCTCGCTCTCCTGAGCGGGACTGGTACAACGACTGCCATTCATGTAGGAATACCTCGAAGTCGGGTTTGTCATCGGCCACATACGAATTATTTGCGAGTGCTCTTTGAGGATTTTCCTCCCACCAGTTCCCAGACTTTGCAAGTCGGAGTCTGTCATCGGACAGATTCGATAGCGAGATGAGAGCTGACCGTCGGACTCCTCCGACCACGACGATGTCAGCCACTTTGCACACAAGATCGTGGCATTCTGCCGATGTAAGCTTTCTTCCGCTCGCTCTTTTAAAGAGTCTGACGGTGAAACTAAAGAGATCAACCAAAGGTTCAGGGCCTGATGCGCGGCCTCCAAATGTATGTAGTCTAGCTCCGCTTGGTCTAACGCGGGAAACATCCCACTCGGGAACTTTACCAGCATACAACAGGCTGACCAGCTCCCGAAAGGCAGAGGACCACCCGATTTTTGAATCAGATACTTTAATCGTTGTTCCTGTGTCATGAAACTCCTCCGGTACTTCGGGTAGTTTGTTAGTGTATTGTCGCTCTACGCTGAAGCCTACCCCTGTACCGCACATAAGAATGTACATAAGTTCATCGAAACATCGTGGATGCTCGATAGGTAAATAGGAGCAATTGTATCCTGCTACATTGTCTCGCTCTAGTGCTGGTCCGGCAGTCATCACGCTGCGCATAGACGGCATTACTTCTAGGTTATAGATTGCGTCTCTTACATCAGTAAGATCATCTTCGATATCCTCTGGACCAAGGCCACGAGAGATAAGCTCGTTACGCCAGAAGGTTATCCATCTATCTACTGTCTCTTCCCATGTCTCCCGTCGCCCGAGATCATCTCTATACCTGCTATATCTGGACCGATGAATGAATGTCTGATAGTCGTTTAATACTGCCATATAGTCTCCTTATTATTCTCCGTGGTACTGCCAGAGTACACCGTTACAGTGTGCATGTACTGCCCCTATTGTCAGCCCAGTGTTATGATCATGGTGTAAATGTACGGGGTAGTTAAGGAAGCCCTTGGGAAACAACTTCATGTTTAGTTTCTTAGAGGCTACTTTCTTGCTGGGCTCTCCTGAAAGATCACTACCGCAGTGATAGCACTTGCCCTTCTGTTCTTTTATGTATTGCTCTCGTACTAGGCGCTTTTCGTGCCGGGGTAAGTTATCATAGTATACAGGTAAATTATATCTCATATACTTTCTCCAGAGGAAAAAAAGCCCCGCAAGAATCTCTTACGGGGCGATGTAAAAACCCACACGATTTAAGGGCGACCGGGAACTCCCTGTCCACTAACCTTGGTGGGTCTGTTACAAAAAAGCTAACCTAACAGCTTACTCACACAGCTACAATGCTCTCACTGCTCTGTGCTTATGGGTGTTGATAACCGGGCGCTCCCTGTTATCGCAAGGTTTCTGGTTTGTTAGCACTACTATAAACCTTTGTTCGTTTGATAGCAACCCCACGGTATTGAGCATCGCAATGATTGGCCTGTGGGGTGTTGTTAAAATTTATTACCATCCATGTCAGTACCAATACTTACCGGGATTAGACAGCGTAGCAATCGCACGCTCAATAGACGCAACCTGTTGCTGAGGAAACCGATCTACAATCTCCTCCACAGGAGCGTCAGCCGCGAACACTACACGATAATCAGCTAGGACTCTGTGCTCCTTACGCCCATCACCGTCTGTATCTTCTCTCACTGCAAAGTTAAGAGTAGCATCATTACGGTTCATAGTTTGGAGGAACCTCCATCGTGCGGACAACGCTGCATCAGTCGCGATCTTACGTTCGTCAGGATCTTCTGCCTCGATGCTATGAGCTGGCGGGTTAGCTTTTCTCCACTCCTCCATATTAGTAAAGCCTGCTAACTGCATCGGATCGAAGCAGTACCAGCGGGGATAAAGAGATGCTACCCACTTGTCCGTTTCGTTTCCTGCCTCTAGCTTGTCGAGCAGTTCGTCGATAGCACGGTGCCGCCTACAACCTAGATCCGTTTCAACACTCCAGCCGTCAGGACGGTAGCCGTCCTCTGGGTCTGGCAGGACCGGATTACCATTGTAGTATACAACTCCGTCTCGTGCCTCTACGACGCCGCTTTGCAGGGCCTGTCGTAGCCATTCAAGTACAATTTGTGGGGCCATATTTACTCCTCATTTATCCATTTAATAAAGCTAGCTTGCTTAGTCTGTAACTCTGCGATAGTGGCGTACAGCCGGGTGATAAGCCACTGAACCTGTCGAGCCTGCTGTTCTGGCTCTAGCTCTGAAATAGGCGTATCGGGGTAGGGAACTTCTACTTCTTCCATAGCAAGTAGCGGCTTTTCCCTTTCCGGCAATGGCTCACTGATCGGTGCTACTGGCT